>Ga0265297_10007239_pt1 | contig 15502 bp, 13 predicted proteins | sample Munlanlwell13791_FD_192502 | JGI IMG/M metagenome (GOLD analysis project Ga0265297, IMG submission 192502) | Leachate microbial communities from a municipal landfill in Southern Ontario, Canada - Leachate well 137-91 | ecosystem: Engineered > Solid waste > Landfill > Unclassified | place... | reverse complement strand
GGAAATTACCTTTTGCATAAACTCATCATCCAGCTCTGCCAGTTTTTCTATAAGGTTATCTCTATATTTAGCAGCTGAAACTTTATAATCTTCCGGAATCTCTTTGTAGGCTACTTTTTCTCCGGAGGCTCCTTCGAAATATGCCGCTTTATTTTTTATCAAATCAATCACTCCCGCAAATTCATCGCTGTCATATATCGGAAGCTGTACAGGAACGTTTAAGGTGGCTAATTTCGAATCCATCTCGGAAAGTACGCTAAAAAAATCTGCGCCGCTTCTGTCTAATTTGTTTATAAAGGCAATTCTTGCGACATGATATTTATCAGCCTGGTGCCATACAGTTTCACTCTGAGGTTCAACTCCGCCAACCCCGCAAAAAATAACTACAACCCCATCCAACACTTTAAGTGAACGCTCAACTTCGACCGTAAAATCAATATGGCCGGGAGTATCAATAATATTTATATGGTAATTATTCCAGTTGCAATAGGTAGCCGCACTGGTTATGGTAATTCCGCGCTCACGTTCCTGTACCATCCAGTCGGTTGTAGTTGTTCCTTCGTCAACCTCACCGATTTTATAAATCTTTCCGGCGTAAAAGAGAATCCGTTCGGTAGTTGTAGTCTTGCCGGCATCAATATGCGCCACTATTCCAATATTTCTGATTGTACTTAAATTCTCTTTCATATCCTTCTTACCTGAATTCTTAATAAAGCCTTTATCTGCGATCATCTGTTTTGTATCTGTGATCATCTGTGATTTACCATTTAAAATGAGCAAATGCCTTGTTAGCTTCTGCCATCTTGTGCATATCTTCTTTCTTCTTGATTACCGAACCTTCATTCTTGAAGGCAGAAAGAACTTCATCGGCTATTTTATTTTCCATTGATCTGCCTTTTTTGCTGCGGGCGCAATCACGTAGCCAACGTAGAGCTGTAGAAATTCCACGTTCTTGAGTGACTTCCATAGGAACCTGGTATGTTGCTCCGCCAATTCGCCTCGGGCGCACTTCTAAGCGTGGGCGGGCATTTTCTAGTGCCGCGAAAAATACTTTCAGGGAATCCTCTTTCATTTTTTCGCCGATTAAATCCAACGCTCCATAAACCATACCCTGCGCCTTGGTTTTTTTACCATCCTGCATTATTATATTAATAAGCTGGCCAACGACGGTTGACTTATATTTTGGATCAACCTGAATTTGTCTTTTAGGCGCTTTTCTTCTTCTCATTTCCTCTCCTTATTTATAGACGCGGATTACCGCGGATATTGACGCGGATATCTGCTTCTATATTGCATTTTTATTACTGCTTCGGCCTCTTTGCTCCGTATTTTGAACGCGAACGCTTTCTATTAGCAACTCCCTGACAATCAAGCGTGCCTCTTACTATGTGGTATCTTACACCGGGAAGATCTTTTACCCTGCCGCCTCTTACTAAAACTATGGAATGTTCCTGCAGGTTATGGCCCTCACCAGGAATGTAAGCTGTTACTTCATTACTATTGGTAAGCCTAACCCTTGCAATTTTACGTAAAGCTGAGTTGGGTTTTTTGGGAGTCATCGTCCTTACTTGTATGCAAACCCCTCTTCTCTGCGGAGCCTGTTGAAGGGCAGGTGACTTACTTCTTCTTTTTTTAGGTATACGCGGTTTTCTTAATAATTGTGTTATTGTTGGCATTTTTCCACCTCAATTTCTCTATACATCTTTAAACCTGTTCCCGCAGGGATAAGATGGCCTACGATTACATTTTCCTTTAAACCCTGCAAATCATCGACCTTACCGGATGTGGCAGCATCTGTCAGGACTCGTGTTGTTTCCTGAAAGCTTGCCGCAGAAATAAAGCTCTTTGTGCTGAGAGATGCTTTTGTAATTCCTAAAAGTAAAGGTGAGGCTGTTGCGGGTTTTCCTCCTTTCTTAACTACTCTTTCGTTCTCATTACGAAAATCCCATTTATCAATAGCTTCGCCGGGTAAAAATTCAGTGTCTCCGGATTCAACTATCCTTACTTTTTTAAGCATTTCCCTGATTACAACCTCAATGTGTTTATCGTTTATTCTAACACCTTGCAACCTATAAACTTCCTGAATCTGATTAACTAAATATTCCTGCAATACTTTATCTCCGCAAACCCTTAAAATATCCTGCAAAACCGTAGGCCCTTCAGTTAACTGTTGCCCGGCGGAAACCTGGTCGCCTCTATAAACTATTGGATGACTGCCAAGAGGAATTGAATAGTCCCTTTTCATTCCGGTTGGACTGCGTACGATTATTTTTCGCTCGCCCTTTTCTTCTTTAAATTCCACAAAGCCGTCGATTTCGCTAATTATTGCCGGGTTCTTTGGCCTGCGCGCTTCGAAAAGTTCGGCAACACGGGGAAGGCCTCCGGTAATATCCCTTGTTTTAGCAACCAACCTTGGAGTCTTGGCGATAACGTCTCCCGCCTCAACTGTATCACCTTCGCCAACCATTATGTGTGCACCGGAAGGAAGCGGATAAATTCCCGAAACTTCCTTTTTGTCGTCATCAGACATAATCAAAAGCTGAGGGTGGTATTCCCCTTTAAACTCAACGACAACTCTCTCTTTTCTGCCCGTTGCAACATTCATTTCTTCCTGTATAGTTATCTTATCTATAAGATCTTCGTATTTTACTTTTCCTTTGACTTCAGTCAAAATCGGCGATGAATATGGGTCCCATCTGACGAAAATTTTGTCTTTTTCAACCGCAACACCATCCTCTACAAGAACCAATGAACCCTGAGGTACGGGATTTCTTTGCAATTCTATACCGCGCTCATCATTTACACTTACCATACCGTTTCTATTAAGTACTATAAAATTTTTGCCTTTAACTACCACCTTTAAACCGTGGTATTTTACCGTGCCTTTTTCTTTTGCCTTAATGAATGCACGTTCGGCAACACGCGAAGCAGTTCCACCGATATGAAACGTTCTCATTGTAAGCTGTGTTCCAGGTTCACCTATTGACTGAGCTGCAATTACGCCAACTGCCTCACCTATTTCGATAAGCTTGCCTGATGCTAAATTCCTTCCGTAACACTTAATACAAGCTCCTCTTTCGGACTCACAAGTAAGAACGCTTCTTATACGAATCTTCTCTAAGCCCAGGCGTTCTATCTTATCTGCTTTTTCTTCGGTAATTTCTTCTCCAGCTTTAACGATTGCTTCATCGCTAACCACATCTACGATGCTGTCAAGTGCAACGCGGCCTACTATTCTCTCCTTTAAAGGAACAACAACTTCGTCACCTTCTACAATTTCCGAAACTGTTATACCGTTTACGGTGCCGCAATCTTCCTCGATGATTATAACTTCCTGGGCAACATCAACAAGCCGCCGGGTTAAATAACCGGCGTCAGCTGTCTTTAATGCCGTATCAGCCAAACCTTTTCTTGCGCCGTGAGTTGAAATAAAATATTCAAGAACAGTTAAACCTTCCCTAAAATTTGAAATAATCGGCGTTTCAATAATTTCTCCGGATGGCTTTGCCATAAGGCCACGCATTCCGGCCAGCTGCCTTATCTGAACACGCGAACCACGGGCACCGCTATCTGCCATCATAAATATAGGATTAAATTTGTCCATGCTCTTAAACACAAGGTCTGATACGTGGTCATTTGTTCTAGTCCAGATATCGATGATTTTATTGTGGCGTTCTCTTTCCGTAATGACGCCTTTTTTGTATTGATCTTCAACTTTTGCAACGTCTTCATTCGCTTCGTTAATGCACTCGGTTTTCTGAGGAGGCGTCTGCAGGTCCTCGATAGAAATGCTTATTCCGCCGTAAGTAGCGTATTCAAAACCCAAATCTTTTATTTTATCCAGCAACTCAACCGCTGCACCATGGCCAAATATTTTGTAGCATTCGCTGATGATTTCCGAAACGCTCTTTTTGCTGAGAGGCTCATTCACAAACCTAAAGCCTTTCGGCAAAACTTGGTTAAAGATTATTCTTCCTATTGTTGTCTCTACGATTTTTTTCTGGCCCTGTTCTTCTATGCGTATCTTAATCTTTGCATGCAGCTCAACTTCTTCATCCTGATAAGCAGTTATTGCCTCATCAGCACAAGAAAATACCGTTCCTTCTCCTATCCCTTTATCTTTATCCAAAGTAAGATAGCGGCTTCCAATGATTGTATCCTGTGTTGGAGTAATAACCGGCCTGCCGTCTGCAGGTGAAAAAATATTATTTACCGAAAGCATGGCAAGCCTTGCTTCTGCCTGTGCTTCAATTGACAAAGGAACGTGTACTGCCATCTGGTCTCCGTCAAAATCTGCGTTAAAAGCAGCACAAACAAGCGGATGTAATTTTATTGCCTTGCCTTCTACAAGCATGGGATAAAAAGCCTGGACGCTTAAACGATGAAGCGTTGGAGCACGGTTAAGCAATACCGGATGGCCGTCTATTACTTCTTCGAGTATATCCCACACCTCAACACGCGCTCTTTCAACCATCCTGCGCGCCCCCTTAATAGTATGAACAAAACCTCTTTCTCTTAATTTCTTTATTATAAAAGGCTCAAAAAGCTCAAGAGCCATCTGCTTAGGTATTCCGCATTGATGAAGTTTTAAATCAGGCCCTACTACGATTACGCTGCGGCCTGAATAATCTACTCGCTTGCCAAGAAGGTTTTGCCTGAAACGGCCTTGTTTGCCCTTAAGCATATCCGAAAGGCTTTTTAATGGCCTGTTCTGCGGCCCTGTAACCGGCCTTCCATGCCTGCCGTTTTCTATGAGAGCGTCAACTGCTTCCTGAAGCATTCGCTTTTCATTTTTTATGATTATGTCAGGAGCACCTAGAGAAATTAATTTCTTAAGACGGTTATTTCTGTTAATCACGCGCCGGTAAAGGTCGTTTAAATCCGAAGAGGCGAATCTTCCGCCCTCAAGAGGGACTAAGGGGCGTAAATCAGGCGGTATAACCGGAACGGATTCTAAAACCATCCACTCAGGCTTGTTGCCTGAACGGCGAAAATCTTCCATTATTTTAAGCCTTTTCAACAAACGTTTATTCAAGGCACTTTTTGCGTTTTCTATCTCACGGCGAGTACTTTTACTGAGTTTATCTAAATCCAATTCCTTTAATAACTCTCTTATTGCTTCGGCTCCTATTTTTACGGTAAAATTTTGGCCGAATTCCTGTAAAGCTTTCTGATATTCTTCTTCGTTAAGAAGCTGCATCTTCTTGAGTGTGGTGCTGCCCGGGTCTATAACAATGTATTCCTCGTAGTAAATTACTTTTTCAAGTTCCTTTGCGGAGAGGTCAAGCATTGAGCCTATGCGCGAAGGTATAATCTTAAAAAACCAGATGTGCGTTACCGGAGCTGCCAGGTCAATATGGCCCATGCGCTGCCTGCGTACTGATGAATGCAATACCTCAACCCCGCAACGGTCGCATTTTGTGCCTTTAAATTTTATGCCTTTAAGCTTTCCGCAGTGGCACTCCCAATCTTTGGCAGGCCCGAAAATTTTTTCGCAAAAAAGCCCGTCTTTTTCCGGCTTTAGGGTGCGGTAATTAAGGGTTTCGGCCTTTTTCACTTCTCCTGAAGACCAGCTTCTGATTATCTGGTTAGATGCAAGTCGAATAGTTATTTGATCAAAGAATGTACTATCTTCAATCATTTATGAGACTCCTTTTCTGGCCTTATATCCAGACACAATCCTTGTAGCTCTTTGACTAAAACATTAAACGACTCAGGGACTGAAGGCTGAAATTTCTGCTCTCCTCTTACTATTGCCTCATAAATTCTCGTCCTTCCTTCCACATCGTCACTTTTTACCGTAAGCATTTCCTGAAGGGTAAATGCCGCGCCGTAGGCTTCAAGCGCCCAGACTTCCATTTCTCCAAAACGCTGGCCGCCGAACTGCGCTTTTCCTCCGAGCGGCTGCTGAGTAATCAAAGAGTATGGCCCTATTGCGCGCGCGTGGATTTTATCATCAACCATGTGTACAAGTTTCATAATAAACATGCAGCCGACACTTATTTTATTAGCAAAAGCTTTTCCGGTGTGGCCGTCATAAATGGTTACTTTTCCATCCTCAGGAATTCCTGCCTGCCTTAGTAAATTCTTGGTATCTTCTTCTCTTGCCCCTTCAAAGACAGGCGTAATTACTTTTATGCCAAGCTTTTTAGCTGCCCAGCCAAGATGCATTTCTAAGAGCTGTCCGACATTCATTCTGGAAGGAACACCCAGGGGATTTAAAATCAAATCAACAGACGTACCATCCTCAAGAAACGGCATGTCTTCTTCCGGCAATATTTTTGAGATAACACCCTTGTTGCCGTGCCGGCCGGAAAGCTTATCTCCGGCAGAAACCTTTCTCTTCATCGCTACAAACACGACAACTCTTTTTAATACACCAGTAGGAAGTTCATCGCCCTTCTTTATCTTTGCGCTTTCAAGTTCCCTTTCCATGGCTAGCTCTTGCAAACGCTCATCATAAATATTTACCATGGCTTTTGCTTCTTCGCTTGCGTCTATATCGTCAGAATCTATTCTTCCTTCGCTTTTACCGAGTATAGCGCTTAGCCGCCTCATCTTTTCCCGGGAAAGTAGTTCTTTTTCTTCTTCGTAATATTTCTCTATCTCACGGATTCTTTTTAATTCCTCTGTTTTTTCTTTTTTGGAACGGCGGCCCCTGTCTTTTCTCTGAAATACTTCAACATTGATAACTACGCCGTAAACTCCGGGTGGAACCCTGAGAGACGTATCCTTAACGTCTGCAGCTTTCTCTCCGAATATAGCGCGTAAGAGCCTTTCTTCCGGAGAAAGCTCTTTTTCTGTTTTAGGAGTAACACGTCCTACTAAAATATCATCCGGCATAACTTCTGCGCCAAGGCGCACTACGCCATTTTCATCAAGATTCTTCAATACCTCTTCGCTTACATTAGGAATATCCCTGGTCACTTCTTCATTCCCAAGGCGCGTTTCCCGCGCTTCAACTTCAAATTTTTCAACATGAACGGAAGTTAGCACATCATCTTTTAACAGCCGTTCGTTTATTATAATTGCATCTTCAAAGTTGTAACCTCTCCATGGCATAAAAGCAACCAGCAAATTTCTGCCCAAAGCAAGTTCGCCATGCCTGGTTCCCATACCGTCAGCAATAGTTTCGCCAACCTTAGCTTTTTCTCCCCTTACAACTAAGGGCCGTTGATTTACGCAAGTATCTGCATTTGAGCGTTCGAATTTTTTAAGCTTATAGACGAAATTGCCTATTTTTATATGGTGTGCATCTACTTCATCAACCGTGCCTTCTTCCTTATTCATAACAACCACGCCGCTGTCACGCGCAACTTTGCGTTCAGCGCCCGTTGAAACGAGCGGCTCTTCTGGAAAAAGAAGAGGCACAGCTTGTCTTTGCATGTTTGAACCCATCAAAGCCCTGTTTGCATCGTCATGTTCCAGGAATGGTATTAAAACCGCAGACACAGAAACTATCTGCTGCGGAGAAATATCCATATATTCAACATCATGAGGTTTTACCTTAGGAAATTTTCCTTTATATCGCGAATAAATTTCTTTATCTTTTATCTTTCCGTCTTCATCTAAATTATGTGACACCTGGGCGATTAAACGATTTTCATCCTCATCTCCCGCTAAATATTCAACCTTATCCAACACAACACCTTTTTCAACCTTTCTGTAAGCAGTTGTAAGAAATCCCAGCGGATTTATCCTGACGTAGGTAGTAAGCGACGAAAGTAAGCCTATATTGGCACCTTCCGGAGTTTCAATCGGACAAATTTTTCCGTAATGCGTTGGATGGACATCTCTTACCTCAAACCCTGCACGTTCACGGGAAAGCCCACCAGGACCCATTGCAGACAACCTTCTCTTATGAGTAATTTCTGCAAGCGGATTAGTTTGATCCATGAATTGCGAAAGCGGCGAACGTGCAAAAAAATCCTGTATTTGGGCAGAAAATGCTCTTGAATTTATAAGATGTTGAATTGAAAAATCACTTGAAGCAATAAGCGGATACCTATCAAGGAAAGTCCTTTCTACCCGAAGTAAACCAACCCTTATTTGGTGCTGCAGGAGTTCTCCTATTAATTTTATACGCCTGTTTGCAAGATGATCTATGTCATCAGTAGGCCGCGCACCCGCTTTTACCTTAAGAAGATTTTTGATAATCTCAACCAGTGTTTCTAAATCTATTACTCTTTTACTCAAAGGAATATCCATTCCCAGTTTTTTGTTCAAAAGATACCTGCCTACCTTACCTAAATCATATCTACGCGGGTCAAGAAACATTCTTTTAAAAACTTCTTTTGCCGCTTCCAAGGTAATAGGCTCAGTCGGACGCATCTTTTTGTAAAAATCAAGGTATGCTTCTTCTGTGCTGATTGTAGAATCTTTTTTTACTGTATTTACAACTTCGGGGTATGGTTTATCGGAAAAATTTTTATAAATATCCTCGTTATTGGAAAGGCCCATTATTCTTAAAATCTGCGTGGCAGGAAAAGTTTTGCGGCGGTCGATAATTACTGTGATAGTATCATTTATATCCGTCCTAAACTCTATCCAATAACCTCTATAGGGTATGATGCGGGCAAAATACATACGCTTGCCCATTGGATGAAGCTCTTCTTCAAAAAATACGCCGGGAGAACGCTGCAACTGGCTTACTATTGCCCTTTCGTCACCATTAATTATAAACGAGGCGGTTTCTGTCATCAGGGGGACATCGCCTAAATAAATTTCCTGCTCTTTAACTTCTGCTGCCGGGCTGGTGAGGCGCAGCCTTACCCTTAAAGGTGCGGCGTAAGTTTGCGCACGTTTTTTACATTCTTCAACGCTATAGCGTGGGCGAGAAAGACTGTAAGAAACAAAGTCCAGGCGGTATTGCTTATCCGGACTTTCCATAGGAAATACCTCTTCAAGTATTTCCTGTAAACCTACTTTTTTCCTTTTTTCCGGGAGAATGTTCATTTGCAAAAACTCTTTAAAGGAATTAGTTTGATGCTCAAGAAAATGAGGCATCGGGTAATTCTTTTTGGTTTTAGCAAAAGATAATTCTTTTATTCCTTTCAAGCTAATACCCTCCTTGATACACGAATTCCCACGAATTTGAAACGAATTTACACGAATAAATTCGTGGCTATTTATGCTTAATTTACTTTAATTCTACGGTTGCGCCTGCGGCTTCCAGTTTCTTTTTAATTTCTTCTGCTTCTTCTTTAGTGATATTTTCCTTAACTGTTTTTGGAGCAGAATCTACAAGCTCTTTTGCCTCTTTAAGGCCAAGTTCGGTAATTGCTCGTATTTCTTTAATGACAGCTATTTTATTTGCGCCGGTACCGCTAAGCACAACAGTGAAGGTTGTTTTTTCTTCTTTTTCTTCGGCGGCAGCCGCTGCTACTCCAGGCATTGCAGCCATCATAGGCGCACTTGCTTTTACGCCGAACTTTTCTTCACACGCCTTTACCAACTCGGAAAGCTCCAGCACTGTCATCTCCTCTACCATCTTTAAAACATCCTCTACCTTAGCCATATTAACCTCCTACTTCTTATTGGTTTCTTTATTCTTTTTTATTTCCTCAACTACCCATACAAATTTTAATATAACCTGATTTAATGTAGAAACAAAACCAGTAATGGGAGATGCGAGGCCGCTTACAGCCATGCCTAAAAGCACTTCCTTGGGCGGCAATTTTGCCAAAGAATTTAAATCCTGGGCACTTACCGCTTTATCCTTAAGCAGGCCGCCTTTTACTCGAATGATTTCATTTTCTTTTGCAAAATCAACTAACGCTTTAGCTGCTCTAACTATATCTTTATCGTAAACGAAGATAACAGCAGTTTCTCCGTTTATAAAATTAGCTACATTGTCACGATTCGTATCGAATGCTTTAGAAAACAAAGAATTCTTTGCTACATAAACTTTAGCCTTTGTTGTCCTTAGATTATTTCTTAATTGGCTTATAGATCGGGCTTTTACTTTATTAAAATTAACAAAAAAACAGCCTTCGGATTGCTGCACGCTTTCTTTTATCTCGTCAACGATTTTTTCTCTTACTATTGTACCTATATGTTTCATGCGTTTAACCTCACTGAAGGGCTGATGGTAGTTGATAGAGATAGTGATTTTATGAATTCCCCTTTAATTGAAGCTGGCCTCGCGCTATTTAACGCATCCATAAATGCATGCACATTTTCTGCTAATTGTTCCTTTGAAAAAGAAATCTTACCAAGGCCTACATGGATACACGATGCTTTATCCATACGGAAATCTATTTTTCCTCTTTTTGCTTCTTTTATCGCATAAGAAACATTATCGGTAACCGTGCCTGTTTTTGGTGAAGGCATAAGCCCGCGCGGCCCAAGAACCTTTCCCAGTTTGCTTACAACCTTCATCATAGATGGGGTAGATATACAGCAATCGAACTCAAACCATCCTTCTTTATTGATTTTATCCGCCAACTCCTGTGAACCTATAAAATCTGCGCCTGCCTCTTTTGCTTCTGCTTCTTTTTCCGGTTCACAGAATACAATAACTTTTACCTGCTTCCCTGTTCCGTGAGGAAGTACTACCGAGCCTCTCACAGCTTGGTCTGTCTGCTTTGGGTCAATTCCTACCTGGCAGCTTACTTCTAATGTTTCATCATATTTTGCATGAGGCATATTCTTCAAAATACTAACAGCCTCTTCTATTGAATACACTTTAGCCTTATCGACCAACTTCGCTGCCTCTTGATATCTTTTACTTTTCTTTTTCATGTTATGCCTTTTTAGTTACCTAGATAATATATTCTCTCTTATTCTTTTACTTTTATGCCGCAACTCCTGGCAGTACCGGCAATAATCTTAACTGCCTGGTTCAAGTCGTTGGTATTTAAATCTGCTAATTTTTCTTTGGCTATTTCTAATACCTGCTGCTTGGTAACTTCGCCAATGATTTCCTTACCTACCTGGCCGCTAGCTTTTGCCAAATTAGCAGCACGCTTAAGAAGTACGGAAGCAGGGGGAGTTTTAATAATAAAATCGAAAGATTTGTCTTCGTAAACATTTATGACTACAGGTAGAATTATACCTTCTTTGGTTTTTGTGGCTTCGTTAAAAGCCTTGCAGAATTGCATTATGTTTAAACCGTGCTGGCCTAAAGCAGGGCCTACCGGAGGCGCTGGATTAGCTGCTCCTGCAGAAATTTGTAATTTTATTTGGTTTACTGGTTTTTTCTTTTTCTTCGCCATAGTCGCTTCGCTCCTTACACAAATGATCGCAGATTGAAAAACAGATGATCGCAGATAAAATCATCTGTGATCATCTGCGTCTTCTTCCCGTCTGTGATCATCTGCGGTCTATATCTTCTCTACCTGCCAAAATTCAAGTTCAACCGGAGTAGTTCTTCCGAAAATCGAAACATTTACCTTTATTTTACCTTTATCCTGCTGAATCTCTTCAACCACACCGTTAAAATTAAGAAAAGCTCCTTCGATTACTCTTATACTTTCGCCTTTCTCAAAAGTAACCTTTGGGGCAGGTTTTTCTTTACTTTCCTTAGCTTTGGCTAAAATTTTATCAACTTCTTCTTGTGGTATGGGGCTAGGCTTGCGCCTCGGCCCGATAAAAGTAGTAATGCCTGGCGTGTTTTTTACAAAAAGCCAGGTATCGTCATTCATTTCCATTTCTACCAAAATATACCCGGGGAAAAATTTTCTTTCCAGAATTTTTTTCTTGCCGAGCTTTACTTCGGTAACCTGTTCTTTTGGAATAATAACATTAGCGATTAAAGACTCGTATTTATGAGCCTTAATCCTCGCTTCCAGATTTATCTTGGCCTTTTCTTCGGCACCACTTAAAGTATGTAATATATACCAGCGCATCATCCTTGTAATAACGAATGCATTAATTTAGATAAGCCTAAATCCAGGAGTGCTATATATATAGTAAGAAACGCAAGCACGCAAATTACCACAATCACAGCACCTTTTAATTCAGCTTTACTGGACCAATTTACTTTTTTAAGCTCTTCTCTTATTTCTCTAAAAAATTGAGGAATTTTTTTAAACTTACTAAACATATTTTTTAAAAATGGGGCTTTTTATCGTCACAAATGGGGCGATCTCTCCTATTTGATCAAACAAGGAATTGTTTCTACCGTTAGCGGATAGTCTTAAGCGGGTATACGCTTATAACTGCATATGCTCTTCGGTAAAATCAAAACTTCTTCAAACACATCCAACGTTTGACACCAAACTGCCACCTCATCCTCTTCTGCAAGCTTAGCTTTCAGGCTAGCTTAAAGCAGGCGAGGCAGGAGTTGTATGTGTTCTTCGACGAAGTCGAAGCTTCTTCAAACACATCCAACGTTTGACACCAAACTGCCACCTCATCCTCTTCTGCAAGCTTAGCTTTCAGGCTAGCTTAAAGCAGGCGAGGCAGGAGTTGAACCTGCAACCCCCGGTTTTGGAGACCGATGCTCTAGCCAATTGAGCTACTCGCCTTTAAACGCGAATTCACGCAAATCAAACGCTAATTTTCGCGAATTTGGAGCATCATAAATTAATCTCAAATCTCAATGAACTAGATGAAAACAATTTTACGATTCGCGAATATTCGCGTTAGATTCGCGAATATTCGCGTCTAAGCTTTTGTCTCTTTGTGTTCCGTATGCTTGCGACAAAAACGGCAAAACTTACTTATGTTAAGTTTCTCTGGGTGTTTTCTTTTGTTTTTAGTGATGTAATAATTGTTGCGCTTGCAACTTGTACATTCCAGGGCGATTAGTTCTCTCATAGCAGTTTACAGGCTAAAAAAGGTAAAAAAGATTAAAAAATCCCCGTTCTACTTTGTAGTTAAATTATTTATTTGATTGTTCGCTTAGCCCACGACCGGAATCGAACCGGTGACCTTATCCTTACCAAGGATACGCTCTACCAACTGAGCTACATGGGCATTCCCTTAGGTTTATTAAGGGAATTTTGCCGAAGAATCGTCTCGGCACAAGATTTTAAGATTATATTATAAAAGATATATTTGTCAAGAAAAATATATATATATTTTTAAAAAAACGACCCCAGCGCAATTAAGCACCATTAAGCCCCTAATTGCGCTGGGGTCTGTTAGCTTTCTTGAGATAGTTATTTTTTACTTTTTACTTTATCGATAAAATCTTCAACGTATTTGGCGACCAAATCCTTACAGCCCAAGCCAAATGCAAGTGCGATGCCTAGACCCAAAGAACCAAGAATTACCGCTATGATTATGCTTACGGTTGAATGAATTGTTAAAGTAGCAATCTTAAGCTGTTCAAGGGCAATAGCAACGGCAAAAGCTATTATCGTAATCTGCACTATTCTTCCAAAAAGCGAGCCTTGTTCTACTCCGGCATTTGCTGAAGCAGTTTTAACCACACTGCTTAGAATCGTTGCGGCAAACATTCCAAGAAGTAAAACAAATATCGCTGCGACAATATTAGGTACGTATAAAATAACTTTATCCAACAAACTTGCTGCCTGTTTCAATCCTGCCGCATCAGCAGCTACAAAAAGAGCGACAAATATAATAATCCAATAACCTATCATGGCTATCAACTCTGAAGCAGCTATGTTGATACCGCCCTTAAGCAGAAGATTATTCAAATTAATCTTTTCTGCAAGTTCATCTACTTTTATTGCCTTGAGCGCCTTCGCAAGTATGCTTTTGACGATTTTTGCGATAATCCAGCCTACAAGAAGAACTAGCACAACCGCGGCAAGGCTTACAAAAATACTGCTTATTTTCGCAAGTATCACTTTAGCCGGTTCTAGATATACTATCTGTAAATCCATGCACACCTCCTTTTTCAGCAAACGGAAAACTTATGGAATACATAACCATAAGCCTAATCCGTTAAGGTATTTTACTTTGCTTGTTTTATTTTACGGCCTAAATCTTTTCTAGCATTAAGCCAGTTCTTACGTAATTCTACAAGCTGATTATAGACGTCTTTTCTGTCGGCGAAATACTTTTTGGCGCCTTCATTTAATGCTGCTTTGATGGTTTTATCCTTAGGACTCTGCTTGGCTTGAGCATAGAGGGCGGCTCTTTCGTTATGCCAAGCAATCCGCATCACCCTAATCTGGTCATGCAATTTATCACGTTTTAATGTAAAATCTTTTCTTGCCTGAGTTAACTGCCCCTCAAGTCCCCTTTTAGCAGGAGATACATTTCCAGCAAACACATAAGTACCGGATGAAAAAAGAAAAACAGAAATAAGGAAAATAACTAAAAAACCTCTAGAACGCATAACTCACCTCCTAAAAGTAATTATACGTTAATATATTATAATATCAATGATTTTTTAGAAAATTTACTGACAATAACCTCTTGCCTTCGGTATGCTAAACCGGTGCATCGGAGCTAAATATACGGTTGAATAAATTTTTCTAGCTCTCTCTTGTTTAGCGTACCGACCTTTTTGGACATAACTTTGCCATCTTTAAAAAGAAGCAAAGTTGGTATGCTCATCACCGTAAATGACGTAGCAACATCTGAGGCTTCATCGACATTTAACTTGCATATTTTTATTTTTCCGTGATATTCTTTTGCAACTTCTTCAATGAAAGGAGCAATCATCTGGCATGGGCCGCACCATGGCGCCCAAAAATCAACAAGCACAGCGACATTAGATTTAATGACTTCTTTGTCGAAGTTATGACTAGTTAGTTTTACTTCCATAATACTCCTTTCTTTTTATAAATTTTATTTTGTGTTGCGTTTATATTATATGAATTTTTTTCTCCGGGTCAAGAGAAAAGACCGGAATTTACAATTATTGATGCTCGATTTTTTATATTTGGTTTCTTAACTTTACCTGCTTATCCAATCTATAATTTCACCATCAACTAATACGAAAGTTACAGTATCAGCAGGATCTTCTGTCTGCCAATTTGCTAATGTAAAATATTCTTCGTTGTCCTCTGTATTATAATCGACCAAATCTTCGCTTTTAAATCCCAGATCTTTAAGTACCTGCGGAATATCGATATCGACAGCATACAAATTAAATACTAAAAATACCGATAGTATTACAGCTATAAAAATTTTCTTCATCCCTATCCTCCTTCAATAAGTAGATAACTTGTAGCAGCTCAAAGGGTGAACACAAGTTATGGCGAAGCGTCTACGAATTTGATTTTAACTCTTTTCTTAAATTCTTTCAAGAGTTTTCCGTGTAGTTTCATTAGAAAAATAAACTTTTAATAATTTGCATAAAAAATAACGAGGATTGGTTGTAGGCGAGACTAAATGTTGCTAAGGCAATGGTGTTCTGCTTCGCCAGTAGCACATTTAACTGCGGGTCTGGCTTCGCAGGAACTATTCCTTCGAAGCCCTACCAGCGGTTCAAGTCAGCAAAGGGCGAAGAAGAATGGTGTTCTGCTTCGCCAGTAGCACATTTAACTGCGGGTCTGGCTTCGCAGGAACTATTCCTTCGAAGCCCTACCAGCGGTTCAAGTCAGCAAAGGGCGAAGAAGAATGGTGTTCTGCTTCGCCA
>Ga0265297_10007238_pt1 | contig 15508 bp, 20 predicted proteins | sample Munlanlwell13791_FD_192502 | JGI IMG/M metagenome (GOLD analysis project Ga0265297, IMG submission 192502) | Leachate microbial communities from a municipal landfill in Southern Ontario, Canada - Leachate well 137-91 | ecosystem: Engineered > Solid waste > Landfill > Unclassified | place... | reverse complement strand
TAGGCGGCGTAGGCGGCGTAGGCGGCGTGGGCGGCGTGGGCGGCGGCGTCGGCGGCGTCGGCGGCGTCGGCGGCGTGGGCGGCGTGGGCGGCGTAGGCGGCGGCGTAGGCGGCGGCGGCGTCGGCGGCGGCGGCGTCGGCGGCGGTTCCTGTTGTATCGCTTTCTAAACACTTTCTTGCCGTTTCAATCGCCTTGCGTGGGCGTTTGTCTTCTGGATATTTCTTTTCAAAAATATCTAATACCTGTTCAGCCGCAAAAATTGCGTAGGCTAAATATTGTTTTCGTTTCATTATCCGCACGATCAACCAATTAGCCCAGTCCAGTTTTTCAATATCTATTAGAGTTTTAATAACCTTAATACCATTCGTTTCTTTTTGTGCAATAAACCAGTTTTTACCGGACCGACATGCACCTTTTTCTGTTAGCCATTTACTTGTAATGTTCATCGCAGTTTCCTTTCGTTTGTTTGTTTTTACTCGTAACATTCGTCTTGTTGCCGTTCTAATTTGCGTTTTCTTTTCTTCCAAAGCCGGTAATCGTCAACCGTTATGATGTCGCCGCGATTGCGATGTCCCCAAGCCGTGTTCCAATCTTGCAACTCGGCGCGGTCGGCTTCCTTTAACTCCATTTCGTAGCCGCCCTTTTGCTTGTTATTCATCTTTACCGGCCCGGACAAGCTCAACTGTGTGCCGCCCGATTTTTACCATTGTTCCGTTGGGTAAGTGTTCGGGCAGATTACCGTAATTTTTCATATTATTTTAAGTTTACCACGTTGGCCAATACTCAATTTTTCCTTCGGCAAATATTTCAACTAATGCCCCGCCGCCTGTCTCACCGACAAAAATCGTATAATGCGGTTTGTCAAAATACAATTCGTATCTTTTTCCCCTATATCTGACTACAATATTATCGTCTTTCGTCAACGTTATTCTTGGTTTTTCTTTTTTCATTGTGGTATTACCTCGGCCCCTTCATAAAACAATATCCCGCCTAATTTTTTCAGTCGGTATTTATTCGGTCCCTCCACGCCGCCGTAGCCGCAATCGCAATCGGTTTCGCCGCACAGCGTTCGCCAGATTCGCCGGACTTGCCGTTGCGTCAACCGCCAGTCCCGCGCCGTGGCGGTCGCGGTCGTGCCGTGGAAATCGTTGTGAAATTTAAACGTCATTTAAAATCCTCCACCTGGCCGCCGATCTCCGCTCCTGGCGAAAGCTGGGGCATGTTTATTTTACTTCCTTTTTTACATCCATTTAAAAGTTTTATCCTTCGGCTTTGGTTATGGCCGCACCTAACCAAATTTTAACAGCGTCAATATCCGCCGCGAACGTTTTGTTTTGCGTCAATGCGTCCAAAGATGCTTTGCAAGCCTCCAGCAAGCCTTCAAAATTATTACACGCACGGACGATAAAGGCGGCGTTGGTGTTTCCTGTTTTATCACTTCCACCCCAACTCCAAACAATAGCCGGGCATATTTTTCCCTCGTTAAGTATCATCAAGTCGCCTGTGTCAGGTTTTCTAAAACCGGATGTTGCTCTTTCAAAATTCCACGGCAATTCCGTATGCTTCGCTTCTGTTTTCGTTGTCATGTTGTTTTCCTCCTTATTTTATTGTTTTTGGCCTCATCAGCGGCGGCACTCTACCGCCGGACCCGCCGCAAGCGCGGGTTTAATTACGTATCAATGCGTTTACCATTGCCAGGACGCTTTCCGCACCCCTTTTATACACCGTTACCGCGACAAGCTCGCGCTCGCCGTCTGGCAGTATCAACCATACCGACCAATTTCTGCTTCCGTATTTTTCCATTGTTGCCTTCATTGTCTTTCCCTCCATTTTTCCCGTCCGGGCCGGGGTGTTTATTTTATAAAATTTATCGCATCACGTTTGTTTTTAAGATTTTTCGTTATACATCCACCACCGGGCATGGGTTTCGTACATTCCCAAGGAGATCCGTTCCCGTCCTTTTTTGACCATCCATTTTTACCATCGACTTGTTTCCATATTTTTTTCATCTTTCGTCCCTCCTGTTTTGGTTTATTTCTCTATCGTCAAATAAGAGATTATATTATTTTAGATTATTGTCAATGTTTATTTTTGATTATTTTTAGCTCTTAAAATTGCCTCCCGCTGTCATAATACGATCAACAATATCCCAGCACCAGTCAGCTTTTAATCCGTCCGGGATTTGTGCGATTGTAGCAAAGTTGTTTAATCTTCCCAACACTCGCGCCGGCTTGCCGTCAAGTGTACATTTTTCACCAGTCCATTTTTCTGCCATTTGTTTTATTGTCATGTTTTTTATTCTCCGCTTGTTTGTTGTTATTATACATTTAAACATTTGTTACGTGTTGCATAATCTCCGATATTCTCCACTTGTTTATGGTTTTTGTTTATCACGGTATATATATAAGCACTTGCCGTGCCAAGTTTTACGGTATCAATCCATGGTGTACCATGTTTTGTATACCACAACCTGTTGTGCTTTGTAGTAGACACTTGAGTTATTTTTTTCTCATTTTCGCCAATTAATGACATTTTTGCGAAAACATAGGCAATGATAATGTATGCACCGACTTGTTATCGCGGTGTATAACGCAATCTAGCCCATGTTTATTATGCCATTATTGCCCAAAATAGTAATTATGCCATTATTGTTACATATTGTCAGTTATGCAGTTACATAAGAGGATAGCAACATCGTCATAGTTTTTTTCGGAAAAAAATCTTGACTAAAGCCTAAAATCTGGTATATTTTCGGCAAATGGCAAACTATAGCGCAAAACTCGATCCGGATATAAAACTGTTCCGCGACCTTGTCCAGTCTGGCCTTTCTCCCGCAAAGGCTTACATCCGAGTTTACGCCATAGGCCGTAACATTACCCCACAGTCCGCCCATGATGGTGGAAAGCGAAAAATGAAGATTATCAGCCTGTTAAGTCCGCAAAAAGGGCTTATCAGTCAGTCTCATCAGCCTGTTAAAAAAATATCAACACAACCTGTTGAAAATAAAGAAGTTGCGGGAAGCAAAGAGGGACTGATAAAAAGATTGTGGAATACTGTCTGTTCTGGAGAAAACTCGGAAGCCACCGCCGCGGCCCGTCAGTTAATGGAATGGTATGAAAAAATAGAGGAAAAAGCCGAACAAAAAGCCCTTGATCCCGCACAACTTTGCGCCCATTTGGCCCGGTTTTCCCGTAATAAACCGCCTCCGGACTACTTGCCGCACGTAATATCCGCGCTTAACATGCTACTACACCCCAGCCGCGATGAGTGGATAGCCGCGCTCAAAATAGGGCAAGATAGGGCTGAGACCACACTTACGCCCCACCAAGAGCCAGTTACAGCCCCTTTGCCCACTCAAATCCCAGTAAATACTGATAATAACGGTGGGTCGCCAGCCCTACCTCAATAATAGTCAGTGTTATCAAGGGTTTTGTGCATCACGTCGCATAATGTGTCTTCTGTCTACTAATTTCATCGTATTCTACCCATAGTCTGATGACTTTTGTATGCTTATCGCCACGCCTGGGTCATCCCAGCCTATGCCATTTCCATCGTAGAGGGGGAGGGGGGCGATGGAAAAAAGAGGGGTATCCCTTATATATACTCGTTGCGGGATTTTTTTAAAATTTTGGAATTTTAAGGAGACACTTGTGATGTATAACACGCCATATCGTCCACCGCGTCCACCGTCGTCCACGGCGGGTCAAGTGGACGCATGGCTTTTTAGTATCGTCCACCGTCCACACCCCTTTAGGGGTGGACGGACGAAAACAGCCAAGTCCATGACGTGAAAAACGACCATTTTTTGGTGGTATAAAAGAACGGTGGGTGGACGATTTTTTGTTGTAATTTTCAATTTGTTGATATTTCTACTTTTTTGGATAGTATTTACCGACCATAGATTTTGAGCAACCTAGTTCTTTGGCGATTTCCGAATATGAATATGAGGGATGTTCTTCTGCTAAAAGTATGATTTTATTGATTAATTCCCTATTTTTGGTGGGTTCTTCTTGGGATTCAGCTACTTTCCAGTAAGGTTCGTGAATGGACGGGGAGTGTTGAATCATAAGGTCGCGGACAAGACTACCGTTATCATTGACTATTCCGGTGCGTTCGGCGTTTTTACCGAAGCGTAGTCGGTAAATTGAGTCGTCGTCTTTAAAACCGGTAATTTCGGCGGAAGTACGCGCCCAAGCGGCGATTGCTTGGGAACCGACAGCCATATAGACGGATTCACGGGCAGTCCAGTTTTCGCGGTCTTGTGGTTTAGGGGTATGTGTTACGAGCAAAAAGGCGCAATTATGCTCTTTGATTATGCGATTGAGATTAAAAATGAAAGTTAAGAATGTTCCGGCATCATTGATATTTGAACCGGAAGGTATGAAATCTTGGTAAGGATCAAGCATGAGTAAGTCAATTTTTTGTTTGATTATCTGGTTTTCTATCCAAGCATCCAAAGCAGTTCCGGAAAGTCCGTAAAGGTGGTGGATGGCGAGATTTTGCTGAACCAGGGAAGTGTCGGCTTGGGTGAATTTGACAATGGAAATGATGTCGCGCTGGAGTGTTTCTTCGTCGTTTTCGGCTTGGAGATAAAGAACGCGCATTGGCGAAGGAACGTGAATACAATCAAAAATATTTTTGCCTGCCGCAACGCAAACGGCGATTTGCTCTGCTAAAACTGATTTTCCAAGAGAAGTTCCACCTGTTAAAAGGCATCCGGCTCCGCGCCGGAGCCAACCTTTGCCGGCGATGATGTGGCCTTCCGGGACTTTATAAGCAACGAGGTCGTCATAATGCCACGCTGGAAATCTTTCTGCTTCGGTTGAATTTGAAAAATGTTCATCAATTTTGGAAGTGATTAGCAAATTGAGGCGTTTGCATTCATCAAGATCATTGTTTTTTGTGGCTTGTAAAAGTTCCGTGGAAATTTGTGCAACGTGTCGTTTTGTTTGCGATTCTTTGAGTAGGTCAATGTAGTATTCAGCATGTGTTGATACGGGCGAGGCTTCCAATAGTTTATTTAAGTATGCAGTTCCGCCGCATTCGTCAAGTCCTTTGTTTTGTTCTAGTTGTTTAGAAAGCGTGACTACATCTATGGGTAGGTCCTTTTCGTACATATCCAACATGGTTTGCCAGATGATGTTGTGATAGCGTAGAAAAAAAGAGTTGGAAAGAACTTTTTTGCGATTGACGGCAAAGACGATTACTTTGTCGGGATCGAGTAGGGCGGAACCTAGAACACCCATTTCTATTGCTTCTGTGGACGGTTGATTTGTGGTCATATTACCGCTCAATGATGTTGTTTAACGCCGTTTCTTGATTGTCCGTGATAAAGTCGTGGTCTTCAAACCATTCGCGCACGCTTGAAACAAAGTCGGAGTCGGGGAAGGCGTCCTCGGCTTCGTTTAGGAGGGATTCAATTTCATCGGGGGTGAGGGAGCTTTTCATGGGAGTTTCCTCTAAAATCACACCCCCGCCGGGCAACGCGAGATATGCCAAGTCCTACAAGGGCAGGATGACGCACGCGCTCGACGGGGGCGGAAAGGTTTATGTTTGTATGGAACTTCGGCATATCTGAAAAACAATATATCAAATCCGCTGTTTTTGTCAACACTTATTTTTACCTTGCAATTGGGGTGCGGTTTTGATATTCTACCCGCCAATGAAACAACCACGAGGCATTTCAGAGTTTAACATGCTGAATCATCCACTTGCTTTGAAAGATTTTTTTGACATGCCTGATCCGCTTTACGACTGGCAGATTGAGGTGATGGAAAATGTTTCTAAGCCGCGGGCGCGGTGTGCGGTTTCAACTTGCAACGAGTCTGGCAAGACTAACGTGATAATTCCGTTGTTGGGTTTATCAATCATGTCTGCTTTTCCCGGCGCAAAGGTGTTCAGCACGGCAGGTGCAGAACCGCAGATCAAAGATCAGTTATGGCAGTATCTTGAGGCAAAGTTACATCCTTATGTAAAAGCTGGATGGACGTTGGTGCCGAGCGATATGACCATAACTGCGCCGAAGGTGGAAATTGACGGACATACTTATCGTAGCAAATGGACAATGCGCGTGCCTAAGGATGCAAAGACAATGGAGGGTTTGCATGGTAGTTGGAATCACGGGCAATGGACGCCGGCCGCAATTATAATTGACGAGGCCAAGTCTGTCGCCCAGGACATATTTGAAGCCGCATATCGTATTGATCCTGATTGGTTTCTAGTGATTTCAACGCCCGGCGAGGATTCGGGGCCGTTCTATGATGCAATGGAAGAAGTCATTAAAAGCAAACATGAGGGGGCTCATTACGGGACTAAAAATGATTTATGGACGTATCGGCGGCGGATTAGTTGGCTTGAATGTCCGCATCTACTTACACCTGAAAAACTGTCATTTCGGCAGGCATTGATTAAAAAGCATGGCGAAAACAGTTCATTCATCAGATCGTTTCTCGGCGGTGAATTTTGGAGGGATAGCGATGAAAATTACGTTTTTACCAATCACGATGTTGATTTAATCCGTAAGGCGATGAAAGATGACATTCTCAAAAAACATGGTGAACGTAGGGCGGCGCTGGAGTTTTCCAGCGGTGGAGACGAACAGTCTATTGGGATTCTTGACGGCAATGAGATTGTGTGTTGGGAACAATTCAGGGAACAGAACACCGCTAATCTTGCGCGATTGTTCATTGAGCGATTACAAAAACACAAAGTGCAACCGTGGAATTGTAATGCCGATAGTGGGGGCGTAGGACATGCTATTATTTGTAACATGGAAGACCTCGGTTATGGCCCGATTAACAGATACATGAACAATCAGACCTCTATTGATACCAAAGAATATGCGGATAGGATTACCGAAGACCATTACCGCTTCAAGGAAAAATTGGATAAATATCAGGGCATAATCAGGTTGCCGAATGACCCGGTATTGTTTAAGCAGATCAGGCAAAGAAAGAAGGCGCAGGATGATCATAACCGCGTTAAACTTGAATTAAAACCAAAACATCGTTCAAGAACCGGTGAATCGCCAGACAGATTAGACACTCTCATTATGATGTTTTCAGATTGGGAACCACCGCCGGAAGAAAAACAGAACAATCCAGATGAAAACTATGTGAGCAAGTTAGAAGAGGAAGCGAGGAAATCAGCAGGCGGCGACAGGGCTTTCATGGACTTAATACCACAGGTATCTTTGGCCGAACTTGACCGTGAAGCGAAAGGCGCAATTTTAACTTGACATTTCTAAAAAAAAGTGTATAAACGTGGAAAAAAGGAGGGATTATGCCATTAACCAAAAAAGGGACTCGGATTTTAGCCGCAATGGAACGTAGTTACGGAAAGAAAAAGGGGGAAAGCGTGTTCTATGCTAGTATTAACGCGAAGAAAATTACTGGTGTTCATAAGGGGAAAAAGAAATAATGAATGGTTTTGATTCAGCCGATATAGTTGGAAAGCGTTTTGGACGATTAATAGTTGAGAAAGAAGCTGAACCGAGGTGGGTAGGAAAAAATAAATCAAAACATTATTTTTATAAATGCAAATGTGATTGCGGGAAGATTTTAATAGCATTACGGGACTCTTTACTTTCGGGCGGAAAAAGATCGTGCGGATGTCTTTTAAAAGAAAATGCGTCAAGAATACATATTATAGATTTATCGGGAAAAAGATTCGGTCGGTTGCGAGTTATTTCTGAAATTCCAGAAAAAAGAGGTGATGGTGGTAGAGTTATATGGCACTGCATTTGTGATTGTGGAAAGGAAAAAGATATTCCTTCCGGTCGGCTTCGGAGTGGAAATGTAAAATCATGTTCTTGTGGACAAGTTGAAAATTTAAAACATTTAGCATTACTTACTGCTAAACGTATTGGTAATAAACATCCGCGGTGGAATCCGAAATTGACAAATGAGGAAAGAATAAATGAGAGACATATTTTTGAATGGAATAAGATACGAAAGAATGTAATAGTCCGTGATAATTTTATATGTGTGATTTGCGGAGATGGAGAGGGCGGAAACTTAAACGCTCACCATCTTGCTTCTTGGAAGGATTTTCCTGAAAAACGACTTGATATGGATAATTTAATAACCGTTTGTGAAGATTGTCATAAAGATATTCATGCTATAAAAAGGATGATAAATGCTGCCTGAAACAAAAAAAGATTTGAAAGCATATCAGGAGGCAATGCAGATCGCTGTTGATTTTTCTGAACCACAATTTGAAATGGCAAACAGGTTGTTTGAACTTTGGAGGGGAAAACCTCCAGAAGTTTTAGAAAGGACTTTTTCTCGTATCAATATAAATTTAGCTCATGCGATGGTGCAAGATCGCCTTCCTAAATTCAAAGCAAACATGTTTGGCAGTGATGATTTTGTATCTCTTGAAGCTACTACACCGGAACTAGAAGTCAGTGTTGACGATGCCGAAGCATGGTTGCAAAATATGTTCAGGGATGAATCAAAACTGAACATCATTTCCGAAATTGAACCGACACTTCAAAGTGTGGCCGTGATTGGAACTGGCTATCGGATGCCATGTTTGAAACACGTAAAGGTTGGTGAGCGATGGGAACCTGTTATTCTTTCCAAAGACATTGACTTTTTTCAGATACTTCCCATGCCGGACGGAGGATTAGTAAATCCCCTCGACAGATATTCAGAAGATGCGATTTCCGGTTTCTTTCATATTGACTGGATGACCGATGATCAGATCAAAGCATTGAAAGAGTATAAAGGATTTAACAAGTCGGAGGCCGAAGAACTTTTCAAAACAAAAGCAGGTGAAGACCGCGAAGGATTAGAAAATGCGCTTGAAAAAAAATACGATATTGTCAGTGGCGTGGCATATCAGAGCAAAGATGACTGGCGTGAAAAAATGTCGGCAGTGGACGGATTGCAAGGACGTAGGAGAATTGTAAATTGGTTTCGCCGCGATAGCTGGTGGATTATTGCACAGGACAGATTTGTAATTTACAAAGGCCCGAATCCGATGGGCGATTCAGGATTATTGCCTTTGGTTAAATATGTCTGCACACCTGATTTTAAGAATTGGCACGGTATTGGTAGTCTTGAAATGCTTGAAGATATGCTTCATGCTATTCTGATGAATTTCGGATACAGAATGGATTATTTAGCAAAGGTCATGTTTCCTTCAAAGTGGATAAGAAAAGATGTTATGCAAGGACAGCCAAAGTCGGCTTTTTATGATCGCCCGTATGCTGTGCATCAATTTCCGAATGTGGGGCAACCGATAAGTAATTTGGTATGGATTGATCGTATGCCAGAAATAAATAATCAAACGTTTATGGAAGAAGACCGACTCAAGGCTTTCGTTCAGGAAATATCGGGTCTTCCAAATTACAGCAAGGGAATGGGGGGACAAGGAACGCTTGGAAACGAAACCGCAACGGGAATTGTTTCTCTTATTCGGCAGGCGGCCGGCAGGATTGATGCTGAAAGCCTGATGCTTGAATATTCGGGGTTGGCACAGGAGGCGCGGTTGTTGTTGGCGTTGGCGGCAAAGCATATTACTGAACCGCAGATGTTGAGGAATCCACGGAGTCCGAATGGATTCCGGTGGTCAATGGTTGATGCAGAGGCGTTGACAGGAGACTACGTTATCAGGACGCATGGAACTAGAACGATGTCCGACAAGGAGCAAGTCTTTCAGCGACTCCTCGCAATGTATCCGTTCCTCAACGGTAATCCGCTCATAAATCAGTATGAACTTTTACGTCAGACTTTGGATGTTTCAAACATTCCGAATGTGAATCGCTTATTGCCACAACCGAACGAAGAAATGATGGCATCAATGGCAATGGGTGGACAAATGGTTCCGGGTGAGATGTCCGGTGAGTCAGGCGGTTTGGCATCGGCGCAAAACGTAAGAAATCCACAACGTTCCGTGGCAAATAGGACGGGTGTGGAAGCAAATACGGGAAGGCAAACAGTTCCCGCAGGGATGCCTCTTTAGAGAAAAAAAAAACAAAGGAGAAAAAACAAAATGAAAAAAGCAGTAATGTTCGCGTCCGCATTGTTAATAAGCGCAGGTTTAATTTTTGCGGCAGATTTTTCGCCGTCAAAACGCAGTACTGATTTATCAAAAAATCCAGCAACAAGTGGACGAGTATTAAAAACAGATGGAACGTATAATTATTGGGCTTCCCCCGATATTACGGTTACAGAAGAAACTACGCTTGGTATGACCAATGCGACGGTTGCTATTACCCCAGCGGTTATGACCAATGCGACTGCAACGGGGGCTAATAATCTTGTGGTTATTACAAATTATTACAATCCGGTAAATCAAACTGTTTCTTTAACGGATACTAACGGAGTTACTGCTCTTGTTCTAACTAATGTTACTTGGTCAACTATAGTTTACGGTTTTGCTACAAATAATGTTGTTGCTGTTACAATTACTCGTCAAACTGTTACTCCGACGGCAACAGTTACAAAACAGACTGCGACTATAGTTACGAATGTTACTGCGACAAATCCGTAAGGGAATGATCAATGCAACTCATGCGTCAAAACCCGGCGGAAGTTAAACGTGAACTTGAACAAGCACGTGAAGAATTGCGTGGCTTTCTTGAGGAACGCAAAATAAAAGAAAATCTTCTTGACTTGTATGATGAAAAGTTGTATGATGCGTTTCAAAAAGGGATACTAAGGCCCGAATTGGAACGGCTGGCACATACGCGCATGACAATTCAGGCCGAAGATCGTTACATTCACGAGAGAGTGCAAGGACAATACAATGAGGTTAAATTGTTGCTGGAACAACCAAAAATACTTAAAGAAGACATCGGGTTGTTGACCGAGAAAATCATGGAACTTGAAAAGCACATTTTGAGCATGGAAAATAGACTGGCGAAATTGCTGAAATAAAAAGGAGACAAATAAATGCCCGAAGAGAATAAAACCATAGAAGGCGTTGATTCGGATACCGCAACTCTGTTGATGGGTGGCAGTCCGCAATCTACTTCTTCAAACCAGTCAGATACAACTAATTTAGATAAATCATCCACCAGTGGCGGCAAGGCTGATGCCCCCGCTTCCGGCCAAGATGACACAGGAAAACAGGCAGATAAGAAAGACAACCAACCTCCCCCGCAAGGGCAAGAGGACGGCAAGAAAGCCGAAGAGATGATCAGTGATGATGACCTTAAAAAGCATCTTGGTCTTTCCGAAACTCCTGAACATAAAGCGGAGCGATTAGACCGCGAGTATGCGGCATCGTCTAAAGAGTCGCGCCGATTAACCGAAGCCAATAAAAAAATATCCGAGCTTCTCAAGGAGCAAGGGTTAGAGTTGGCTATCGAGAACGGGGTGCCGGTGGGATTGATGCCCGGCAAGAATTATTCAAAGAACGCTACTGATTTTGATTTAAAACTCAAAGATTTATCCGAAGATGAGCGTGCTTTGTTTGAGACCGATCCCCAAAAAGCGGTTGACTTGGTTATTGCCCGTGCTCAAAAGGCATTTGTGAGGGCAATGCCTACGATTGATCGCATGATACAGCCTGTGTCGCCAGAGCGTGAAGAAGTGGCTTTGAATCATCTCAAGTCTGAAACTTGGGAAAGTGGAGATAAAAAATATCCCGATTTTGATAAAAACATCGGATTGGTAAAACAAATAATCGGTGCGCCGAATATTTCAAAGGCTCTCAAGGATTTTTATAATCAAGAGCCGGAAATGGCAACCGAGTATTTGCTTCATAGAATTACCGCCGCACGAAATTACGTTCTTGACCAGGCGCGCAAAATAAAAGAAACACGAGAACAAAAAGAAAAAGAAGCGCGTCAAACACCACCTCTTGGCCCTAATAGCGGCGGAACTCCGACAATCGGTGAAAACACCGAAGACATAGGAGATCAGATCGCCAAAGCTGGATTGCGGTATTAAACGTGCTCCTTTTCTTGAAAAATTGAAAAGGAGAAATTATGCCTACTATTGTAACTGGAAATGTAAGGACTGATCAAGTTCTTGCCGCAAAAGTTCCAGTCTATATGCGGGAAAAAATTGCCCTGCTTGATGCAGAACGGGCTTTTTTTGAATATCTTTCGCGCCAGTTTCGCGGGATGGAATCCATTGAGTCCATGAAATATGAGTTCATGGAAATGCGGTGTTTTCCGTTCACGATGACTTGCGACGAGGTAACCGCTGCGGCTGATACAGAAGTCCATGTTGATCACCCCGAATATGCCCACAAAGATCAACTCATCTATAACACACGCACGGGCGAGTTTTATCTGATGAACGAGGATATTGGTGGCGGAACTACAGCAGGAACCATTACTGTTTTGAATCAAACGGCAGGAAGTGGAGGAATTACGATCGCAACGGCGGTTGGCGATATTCTACAGATTTTGCCAGAAGCCCATGCAGAAGGCGAGTCTATTCCTCCGGCGTTCAGTCATACTCCGACAAATCTCTTCACGTATCTATTTCAGCATGATCGCACTCGCGGGAACACTGATATTCAGAGATTGAGTCGTGAATATGGCACCAAGCAACTCTTGCTTGACCGTAAGCAGTTCTGGGTGGATGAAATGAGGGGCTTAAACATGCTTCTCTACATCGGCGAACACAGCCGCGAGGTTATGAGCGCCAGCGGGCCACGCAGACATTCAATGCGCGGTTTGAAGAACTGGATTACGACGAACAAAGTTAATTACGGGGAAGCTCCGGGCTTGTTCACGTTGCCGGCGGTTGGCGAGTTGATGCGACGAACTAAGAATCATAGCGCATCCAGCGATACCAAAGTTGGCATTTGCGGACAGAATTCATGGGAAGCTATTTCCGCAATGCCGGCATCTGCAATCAGAACCACGGTTGGAGAAACCGAATGGGGCAAGAAGTTGAAATCGCTTGTTACTCCTTACGGTAATCTGGCTATTGGTTATGATAATATGCTGGAAGGCGCATACGGAATGGATGATATTTTTGTCATTCTTGATCCGGCGCATATTCAACGTTTGCAGTTGAAGGGTGCTGAAACTCGTCTGCTTCTAAATGTTGAAGCCAATGACGATATTCACAACCAAAAGGATGAGATTACTGGCACGGATGGACTGGCCGTCGGTCTTGAAGAGCTTCATGCTTGGGGTTACGGAATCAGTTAAAAACAACGGAGAGGCGGATTAAAACTCCGCCTTTCCAATAACAAAAAAAAGGAAACAAAATGGCTGAAAAAACGAAAAATCGTTATAAATATTTCGCTGTCATTCAAGACCCTGCGAAGCCGCCTTTTCGCGAAACGGTGGTTTTTATTAACCGGCTTGGACGGACTGATCCGCAAACTGGATTTGTTGAACCGCCGATTTGCAAAGGAATTGAACCGAACGCCAATGGCATGTATGTGATTGATACGGAAGCGAGTTTTGCGAAAGAGAAACTTGCCGCTCTCGGTCGCGTTGTTGCCAAGGGCGTCTTGCCGATTATTGGCCCGTTTGATTCGCATGAGGATGCTATCATTGCGGAACGCAAAAAACGGCCTATGACCAAAGACGAGGAAAATGCGGCCTTAAAACAGCGCATTGCCGAGTTGGAAGCAAGGGCAAATAGTCGTGGGGATGCAATCAGAACGCCAGCGTAAATAATTCAACCGAAAACAAAACAAAAAAGGAAACAAAACGATGAAAAAAGTTATGATAAGTTTGATTGCGCTGGCTTTTCTGGCAAGTGTTGGAATTGTATTTGCGCAAGGGACTGGAAATATCCTGTCCAAAGCGGCAGATAAGAGTATTGCGTTTCGTGTTTATAACGGCTATACGGGGACTTTATCCTATGTGGTCGGGACAGATACGACCCGCCAGACGAATTCCATCACTTGTGATGGACTTGCAAACACGAAGATATGTGAGGGAACCGCGACGAATGGTTATATTATTACCCTTGCGGCTTCGGTTTTGGCTTGTACTAATACGTCTGGAACTGCGTCATTGCAGGTTGATTATGATTCCGCATTGACGAATGATGCCACAACCGGAAATCTGTTGGCGGGGACTTATACCGCTACGGCCGGCAACTGGTTGGAAATATTGTGGGATACGAGTGCGGCTTTGCACTACGATATTTATATCCCCGATAGGGACAATGCGAAAAGCAGGGCTAATCTGGACGTTGTGAATATTAATAGTGTTCCCACTGGAACTGGAGATGTTACCGCCAGTGTGTATATTGATGGCGTGCTTAAATGGCAGAAATTGGTTACATCGCCCGGTGGTTATGTTTATGGAGCATCAACAAATCTTGTTGCTGACAACAATGTTACCATTGACGAAGACGTAGAAATACCCGTCAAAGCCAGTCAGGCGGCCATCATAAGAGTTGGACGTGCTACTACGGCTACGACCGGCAATATTTCAACTACTGTTAAGTAATGGCATCTATTTCCCGGCCTTATGAACCGGGAACGTGGCATGAGGGGCTTTTGGGAAAGTTTGTCCGCCTAAAGGCCCCCATGCTTAATCAAAAAGGGGTGTCATGAGCAATTTCAAAAGATTTTTGGGACTACTTGCAATATTCTTTGTAGGTGGTCTTTCTGCTTTTTGTCAATACTACACTATCTCGCTGGACACGCAACAACCTTCCGAGCAACCCGTGATTGACCGGCTTTTTTCTGGAAACAATACTTATCTTCGGGCTTATATTTTTGAGGATGGCGTTGCCTTAGATTTAACTGGCTGGACGATGACGTTTAGGTATGGATGGGGACGCGACGACACCAACGGCATGGTGACAATCACTGGAACCACAAGTTCAAATCGTGTAGATTTTTTATCCGCAACAAATGTATATGCAGAGCCCTATGATTCTTATTACTGGTCAATATCAGGAATTTCTGGTGGATACGTCAAAACTTTTGGAACTGGGACATTGCGAGTGTTTTATGATCCGGCCACCTCGACAAATCTTTTTGCGATGATGTCGCAAGTCAATATTGATTGGATGACCAATTCTATTTTTAATCAGGTTGTCTCTAATCAGGTTCGTATTGCCGTATTTGAGACCGGTAAAGTTGATCTTGTTACATTCAAAGCCACCAATCTTTTATTTGAAGGCCGTATTTCAACAAACACAACGAATATCGCCGAATTACGGGGACGAACAAATACGTGGAATGATGTTACTAATAAGGCAGGCGAATCCGCAGTGGTGGCCTTGAGCAACCAATTATTTCTGGCCGATGGTGTTCTCCAGACGAATATTAACTTATCAAGCAACGCATGGTATACCACGCACACCGCGTATGTGGCGCAGGTTGAAGGGGCAACGAATGATATTATTTCGCAGTTGACTACGGCTGAAACCAATCAAGCGGCTACAAACATACTTTTACAGGCAGGTATAGATGCCGTTGGAACAGGAACATGGTCAATGGCATTGTTGACCGATGGTTCGCGTCCGGGAGCATATTTGAACATTGCCAACACAAATTATCTTGGTAATGAGTTGATAACCAACGGAACATTTACGGGGTCGGCAAGCAACTGGTCATTGACCAC
>Ga0265297_10007236_pt1 | contig 15512 bp, 12 predicted proteins | sample Munlanlwell13791_FD_192502 | JGI IMG/M metagenome (GOLD analysis project Ga0265297, IMG submission 192502) | Leachate microbial communities from a municipal landfill in Southern Ontario, Canada - Leachate well 137-91 | ecosystem: Engineered > Solid waste > Landfill > Unclassified | place... | reverse complement strand
GAGGACCAAGAATAACCCGGTGTTGATAGGCGATCCGGGGACAGGTAAGACGGCGATAGCCGAGGGGCTGGCCCGGAGGATCTCGTCAGGCGATGTGCCGACGTCTTTAAAAAATAAGAAGATCATAGCGCTCGACATAGGCGCCCTCGTAGCCGGGGCTAAATTCAGGGGAGAGTTCGAGGACAGGCTCAAGGCCGTGCTGAAGGAGATACACGCGAAGGGCGGCGAGATAATACTTTTTATAGATGAGCTGCATACGCTCGTGGGGGCAGGCGCTGCCGAAGGCGCCGTCGATGCCTCAAATATGCTGAAGCCGGCGCTTGCGCGCGGTGAACTGCGATGCATAGGCGCGACGACGCTCGATGAGTATCGCAAGCATGTCGAAAAGGATAAGGCCCTCGAGAGAAGATTCCAGCCGATATTCATAGGAGAGCCGACGGTGCAGGATACGATAGCCATATTACGCGGCCTTAAAGAGAGATATGAGATATATCACGGCGTAAAGATCAAGGACGGCGCCCTGATCAGCGCTGCCGTCTTGTCCGACCGCTATATATCCGATAGGTTCCTTCCGGATAAAGCGATAGACCTGGTAGATGAAGCCGCCGCCAAGCTGCGGATAGAGATAGACAGCATGCCGACCGAGATAGACGAGCTTGAGCGCAAGATCATGCAGTATGAGATAGAGAAACAGGCCCTTAAGAAGGAGACCGATAGATCTTCCAAGGATAGGCTCGCTAAACTCGACAAGGAGTTGGCCGGTTTGAAAGAAGAGTCCAAAGGACAGAAACTGCATTGGAAAGACGAGAAGGACGTCATCGATAAGATACGAAAGCTCAAAGAGAAGATAGAGAGTGCCAAGCTCGAAGAGGCGCGTTATGAGAAGGAGGCAAAGCTCGAGAAGGTAGCCGAGATACGGTACGGCCTGCTGCGCGACCTTGAGAAAGAGCTCGCCAAGGAGAGCGATAAGCTGCGCGATATACAGAAGAGCGGCAAGATGCTTCAGGAGGAGGTCGGCGAGGAGGATATCGCCGAGGTGGTGTCGAAATGGACCGGCATCCCCATCTCAAAGCTCATGGAAGGCGAGGTTGAAAAGCTCGTCCATATGGAAGAAAAATTGATATCGAGGGTGATAGGGCAGGATGACGCCATAGCCCTCATATCGAACGCCGTGAGGCGTTCACGCTCCGGCCTGTCGGATATGAATAAGCCTATAGGGTCATTCATATTTCTTGGTCCGACGGGGGTTGGGAAGACGTATCTGGCAAAATCGCTGGCATGGTTCCTGTTCGATGACGAGAATGCCTTGATAAGGATAGACATGTCCGAATATATGGAGAAGCATTCGGTCTCCCGGCTGATAGGGGCCCCGCCAGGTTATGTGGGATACGAAGAAGGCGGGCAGCTCACGGAGAAGGTCAGGAGGAGGCCTTATTCTGTCATACTTTTCGACGAGATCGAAAAGGCGCATTATGATGTCTTCAATATACTCCTGCAGATCCTCGACGACGGCAGGCTTACCGACGGACAGGCTCGGATAGTGAACTTTAAGAACACGGTGATAATAATGACATCGAACATAGGCAGTCAGTATTACCAGGAAGCTTCCTTGTCAAAGGATGATGTCAAAAAGGCCATCCGGGAAGATATGAAGAAGAGCTTCAGGCCGGAATTCATAAACCGCATAGACGAGATCATAATCTTTAATAAGCTCTCCCAGAAGGATATCGAAAAGATAGTGGAGCTGCAGCTCAAGGCCCTCGAGGATAAACTTGCAAAAAGAAATATAAGGCTCGAGGTGAAGGCCCAGGCCAGGGCCAAGCTTGCCAAGGAAGGATATGATCCGGATTTTGGGGCCAGGCCGCTTAAGCGCTTGATCCAGCGCGAGATCGAAGACACGCTTGCGCTGAAGCTTTTAGAGGGCAAGTATAAAGACGGCGACAAAATTACCGTCGGAGTTGATGCGAAGACCGGCGGATTCGATATGTGATCGGCGGCTATCAGCTTTCGGCCATCAGCTATCGGCGATCGGCACGCAATGAATCACAAGGGATATCTGCATGACAAAGACAAAGATAATATGCACCTTGGGGCCGGCTTCCGGCGGTGATACCATTTTGCGCAAGATGATATTCGCCGGCATGGATGTCGCGAGGCTCAATTTTTCACATGGTAAGGAAGATATTATTTTGCGCTGGATTGACCTGATCCGCGGGATAAATAAGAGATACCGCAGGCATATCAGGTTCCTCGGGGACCTTGAGGGCCACCGCATCAGGATCGGCAGATTCGCCGGAGACGCTCCCATAGAACTGAAGCGCCATCAGACCGTAACGCTTACTCAAGAAGATATCCTGGGTGTTAAGGGCCTGATACCATTTGATTATAAAGGGCCTATTAAGGATATCAAGATCGGCCAGCACGTATATATCGACGACGGCAATATCGACCTGGAAGTGACAGGGCATGGTAAAAGACATCTGATCACAAAGGTGATCGTCGGTGCCGGATTGAAAGAGCGAAAAGGCGTTAACATCCCAGGCGCAAAACTGCAATTCCGCGGACTCTCTCATAAAGATATTGAGGACATAAATTTTTGTAAAAAACACGGGGTGGATTTCATTGCGCAATCTTTCGTCCGTACAAAAAAGGACATATTGGACGTGAGGCCGCATAGCGGAAAGTGCAGGCTTATAGCGAAAATAGAATCAAGAGAAGGTATAGAGAATATCGACGATATAGTAGATGTTTCGGACGGCATAATGGTGGCCAGGGGTGACATGGGCATATCCGTGCCCATATACGAGATACCCATTATACAGAAGATGATAATAAAAAAATGCAACAGGGCCGGAAAGTTCGTGATCACGGCAACTCAGATGCTGGAGAGCATGACGGATAATAGAATTCCGACAAGGGCGGAGGTCACGGACGTTGCCAATGCGATAATAGACGGCACCGACTACGTTATGCTATCGGCCGAATCCGCCGTAGGGAATTATCCCGTCGAAACAGTAAAGATCATGAACGAGATAATAAAATATACCGAAGATTATCTGAACGGGAAGATAAAGATATAGACAAGGAGGGGGGGGATGGACCTGGCTAATAATTTAACACTGGAGAACACGTGGTTTGTCGTAGGGCCTGCGCTCGTATTCTTTTCAGCGCTCTTCATCGGTTTAGCCGCAAGGAAGATTGTGTTCATAAGGCTTGCAAAATGGGCGTCCGGCACCCAGACAGAGATAGACGATATAATCATCCACGCCATCAGCAGGCCGTCCGTCATATGGTGCCTCATGCTCTCATTATATATAGCGCTGGACGCATCTAAAATGCCGCAGGAATTCGTCGGCATGGCCGGCAAGATACTGTTGGCGCTAGGCATAATTTCCGTTACCATAGCCTTATCCAACATCGCCGGAGGGATGGTGCGGGTCTATTCCGGCGAATTGAATAGCGAACTAGGCAGCGCGTCCCTTACACAGAATATAATTCGCATAGCGATCTTCAGCATCGGCATCCTTGTATTGCTGAATTCGCTCGGCATATCCATAGCACCCATACTTGCGACGTTGGGTGTCGGCGGCTTGGCCGTAGCATTGGCTCTCCAGGAAACGCTTTCGAACCTATTCGCCGGGTTCAACATAACGTTGGCAAAAAATATACATATAGGTGATTACATAAAACTGGATAATGGCCAGGAAGGCTATGTGACGGATATCGATTGGAGAAATACAAGGATACGCATGCTGCCCAACAATATTGTTCTGATCCCGAATTCAAAACTTGCGCAGTCTGTTATTACCAATTACCATCTTCCGGATAAAGAGCTCGCCGTACTTGTCGAAGTCGGTGTGCATTACGACAGCGATCTGGAGAAGGTGGAAAAGGTGACCTGCGAGGTCGCCAAGGACATCATGAAAAGCGTTTCTGGGGGAGTGGGTGGGTTTGAACCGCTCGTGAGATATCATACTTTTGGCGATTTCAGCATAGGCCTCACCGTAGTAATGCGCGGCAAAGAGTTCACAGACCAGTATCTTATAAAGCATGAATTCATAAAACGCCTTCATAAACGTTACGCCAAAGAGGGGATAGTAATACCGTATCCTGTCCGTGCGATCAATTACGCGCAGGAGAAGGCTGTTCAGTAAGGCGCCTTATCATATTAGGGTTGGGATGGGTTGTGAGCCGGTGTCGGAAGCAGAATAGTGTCAATGTGTCAAAGTATCAAGTGTCAAGACCGTGATACCCTGACACATGATACTCTGAGACTAATTCATTTATAGTTTTACCCGGTTTCCGTCCTAATAGTTCACCCTAACCCCCATAACTCGACTCACAACCCATAACCAATCCTCACCCTTAGTAAATCTGCAGCGGCGCATGTTCGTGTTTTTTTATACTTGACAAGAATGGTCAACTTTGTTACTATAATAATGAATAGGGAGGGAAGGTTTGAAATTATCAAGTAAGTCCACTTATGGTTTAAGGGCTCTTCTGAATATAGCGGTGAATGGGGACGAGGAAGCAACCTCCATATTCGACATCGCTCAGAAAGAGGGCATATCGAAGACCTATCTGGAACAGCTTTTGAACAGGCTGAGAAGGCATGGACTTGTAAAGAGCGTGCGGGGGCCAAAGGGCGGGTATACCCTTTCGAGAAAGGCCAGCGACATAACCGTCGCGGACATAGTCTCTGTTTTAGAGGGCGGCATATGGCCCGTTCACTGTGTCAGTAAGAATAATAGCCCTGGAGGGCTTTGCAAGAGAAGCGGTTCGTGCGTGCCTAAGTTGGTTTGGAAAAAGCTCGCGGACGCTATAAAAGACTGCTTAGAATCTATTACGCTTGAGGATCTGTGTTCGCGCTCACGCAAGATCAACGGTCTTTCAAGCAGACGGAGATCATCATGAACAGTATATATCTGGACAATAACGCAACCACAAAGATGCGCGAAGAAGTTTTAGAAGCCATGCTGCCGTATTATAAAGATCTTTACGGCAACGCGTCGAGCGTTCACGAATTCGGCAGGGTTGCCCGGCGAGCCATAGATGACGCAAGGCAGAAGGTCGCGGATCTCTTGGGCGCTTCAAGCGTTGAGGAGATATTCTTCACATCGGGAGGGACCGAAGCCGACAATTTTGCGATAAGAGGAGTTTTCGGCGCATTGAGATCGAAGGGCAACCATATCATCACTTCGGTCATAGAGCATCACGCAGTCCTTAATACATGTAAATTTTTGGAAAAGGAAGGGTGTAAAGTAACGTATGTAACCGTAGACAAAGACGGTCTCGTAGATCCTGAAAATATAAAGAGGGCCATTACCGATAAGACGGTCCTTATAAGTATTATGTACGCCAACAATGAGGTGGGGACCATAGAGCCGGTCACGGAGATAGGCCAGATCGCCAAGGAGAAGGGCATCTATTTTCATACGGATGCGGTTCAGGCATTGGGCAAAGTACCTTTCAGCGCCAAGGATATGGATGTAGATATCATATCGATCTCCGCCCATAAGATACACGGACCAAAAGGCGTTGGAGCGATATATATAAGAAAGGGCACTAAGATAACCCCGCAGATATACGGCGGCCACCATGAGATGTCCAAACGCGCCGGCACGGAGAACGTTGGCGGCATAGTGGGTTTTGGAAAAGCGGCGGAATTAGCGCAAAAAGAAATTTTGCAGGATGGCGGCAGGATCAAGGATCTGAGGGATTATCTTTACAAAGGGATCTCCTCTAAGATAGAATCAGTAAGATTGAACGGACATCCCGTCAAGAGATTGCCAAACACCCTAAATGTAGGTTTTAAATATCTTGAAGGTGAATCTATAGTATTGAATTTGGATATGGAGGCCATAGCGGTTTCGACGGGTTCGGCGTGCACATCGGGAAGCCTTGAACCTTCGCATGTCCTGACCGCAATGGGCGTTGATCCCGGCGACGCTCAAGGATCTATAAGATTTTCGTTGAGCAGATATAATACCAAGAGCGAGATGGACCGCGTGATCGAAGTTTTGCCGCCGATAATAAAGAGGCTCAGGGACATGTCGCCGTTGTATGAAGGTCATAAACAGTGATTCGTCGTGCGTCGTGCGCATAGCGTATCGCGTAAAAAGAATTCGCAATACGCACAGCGCTAAACGCACTACTAAACATGCAGACATAAGGAGATAACATGCAAGGTCAGTATTCGGAAAAGGTGATGGAGCATTTCAGGAATCCGAGGAACGTTGGGGAGATACCCGATGCCAACGGCATAGGGAACGTAGGCAACCCTGTATGTGGGGATATCATGAGGCTTTATATAAAAGTCGATGATAAAGAGACCATAACCGATGCTAAATTCAAGACGTTCGGCTGCGGAGCCGCCATAGCTACATCGAGCATGGTTACGGAACTTGTAAAAGGAAAGACTATCCAGGATGCGCTGAAGATATCGAATCACGCCGTTGCCGAGGCCCTCGGAGGACTTCCCAAGATAAAGATGCATTGTTCGGTCCTGGCGGAGGAGGCCTTGAAGAGCGCTATCGATGATTATTTAAAGAAGAAGAAAAGCGGCGCATAGCGCTTTAGCGGCTCGCGATTGATAAAGTATCAAGTGTCAGTGTGTCAAAGTATCATAATTAACAGATAGCGGAAGGCCGACAGCAGGCAATTATAAGAATATATTCAAATATTGATATAATATGAAGCATAAGATAAGAAAAGTCATAAAAGAGAAGATAAAAACTTATTCCGACCTTGAAAAATTCAGGAAAAGTGATATAATTAAGAGCAAGTTGTTTAATGGGGAGGAATTTAAAAAATCTAAAGTTGTGATGTTTTATGTCTCGTTGAAGGATGAGGTAAGTACTTTTTCGATGATAGACGAGGCAATAATGGCGGGAAAGAGAGTGTGTGTCCCAGTGATTTTTAAGAATGAGAAGCGTCTTATAGCAGGCGAGATTCAGGATAGGGAAAAAGACTTGGAAAAGCAACACTTTGGAATCTACCAGCCCAAAGAGGGCAGGGTTCAAGAGGTTCCTTTCGATGATATAGATCTAGTTATTGTCCCCGGTATGGCCTTTGACAAAGATAATGTCAGGCTGGGCAGGGGGCATGGATATTACGATAGGTTCCTGTGCGCTCTTCCAAAAAAGACCAAGACGATAGGTCTTGCCTTCGATTTCCAACTCGTCGACAAGCTTCCCAAAGACTCACACGACATACCCGTCTGGAAAACAATCGCAGCATAAACTAATCGCGTTTGACTTTAAGGGCCATGGCAGCAGCTATTTTATCTCTGCGCGTCATGCTCTTATGTTTTGTCTTGCGCGTTATCTGTAGAGAAAAGGGAGGGTATCAAAATGTATAGGAACGACGTAGCGGTGGTTTACATCGGATTATCTGTGATAGGAGCCCTATTCTTTTTCGCGTTAGGTTATTTAATAAGAAAATACCACGCCAAGAAGAAACTTAAGAATGCCGAGGACAAAGCCAAGAAGACGCTTGAGGTGGCCAAGACAGACGCGGATAAGATAAAACACGAAGCCGAACTTCAGGCCAAGGACCTTCTTTTGAAGATGAGGACGGAGTTCGAGAACGAGAATAAAGAGAGACGCCAGGAGCTGGTGATCCTGGAGAAGAGGCTCATCCAGAAAGAAGAGAACCTGGACAGAAAAGTGGATGTCCTGGACAGAAAAGAGAAGGATATAGACAAGAGGGATCATGGTATATCCGAGAAAGAGAAGCAAATAACTGTAAAAGACAAAGAGCTGGAGGCGCTTTTAAGAGAGGAAAAAGAGAAGCTGCAGAATATCTCAGGGATGACTAGAGATGAGGCGAAGCAGCTCCTGCTGAAGAAGCTGGAGGATGAGGTGAAGCAAGAGGCCGCCATAATGATAAAGAGGACTGAGGATGAAGCCAAAGAGAAGGCGGATAAAGAGGCGAGAAAAATAATCGGGCTTGCGATCCAAAGATGCGCCGCCGAACATGCCGTGGAGACCACGGTCAGCGTAGTCAGCCTTCCCAGCGACGAGATGAAGGGCCGGATCATAGGACGTGAAGGCAGGAATATACGCGCACTTGAAATAGCTACCGGTATCGACGTGATCATAGACGATACTCCGGAGGCCGTCATACTGTCAGGGTTCGATCCTATAAAGAGAGAGATCGCTAAGCTGGCGCTGGAACGCCTTCTTCAGGATGGCAGGATACATCCCGGCAGGATAGAAGAGGTTGTAGAAAAGATCAAGAAGGAGATGGAGAACTCGATCAGGGAAGAAGGCGAAAAGGCCCTGTTCGATACGGGTTTGCACGGAATGCATCCGGAGCTGATAAGGCTTCTCGGACGTTTAAAATACAGGACCAGCTATGGGCAGAATGTGCTGCAGCACTCTAAAGAGGTGGCATATCTGATGGGTGTAATGGCTAGCGAGTTGAAGCTGGACTTTACCCTCGCCAAGAGGATCGGCCTTCTTCATGATATAGGTAAGGCTGTAAGCCATGAGGTCGAAGGGACCCATTCGAAACTCGGGTCTGATCTAGCTAGGAAATACGGCGAGCCGGAGAATATCTGCCATGCCATAGAAGCGCATCACCAGGATATTGAACCCAAGACGCTTCTGGCCGTATTGGCTCAAGCCGCTGACGCTATAAGCGCATCCCGTCCGGGTGCGCGCCGCGAGACGCTCGAAACATATGTGAAGCGGCTGGAAAAGCTTGAATCGATCGCCGATTCCTTTAAAGGCGTCGAGAAGGCCTATGCAATACAAGCGGGCCGAGAGATACGCGTCATAGTTCAGCCAGATAAGATTACAGACGCCCAAGCGTCGGTGCTGGCCAGAGATATCACCAATAAGATAGAGGAAGGGCTCGAATATCCCGGCCAGATCAAGGTGACGGTCATAAGGGAGACCAGGGCCGTAGAATACGCTAAGTAAAACATTTAGCGTCTAGCGGTTAGGTTGGTATTTTCTATCCGCTAAACGCTAGCCGCTAATCGTTATCCGCTACAAGGAGTTATATGAAGATATTATTCATCGGCGATATCGTCGGAGAACCCGGAAGGCGCGCTATAAAAGAACTTGTGCCTAAAATAGCAAAGCGCGAAGATATAGAATTTGTTATAGCGAACGGCGAGAATGTTGCCGGAGGAAGCGGCATCACTCCTTCCATGGCCGAAGAGCTTTATGGTTATGGTGTTGATGTCATAACACTGGGCGATCATGTATGGAAGCGCAAAGAGATAGTTGAATATATTGGATCATCGAGGAACCTTCTAAGGCCGGCCAATTACCCTTCCGGAGCGCCGGGGCTGGGCTCAACGGTCGTAAAGTCTGCTTCGGGTATTTCGATAGGCGTAGTAAATCTTATCGGCCGTGTCTTTATGCAGGCAGTCGAATGCCCTTTCCGTATCGCCAAGCAAGAGATCGATAAGTTAAAAGATAAGGCCAGGGTAATAGTTGTAGATATCCATGCTGAAGCCACAAGCGAAAAGATAGCTCTCGGATGGTACCTCGACGGGTCAGTCAGCGCCGTTTTGGGCACCCATACGCATGTCCAGACAGCGGATGAGAAGATCCTTCCCGGCGGCACCGCATTCATATCGGACGTCGGCATGACCGGTCCGTTCGATTCGGTAATAGGCAGAAAAAAAGACCAGATACTCGCAAGGTTCATGACCCAGATGCCCGCCAGATTCGAGACCGCGGAAGGCGATATACAGCTTCACGGAGTGGTTGTGGATATTGACGACAAGACCGGCAAGGCCGACTCCATCAAAAGAGTTCAGGAAAAACTTAGATAGTAAACAAGGGCCTTTCAGCGATGGCCCATAATCCATTGAAAAAGATTAGGCTTAATCCATCGGCCGCCATTTGAAAAATTTCACATAATACGTTTATCGGGGCTTGAGGGGCTTAACAGGAGATCTTTTTTAGACATGGTCAAACCTACCTCAGCGGCAAATCAAAAAGAAAAACATATATACACAGTATCCGAGTTGACCAAGTATATACGTGTTATACTCGAAGATTCGTTCCCGGGTGTTTGGATAGAAGGGGAGATATCTAACTTTACCCTGCATTCGTCCGGGCATATGTACTTCAGTCTAAAGGATGCCAATGCCGTGCTCAAGTGCGCGATGTTCCGCCGCGCCAATGAGAAGCTAAAATTTAAACCTAAGGATGGAATGAAGGTCATATGTTTCGGTTCTATAAGCGTCTATGAGGCGCGCGGCGACTACCAGATCATAATAGAGGAGATCGAGCCTAAAGGGGTAGGCGCTCTGCAGCTACAGTTCCAGCAGCTTAAAGAAAAATTGACGAAGGAAGGCCTGTTCGATGAGCACCACAAGGTCCCGATCCCGTTCTTGCCGACAAGGATAGGCATAGTTACAAGCCCGACCGGAGCGGCCATAAGGGACATACTGAATATTGCCAGGCGTAGATTTTCAAACGTCGAGATCATAATTAATCCGGTCCGCGTGCAAGGGGATCTTGCTAAAGACGAGATCGCCGCGGCCATAAGGCAATTTAACGAACTTAAAAATATCGATGTCATGATCGTTACCAGAGGCGGAGGCAGCCTTGAGGATCTATGGCCCTTCAACGAGGAGGTTGTTGCCAGGGCGATATATGACAGCCAGATACCGGTGATAAGTGCGGTGGGTCATGAAGTGGACTACACCATATCCGATTTCGTCGCGGATTTCCGCGCACCCACGCCATCCGCCGCCGCGGAACTTGTGATACCCAGAAAAGAAGATCTCGCGAATCTTATCAATACTGCCGTGACCAGGCTGAAGAACGCCCTTTCCGGCAAGCTGGACAATCTCACCGAAAAGCTGACGACCCTGAGGAACAGCTATATATTAAAACAGCCGCTGAATATCATTACGCAATATGAGCAGGAGATAGACGATCTTAGGAAAGATATGGCCATCAGGATAGACCATATATTGAAAATGCGGTCGGAGAACTTCAACCTTTTAATAGGCAAACTGGAAGTCCTCAACCCTTTAGGCATACTGAAGAGAGGCTATAGCGTGACTTCGAAGATGCCCGGAGGTATAATAATAACAGACACCAAGTCCTTAAAAAAGGACGATATAGTCGAAACAAGGCTAGGCAGCGGAAAGTTCAAGAGCCGGGTGGAGGAAGTTGATTAGCGCCCCCGCCATTCATGGCGATGCTTGCCATTGGTCATTTGTTCATACGATCACAAAACGGAGGCAGTGATGGCAGAGATAAAATTCGAGGAAGCCCTTAAAAGGCTCGAGAAGATAGTGGAGAACCTTGAGGACGGAAATCTTTCGCTTGACGAATCTCTCGAGAAGTACGAGGAAGGCATACGCCTTTCACAATTATGCGCCAAGAGGCTGGAGGTGGCCAAGAAGAAGGTGGAGCTCCTGCTGAAGACTGAAGACGGCGGCGTAGAGCTGAAGACCTTTGACGAGAGTTCTTCCGATGATACCGCTGCCAAGCCGGTGGATAGTAAGAAGAAAAAACCGAAGGATAGCGAAGATAACCTATTCTGAATATGGGCCTATCTTCATAAATAAGCATGAATAGACTGCTGGACGCGATAAACAATCCCGAAGACTTACGCAAATTTCCCATTACGGATCTTCCCATATTAGCCGCTGAGATGAGGGAGGAGATCATAGGGACTGTATCCAAGACCGGCGGACATCTCGCCTCAAGTCTGGGCGCGATAGAGCTTGCCATATCGGTGCATTATGTTTTTAACACGCCGAAGGATATTGTCCTCTGGGATGTCGGCCATCAGGCGTATGCCCATAAGATCCTTACCGGAAGAAGAAAAAACTTTTCGACGCTCAGACAGCTTGGCGGTTTAAGCGGATTTCCCAATAAAGACGAAAGTCCGGAATACGACGTCTTTACGACCGGCCACAGTTCCACATCGATCGCCACCGCACTGGGATTGGCCGTAGCCCGTGACCTCAAAGGCCAGACGAATAAGATAATCGCTGTGATAGGGGATGCGTCTCTGGGCGGAGGCATGGCGTTCGAAGCGATGAACCATGCAGGGCACGCCGATAAAGACATGATAGTAATATTGAATGATAATGAACTATCCATCTCCCATAGCGTAGGGGCTCTCAGCAAATATTTAAACAGGATAATAGTTAACCCGGCCTATAACAAGATAAGATCCGATGTTGAAAAGCTTTTGAAGAGGATACCCCGTTTTGGTTTCCGGGCTTACAGGGCCGCAAGAAAACTTGAAGAAGGTCTTAAGAACCTTCTTATCCCGGGCATGTTCTTCGAGGAGATGGGTTTCAGGTATTTTGGCCCGATAGACGGACATAATATAGCCCAGCTGACCAAGACATTCCGGAATCTTATGAACCTGAAAGAGCCGATATTGATACATGTTATAACCAAAAAGGGCAAGGGTTATAAATTTGCGGAGGAAGACCCCAGTTCATTCCACGGCACAGGGCCGTTCGTTCTAGAGACCGGTAAAAAGCTGGTATCGTCCGACAAGGTGACATTTACGGATGCTTTCGGCGATAAGATGGCCGAGATGGGTGAGAAAGATCACCGCATAGTTGCGGTAACCGCCGCCATGCTTGACGGCACCGGCCTTAATAAATTCGCTTCAAAATTCCCCAATAGATTTTTTGACGTAGGGATAGCTGAAGAGCACGCGGTAGGTTTCAGCGCGGGGTTGGCGCGGGGAGGCTTCAGGCCGATTGTGGCCATATATTCTACGTTCTTACAGCGCGGTTACGATCAGATCATACATGATGTATGTCTGCAGAACCTGCCGGTCATATTCTGCCTGGATAGGGCGGGGCTGGTGGGAGAGGATGGCCCTACGCACCACGGTGTTTTTGACATATCATATCTCCGCCATATTCCCAATCTGGTATTCATGGCGCCGGCTACGGCCGATGAATTGAAAGATATGCTGGAATTTGCCATATCACTTAACAGGCCGGTGGCCATACGTTACCCTAAAGGCATAACGCCTGCGGCAATATCCTCCTCTTTCGCCATAAGCTTAGGGAAGGCGGCGATGCTTAAGGAGGGCAAGGATGTGGCCATTGTAGGGTTAGGATCTATGGCCGATATGGCGCTAAAAGTTTCAGAGCTTTTATCCAAGAAGAGGATAAGCGCCGCTGTTATGAATCCGAGATTCATAAAACCGATCGATGAGAGAGCCATAGCGGATATATGTAATAATATCAAGAGAGTGGTTACGATCGAAGAGGGCGTCCTGGAGGGCGGATTTGGATCCAGCATTATAGAATTTGCGGAAAAATCAAATATTAGGAACGTAAAGATAAAAAGGATAGGTCTGCCGGATAAATTTATCGAACATGGCAAAAAAAGCGAGTTATTCTTAAAGTATAACTTGACACCCGACGCAATTTGCGATGTAATTGTTAATGAAGTGGTGGGGTAGAATTTTCGGGTCCTGCCGCTCGGTCGTCCTTAGTGCTCCGCGCAAATGTGGGGTTTACATTTTGACTTAATTGATGCGGGTATCTATATTGCCCCATCCCACATTTGCTTGTGCGCGCTGTCGGACTAGACCTCGCGTCACCCGAAAATTCTAACGGAAAGAGCGGTTGTTTGATATGGCGAAGATCAAGATAAATAAAGATAGATGCAAAGGGTGCTACCTTTGCGTGACCAACTGTCCTAACGGTTTTATAAAGATTTCGACAGATACCCTTAATGCTAAAGGTGTCAAGGCGGTATATTTTTCCGGCGGCAGGTGCACAGGATGCTCTATGTGCGCTATCATATGTCCGGAAGGCATAATCACCATACATAAATAGGTTGATATGATAAGAAAAATTTTAATGTGCGGCAATGAGGCATGCGGAGAAGGGGCCATCCTTGCAGGATGCAAATTTTATGCGGGATATCCGATAACCCCGCAGAATGAACTTACGGCATATCTGGCAAAGCGCATGAATGAGACTAACGGTATATTCATCCAGGCCGAATCTGAGCTTGCCGCTATTAATATGGTGTTTGGGGCCGCCGCAGCAGGCGTCAGGGCCATGACATCTTCCTCAAGCCCCGGAATAAGCTTAAAACAGGAAGGCATCTCTTATATGGTAGGGTGCGAATTGCCCTGCGTGATAGTAAATATGCAGCGAGGAGGGCCCGGCCTTGGCAACATAGCTACATCCCAGGCCGATTATTTCCAGGCCGTAAAAGGCGGAGGCCACGGCGATTATAATCTTATAGTGCTTGCCCCTGCTTCTGCGCAAGAGCTTCTGGAGTATACGTATCTGGCATTCGACATGGCGGATAAATATAGAAATCCGGTCTTTATATTGGGGGACGGATTATTAGGACAGATGATGGAGCCCATCAGCATAAATTTCAAAAATCCGCCTGCCAACATCCCTAAGCCATGGGCATTGACCGGATGTAAGGGGAGAAAGCCCAACATCATAAGGTCGCTCCTTTTGGGCGACGGTGCCCTGGAAGAGCACAACAAGCATCTGCAGGAAAAATTCGGCAGGATGAAGGCTTCCGAAGTGCGTGCCGAAACCTATCACATAAATGACAGCGATACGGTAGTTGTGGCATACGGTTCTGCGGCCAGGCTTGCGAAGTCCGCCATGCTGAAGGCAAGGGCCAAAGGGCTCAAGGTCGGCTTGATAAGGCCGATAACCTTATGGCCTTTTCCAGAGAAGCTTATTGAGGATGTCGCATCAAGGGCAAAGAGGTTTCTTGTTGTTGAGATGAGCGCAGGCCAGATGGTTCAGGACGTGAGGCTTGCGGTCAACGGTAAGGCGAAGGTGGATTTCTACGGAAGGATGGGCGGCGGGATCCCTACGGACGAGGATATCTTGGAACGCATAGAGGCATCGGTATGAAGCGCAAAGTAAGTAAGGCAGCAAAGAGGCATATTGAATCGGTTGAGCAGAAGACGCTCTCCAGGCAGGGCCTTGATCATGCCGGCGAAGGATCGGATATTATATTTGCCAGGCCCGATGTTTTAAGAGATATCGAAATGCATTACTGCGCAGGCTGCGGCCACGGCATAATACATAGGCTTATCTGTGAGGTGATAGAAGAGTTCGGCATAAGGGAGCGCGTGATAGGGGTCGCCCCGGTCGGATGCGCGGTTATAGCCTATGAATATTGGGACTTTGACGTGACGGAAGCGGCGCATGGCAGGACGCCGGCTGTAGCTACCGGCATCAAGAGGGTGAGGCCTGAAAATATAGTATTTACGTACCAAGGCGACGGGGATCTAGCCGCGATAGGTACTGCAGAGATAATACACGCCGCGAACAGAAGCGAGAACATAACCGTCATATTTGTAAATAATGGTGTTTACGGCATGACGGGAGGGCAGATGGCCCCGACCACACTGGCCGGGCAAAAGACCAGCACCACTATACACGGCAGAAGCCTTAGAAGAGAAGGATATCCGATAAAGATGCTGGAGATGCTAGCGGTATTGCCCGGTACCAAATACGCCGAACGCGTATCCGTCCATTCGGCGCAGGAAGTGCAGAGGGCAAA
>Ga0265297_10007235_pt1 | contig 15513 bp, 16 predicted proteins | sample Munlanlwell13791_FD_192502 | JGI IMG/M metagenome (GOLD analysis project Ga0265297, IMG submission 192502) | Leachate microbial communities from a municipal landfill in Southern Ontario, Canada - Leachate well 137-91 | ecosystem: Engineered > Solid waste > Landfill > Unclassified | place... | reverse complement strand
CCGGGTTGACGGTCATGGACTTTCTCCGGTGGACGTTCCCCATCGCCATTGCATGCAGTCTCCTGACAACGGTCATTGCAATCCTGTACTTCAAACGGACAAGTCCAGTCAGTCTGGTACCAACCGTACCCGGTGTGGCACCCGCACAAAAAATCGAGAGCATCCCCTTAACGCGCGAGATCAAAGGGGGCATTTTGATATTTATCCTCGTCATTGCCGGTCTTATCCTGCAAAGCACGATTGAGCATCTGTTCGGGTTGGGGAAAAATGTCCTGCTCCTCGGGATTCCGCTCATCATGGCAGGGGCAGTCCTTGTCCTTGACCGGGAGCATGCGCACCAGCATGTCGAGAAAGTGGACTGGTACACGCTGGTGTTTTTCATGTTCCTCTTTGCCGGCGTTGGGTCGCTGACATATGTCGGGATCACGAACAAGATCGCGCTCCTTGTATCCGGGACCGGGGGCGATCTCGTCATGATGATGCTCCTTGTCGGGGGTATCGTGTCGATCCTTACGGCATTTCTGGATAATGTCCTTGCCGTTGCCACGATCATGCCGGTCGTTGAAGCGCTGGCGGGCACAATTCCCCTGGCACCGGTCTGGTGGACCATGCTCATCGGGGGGACCTACTGCGGGAATGCCACGCTCATCGGTTCCACTGCGAATATTGTCGCCGCTGGGATGGTAGAGAAGAAAGGGCTTGGCTCGTTTTCGATGGTTGGCTGGATGAAGATCGGTATCCCGGTCTCGATACTGACGTTCTTTATTGCGTTCTTCCTGTTGTATATACAGGTGATGCTGTTTCCCATTTAGGGGAGACCATCACCCTGCAACCCATCCCTTTTAAACACGCAAATCATGGAACGAAATCAATTCTTCAAAGAGAGTACTCAGGCACTCTGCCAGCACATCAAGCCCGACCCAAGGGGAGAATAAACCGAACTCTTCGTTCAGTACATGAGTACAGTACAGGAACTGTATAGTTCAGGGGATTGCACCGGAAAAATGGATGCCGGTACATGTACAAAAAAAGTGCCGGTTGATTTAATTACTCACCGGCGTCTCTTTTCCTACGACAGGTCGGCGCACGGGATTCTTTTCCCATGTGAGGATCCCATTCTGGAACGAGAACGATTTCATGTAGTGAAGTTGTGCTCCTTCCGGTACGCCGGAGGTGTCGGCATTCCGGGGGACGATGTAGGCAACCCCGCCTTTTCTGACCTGCCCATATACCCCCGTGCAGGCAGCTGCCGCAGTGCCCACAAGTTCTTCAGAGATCTTCGGTTCAAATGAAACAAGGATCGAGACCGATTCCTTCTCGCCCATTTTCGAGCGTTCTGCGCAAAAGACCTGATCATATCCTTTTGGATTGTTACCCGGGAGGATCTTCCATCCGTCAAAACTGGAATAATAGCGGTTGATCTCCTGGCTGACAAATCCACGCATTACATCCTGATTTCCACCCATAATATCTCAACAGTCTTACGTACCCGGAAATTAAAAACCTATTTATTTATGTTTCCCGCGACGGACGTCTGTTCACCCCGCAGTGTGGAAAAAAACGTGTCGGGTTCCAGAAAAATTCAAAAAACCGTGAAGATTTTAACACACGCGGGCGGGAATCCATATTCACATCACCATGATCAACCCCGTATGACTGAATCGCCGCGGACACGATGCAGGGATCGGGGTCTCCCTGCATGCGCGCCACCTCATGCGGGTGTAAAAATTTCGAGATTGATGCTTCCCATCTTTCCGTCACGGTGGATATAATAATCGAGCAGCCGGTCTTCATTTTCATAGAACGAGAACCAGTAACTCAGTTTGTAGGTCGTTTTATTGTAGCCCGCGATAGCCGTGTAACTCGCTGCGTCGTGGAGCATGATCACACCCGGCGTATTCTGGGTTAAGGTTTTTTCATCGGTCACATCCCCGTAGAACGTGATCTTCTTCCACCGTTCACCACGGAAATACCACGGCAGGGGCCAGTAATGTTTCGATGCGACGACCACACGGTCTGAATTGTCCATTAAGGTCATCACGTCTCGCATGTCTTCAGAGTTCTGCACCTGGATGATCGGTTCATTGATATCGGCGGGCACAAATGCCACATGCCACGTCATCACAAGGAGGAACGCACACCCGATAACCGCAAACGCGCACTTCTGCCAGTTCAGTTTGTACACCGCGACAAAACACATCGGGAGCAGCTGGTGGATGAGCAGCCACGGCACCTTCTCCCCGACGTAGGCATAGAATGCCATCGAGAGGATCATCCAGTAAATGCAGAACCGGAAAAATTCATCAGACTTCGATATACCTGCACGCGCGCTCTGGATCTGACGGAGGCTCACCTGGGCGAGCTCCCCCACCGGGAGTTCATACCGCCGGGTAACCAACCAGTTCTTCACCCGCAAAAAGACGTGCGCGGGAGCGATACCGGAGACGATAAACTGGAGGGTCGCGACCATCGCGAGCAAAAATATCGGAAGCTCGTAGAGGAGATAAAGGGGGACATAGTAGAACCATGGTCCGCCCAATCTCTGCTGATTGTGCATGTCGGTCCAGTGCCTGATGGCGTCAAGCCACCCGTACTGGAGCGTTTCAATATGAGCACCGAATGCCGAATACAGGATGCCCATCAGGCAGAGGACGATGACAACACATACCACCAGATCCTTCTTCCAGTGAGGAGGCAGAATCCATTTCTTTTTCCATGCTCCATAGCCGAAGAACGTGGCGAAGATGATAAGGATGACAGGCATCTCTTCCTTGCAGCACAACGCTCCGGCTATCGCCACAGCACCGATGATCACAAACCGGGTTTTTCCCCGTTCGAAATAATAGAGCAGCGCGACAACAAGGAGCATCGTGAAAAAGAGCATGAAGATATCATGCCGGAGGAACCGGGAGAAAAAGACCATATCCGGGGATATGGCGAGAAAAAGCGCGGCAAAGAGCGTCTGGGTTTTTGTCAGGTAGCCGATTCGATAGATCGCATACACGAGAGGAATCAACGCAAACCCGAACAATGCCGGTAGCAACCTGCCAACGAAGTCCGACGGACCAAAGAGCGAGAACATGCCGGCAGTGACGTAATACAGGAACGGTCCGTGGTAACTCGGATCGTATTCCCAGGCACCTTTGGTGAGCAGGTCAAACGAGAACCACGCATGAATCGCTTCATCGTGATGGAAGAGTTTGAGATCCAGGAGCGCGAATCGAAAGACGAAGGCAAAAATACAAATGAAAAGAAAAATTCGTTCAAAAGTAAAAAAATGCTTTATTTTTGCTGAAAATGAAGCGGCTTGCTGCACTCGCCGCACCTTTAACTCTCTAAAACAATCTCAATGCCGATATCTTTTGGCACCTGAATGCGCATCAGCTGGCGCAGTGCACGTTCATCTGCATCAATATCAATAAGGCGTTTGTGCACGCGCATCTGCCAACGATCCCACGTAGCAGTCCCTTCCCCATCCGGGCTTTTTCGTATTGGCACAATCAGTCGTTTGGTTGGAAGCGGTATCGGACCAGCCAGGTTCACCCCTGTGCGTTCTGCAATCTCACGAATCTTGTCACAGACCATCTCTACTTTGTTAAAGTCTGTCCCTGTAAGGCGAATTCTGGCTTTTTGCATGATTGTCACCAAAAAAAATTATTTTATCATTTGTTTCGCCTGGATGGCGATGCACATACCGGCGGCAATCGTCTGCCCCATATCACGGACAGCAAACCTGCCGAGCTGGGGGAGCTCTTTCACATTCTCGATGACCATCGGTTTTGTCGGCTTGATCTGGACGATTGCCGCATCACCGGTCTTTAAGAATGTCGGGTTCTCTTCCTTGGTCTGACCGGTGCGCGGATCGAGTTTCTTCTTCAACTCAACAAACGTACAGGCAGTCTGCGTTGTGTGGCAGTGGAAGACCGGGGTGTACCCGACAGTGATTGCACTGGGGTGCTGGAGCACAACGATCTGTGCCGTGAATTCATCGGCAACAGTGGGTGGCGCTTCTGCCGGACCACAGACATCACCACGGCGGATATCGCCTTTTCCGATACCACGGACGTTAAAGCCGACGTTGTCGCCGGGTACTGCCTGTGGGATCTCTTCGTGGTGCATCTCGATGGACTTGATCTCACCATCTTTGTTTGCAGGCATGAAGGAGACCTTCATTCCTTTCTTCATGACACCGGTTTCAACACGACCGACGGGCACCGTGCCGATACCGCTGATGCTGTACACATCCTGGATAGGCAGCCGGAGTGGCTTCTCGGTCGGTTTTTCCGGCATCTTGAAAGTGTCGAGTGCAGATATAAGTGGCAGACCCTTGTACCACGGGGTTTCAGGGCTGTTTACCTTGATATTTACTCCACCTAATGAGCTGATTGGGATGAAAAGAGTCTCGTCAGGTTTGTACCCGACCATCTTGATGAGATCGGAGAGATCCTTCTTGACCTCATTGAACCGCTTCTCATCAAATTTGACAGCATCCATCTTGTTGATGGCAATGATGATCTGCGTAATACCGAGAGTTCTTGCAAGGAATACATGCTCCTTTGTCTGCTCCATGACACCATCGGGTGCTGCAACCACAAGGATTGCTGCATCAGCCTGCGATGCACCGGTGATCATGTTCTTGACGAAGTCTCTGTGTCCCGGGCAGTCCACAACGGTGAAGTAGAACTTGGGAGTGTCGAACCGCTTGTGGGCAATATCGATCGTGATACCTCTCTCACGCTCTTCTTTTAAGTTGTCCATGACCCATGCAAACTCAAAGGTCGCCTTTCCCTTTTGCTCAGCCTCCTTGCGGTAGCCTTCAATAATGTGTGCAGGTACTGCACCTGTTTCGAACATCATTCTCCCAACAGTTGTTGACTTTCCGTGGTCGATGTGTCCGATAACAGCCAGATTCATGTGGGGCTTGTCAGATGCCATAATCTTCCTCCATATCTTCGGGACTGTCCGCTTACAGTCAGGTTATGCGAGTATTACTTATATGAGACGCAGCTATATAAACTATTTCGATTCGCAGTATCACTTTTCAGGTGACAATTTCACATCGATATCATCATATCTGATGTTTGAATATCTTCTCTATATGAAAACACTCCAGTTCCAGCGCGATGAAAAGAAAAACAGAGTCACGGTTGCGTGCGCTGATGGCGCAGTTTCCGTGTACAGCCAGTGCGCATATTGCCGGCACTGCAAGGGGATATGGGTGGGAAAACGGCTGAATCCCGCGCCACAGGTGCAGGCACTGGCGGATATCCGGCGGGGTGTCTCCCCGGATGAAACATTGATGAACGCCGCCATGATGTTCAATACGCTCGTACGGGATGGAGTCTCGGTTGAATGCGCGGATGACGCTGGTGAAGGATTCCGGAAACTTTTCTAAAAAACGTAAAAATTCTGGAGAAATTTTTACATTATTTTTTCTCGTTGCCGGTCTTTGCAGAGATTTCATGTTCGATTTCTGCCCGGAACTTCTCGAATTGCAGATCGTCCATCTGGTCTGAGAGCAACCTGCCACTCCAGGCGCGCCGGTATACCCAGTTCACGATCTTCTCGATCACGAACACAACGGTATCTTCATCCTCGATGGTGATCAGGTCGCGCGCGATGTGCGGGTGTCTCCCCCGCCTGCCACCTACAAGGATCCGGTAATGGCGGTATTCGGCTTTTAAGAGATCAAACGGGCATGACATGATACACACACCACACTGGACGCAGAGATCGGGGTTGAGCACAGAGATCCCGTTTTTTATGACGATCGCTTTCTCTTTGCAATATTCCACGCAGGTCCCACACCCGGTACACTGACCGGGAAGGCGAAGGGGTCGGATCCTCCCCATGATGCCAATCTCATTTAACATCGGACTGGTACAGGCATTCGGGCACCCGGAGATGGCAATCCGTATCTTCACGGGCATATTCTTTCCAAAGAGCTGCGCGTCGATCTTCCGGGCCAGACTTGCAGTATCGATATTGGCGAACTTGCACCGCTCTGTTCCCGGGCATGCGATCACGTTGACAATCTCGTCACGCTCGGACCCGATCGGCGTCCCATTTTTCGCGAGCGCTTTTTCGATCGCCCGAAGTTTCGCGGGATTAATATGCGGGATCTCGATCGTCTGCCGTGCAGTGCAGTGAACGAATCCCTGACCATACGTTTTTGCAATGCGGGCAATGCCACGCATCATCTCGACGGGCAATATGCCCGCGGGGAGGCGTACACGGACCGTGCAGAATGCCGGATCACGTTCCGTGATGATACCGCCTTTCATATGCACGCCAAAATCCAGGTTCATCGATCAATAGTGCAGCGAGAACGATTAAAAAAGATGGGGTTGTGCTACATGGGATACAGCGTCGATCTCAGGTGCGCTCACACGATAAATTTCTGCTACCGGGACATGCCCGGGAAATCACCGCGATGCTATTGTCTGTCGCCATTGCCAGAACGGAATGTCCGAATGCGATGCTAATACCCGCGACGATAAAAAACCCATGCGTGCGTCAATGCAGGAAAAACGCGGGGGTGTGCAGGTGATGTCAGACCAGCACCATTGCGACAATGACAAGGGCACGGGTGATCTCATTGGATGCCCCCACGACATCCCCGTTCACGCCCCCGAAAAGTTTTTTCGATATATACAAAAGGGCTAATGGGCAGAGACACATGATGATCGCCGCGCATACCAGATTCATTGTCTTCACCGGCAGCAGAAGGAGCGGGAGGAAGAACAGAAACGAGATACCGGGAAAATATGGTCGCGCGAACTGGTGGAGGTAACTGTGCATGCCATCCTTGAAAGGTGTGCCATACGCGGTGAGAAGAGCCATAGAAAATTTGGCACAGACCTCACCGATGATGATGGCAGACCATATCAACGGGGATGCCTGCAATCCCGCGAATAAAAGAAGCGTGACGACAAGCCCGGCGGCGATACCCCCGGCACCGACCTGACGGTCCGTAAGAGCGCGGATACGTTTCTCCCGGTCCCCGTGTGCCATAAGCCCATCCCCGAAGTCGAGCAACCCATCGAGATGGTGAGCACCGGAGAGCAGGATCACAACCGCAACGGCAACTGCTGCGGCAACCATCCGGTCGGCAATGAAAAAGACCGCGATTGCCCCGATGATCCCGATTACGTACCCCGCCAGCGGGTAGAGGTAGGATCTCCGCGCGAAACTTTCGGGATCCTGCATTTTTCCGAGCGGTAAGATCGTCGCAAACTGCAGGAGGGAGACGAGCGCGCTCATACGCATTCGCTGTACAGGCGCGAAGTGCAACCGGCAATCAGTCCTGCCACGGCATCGTCAAGGAACGGTCCCAACGTCGCGAGGATACCGGGCTTCTTCTGGTCGTACCGGGTGAACTCGAACCGCGCATAGGTTCCCCCGATACATTCTGCGATTGCCATGCCGAGGATCTCGTCACTTAAAAGAAAAACGGGATCATCGGCGATCTCGGAATCTTTTCGTTTGATATAGAGTTCCTCTTCGAGCAGGATCGCGCCGAGCAGAAGCGATGAGACATTCGGATCCTGGAGATATTTCTGAATCTTCTTTTTAATCTCGATGGCAGCTTCCGGTTCCGGCATCCCGTGCGACACGTACAGTCCCATGGCGGCATCGACGACCGCGTCAATGGTGATCCCGTGAGATTCCAGCCTGTTCTCAATCTCGAACATCGTAAAGGAGATATGGGATTTTTCCGCTAATATAGGATTGCGAAGTGCTGAAAAGTCGATATATTCTATAGAGATGCAAAAAGAACATTCTATACGATCTGTATGGCATTTCTCTCTGAAATCCCCACCATTCAATGGCAGAAACCCCTCTTTTGCGGTATCCTCGGCAATTCCCTGCTCTCAACCGTGCCCGGGGTCTCCGGGGCTGGTCCGAACCCGGAACAGACCCTGTTAACCCCGGTGCTGGATGCCGAACTGATCACGAACGGGAAAATCACGAGCGCAGACATCAATTCCGATACACCAACCGGTTGCCCGACCCCGGCGACAATCACGCGGGCGATGATGGAACTGACAGGGATCACCCCGATCTTCATTAATGCCGGGCTCCGGTATCCCATGACCGTGCCCGTCATTGATGCGCTTGGGAGCGTGGGGGAAGATCCCCGGTTTATTGATGCAGTACCCCGCGCACATGACCTGTTTCTCCGCGGGCAGATGATCGGCAGGTTCCTCTCCTCCTATAGCGATCTGCTCGTCCTGGGAGAATGCGTGCCCGGAGGTACCACAACCGCGTTGTGCGTCCTGCGGGCACTGGGATATGATGCCCGTGTCAGCAGCAGTTTTGTACATAATCCTCAAAACCTGAAGGAGGGGATTTGGACAAAAGTACAAGAGAGGATTGCCACTACACAACTATCGAGTCCGTTGGATGTTATCCGGTGCACCGGAGATCCCATGATGCCCGTTGCCGCAGGGATCGCCCACGCATATACCGGGACGCTGGTGCTTGCGGGGGGGTCGCAGATGCTTGCTGTCTGTGGGGTGATCAAAGCGATGGGGGCTCCCCTCCCGGTTGTTGCAACAACGACCTACGTGCGGGATGATGCGACGGCAAATATCCCGGAGGTCGCCCGCGCGATTGGCGGGAAGTGCTACTTTGTGGATCCTGGGTTCGGGGACCTCGGGCATGCGGGTCTTGCACGGTATTGCCAGGGGGAAGTGAAGGAAGGGATCGGAGCCGGCGGGGCGATGTTCCTTGCGTACCTGATGGGATTTGCCCCGGACGAGATCCAGGAAAAGATCGTGCGCACCGTCACCGCGTATAGTTGATCAGGTTTATTGTCCACGGATGCCAATCTCATATGGATGCTTCCCATCTATGTGGTTAATAATCACGGGCAGTTCAACCACCTGATCCACCGGGCGTTGCGCGATCTCGACATTGAGGTGTCGATGATACCGAATACCACGCCACCCTCTGAGGTAGCGGGCGGGTGCCGGGGGATCATCCTTGGCGGGGGACCGACCATTGAACGCGCGGGGAATTGTGCACACTATCTGGATCTCGGCATCCCGGTGCTTGGGATCTGTCTGGGTCTTCACATCATCGCACAAAAATTCGGAGGGGTTGTGCAACCGGGAAAGAGCGGGGGGTATGGATCAGTGGATGTGGACATACTGGCGCATGACGAGATCCTCCGGGGCTATCCGGACCATATTCCGGTATGGGCTTCGCACGCGGACGAGGTTTGCCGGATACCTGACGGATTTATCCGTCTTGCCCGGTCGAATATCTGCGATGCAGAAGCAATTGCATGCCCGGAGAAGTGGATCTACGGGCTCCAGTGGCACCCGGAAGTAAGCCATACGTTTGAAGGAAGCCGGGTCTTTGAAAATTTTGACCGGATCATACACGATCATTTTCCCTAGAACGATCTGCCCGAACCATTTCGGCACACTCTTTTTGCCGTCCCGCCACCATTTATATCTCAAAAGCAGAAAGGATGATTATGATGAGAGGAACAACAAAGATCTTTCTTGCAGCAATCCTGGGAATTTTCCTTGCGATCCTTCCGGTGAGTGCAACGATCACCCAGATCTCGCAGGGCAACACAGTCTTTTTGGGAGAGGATGGACTGGACGTCACAAACGCCCTGGGTCCGGATTCACAGATTGGCTGGTGGGCGTCGGGTGCGGATATCCAGCACAGTGCACCGTCGGGTAACGTTCCCATCACCAGTAAGACACAGTTCTCCGTGACGCCAACCTTATTCGGCTCCCAACTGGGAACATGGTACCGCATTGATGCAGCAGGAAAAGTGAATGGCACAGCATTTATTGTCGCTGACCCATCCCTCCTGCTCAGGGTGGAGGACACGAGCGTCAACGTGGATGTGAGCCAGAACAAGTGGGTCTACCGGGGAGATGAGATTGGGTTCCGGATCGAGACGAACCTGAACGCGATTGCCCAGCGTCCCGGTGCCCCGCCTGCATTTATTACGATAAAAGTCCAGGCACCGGATGGGGGGATGTACTCGGCGCTCGTGAACAGTGCTGGAACGGCGAATATGATCGAGAACATCCCCGTCTCCACGAGCCCGTACAGTACCGGTCCATGGTGGGACACCGGCAATTCGATCTACGCACCGGGCACCTACACGATCTGGGCGGAGTGCAACGTGAACCATATGAAGGACAATTATGGTGTGACCGGAAAGACCCTGACTACTCAGACCGCGATGCTCAATACTGAGCGGAATCCGCTGATCAGTGTGAGTGTCCCCACCACGGGTTCCACGACCCAGGGCACGCAGACCCCGGTAACGGTCACGACAACGAAATCCTCAACGGTAACCACGACGATCCCCAAAACGTCCCCTACGACCGTTGTCCTGACGGCGACCCCAATCATCAGCGCAGCAACAATGACCCAGACCTCCAACGCCACACTTGCAGCACCGGTCGAAACAACAACGAAAAAAGCGCCCGGGTTTGAAATGGTTTTATCCCTCATCGCACTTTCGGGAATCGCGCTGGTCAGCCTGACCAGGAAAAAATAATCCCGTCTTTTTACCATGAAAATCGGCAAGCCGATTTTCATAACGGTTTGCCTGATGCACACATCCTGGTGTTTTATACGAAACCAACACTGTGTCTTATTCCTGAATGCCCGGTTTACGGGGGTTATTCGATACATAACCTTTTTATCAATCCGTTCTCCATATCCGGAGCATGAATGTAATAACTGCCGTCATTAAAGGACGCCACAGCGTCAGGAAGTTCAAACCCACTGCCATCGAGGACCCGGTCATTCATGATGCGATCGAATGTGCTGTCCACGCACCGACCGCGATGAACCTCCAGCCCTGGCTTATCGGAACGGTGAAGAAGAAAGAACTCCTCACCCAGATCGCGGATCTCACAGATAATGGCAAATTTATCGCGGATGCCCCGGTCTGTTTTGCCGTATTTGGCGAACGGACAGCCAAATATTATCTTGAGGATTGCTGTGCGGCAACCGAGAACCTGATCCTCGGTTTGCATGCACATGGGGTGGGTTCCTGCTGGGTCGCGGGTGATAAGAAGGTGTACGCGGAAAACATCCGGAAACTGCTGAACGTCCCGGAGAAGTATACGCTGGTCTCGCTCGTGCCGGCAGGGTTGCCCGCCGATATCGCGATTGCCCCGAAGAAAGAGACAAAACACGTTGTGTTTTGCGAGACCTTCAAGAAAGAGTAAACGAATCGGGATTTTTCAAGTAAAAAAGGTATTGATAAAACGATTCTTTCTTTTTAAAAACGGCTTCGAGCCGTTTTCATGGTGCGGTATGTTTGTTTCACTGAGGATATCATGCACGTTTTTGTAATTTTCTCTGTCTGAAGTATCCAATACAATCAAAAAAAAAATGATTATCCTCGTCTCTTTAACAATACCATCCCAATTCCAATCGCACCTATACAAATTTCGAGGGGAACCGGTGATTGCGTTGTCGGTGTATTCGTGGGCCAGGGAGTGTAGGTTTTTGCGGTGGATTTTTTTGTTGGGGTTGTAGTCGTAGCCGTTGTTATAGGAGCCGTGGCAGATAACGTGGAAGTGGCTGTCGGTTCAACGGTGAGTGTGACTGATACCGTTGTAGTGTTGCCCGAAGTCACATCAAACCGGTTCGCGTAGATCAGGTACCCCGGTTTCTGGATCGTGACGGTGTAGGAAGCAGGCGTGATATTATAGACTGTTATCGGAGTGTATCCTTTCAGGACGGAATTGATATATACGTTCGCATTTGTCGGGTTTGATGTGACCGATATGCTGCCGTTGACGACCGTTGTTGTATTTGATACGAGAGTCGCTGTAAGTGATGTTGAATTACCCAGTACCGTAACAGTCTGTGTCCAGTCCTGATAGCCGGCAAGTTTAACTATGACAACATGATTTCCATTTGTGATCTCCTCCATGGGGAGTGTGGTCAATCCCATATAGACATTGTCCAGATAGACATTCGCTCCTGAGGGAGTTGAGGATACACTGATGTTGCCATACGAAGGTATCGAGACCGCTGTACCGGTCGCCGTAAAGGTTACCGAAAAACCCGTCAGCGATACGCTTGTCGCCATTAGTGTGTTCGATCCGGCTGTTGTACTTAGAGTCCAACTACCCACTGTGGCTATACCATTCGAACCCGTCGTTGCTGACAATCCTGTTCCTGAGCTGCCATCTGTAGCTACGGCAAAGGTGACGCTTACCCCACTCACCGGATTATTATACGCATCCTTCACAATGACGCTTGGCAATGTGGTTACTGCTGTGCCTACGGTTGCTGATTGACCATTTCCTGCGTTCATTGCGATCTGCGTCGCTGCTCCTGCTGTACCGGACGCCGTAAAGGTTACCGGAGAACCCGTCAGCGATTCGCTTGTTGCAGTGAGTGTGTTCGATCCGGCTGTTGTGCCCAGTGTCCAACTGCCTACTGTGGCTATTCCATTCGCATCAGTCGTTGCTGACGCACCCGTTACAGATCCACCACCTGTATCTACGGCAAAGGTGACACTTACTCCACTTACCGGAGTATTATTCGCATCCTGTACAATGACACCTGGCAATGTGGTTACCGCTGTGCCGACGGTTGCTGATTGACCATTTCCTGCGTTCACTGCGATCTGCGTCGCTGCTCCCATCACCGGCACTACCAGAAATGCCATAGCGATAAGGAACAACCCACACACCAAGAGAGAGATTTTTTTCATAACAATCTTTCCTTTTCTCTAACAGAATAAAAAATAATTACGCATCATCATTTGATAAAGATAGTGTAAAGATCTGACTATAAAGACCAGCGATGTCCTGGCAGTCATGGAGCCAGGGGAATTGCCGCTGCTGTTCTTGCGTCCCTGTCTCTTGTGGCGGGCATTGTCGCGGGACAGATGATCCAGGATGTCACGTATATCGTAATCTTCCTGGACTATCCTCCTCTGCCCGGTGATGATCTTCCTATCGGGGAGAACCGCATTTTCCACGGTATACCAGAAATTATTCTGGTTGTTTGGGAAAATGGGCGATTCCTCATAATTCTCTCTTTTTTTGGGTAACTATCTAACCAATAGTTATAAATTAACCAAGAGTTAAATTTGATGTGTGATGTTGATGAATAACCAGAATGACAGAAATTCATATCAGTCCCGTTCATAAAAAATCAGTTGGGCAATTTTCCGGCATCCTGCACATGGTGCGGGAAGAGGTCCGGAAGGAACCGACAGAGGAGAATTAAAGTATTATTGAGGATTTCGAATAACTGGCATTAATAAAGAAATGCCTCTAACACTGACGACGGAGAAAAAATACAAAATTCTAAAAAGCCGGGGTTTTTCGAAATCCTCTGGTATAATCTGCAGAAGATATACAGACTCAATGGAGGACATCGTATGAAAATATCATCACTGAAATTGGTATGTTTTTCACCTACAGGGACAACAAAAGCGATTATTCAGGGGATTGCACGTGGAATTGATCAAAGCAATGTTGAATTGATAGATATTACCAGACCGGATGCGAGAAAACAATCATTACGAACATCAGAACATGAATTACTCATTATCGGAGTGCCGGTGTATATGGGAAGAGTGCCGGCACTTTTTACCGAATGGCTGCATGAGATTAAAGCTCATAATACACCGGCTGTTTGTGTTGTCGTTTACGGTAACCGTGCGTATGAAGATGCTCTCATCGAACTGAAAGATATTCTGACTCAACGTGGATGTAAACCGATCGCTGGTGCGGCTTATATCGGGAAACATTCATTTTCCAATGACGAACCACCAACAGCCAAAGATCGTCCGGATGCTAGCGACTTTCAGCACGCAGAATCATTTGGACGAAAAATACAGGAAAAACTCAACACCATTCCATCAGTTGACCAGATCTCTGATGTAAATATACCCGGCTGCCATCCTTACCGGGGAGACCCGTGCCATCCTTACCAGAGAGATTCGAAGTTTTGGAATGTTGATTTTATTGCGGTCAGCGATACGTGTGTCCAGTGTGGGATCTGCGCAGAAGGATGCCCTGTCGGTGCAATCGATTCAGAAAACAGTAGTGTGATCGACACGGAAAAATGCATCACGTGTTGTGCCTGCATCAAGCACTGTCCCCAACATGCGAGAACGATAAAACCCGGACTGGTCAAGGACGCTTCGTTGCGTGTAAGTACAATGTATAAAGAACGAAAGGAACCGGAATTCTTTGTATGAATCGTGACCAGCGAAACGAAGACGTACCGGGAGACTTAACCACGGGAAGGAAAAAAGATTACACACTTCTCATATCAGGTTACATGATAGATCAGAGTTATTCGTGAGGAATTGCTGCCATGGGTATCACCGAACGAAAAAAACGGGAGAAAGAACAACGGAAAAAAGAGATCCTTGATGCAGCAGAGACCCTTTTTTTCTCCCGTGAATATGATGACGTCTCGATGGATGAGATCGCCAATATCGCTGAACTGAACAAGGCGACAATATATCTCTATTTTAAGAATAAGGAGACCCTCTTTTCAGCCATTGTACTGCGAGGAATCCGCATTCTGAACAAAATGTACCAGGAATGCATGGCGACACAGGTTCCCGGCATGACAAAAGTAGCTCTTCTGGAAGAGACATATTACCGGTTCACCCGCCAGCATCCCGACTACCAGCGGCTGATAAAGTATTACGGGGTCGAGAGATTCAATAAAGAAAATCCTGGTTTTGTTGAGATTCAGGAAGAATTCTTAATGAGCCGCAGCTTCTTTCAGGATGCCGTCCGTGAAGGCATTGATGACGGGACCATCCGCAATGACATTGACCCGTTCCTGTTAACAATATACCTGATGATTACACTGATGAGTGTCCTCTCGTTAACCCGCCCATGGCTGTACGTACTTGACCAGGAAGGAGTCAGTCATGAAAAATTTATGAAAGAATTCGCCCGGTTTATTTCACCCGCTATTTCTCTTTCGAATTTAATCAGAAAAGAGACAGAAGTGTAAAAAATGGCAGGGAATTACACCCCCACCGTTCTACTGCTTTTTTTTGTTCCTCCGGTCCGGAGTGCTCCATGTGATCGAGGACCCGGTCCCACATGATGAACATCCCCGGGATGTTCACGTAGGCGAGCATTCCCGATCCCAGGAATGCCCCGATGATGATAATCTCATTGTCAACCATGACGATCACCTTACGCGAGGGGTGTGACCGTGTCTGCCTAGGTGTCGACCTTTGCGAGGATCGCGTCGTCCGTGCAGGACGGGACGCTGAGCCGGTCTCGGGTGAAATTCACGGAGTAAATCTCGCCGTCCGGGTCGTGGCACCTAAACGTTCCGGGCAGGTCTTGGTCTCGGTATCGCGGACTGCACTTTCGTTCTGAGCTACTGCCAGCCCTGCATGTGCGGGCAGCGATGTGCAGTTCCTGGGATAATCACATGCCAAAGATATCTTTCACTACCTGCCCCCGGCACCGGGTCCGATCAGCAGTATCCGCTCTACCGAATCGATCCAGATCTTTTTTG
>Ga0265297_10007234_pt1 | contig 15514 bp, 10 predicted proteins | sample Munlanlwell13791_FD_192502 | JGI IMG/M metagenome (GOLD analysis project Ga0265297, IMG submission 192502) | Leachate microbial communities from a municipal landfill in Southern Ontario, Canada - Leachate well 137-91 | ecosystem: Engineered > Solid waste > Landfill > Unclassified | place... | reverse complement strand
AACTTCAAGGTCGAGGGTTCGAATCCCCCACGAGGCACATTCTTAGCCATTGACTACTCGTCACGATAATGATTCTGACAAGTGGTCAATGGCTAAATTGATAAACCGATAAAGCCCCAAACTATTTTATCGGCAGGATAAAAAAGTAAAGAAATAAAAATTATGATATCAGCTGAAGATAAAGCAAAAATAATAAATGAGTTCAAAACTCATGAAACAGATACGGGTTCAGCAGAAGTGCAAGTAGCTATCCTTTCAGAAGAAATTGATAAGTTATTGAACCATTTGAAGATTCACAAGAAAGACGTCCATTCAAAGAAAGGATTACTAAAAATGGTATCCAAAAGAAGAAAACTATTGAAGTATCTTCAGAGAACTAATGAAGAAAAGTACGTCGAAGTCGCAAAGAAAGTAGGTCTCAAAGTTCAGACCGCCTAATCAAATACCTTTCCAATCCTATGAAAATCGAATCATTTCAACTAAAACTAGACGATAATAAGACCATTGAAGTAGAATTCAGAGATCTTGCCGAAAGGGCGAATGGTTCGGTTTTCGTAAAATACGGCGATACTTGCGTAATGGCGAATTGTGCTATGTCAAAAAAAGAAATCGAGGGTCTCGATTTTTTTCCGTTAACAACACTATACGAAGAAAAATTCTATGCCATCGGTAAGATATTCGGATCAAGATTTCAAAGAAGAGAAGGAAGACCCACTGAACAATGTATACTAAACTCCAGATTAATTGACCGAGCTATCAGACCACTATTTCCAGCAGGACTTAATAGGGAAGTCCAAGTTATAGTCACCTGCCTCTCTTGGGATAAAACAATCGATCCCGCTATCCTCGGGCTCTTTGCTGCTTCTTTAGTTTTATCAACCTCAGACATTCCATGGAACGGACCATTAGCTCCAATTAAATTCGGAGAAAAAGAAGGCAACATGATTATTTTTCCTCTAGCTGAAGAAAGAGAAGATTCAAAACTAGAAATGACCATCTCTTTCCTTAAATCAGAATCAGGAAAAGAAATTCTTGTTAACATGATTGAAGCTGGCATGAAAGAGATAACCGAAGAAAAAGCAGCAGACATTATTTTTTCAGGCAAGGACTTTGCCAAAAAAATGCTAGACTTTCAGGAAGAAATTGTTTCTAAGATTGGAAAAGAAAAAGTCAGCCTTAAAGAAAAGTTTGCAGATGAAGAAGTAAGGCAAGATATATCTAATTTCCTAGAAGGAAAATTAGAAGATGCTATTTTTGGAACAGGTTCTCTTGAGCAACTCAAAGAAGAGTTCTCTGAACATATTAAGAAATTTGAAGACGACGAAAAGATTCGTTTCGCAAAACATCTTCTTGAGGACATGACAGAAGAAGTAATGCATCAAGGCGCCATAAAAAAAGATATCCGTATTGATGGAAGAAACTCAAAACAACTCAGAAATATTGAATGCGACGCAGGAATCCTAAAAAGAATACACGGTACCGGCATATTCTGCAGAGGACAAACAAAAGTAATGTCTTTCCTTACTTTAGGTGCACCAGGAGATCAAAAACTAATGGAAGAAATGGAACTTCAAGGAAAGAAGAGGTTTATGCATCATTACAACTTCCCACCTTATTCAGTAGGTGAGACCGGACCAATCCGAGGACCTGGCAGAAGAGAAATTGGGCATGGAATGCTCGGAGAAAAAGCTTTAAGATACGTATTGCCAAATGTTGAAGTATTTCCTTATACTATCAGAATTGTATCAGAAGTGCTTTGCTCTAACGGATCAAGTTCAATGGCTTCTACCTGCGGAGCCTGCCTAGCAATGATGGATGGAGGCATCCCTATAACCAACCCTGTTTCTGGAATAGCTATGGGACTAATGCTAGAAATGGACAAGCAAAAAAGTACTGAAGATAAAGAATATTGCATTATAACCGATGTCCAAGGAGAGGAAGATCATTTTGGAGACATGGATTTCAAAGTTGCTGGAACTAAAAATGGCGTAACCGCTATTCAGATGGATATCAAAGTCAGGGGAATAACTGAAAAAATTACCAGAGAAGCCCTTGCTCAAGCTCGCATTGCCAGGCTCGAAATACTCGAAAAAATGCTAGCAATCATTCCTGAACCTAGAAAAGATATCTCACCTTACGCTCCAAGGATATACATCTTAAAAATTAACCCAGAAAAAATAGGTGAAGTTATCGGGCCAGGAGGCAAAGTTATTAATGAAATTATTGATGCTTGCAACGTAACCATAGATATAGAAGATTCTGGGGAAGTATACATTACTTCTGACAAGAAAGAGTCAGCCGAAAGAGCTATAGAATGGATTAAGAACATTACTCACGAAGTCCAAGTAGGTGAAATATTCCAAAGCGCTATTGTAAAAAGAATTCTTGACTTCGGAGCTTTCGTAGAGTTTCTCCCTGGACAAGAGGGCATGGTCCATATATCCCAGCTTGATGAGAAACGAGTAGCTAAAGTTACAGACGTGCTAAAGATTGGAGACACTATCCCAGTTAAGGTAATAGCTATTGACGAACAAGGCAGGATTAATTTATCATTAAAACAAGCGAAAAAATAATTCCATTAATTAATATTTTTCTATGGAGGAAAACCTTAAAATAGAAAAAAGTCAAATCCGCACAATGAAAGCAGATTTGATGAAAGCCGAAAGTCAAGCCCTTAAAAGAATCCAAGAACAACAGACACGACCTTTTGCACCTTTGCCAGACACTCAGACTCCGAGAAATACTCCAGCCGAACAATCGGCTTCTTTTGCTGATAATCAACCCTTCCCACCAAAAAGACCAAACATCCAGTTTATTGATAGCAAAGAACAGTCCAGAACCCCTCTAATAAGAGATGACCTTGATCAGTCAGAAAGGGAGAGGATTGCCCGAGAAGCTCAAGAAAAGCTAAACTCCATCAAAGAAAAAGCTCTCAGAGAAGAACAAGAAAAAATTATTCGAGAAAGAATTGAAAGAGAAAGAGCAGAAAGAGAAAGAATTGAAAGAGAAATAACAGAAAGAGAAAGACTTGAAAAGGAGCAAGAAGAAAAGGAAAGACTAGAAAGAGAAATACTTGAAAGAGAACTAGAAAAAGAAAGATTAATCAAGGAAATGCTCGAGAGAGAGGAGGCCTCTAGAAGAGAAAAAGAGGAGAGGGATCGAATAGAAAAGGAAAGACTAGAAAGAGAAAGATTAGAAAACGAACTAAAAAGAGAAAGAGCAGAAAGAGAAAGGCTCGAAAGAGAGCAAGCCGAAAGAAAAGAACAAGAAGAAAAGGAAAGGCTCGAGCAAGAGATGATGGAAAGGGAGAGAATAGAAAGGGAAAGAATCGAGAGAGAACTCAATGAAAAAGAAATGCTCAAACAAGAGCTAGAAAAGGAAAGGGCTGAAAAAGAAAGACTTAGACAAGAACAGATTGAAAGAGAAAAAGCTAAACAAGAGGCAACCATTAAAGAAAAGTTAGAAAAAGAAAGACAAGAAATAGAAAGCCTCAAAGCTGCCATTGCCAAAGAAAGAGCCGAAAAGGAAAAACTAATGACCGAACAGGAAAAGAAAGAACAAGCAGAAAAAGAAAAACTCGAAAAAGAAATAATCAAAAAAGGCCAGACCGAAATAGAAAGACTTAAGCAAGAACTCGAAAAAGAAAAAGCAGAAAAAGCATCTTTCTTAAATCGACACCAAGAAACACAACCCGATATTTCAATTCCCACAAAAACTACCGCCGAAGTATTCATTCCTAAGTCCGAAAAACCAATATCCATTGAAAAAATAAAGCCTAATAATCAGAGTTTTAACGACTTATCAATAGACGGGCTCCCAGAAATATCCAGCCTTTCATCCTTAATAGAACAAGAAAAGCCTGTAATTAAGGAAGAAAAGACTAAGCCAGAGGTTAAGGTTCCAGAAATACCTTCCCTAGAAAAAATATCAGAAGAATCAGAAAAGATTGCTTTTGCTGAAAAGAAAAAGAAGGAAGAAGAAGAAAAGAAAAAGAAAGCTCAAGAAGAAGCAGAAAAGAAAAGAATACTTCAAGAGAAAGAAACAGAAAGACTGCTTCAGGAAAAAGCTAAGAAAAAAGAAGAAACAGACGAAGATAAGCTCAGAAAAATAACTGACGCTACCTTTGATACGGAAGAAGAGCTTACTGAAATCCTTGAAGAAAAAATCCCTTTCGAACAAAGAAAGAAAGAGCTAGAAATCGAAATAGAAAGGGCTGAAAAAAAACTAGAAGTAGTTATGGGAAGGATGTCTAGAATAGACGAAATCAAAAAAACAATCGAAGATCAAGAAAATAATGCCAAAACAGTAGATGAAAAAAGGGCTTTCGAAAAAGAAAGGTGGAAGATTGAAGACGAAAGAAATAATGTAGAAATGGAAAGGCAAGAAAAAGAAGATGAGCTTGAATCACTTAATGCCCAACTCAATGAATGTGTATATAACTTCGAGAAAATCAGGTCAAAAGAAAGAGAACTAAATCTAGAATTAGAAATACTTAGAAGAGATAGGGAAGACATCCTCCTTGAAAAAGAAAAAAGGGAGACTCAGAAACAACTTGAAAAAATCGAAGAAGAAGCTTTTGAAATAAAAGATAAGATGTTTGAAAATACCAAATTCAAGGACGATCTCAACAGAAAACTATCTGAAATTAAGAATAAGGAAAAGCTTTCCGAAGAAGAAATTAAAGTCCTTGAAAAAAGAGCTGACGCTGCCGGAAACAAGAATGAACTCCGAGGACTCGAAGGACAGAGAAAGAAGATAGAATCAGACAGAAGAAATATCGAAACAGAAAGATGGAAACTAGAAGACACTCTTTCAAAAGCCGAAAAAGAAAGAGACGCTCTAAAAGAAAGATATCAAGCTATTTCCGGTCAAGTAAAACAGTTCAGGGATAAAATATCAGAAATCAACGATAAAAAAGAACAGAATATCAAACTTCAGATATCCCAGATTTCTGACAAAATTAAAGAAAACGAATCAAATAAGACAGAACCTGTCACCGAAGAAGAACCTAATAACCAAGAACAATGAACCAAGAAAAACAAGAAGAGTTAAAACAAAAACTACTTGAAAGCAAGACTAGTATCGAAAAAGAATTAAGCACTTTCGCCACTAAAGAAGAGGGGAGTGATGACTGGAATACCTCATTCCCCCACGAAGATAATTGTGACGACATAGAGTGCGAGACTGATGAAGTAGAAGAATATGAAAATCTACTTCCAATAGAGCATAGTCTTGAGCTAAGACTAAAAGACATCAATCATGCCCTCCAGAAACTCGAAAAAGGAGAATATGGTTTCTGTGAACAATGCCATCAGGAAATAGAAATTGAAAGACTAGAAATCCTTCCTGACGCTAAAACTTGTAATCAATGTAAGATATAAGAAGAGCCTGCTAATAGCAGGCTTTCTCTTTGGGCAAAAAATAGGCTTAAGAGGGGAGAGAGGGGCTTAGTATGAGTATTTTTATCATCTCTTAATTATCAGACCCTCAAAGCATAAAAATCCATGGACAGCATCCATGGATTTTCTTATTAATAACTTACCTTTCTTCCTACTGGCAATCCAATTAACGGATTAGTAACTCCTCTTATCTCAAAATGTAAATGAGTCCCTGTTCCTCCTTTAAACTTAATCACCTTTCCAGTGTTGCCCATATATCCAATAACCTGTCCTTGAGAAACTTTTGCTCCAGATATTATTCCTTCCGCAAATGAACTCAAGTGAGAATAAAGACTAATTGCCCCATTTTCATGAGAAACCGTTATATACATCCCATAAGGCCATGCATTTTTAACAATCTGTACAGTTCCTCCCGCTGCTGCAACTATAGGGCTCCCATACTCTCCCCCTATATCCACTGAATTATAATAGTTCTTTCCTTTCACAGTATGAGAATAATGCGCTCCTTGAGTTATAACCCCTTTAGCAGGCGTTATAAAATATGCTGATGATATCTGAACATTCACCTCTGTCTCAGGAACACTATCGTTATCTACGTATTCCACTTTAGGTTTAGTTGCCACCTTTTTAGCAGAGGAACCAGACTTCTTTGTCTCTACAACCCTTCCATTAGGTATTATCAACACATCTCCAAGATAAATTTCTTTATCAGAATTCAAATTATTAAACTCGACTATATGGTCTGGATTAGCACTATAATCTTTAGCAATGGATTCTACTGTTTCCCCCTTTTCCACCATATGTATCATTCCGTTTATAGGAAGTATCATCAATTCTTGTCCTTCCTTTATCTTACTACTAGACATTTCATTAGACAACAGAATTGTTTCTACCGAAATATTAAACTTTTCTGCTATCTTAGAAATAGTCTCTCCTTTCTGTACCGTATATCTAATTATTGAACTATCAGTACCAGTATCTATCTCTTCATTCTCGAACTGCATCAAAGAAGCATAGCTCTCTTCTGAGACGAATAGGGGAGAGACACTAGGAATAGCCACTCCACTATCGCTCATTAGCATAGCACTGTTCTTTGGTATTATTACTTGGTCTAAGCTGATTATCGCCAAAGGCTCATCCGCCCAAACACTACTTTTTCCTTTACTTAAAGGGTTTACCGTTACAGCTAGTAAAAACACGCAAACTAAAAAAGAGATAAAAACTCTTGTTTTTTGCATCTTTATAATCCTAGCGATTTGTAAAAGGTTTATCTTTTTCCCTCCAGCCAATATTGTTTTTATGATCATTTAGATTAAGCCTTGAAATTTATTGGTTTATGCTCCACACTCATTAATATACATTATCCATTTTAGGCCTTTTGCCCATTATGTCAAACGAAATATCCCCAAATAACAACATTAAGGACCAATTAAAAAGGTCTGGCTTAGCTGCTCAAAAAAAATTAGGACAAAATTTTCTTCATGATGCAAACATAATTAATAAGATGGTCGATGCAGGTAATATTACTAATAATGATACAGTTCTTGAGATAGGCCCTGGACTAGGCACCATAACTAAGCCTTTAAGCAAAAAAGCAAAGACTGTTATAGCAATTGAAAAAGATTCTGGCATTGCAGATTGGCTCGAAAAAGAACTAATCTTCGAAGGTATTCATAATGTAAGAATCATTAAAGGAGATGCTCTTAATGAGCTAGAAACAATTGATTCTTATTTAGGAAATAACTACAAAGTCATTGCCAATATTCCATATTACATTACCTCTCATCTAATCAGAGTTTTACTTGAAAAAGAAAATCGTCCCAGTTCCATTATCCTCATGATCCAAAAAGAAGTAGCTGAAAGAATCTGCCAAAAAGATAATAACTCCCTCCTTTCTATTAGTATAAATTATTACTCCTATCCTAAAGTAATTCATATAGTCTCTAGGAACTGTTTCCATCCCAAGCCAAAAGTAGACAGCGCTATCATATCAATCACTCCTAAAGAAGAGAAAGAAGACAAATCATTTACTGAATGTTTTTTTAAAATTCTCAAAACAGGATTCTCTTCTCCTCGTAAGCAATTATTAAAAAACCTCTCCCAGATAGGGGAGAGGGGAGAAATGGAATCTCTAATCCAGAACTCAGTCCTTGACCCAAAGCAAAGGGCAGAAACATTATCTCTAGAAGATTGGAAAAAGCTAACAACCTCCTATCTTCACCTTAAAGATTAATATAGATTATCAGTCGGTACTCGATGAAATAGCTTTATATACCCTGGCTTCATTGTATCTATGGCATCCCTATTATACACATAGTCATATTTCGTTGGAAAACAGTTTTCACTATCGCTTATCTTCCTAATCAATTGACAATGAAAACACTTCGGAACCTCTCCTTCCTCTTTCTCTTCTTCTGTCCTCTCTTTTTCTGTCTCTTTACATTCCTCCATGTTTCTTGTTTGAAGCAATACTAAAACTTCTTTACTATCAATCTTTATAGTTGGTGATTCTATCCAATGCTCTTTCTCCTCATTGAATAACTTAAAAGGTGATCCATATGCCATCACCTCGATCTTCTCTGGATATATTCCTCCCCCTATTTTCGGCAAATCAATACATTCACCATTATCATTATTATATACATACACTGGTATACTAGAAGTTCCTTTGGTTTTAAAAATAAATACTGATCTAGGCTTAAAAGGAAGTGCTCCTACCCCCATAGCATTATCACCCTCATAAAAACACTCTCCTTTATAATCAGCATCTGAAAAAAATATAGCCGCAAACTTCTCGTCACTATCTATTGGCTGTACAAAACGATATCTATCAACCTTCTGATCCATCTGCAAATTACCAAGACTAGTAATACTGCCTTTCAAGAGCAGTTCTTTATTTGTAGTATCATCTGTTAAATAAACCCCATACAAAGAACTTTCTTCAGGTAAAGGAACTTCCGGCTCTCCTGGATTCAGTATTGCAGGATTTATTACATATATCACTACATAGGAACCAACTAAAATTAATAGCCCAAAAAAAGCTCCTATGATAACTTTTTTACCTTCTCCGGCCTTTGCAGGACTCCCCCCTGAAAAAAATACCTTAAACCCTCCATATATCACCATTATCAGCCCTATACCACTCCCAATTATCACCAAATCCTTATAATATTTTTCCGCAAATATATAAACATCAAACATTTGATCCTCAGCAAAAACTATATTTACCCAAGAAAATAATAAAATATATATTATTGATAAGATTTTCCTACTCTTCTTCATAAAATTCCTATTCATCTGGCATTATTATTATGCTTTTAGGTCGGACCGCCTGCTGTAATAAGGAAGTATCGTACACGTCAGATCCTCTTAGCTCCCCTATAAAGCCCCCACTTCTTTCTATTTGTCTCCTAATCACATAAAGGCAACTATTATAACTTCCTTTTATTATTACCGAAGCCATTGCATCAACTTTTATTGACCTTATATCGTATATTTTATTATCCGCACCTTTCGAAAGAGTATCTCCACAAGCTTCCTTCAATTCAATAAAATTCACCTCCATGCCTGCCTCCGGAACCTTTATCTTACAAACATTCTTCAGTGTTTCTAGCTCGGTTAAAGATTCAGGATCCGTTTTTGGCCCAGGATCATCCCCCCCGCTAGACGAATTTGAGAATGCCTCACAAGACACGGATTCGTACTCGCTATTTACACATTTCCACATCCATCTTCCATTCAATTCCATAAATTCTTCAACCTCCCCTCTTGCACATAACCCTGTTGTGGGTGCTTCATCAAACTTCTTTTTATTCGCTGATCCACACTCAGACACTTTAGGTTTTAACTTGCAAGAACATTCGACTATTTCATGACCCTCTAGTCCGCTCCGAGAAACGCCATTAGAACATTTCCACCTTATCTCGTTATCATCACGCGATATTGGAAAATGATTAGGCCACCCAATCTTACAATAATCACCCCCGTGCCATTTCTTAGGATTAATAGGATCCTGAACGCCGGCCTGTTTTGTAGTGCATGACCCATCCGGTTCAACCTCTCCGCACATAGGCATTACAGGGGCTTGACAAACTTTCCAAGGCGTCTCTTTCTCTAACTCTGTCATCATCTCATCAAATTCAGACCCATAAGAAAATGGTATAAACAAATAAGCATAAGGGACACAATACCATGCCCAAACACCTCTCGGTTGCTCCTTTTCTTTGTAATAAGGTTTGGGATTTAAATATGTTTTAACTATTAGATTAGGGAATAAAGGTGCAGCACCAGCCGAGCATAGCTTATTCAGGTCCGGCTTCTCTCCTTCCATATAAAACTTTATTGCCTCAGGATGACACTCGGCATTTTCATCGGAACTGCTCTCTCCACTCTTTTTCTTAACGGCAGAACACTTTACAGTCTCTCCTCCGTCCGAACAAGTCCATGTCACCCATAAAGGATGACTCTTGTTTATATTAGAATGAATTCCTCGCCTACACCAATTCACATCAATAGCTAAGCTATCATTATTACACGCTGGGCCAGGGTTCCTCTCTTTTGAATAAGCAAAACAATTTTGACCAGTTGGAGCATTAATTCTTAATCCAAATCTACATGTCCATTCCCATCTTCCGTTTACCTTCTGAGGAGTAGAATGAAATATGAACCGAGGCAATATATCCTCTCCAGTTACAGAGCATAAGGTGCACTTCGAACAAGTATATACTCCTATAAGATTCTTTGTACATCTCGGATCAGTTTCTGGATCAACTCCTTCTAATAAATAATCGTACTCAAAATTAGCCGACTGGTAACAAGTCCCACACGCATCATACTCTAAAAGACTATCTCCATAAGGACTAGATTCATCACCAGCTTCTTCTACCATCAACACAGCAAGTGCTAAGGCATTGTTCTTAATATAAGCAACACCATCATTAAAATAACTCTTTAATACTCCTAATCCTTCAATTATCTTCCTTTGCAACAACTGAATAATACCATTCTTAGAGGTGTCACTCTCATTATTTCTAAGCCCAACAACATCTTCGTTTATAGTTTTTCCACAACTTGGCACTGGATAAAGATATATATAACTATCTTTTGGCTTTTTCTCTTTTACCCTACTCCTTATCGTCACTAATGAATTTGCCCCTCCTGCTAAACCAATAGAATCATCCTTTAAATCACTACGCACGACACATGACCCTCTATATCCTTGCTCAGCAAATGCCGCTAAATAATAATAGTCTTTTATAATCTTATTATTATAATTTGTCGGATCGGTAATATGATTAACATATTCTCTATGCAATATTTCGCCAGCAGATACTCCTTGATAATATTCCAATTTTGCTAAATCATCTATTTCTTCTCCAATATAATACTTATCCCCATTCTCAGTAATGTTATAAAATCCAGGCAGTTTCGATAAAACCCTAACCGATTTAAATCCTTTTAAATCGATATCAGGAACAGGACATCCAGCATCTTGAGGGGTAGTATCATCAAATAAGATAGTAGGGGATCCTTGATAATTTGGCTCCGAATAGCCTATCACCGCTTTATAAGTACAAGGGGTTATTTCTGACTTTTCCATGCTTTCTACTTCTGGCAGATCAGGAACATCTCTTTTTATACATATATAATCCTTTATTTCTTTCTCTCCCTCCTCCGTCTCTACCGTCTTCTTGAACTTGATACCAAAGCCATTAATACAAGTATCCACAGGATCCTTCACCCTTAATAACTCTGGATTAATTGTATTAGCTATTAAATAAGTGGAAAGAAGTATTACAAAACCAATCAAAGCCCCTCTAAATCTACTCTTTGCCTCAGAAAAAGTTCCTCCCGTTATCATTTTTAACCCTATGCCTAATGTCACAAAGAACATTATCACCGCCCCCAATGCAATTAACAACGAAAAAAAATAAAGGGCCATATCACTAAAAGATGATTCATCAGTTAAAGTTATTCCTCCGATCGTAGGATATGTATTCATCATCGCCATCACCCCATCTATCGCGAAGAGTAGGGGAGAGAAGATTAAAATAGTTAATGCTATTATCTGTAATTTTTTCATAAAAATTTTAATCTTTTTATATTATCGGAATAACCATTATCGTTTTTGGTTTTTCTCCTCCTTTCCAATTTGAAAAAACATCTTGAAGGTTCGTAATGCAATTACCTTTTCTCTCGCTATCTTTCAAGGTATAATAATGACAATCACCCGAATCACTCTTCAAAACTACTCCAGCCGATCCAGCTATCCTAATAGATTGAACGGGAAAATACTCAAAATCGCTCTCTCCCTTTCCATTATTCTCCTTAAGCCTTTCTCTATATTTATCTTTTAAAAAGTTAACCCCACAAATGCCTTCATTATCACCATCGCTTCCATAAGAATTAATTAATCTTTCCAAATTTGCTAAATTATTAGATCCAGGAACAATAAATATCGTACATTTATCATACCTACCTTTTTCTACGACAGCCTTATCAATTTCATTAATAGGATATGCGTGACAATTCGGAACAGCATATAACTCTATAACCCCCATTGACTTGTCTGCAAACTGAGTATAAGGAGTTTCGTAATATATCATTGAAGAAATATCATCTCTTAAGTCAAGATTCTTTCCTGTGGACTTATCTTTTTTTACTATATCATTAAAAGTTCCACTTGAAGCAACGCATTTCCCCCTATATTGAGGCTCCGAAAAAAATACAACCCCATTTATATATCCAAAAGCTTTATTTGTCGGGTCCTCCATTCCCTCTTCGTCAAGAGAATAGCTACCCATCACAAACTGTACCTTATCAATCTTATCATTTATCCTTATTTCATTAAAATTTGATATCGATTCCTTTGTATGATAGGGAGACATAAAATATGTAGCTCTATCGTTGTCATTGACTCCTTTCACTACTTCTTCGTCATACAGATATACACCATCCAATTTTGGTATTATTCTAACAGACTTCTTTCCCTCTAAAGATATTTCCGGGACATCAGGACAATTTTCATTACTCACGTTATCGTCCAAAAAAAGTACCTCTTTCTCCCCTTTATAATCCTTTTCAGAATAGCCAATAACCTCTCTAACCATGCACTTCCCAAGTCTGGTTGTCTCTTCTATCAACTCCTCTCCCTCCACCAACTCAATGTCAGGAACTTCTCCTTGTATACAATTTATATATATATATTCCTTCTCTTTTTCTGTCTTTTCCGATACTTTTACCTGCTTTATCTTCCTTTCTATACCAAAAACACAAACACTATCAAGGTCTGGAGTTATTCCCGGATTGATTTCCTGAATAATGACATATGTTCCTAGCAAGATTACCATTCCCACCACCGAACCCAACAATCTGGTTTTCGCCCCCTGAAAAACACTAGGGCTACCGTTTCCTGTCAATAACTGAAACCCCGCCTTCATAGCAGAAATAAACATAATACCTGTTCCAACTACTGTTCCAAAAGCAAAGAAATATCTAGTCATTTCAGCAATATCAGAATCTTCTTTCAATACGATGCCTCCAATTTCTGGCCATTCTATCTCCAAAGCAAACACTGGTAAGACTACGCCGAACAACAACACACATAACACCACTAATAAAGATTGATATTTTTTCTTTTTCATATACAAAAGATTGATTATCTATTATATGGAACTACAAAAACCTTTTGAGGAATAAATTCATCTGTTGCATATCCTTTAAAATTTATCTGATTACAAACTCCTTCTCCTCTTCCTATTCGTATATCGTCATATATATTACACCTCCCTCCATTATCAAGAAAGACTATTGCCGAAGGAGTGTCGATTCTAAAAGAATATACTTCTGGCTGCCCGACACTTACAGTGCCACGTTCTTTCTCTCCTTCGATATATAGCCATATCGCATTTATCTCCGCTTTTCCGTCAGATATATCTTGCAAAGAAAACCTCAAATTATTCTCCTTCCCTGGCTCCAGTATTGAAGCTATATCCTGCGCCATCTCATACCTTCCAGTTGCTATTGTTTCAGGAGATATTACTATCTGTTTTCCATTAGTAGCATTATGAATAATTAATATATCATCCATCCAGAACCCATTTACTCCTGGATTTGTTCCAGTAATAAAGACTTTCTGACTACCATTCCATTTTAAAGCTTGCCTATTGATTACCTTCATACCTCTTACTTCTATCTTTGGAGTTATTGCCTGATACTTATCAAGAGAAGGGTCCTTAATAAATCCTCCGCTTCCGCCTCCCATAACAAGATTTGGACAAGCTTTACTAATCAGGGTAGGGGATACGATGCTTTTGGTTGCAGATAATGTTACCGAGCATTTTTCATCATCACAAACAGGATTTTCATCATTTTTCAACCCTTCAATAATCTCCCCGCCCGTCTCCTCAAAAGTTATTTCGCAATATTCTAACTGCTGACTAGCCTTACCAGCAACCTCCGCACCTTTTTCAGAACACGATCCATTATTATAAAGAATTAGCCTTATATTAAGATTTTTAAAATAATTCTTATCTCTTTTAAAAATCGTAATATAGTTCATTCTTCCTTCAAGACTTTTCAACCTTTCATCATTATCCACGTCAGGTATATCTTTATAAAATATCGCACATTTTTCAATCTTATTAACATCACTCTGAGCCGCAATTCCTAAATAATCATATCCTTGATCTTTTTTTGAATTAACAATATCTATTGACTTCACACTATCCTTATAATTAACATTCTCCAAATTTGTATAAGACCCTTTCAAAAATAAAGGAGGGTAGAGATTAGGAGTGTAAAGAGGTAGCTCATACAAAAAAGCTCCATCTATCTTGCTCATTACAATCAGCCCTTGATTATTATTCATCTTCTCAGGATTATTAGGATCAAGCTGCCCATTGCCTCCAACAAGAGGGGTATCTATCACCACCTCCTCTCCCGGAGGAAGAGACATTGAATAATCATCATTATCAGGATTATCACTATAAAAAACTTTTGCAGGCCCCTTATTAAAACCTATTATATGCTGCAATCCATAATACTTCTTGACAGTTATTGTCTGTTCATCATTTATGTTCTGACTAGCAATACTCATCTCTAAGCTCTTTTTCACTTTCCCAGTTTCAACATCCTTTTTTTCTCTTACAATACATACTAATAAATCACTACATTCCATATCCTCTCTTTCTCCTGGCTCAGGATTGATAGCCTTCATTACAAGAAAAGGAGAAAGAAGTATAACTATCCCAACTATCACCCCTATAAGATCATTCTTGAATTTAGAAAAAGACTGAGGACTTCCTTCTGATAATAATAGCCCTAAACCCGTCATCGACACCTTCAATGTTGCAATAGCTATCATTAATGCCACTATCACTGCATAATAATATTCGGCATAATCCTCCACATTACTTTCATCTGTAATCGGGTCAATTCCAGGCAAATCAGGATATTCTATTGCAAAAACCCTACCACAAAAAAATATTGAAATGCTAATAATCGCCAATAATCTTCTATTCATAAAAATATTCTTATTTTGTTGTCTGCTGTCTTCCAGATGTACAATAAAAATCATCCACGTAAGCCTGTTTTTCTATTGCTTTCTGGCACCCACTTTTTAAATTCATATTCCTTTCACACATTTCCTTCTCTTCTTTTTTTAAATACTCTGCATTTAAAGGAAAACAATTGGGACCATTTACATTAATAGGGTAGGGAAATTCAGGCGTAATCCTATACCCCTGAGCATTTGTAGCGTTCACCCCTTCTTGACAACCAAAAAGTCTTATCTTCGCTAAATTTTCCTTATAAGCGGCTCCATAACCCGTACCGCACCTTTCCATCTTTGTCCTAGTAGTAAATAACCAATCCAATAATGCCATTCTGCTTTCATCATATCTATCATCAAGACTATTCTTTGGGTATTGTTGCGAATCGTAATATGGTCTCAACTCTTCTGAAATCATATATGTTTTTAGTCTTTGTCTCCATAAATCCACCTTCTGAATCAATCCTGGGTTCTCAAAACCTTCTCCTGATATACAATAGCTACCCCTTCCTTTTATCTTATCAATCGATATCCAATTCACATGCTCCATTGACTTATACAAAGC
>Ga0265297_10007233_pt1 | contig 15514 bp, 14 predicted proteins | sample Munlanlwell13791_FD_192502 | JGI IMG/M metagenome (GOLD analysis project Ga0265297, IMG submission 192502) | Leachate microbial communities from a municipal landfill in Southern Ontario, Canada - Leachate well 137-91 | ecosystem: Engineered > Solid waste > Landfill > Unclassified | place... | reverse complement strand
TATTACGATTTTTGGGGAATAGACGAAAAAAAATGGCCTGGCGTAACTCGTTTTAAAAAAGGATTTAACGGCGAAGAAGTCGTTTATCCGGGAACTTTTGATTTACCATTTTCTAATTTTTGGTACAATGTTTATAGGGTCGGTAAGATAGTAAAGAAGATATAAATTAAATAGTTTTTGGTTATTGGTTTTTAGTTTTAGTTTATTAGTTTCCAGTTTTAAACTAAACAACCATAACCACTAACTAAAAACTACAAACTATTATGGTTTCGTTGCTTCTATCAATAATTATCGGTTTTTTTCCATCAAATAATTTGAGTAATTTTAATTTTTTAGAAGATGCAACCAAAACTCCGGCTGGTGTTTCTGATTTTCCTTATTCATTTGGTCCGAAACTGACAGCCAAAAGCGCCATTATTATAGATGTTGATTCGAGTAAAGTTTTATTTGAAAAAAATTCGGAAGAAAAATTACCCATTGCCAGTATTACCAAATTGATGACTGCTTTGGTTTTTTTGGAAAATAAAACCAAAGTTTGGGATGATACGATAGAAGTTAAAAAAGAAGATTCGGTGGGAAGCGGAGGATTCTCAAATCAGCTTGAACCGGCAAGTTTGGCAATCAAAGTAGGAGATACTCTGACAGTTAAAGATGTTTTTTACGGCGGACTGATAAAATCAGCCAATAATGCCATGAAAATTTTAGCTCGCGTAGTATCAACTGACAGCGGAAAAGATTTCATTGACTTGATGAACAATAAAGCGCAAGATTTATCAATGTTAAATACGCACTTTGAAGAACCAACCGGACTTGATCCGAAAAATTATTCCACGGCTCAAGATTTGGCGAAATTAATCGTCAAAGCGATGGAGAGATCTGAAATCAGGGAAGCGCTTGAAAAAAAGAATTATGATGTTCAAATTATAAAACCGGATAAATCTTTAGCTCATCTTCATATTCAAAACACTGACAAATTGCTGGGAAGCTTTATCAACATTAAAGGAGCTAAAACCGGCTATATTGAAGAAAGCGATTATTGCTTGGCTGCTTTAAGCCAAATAGACAATCATAATTTGGCGGTAATAATTTTGGGAGCAAAAACAAGCGAAAATAGATTTCAAGAAGCCAAAAGTTTGATTTTTTGGGCTAATCAACAATTAAACAAATAATTTTTTAAATATATGAAACGTCCGATTGTCGTCGCCAACTGGAAAATGCAATTAGGATTAAAAGAAGGAGAAATCCTAATGGATGATATTTTGAGTCGTCTGGAAAAAATAAAAAAAACAGCGGAAAAAGTTGATATTATTTTTTGTCCGCCTTTTTTCGCCTTGGATGCCGTTTCAAAAAAATTAAAAGGCAGTTTTTCTTTACTTAACAGAAAAAATCAAATGACCAATTTATTTTTGGGAGCGCAAGATTGTTTTTGGGAGCATAAAGGAGCTTTTACCGGAGAAATTTCTCCTGATCAATTAAAAGAATTGGGCTGCCAGTATGTCATTATCGGCCATTCGGAACGCAGGCAGAATTTGGGAGAAACCGACGAAATGGTGCATCATAAAATAAAAACCATTTTGGAAAGCGAATTAACTCCGATTATTTGCGTCGGCGAATCTTTTAAAGAACGCCAAAATGGAGCCAAAGATTATGTGATTATAAATCAAGTTACCAAAGCACTAGAGGGTAATGTTTTAAAAGCAGATCAAGAAATAATCGTTGCTTACGAACCGATTTGGGTGATTGGCAGCGGTCAAGTTGTGACTCAAGAGGAAGCTCAATATACCAATCAGGTTATTCAGCAAAGAATGATTGATTTTTACCCTTTGCCGCTGATAAAAAATAATATTCGCTTGCTTTACGGCGGTGGCATTGATTCAACTAATGTCGGCCAATTTATTGAAAAAGATATTATTGATGGAATCTTAGTTGGCAATACGAGTTTAAAAGCGGAAGAATTCGTTAAAATGATTGAGGTTATCGGCCTTAAAACTAAATAATAATTTAAATTTAAAATGTTAATCAATATTATTCTTTTTATCATATTTATATTTTCTCTCGGAGGCATTATTTTTATAATTAAACCGAAATTGCCTTTAATATCCAACCTTGATTTATCTAAAGTTCCTCAAGAAAAAATCGCTCAAGTCAAAAAAGACCTTTTAGATAAAAAAATAGACAGGCAAATTATTGAAGTGGTGCATAGGCTTAGAATAAAAAGAGATAATTTTAAAATAAATACCAAAAATATTTTTTTAAGACTAAAAGATTTATCCTCTAATGTTGCCTTCAAAACCCTTGCTTTTTTTAGAAAAAAGAAGTAGAATATTTAAAATAGTTATTCGATATGCCCAAGTAGCTCAGTGGTAGAGCAACTCCATGGTAAGGAGTAGGTCGTCGGTTCAATCCCGACCTTGGGCTTTTTTGGGTGGGTAGCAAAGTAGTCAAATGCGGCAGACTGTAAATCTGCTGGCTTCGGTCTTCGTAGGTGCAAATCCTACCCCACCCACCACCATTGCTTTGCAATGGAATTTCTAATTTTCAATTTCTAATTTCTAAACCCGCGTCCTATCTCAGCTTGTTTGTTTTTAATGGGCGGGGTGAAGTGGAGTAAAACAGTTTTGTTCCCGATTTGTCCAAAAATTCATTTAAGAATTTTTGGTTACAAATCGCAATCCCCTGCAAAATTTGCCGAGGTAGCTCAGTTGGTAGAGCAACTGTTTTGTAAACAGTAGGTCGCGAGTCCGAATCTCGCCCTCGGCTTAGAAAAAGGCAAATTTTGTGCGGGATAAACTGTAGGTTCTCGGTCCGATCCCGAGGGACGGCTTATAAATAATTTTTTAATTTATTTAATTGTTAATTTAAATATATGTCTCAAGAAAATTTGATTAAATTAGAATGTACAGAGTGCCACAAGATAAACTATTATTCCAAAAAGAATAAAAAGACGATTAAAGAACGTCTTCAATTGAAAAAATATTGCCGTTCTTGCCGAAAACACATTCTGCATAAAGAAACGAAATAATAGTTTGATTCAATGGTAGAATAAACCCCGCAGAGCTTTGGGGGGTGTCGTTCAATGGTAGAATAGCGGTCTCCAAAACCGTTGATGAGGGTTCGATTCCTTCCACCCCCGTTTTTATATATTTTGATAATTATTAATTTTTATGAAAAAAATAGTTTTAAGTTTAGGAGGATCTATTATCCTCAACAAAGATGGCCAACCGGACATTCTTTTTTTAAAAAGTTTTAAAAGATTGATTGAAGCGAGAGTCAAAAAAGGAGAGAGATTTATTGTTATTACCGGTGGTGGTTCTCTTTGCCGCATTCTTAATAAAGAAATGATAAAAAATTTTTCTGTTTCATCGGCAAATTTGGATTGGCTGGGAATCAGCGTGACCAGAATTAACGCTCAATTGGTAAAAATTGTTTTCGGCGATTTAGCTATGCCGGAAGTGATTATTGATCCGACCAAGAAAGTTATTTTTAACAAAAAAATTCTTTTGTCCGGCGGTTGGAAACCGGGCAGATCCACTGATTTTGTGGCGACAAAATTAGCCGAGGTTTATGGAGCAAATACAGTAATAAATTTGAGTAATATTGATTATGTTTATGATAAAGATCCGCGAAAATTTTCTGACGCTCAACCGATTAAGAAAATTAATTGGAAACGCTTTCGCAAAGAAATTGTGGGCTTAAAATGGAAACCGGGTATGAATGCGCCATTTGATCCGATTGCCAGTAAATTAGCCGAAAAATTAGGTCTCAGAGTAGCTTGTTTAAAAGGGACTGATCTCCAGAATTTAGCCAATTTTTTAGACAAAAAAATATTCAAGGGCACGGTAATTGAAAAATAAAAATTAAAACAAAAGAGGCGGTTGTTAGACCACCTTTTTTGTTTTAATACTTGACAAAAATCGAAAAATGTGATATTATAAAATATATAAATAATTACTCATCATGCGTGGGCGATTCTTTACAAAGGAGGATAAAATGTTTGATTTAATATTATGGATATTAAGGATATTAATGTTAGTAAGTTTAGTATCATTAGTATGTGGTTTTTTCTGTCTTATTTTATCTCTTATAGCGCGAAACCAAAATATAAGCAAGAAAACTATTGGTTGGAAATTAATTAAGATTGCCTTTATAGCGGGTGGTATTGTATTTTTTTGTTTCAGTATTGAAAGTTTTATATATGATGAAAGTGGAGAGGCTATCTCTTATGCAGTTTCGGCGATTACTTCTGTTACTATTTTTACAGAAAAATTAAGCATAGGGAACTTAGTAGGATTAAAAATGGCAAATTTATTGGTAGGCCGTCCACCATATATTAAAGAATAATAAATACCTAAAAATAGGGGTCCGTATATTTTCGGCCCCCTATTTACTTTTTTTAAAAAAATGATATAATTAAAAAAATATGGAAAATGATTATTATAAAACATTAGGAGTTGACAAAGGCGCTTCGGAAGATGAGATAAAGAAAGCTTATCGCCAAGCGGCTCAGAAATATCATCCGGATAAACCGGGGGGTAATGCGGAAAAATTCAAGGAAATAAGCGAAGCTTATCAAACTCTTTCTGATCCGGAAAAAAGAAAGTTGTATGAAGAATACGGCTCGGCTTTTAAAAATGCCAAAACCCAAGGCGGTTTTAGCGGTTTTGATAATTTTCGAGATTTTGCCAGTTATGCCGAGGCGATGAAAAATCAAGGCGAAAGAGGAAATTCTTATGGCGGAGAAGATTTTGGTTTTGGAGATTTGGGAGATATTTTCAACAGTTTTTTTTCGTCCCAAGGACGACCAGCCTCAGGTTGGGGCTTTGGTCAAGCTCGTCAATCAAAAACGCAACAAGGACGAAATATTGAAATAGAAATAACTGTTAATTTTTTTGAATCTGTTTTTGGCATTGAAAAAGATATTGAATTTGAAAAATATGTTAAATGCGAAAAATGCAACGGCAACGGTTTAGAACCGGGCAGTAAATTTTCCACTTGTAAAACTTGCAATGGCCGAGGACAAGTAATCAAAACTCAGTCAACATTTTTGGGAACTTTCCAAAGCGCGGAAGTTTGTCCGTCATGCCATGGCGAAGGGCAAATTGCGGAAAAAAAATGCAGTCATTGTCGAGGCGAAGGCAGAGCAAAACAATTTTCAAAAATTAAAATAAAAATTCCTGCCGGAATCAGCAATGGGCAAACAATCAGATTATCCGGTCAAGGCGAAGCAGGCAAAAAAAGCGGCCGAGCAGGAGATTTATATGTCAGAGTTAAAGTAATTTCAGATATTCGTTTTAATCGCCAGGGCGATGATATTTTTTCCGAAAAAGAAATTTCCGTTTCCCAGGCAATTTTGGGCGGAGTAGTTGAAGTAGAAACTATTGACGGAATGGTAAAATTGAAAATTATGCCCGGCACGCCGTCGGGTCAGGAAATTCGTTTAAAAGGACGGGGAGTTACTCATTTGAATTCTCGCGGCCCCGCCTTTGCTAAAGCTTCGGCGGGCAGGCGCGGCGATCATATTGTAACGGTTAAAATTAGGGTTCCAAAATCTTTAACCAGAAAACAAAAAGATATTTTAGAGACCCTATCCAAAGAAGGATTGTAATTAAAATTTTTAATTTCTAATTTTTAATTTCTAAATAAATCCCAATTTCTCAATAACCAAATAACTAAAATTTTAGTCATTGGACATTTTGACATTAGACATTAATTAGGAATTAGGTCAATTAGGAATTAGATATTTAAATTAGTGTTTTACAAAAATGACTCGCTTCCTTTTTAAACCTTGCTTTTGTGGATAATAATGTTAAAATTATATAATATATGGACATCACTATTAATGCAGAATGGTTAATAAAAATTATCAGTGATCCGCTTTTTCCGCTGATTTCTACACTCGTTTTAGCTATTTTAGGGCTATTATTTTTATTATTGATTTTTAGAATTGCCACACATGCTTATACCAGGCGTCTTAAAGATCAATATGTAGCCAAACAAGAATATGTTTTATTGGCCATTGATGTGCCAAGAAATAATGAACAAGGACCGGAGGCAGTGGAAAGAATGTTTGCTTATTTATCCGGCGCTAAAGGCACTGGCCCGTCAGAACTTCCGATTTCCGTGGAAATTATCAGTGTGGCTTCACATATTCAATTTCTTATCAGAATCGCGTCTCAATTTCGCGATTTGGCCGAAGCGGCGATCTACGCGTCTTATCCGGATGCGGAAATCGTGGAAGTGGAAGATTATACCAAAGAGATGCCTGATAAATTTCCGAATGATAAATATGATTTATGGGGAGCTGATTTTACGCTTTACAATAAAAATGTTTACCCTATCAGAACTTATACGAATTTTGAACATACTATGACCGGCGAGCTAAAAGATCCAATGGTTGATATGCTGGAAATTTTAGGAAAACTGCAAGATGGCGAACAAGTTTGGATACAAATTGTTATTAAACATTCTGCTGATAAAGAAATCAAAAAACAAAAGAAAGAAGCAGAAATGGTGATTAAAAAATTAATGGGCGAAAAAGTTAAAACACAGAAAACAATGTCCGAGCAATTGATTAATTTACCGATGGAATTTTTACAAGCCGCGACTATTATGACGCCTCCGACTCCAGGTTCAGCTACGCCGGAAAAACAAAAAACCGTTTCTCCGGGAGAAAGAAAAATTATTGAAGCGATTCAAAATAAAGTTTCTAAAATTTCTTTTGAAACAAAAATTAGAATAATTTATATTGCCGAAAAAGAAGTTTTTAATAAATCCAGGGGAATAATCGGAGTTTTAGGCGCTTTAAATACAGTTAATACTTTAGATATGAACGGATTAATGCCGGACAGAACGGCAAAAACCCTGGTTAATATGTATGAAACCAGTAAGTCTTCCAGTCCCAAACAAACGGCGATTATGGCGGCTTATAAGAAAAGGGGCGGCAATTGGAAAATTGAATCGCAATTTCAAAAAGATTGGGAAAAGTTTTTGGAATTTTTGACTATTACGCCCGCAAGTAAAAAAAATGTTTTAAATATTGAAGAATTGGCGACGCTTTATCATTTTCCGGTTATTGCTTCAAGAGTTCCTTTAGTTAAGAAAACCGGCAGTAAGCGCGGAGAACCGCCATTTAGCTTGCCAACAAAATAAAGAATTTTGTCCAAATTTTCAATCCCGAGCTTGTCGAGGGAGCCAAAAATTTGGCAACAAAATCTTTACCCTGTTAAATGCCGCTTTGCGGCAATTTCGCCTCCGGCGAAATTATTTAACAGGGTGCTCAAAAATTTAATAAAATTTTCTTTGCCCTCCGGGCTCGTAAATTTTAAAATTTATGGCATTATATATTGTCGCCACTCCTATAGGCAATTTGCAAGATATTACTTTAAGAGCATTGGAAATATTAAAAGAAGCTGATTTTATACTTTGCGAAGACACTCGCCACAGCCGAATTTTTTTAGATCATTATCAAATAAAAACTCCAACCATCAGTTATCATCAGCATTCCAAATTATCTAAAATGGATTATATTTCTGAATTGCTTCAACAGGGCAAAAATCTTGCTTTGATTTGCGATGCCGGTACGCCCGGTATTTCCGATCCGGGGAATAAGTTGATTAGTTACTTGGTTACACAGTTACCTGGTTTAAAAACTAAACAACCAGGTAACCAATTAACCATTATTCCCATTCCCGGACCTTCAGCGATTATGGCCGCGCTTTCAATCTCAGGATTTCCAACCGATAAATTTATTTTTTTAGGTTTTCCTCCTCATAAAAAGGGCAGGAAAACATTTTTTGAACAAGCAGCTGAATTTAAATATACTCTTGCTTTTTACGAATCGCCTTATCGGATATTAAAAGCTTTGGATGAATTGGCAAATTTAGAAGATTTTAAAGATAGGGAAATAATGGTTGCCAGAGAATTGACGAAAAAATTCGAAAGCATTTATAGGGGAATGGCGGAAAATATAATAAATAGTATTCCTAAAAATGAAATCAAGGGCGAATTCGTCGTCGTGGTTAGAGCAAAAAAATAATTTTTTTAAAATATTAATTTTTTTATATGAATAATAAATTTTATATTACCACTCCTATTTATTACGTTAATGAAAAACCTCATGTCGGGGGAGCATACACGACAATCGCGGCTGATGTTTTAGCACGATTTCATCGAATGAAAGGCGATCAAGTTTTTTTCTTAACCGGCACTGACGAACATGGCGAAAAAATAGCCATTTCCGCCGAAGCCAATCATAAAACTCCGAAAGAATGGTGTGATGAAAACTCGGCCAAATATGAAGAAGTTTGGGATATTCTAAAAATTTCTCATGATAATTTTATCAGAACCACTGATCCAAGGCATGAAAAAGCAGTAGTGAAAGTTTTGGAACAATTATTCGAGAAAAAATTAATTTATACCGGAACTTATCAAGGACTTTATTGCATAGATTGCGAAAGATATTATACATCCAAAGAATTGGTTGATGGCAAGTGCCCGTTTCATCACCACGAATTAGTAACACTCTCGGAAGATTGTTATTTTTTTAAATTATCGACTTTTCAAGATATTTTGTTAAAATTAATTTCCAGCAATGAATTTTTAATTGAACCGGAAGAAAGAAAAAATGAAATTTTAGGTTTTTTAAAATCGGAGAGATTGGAAGACTTGGCTGTTTCCAGAAAAAAGGTAAAATGGGGTATTGAATTCCCATTAAATAAAGAGCAAACTATTTATGTCTGGGTTGATGCGTTATTTAATTATTTGTCAGGCATTGATTGGGATGGTGATGTTAAGAAATTACCTAAATTTTGGCCGCCGGAAGTGCAACTGATCGGCAAAGATATTTTACGTTTTCATGCTGTAATGTGGCCCGCCCTTCTTTTGGCCTTGGAATTGCCTTTGCCAAAAAAACTTTTTGCTCACGGATTTTTTACCGTTAACGGCCAGAAAATGTCTAAATCTTTAGGCACGGGAGTTAATCCGGAAGAATTGGCTGTAACTTTCGGCGCTGATTCTTTAAGATGGTTGTTGCTTTCTTTGTTTCCTTTCGGCCAAGACGGAGATCTTTCAGAATCCAGACTTTATGATAAATATAATTCAGATCTATCAAACGGTCTGGGAAATTTAGTCAGGCGCGTTTTAACTTTAGCTCAAGACGGTTCGGAATTTGTTCCTTCTAAAATTATTAATGTTGAATTCAAAGAAAAAATTAATTCTGTTTGGCAAAAATACGAAAAAGCTTTGGATGGACTGCATTTTGAAACAGCCATCGCGCAAATTAATGATTTGATTTTTTTCTGCGATAAATATATCAATCAGGAAGAACCGTGGAAATTATCAAAAACAAATCCGGACAAACTGAAAGATGTGTTATATAATTTACTTGAATCTTTGCGCCATTTATCATGTTTAACTTGGCCGTTTATGCCGGATAAAAGCAATTTAATTTTGGAATCTTTGGGAATTTTAAGCCAAGAACACACAAAAAATCTTTCAGAAATAAAAAAATTCGGTGAAGGAAAATTTGAAAAAGTCAGTCAAGGGCAAGTTTTATTTCCAAAAATTGAAAGCGTTAAATAATTAATTTTAAAATTTATGACATTTTTTGATTTAATTTTATTATTAGTCCTTTTCGGTTTTATTTGGTTTAATTTTTGGCAAGGCCTGATTACCAGTTTGGGTGGAATCATCAGTTTGATTTTAGGCGTATTTTTCGCCACTCGCTGGTATGATGTTATTGCGTCTAATTTTTTATCAATAGTAATCCACAATCAAAATATCGCCAGACTTGTCGCTTTTATTTTGATTTTTATTGTTGCTCGATTGCTCGTAATTTTAATTTTTAAGATTATTAATAAAATTTTTGATTTACTGTCTCTGATTCCGTTTTTACAACCCATTAATCATTTAGGTGGAGGAATATTCGGTTTAGTGGAAGGAGGATTGTTAATTGGTTTGGTTTTAAGTTTTTTAAGTAAATTTCCTTTGGGAGATTGGTGGGTTAAAATTTTAACCTCTTCCAATATTGCTCCGATTCTGGTAAAATTCAGTCATATTTTGTCTCCGCTCTTGCCCAATGTTTTTAAACAAATTCAATCTTTAATATAAAGGGCTAAAAACCCTATGTTATCTGCTCCGCCAGTTGGCGGATCGGAAAAAAATTTATTTTTTTCCTTGCTTGATAATAAATTTTAAATTAAGTCTATGAAAAAAATCGCTCCTTTAACCAAGGTTAAAAAAAGAAATGGCCAATTAGTGCCATTTGATCAAAGTCGAATTGAAAACGCAATTTTCAAAGCCATTACGGCTGTTTCCGGAAAAGACGGAAATATATCAAAAAAATTATCCGCTAAAGTTGTTAAAATCATCGGACGGCGTTTTAAAGATGTTATTCCAAGTGTTGAAGATATTCAAAATATCGTTGAAGAAGTTTTAATTTTATCCGATTTGGTTAAAGAAGCTAAGGCTTATATTTTATATCGCGAACAACATAGTAATATCAGGGGCATGGCCTTGGCTGTGGAAAACGTGGCAGTGGTTGATCAATATTTAGGAGAAAAAGATTGGGAAGTAAAAGAAAATGCCAATATGAGTTATTCTCTTCAAGGTTTGAATAATTATATTTCAAATACCATTACAAAAAATTATTGGTTGCATAAAATTTATCCGGTTGAAATTCGTGATGCGGTTAAAAACGGCGATTTTCATCTTCATAATTTGGGCATTTTAGCTCCTTATTGCATGGGTTGGGATCTTTATGATTTTTTGGCTCAGGGCTTTACAGGTGTTTTTGGAAAGATTTCCTCAAAGCCGCCGAAACATTTCAGAGCCGCCTTGGGACAAATAGTTAATTTCATTTACACTGTTCAGGGAGAATGCGCCGGCGCAGTCGCTTTTTCTTCTTTCGACACTTTTCTCGCCCCTTTTATCAGATATGACAAATTAACTTATCCGCAAGTCAAACAAGCAATGCAGGAATTTTTATTTAATTGCAATGTCCCGACCAGAGTGGGTTTTCAAACACCTTTTGAAAACGTAACCATTGATTTAACACCGCCAGAGGCCTTGGCTAAATCGCCGGTAATCATCGGAGGCAAACTTCAAAAAGAAACTTATGGTGAATTTCAAAAAGAAATGGATATGTTCAACCGGGCTTTTGCCGAAGTGATGTGCGAAGGAGATGCTCACTCCAGAATTTTTACTTTTCCGATTCCAACTTACAATATCACTAAAAATTTTGATTGGGAAAATCCAGCCTTAAAACCTCTTTGGGAAATGACGGCAAAATTCGGAATACCTTATTTTTCTAATTTTATTAATTCTGATTTAAACCCGGAAGACGTCCGTTCAATGTGCTGCCGTCTCAGATTGGAAACAAAAACACTTCATCATCGCGGCGGCGGACTTTTCGGCGCAGCTCCGCTTACAGGTTCTATCGGCGTAGTGACGATTAATCTTCCAAAAATCGGTTATTTGGCAAAAACTGACCAGGAATTTTTTGAAAAACTTGGTCATGTAATGGATTTAGCCAGAGAAAGCCTGGAAATCAAAAGAAAAACTCTTGAAGAATTAATTGAAAAAGGACTTTATCCTTATTCTAAATTTTATTTGCGGAATATTAAGCAACTGCGCGGCAATTATTGGGCCAATCATTTTTCAACCATTGGATTAATCGGTATGAATGAAATGCTTCTTAATTTTATGGGTGAAAATATTATTTCAAAATCAGGCAGAGAGTTCGCTTTAAAAGTTTTGGATTTTATGCGTGAGAGATTGGTGACATATCAAAATGAAACCGGTAATATTTATAATTTGGAAGCTACGCCGGCCGAAGGAACAAGCTATCGCTTGGCCAGACAAGATAAAGCAATGTATCCGGATATTATTACTGCTGGCAAGGAAACGCCGTATTACACAAACTCTACTCAATTGCAGGTTGATTTTCAAGGCGGACTATTCGAAGCCTTAAAATTTCAAGATGATCTTCAAATAAAATATACCGGCGGTACGGTTTTCCATGCTTTTTTGGGAGAGAAAATCAGTGATATTTCTGTGGTCAAAAAAATAATTAAAAAAGTTTTTGAGAATTTCCGTTTGCCGTATTTTACTCTTTCACCGACCTTTAGTATTTGTCCGAATCACGGTTATTTAAGCGGCGAACAATTTAAATGTCCGCAATGCGGCGCTGAAAATGAAGTTTATTCTCGCGTGGTCGGTTATTACAGACCGGTTCAACAATGGAACAAAGGAAAACAAGAAGAGTATCAAGACAGGCAAGAATTTGATGTTACTCAATAACAAAATTTTTAATTTTAAACTTCTAATCCGCCAACTTTTAAATAGTGGCGGATTAGATTTAAACAAAGCATTATTATGATATTCAAGGGTTGGCAAAAAGAATCTTTTATTGAATGGCCGGGTAAAATTACGACGGTCGTTTTTGTCGGAGGATGCAATTTTTGCTGCCCTTTTTGTTATAATAGAACTTTAGTTTTGCATCCTCAAGAATTGCCGGATATTGACGAGAAAGAAATTTTGCAATATTTGGAAGAAAATAAAAAAATGATTGAAGGAATGGTGATTACCGGCGGAGAGCCGCTTGCATTGCTTAAAATAAAAAATCAAAAATCAATCCCGACGTCAATGAGTCGGAACCCCGACCGAAGCGCCGGAGAAATCAAAAATGATTTAATAAATTTTATCAAGAAAGTTAAAGAATTAGGATTAAGCGTGGGAATTGAGACAAACGGGACAAATCCGGCCTCGCTTGAATATTTGATAAAAAATAAATTGATTGATTATGCGGCCATGGACATCAAAGCGCCGCTTGAATCTGTAAAATATAAGCAGCTTTCTCAAAGATCGGTTAATTTGGAAGATATTAAAAAAAGCATTAAAATGATTATTGCTTCAAAACTTGATTATGAATTTAGAACCACGGTTGTTCCGGGCTTATTGGATCAAGATGATATTTTAAAAATCGCCAAACAGATAAAAGGCGCCAAGAAATACGCCTTGAACCAGTTTGAGCCGAAAGACGTAATAGATAAAAAGACAGGACTGATCAAGCCATATTCCAAAAAATGGTTTAATGAAACAATTAAAAAAATAAAACCATATTGCTCTCAAGTAGAAGCAAGAATTTGATTGTTTTAAAATCGGGATTGTATCCTTTTAAATAAGGGTTTATAATATGATTAACGGTTAAAGTTAATAATTATATTAAAATAATATTTAAAAATTTATGTTCAAAAAAATATTTGGAAATAATAATAAATCAGCAGATGTTTCCCAGGGCGTGGATGAAGCGCAAGTTATTTGGACGGAAAAACCAAGAGAACAAAAAAAATCTCCGCCTTTTTTAACTTTTACTTTGGCGATTAGGCCGGTAGTGGTAATTATTATGATCAGTATTTTAATCGGTGCTGCCGCTGGTGCGGTAACCGGATTTTATGCCGGCAGTTATGCGCTGACTAAATTTGTTTCTTACTCTACCCCGACTATTCTTCACTCTTCATCTCAAGTTTCAACTCAAAATCAAACAGATCCAACTAATACAATCGCGCCGATTATTTTAGGCAATCAAGAGGAAAGCGACATTGTTTCCGCGGTTAAGAAAACCAGTCCGGCCGTGGTCAATATAATTGTTTCAAAATATGTAACCACTTATTATAGCGATACTACTAGTCCTTTTGATGAATTATTTAATGACTGGTTTGGACAGAGTACGCCTACGCCAACTCCGAATAGCAGCCAAAAACAAAAACAAGAAGTTGGCGGCGGAACAGGATTTGTCGTTTCTTCCAAGGATGGTTTGATTTTAACTAATAAACACGTGGCCAGTGATGAAACTGCGGAATACACGGTTGTCACCAATGACGGAAAAAAATATGACGCGAAAATTTTAGCTCAAGATCCTTTCAATGATATTGCCATTTTAAAGATTGAAATTAAGGATTTGCCTGAAGTTAAATTGGGTGATTCTGAAAAAATCCAAATTGGCCAAACAGTTATTGCTATTGGCAATGCTTTGGGTGAATATCGCAATACGGTTACCAAAGGCGTGATCAGCGGCGTTGGCAGGCGAGTGGTGGCCGGTGATAATGCCGGTTTATCGGAAGTTTTGGAAAATGTAATTCAAACCGATGCGGCGATTAATCTCGGTAATTCAGGCGGTCCTTTAATTAATACTCACGGCGAAGTGATTGGCATTAATACGGCCATTAACAGCCAGGGTCAAATGATCGGTTTTGCCATTCCGATTAATCAGGCCAAGCAAGTGATTGAAAGTGTTAAAAAATACGGCAAGATTGTCAGGCCGTATTTGGGCGTAAGATATGTTTTGATTAATGAAGAAATAGCCAAGAAAAATAATTTATCAATAAATTATGGAGCATTGGTTTTACGCGGCAGTGATCAGACCGAATTGGCCATTATTCCCGGCGGACCGGCGGATAAAGCGGGTATAGTAGAAGGCGATATTATTTTGGAAGTTAATGGCGTAAAAATTACCGAAGATAATTCTTTAAGCAAAGCGATTCAAAATCTTAAACCCGGCGACGAAGTGGAATTGAAAATTTTACACAAAGGCGCGGAAAAAACAGTTAAGGTAAAATTGGAAGAGTATAAAGGATAAAAAAATTCTAAATTAAAAAAGAGTCTCGATTTTCTGAGACTCTTTTTGTTTAATCGGCTTTAAGGTGACGGGGTAATTTTTTTTAGCTGATCGATAATTTCTTCGTTTTGTTTTATCATCTGATCGTGTTGTTGTATTATCTGCTCATTCTGATAATAGATAGCCCTGAGATAATTAGCTGTGGCTATACTGGAATAATACGCATTTTCATTCATAAACAATTCAGGAGAGACTTTTTTAAAGAATTTTTCACCCTCATTAAAGGCTTTCGTTTTTTCAATTTGGCAATTATCTAATTGAGATGGAATAGCTCCAATCGCGCATAAACTGATTACTAAAACCGCCAACACTGCTAAAAATTTTCTCATCTTTCCTCCTTTTTAAAACTAAACTTTAGGTTTAGTTAACTGTTATTATTTTAAATAAATTTTAATTTTTTGTCAAATAGATAATTTTAAGGGATTGTTTTTTTGACATAATACTTTATAATAATGGCATGCAGGAATTAATCGCTGAATTAAAAGATTTTAAGCAGAGGCTCGGAAAAGTCCGAGACTGTCTTTGACATTGATAAAAAAAAGCAAAAAATAAAGGAAATTGAATTTGAAATGGCCGAACCTGATTTTTGGCAAAATAGGGAACTGGGAGAAAAAAAATCGCGAGAATTCAGTCAATTAAAAGAAGAAACGGAAAAATGGGAAAAAATAGAAAAGTCGGTCAGAGATTTCTTGGAAATAGCTCAAGAAGACGAAAAAGATCAATTAATAAATTTGAGAGAAGACATTAAAGAGCAATTGAATTTAATCAGAAAAGAATTGGAAAGTTTGGAAAAAACCACTTTTTTCAAGGGCAAATACGACAAAGAAAATGTGATTTTAT
>Ga0265297_10007232_pt1 | contig 15515 bp, 14 predicted proteins | sample Munlanlwell13791_FD_192502 | JGI IMG/M metagenome (GOLD analysis project Ga0265297, IMG submission 192502) | Leachate microbial communities from a municipal landfill in Southern Ontario, Canada - Leachate well 137-91 | ecosystem: Engineered > Solid waste > Landfill > Unclassified | place... | reverse complement strand
CCGCTTCTTTAGCCCCAGCGCGATCTTCAGTTCCTCGGATTCCCTGATGCTCTGCGAGAGACTAGGGCTTGAGTATGAGACCTGGGCCAATGCCCCCAGCTGGTCACGCAAGGCCGCTGCCGTTTCATATTTATGCTCTTTGGCGGCTTCATGCATCTGGCGCGAAAGAGCGTCGGCCAGAGCCTCCTGTTTGCCGTTAAGGAACATCCTGATATTCCCGATGATCCGTCGATATCCGCCGCGGCTTATTTTTCCCGCGCAGGGCGCCGGGCACAGATGGATACGATAATACAGACAAGGTTTGGAGGACATATTCAAACAGGTCCGGAAGGTAAAAATACGCCGGATGACCTTATACGCCTGGCGCAGTAATTTCACATTGGGATAAGGGCCGAAATAATCAAGATCCGGGGTTTTCTTCTTTTTACGGCAGATGCGCACAAAAGGAAGGTCTTCCCTGCTGACGCAGATATAAGGAAAAGATTTATCGTCCTTCAGGCTGATGTTATACGGCGGAAGATATTCCTTGATCAAAGCCGCCTCCCTGACTAAAGCCTGGGCCTCGGAATCAGTAAGCAGATAATCCAGTTTTTCGATCTTGGAGACTAATACCTGGGTCTTGGAATTGACCGGGCGGTTAAAATACGACTGCACCCTCTTTTTTAAAGAGCGGGCTTTGCCCACGTAAAGGATCCTGGCGTCCTTATCCTTGAATATGTAAACGCCGGGAAGGTTAGGCAGGGAACTGATCTTCTCTTTTAATGACGGGCTTTGAACAATTTCCATAGTTTATCCAGCTCTTCCACTCTGAAGGCCGCGCAAAAAATAATATACGAAAGCATCGCCGCGATGATCGTCAATATCAGATTGGCTCCTCTGAGGATATAACAGACAATGCCCATGCCGATGCTCGCGCAGAGAATGCGCAGGAACGAAGCAATCAGCACGCCCGTTCCGGCCAGCCGGATCTTTTTCTTAAGCAGGTAAAAAAGCACGAAGAAGGTCACGATCCCCGATATGGAGTTGGCCAGGGCTATCCCGCGCAGCTTCATCGGGAATATCAGCGAGGCGTTCAGGACGACATTGATGATCAGGGTCAAGAGCCCTATTTTCGCGGGGGTCACGGTGTCTTTCAGGGCGAAAAAGCAGGACTGGACGATCCTGGTCGCTCCGTAGGCGAATAAACCGATGCTGTAGTAAAACAGGATATTTGAAGTTATGCCGGCAGAATAAGCGTCGAACCTGCCGCCCTTGAATAAGGTCGTTATGATCGGCCCGGATAAAACCATCAGCCCGGCTGAAGCGGGGAGCATCACAAAAAACGTAGCCCGCAGGCCGAAGGTAAGCGTATCCCTCAGCTTGTCATAATTATCATCCAGGGCCAGGGTGGAAAACGACGGTAATATCGCCTGGGAAAGCGCGGTGCTGAATATCCCCAAAGGAAACAAGATCAGCCGGTAGGCGAAATACAGGGCTGCGACGCCCCCCTCCCCGACTATTGAAGCCAAAGAGCCGAAGATGGTATCCACAAAATTATTTAACTGGTAGATAGATGAGCTTAAGACCCGGGGCACCATGAGCTTGCCGATGGCCGCGGCAGCCGGATGCTTAAGGCGCTTAAAAAGCCGCAGGCGGAAACCCTTCTTATAAAGTACGGGGATCTGAACGATAAGCTGCAAGGCGCCGCCGACCAGCACGCCCAACGATAGACCCTTGATCCCCTCTCCGAAAGCCGAGGCAAAAAGGATTATGGATATGTTCAAAAGGCAAGGCGCGAACGCCGGAACGGAAAAATGTTTCAGGGTATTCAGTATCGCCGTGGCATACGCGGCCAGGCCGATAAGAAGGATATAGGGAAAGATGATGCGGTTAAGGGTAATAGTAGTCTGCAGTTTATAGGGATCGGCAGCGAAACCGGGCGCAACCAGGCGCACAATAACAGGGGAAAATATGATACCCAGCAGGGTGATCAGGGATAGAACTACCAAAAGCAGGTTCAGGACGACATTAGCCAGCTCCCAGAACTCTTCCCTGGTGTGCTTGACGGAATATTCGCTGAAAACCGGCACGATCGCGGCGTTGGCCGCCCCCTCCCCGACAAAATCGCGGAACAGATTTGGTATTTTAAAAGCGATAACGAATGCCTGGGCATAGACATAGACTCCGAAAAGCCTGGCGATGATGATATCCCGGATAAACCCCAATATGCGCGAAAACAGGGTTCCCAGGCTTATGATAGCCGCGGATCTGGCAACAGATTTGTTTGTTGACATAGCTGGTTCTTTGTGGTATAAAAGTTAAACTTGCCCGCCGGACCGGCGGGTCGATAACCTAACAGGAGAAAAAAAATGCCTAGACGTAAAAGTTCGATAAAAGCCACCCGCGCCGGTAAGAAAAAGAGAGAGCGCAATACTAAGGTCAAAAAAGAGTTAAGGGACGTAATGAAGAAATTCCAGCTGCTTTTGACGGAAAAAAAGTCCGAAGAAGCCAAACAGCTGCTCCCCAAGGTATTTTCCAAGCTTGACAAAGCCGCGAAAAAGGGAATTATACATAAGAACCTGGCCTGCCGCAAGAAATCCAGACTCAGTTTAAAAGTCCTTCCAAAAACCTAACCTAAAAGCTTGACCTTCGGCGGGGTAGAACAACAGAGACTGATTATCAGCCGCTCTAAGGCAAAGGCGGGCTTTAGCCTGCCGGTCTTGATGTCGATGTCGCAGTTAAGCAGGAATTTGAACCGCCTCTTCTTCTCGCTGACAGGCAGCGAGCTTTTTTCCCATCCGTACCTTAAAGCCCCCATTATTGTTTCGGGTTTTGCTCCATCGGCAAGCAGCTGCTGCAGGATGTTCAGGCTGCTCTTGGCGCTCCTGCGGTCGATCTCATCGCCCAGCGTAAAAGCATTCACGCTCTGCTTGTCCTGAAAACGCGCCACGCTGCTGCTCCTGCCTATCTCGTTCTGAAAACCATCTCTTCGATCAAAACGCTCCATATCCAGGACCAAGGTAACGTGCTTAAGGGGATTTTTGACGTATCCGGTGAGGTAATCCTTGATATTCTCTTTAAGCTTCTGGCATTTACGCAGCCAGACCATCCTTTGTTTAGCCTTCAGGGGAAGCCGGAATAAGACCTCCTGCAATTTCTTCAGGTCCAGCTCGTCGGCGTATATTATATCAAAATTGAAATCCTCGGAGTCTTTGGAGGGAAAAAGTTCGTGCCTTAGGGTGGCTATTTTAGCGTCTTTGGCGGGAGAGTCCTGCCCTATGAATAAATAGACCATTAAAGTTAATATCTTACCAGCATTCTACGGTGCGCTCCACAACCCGGCGCGCAAGGTCATCCAGGGCTTTGTCCACGGCGGTGTCTTCGGGTATGGCGTTAGCGCCGGTCAGGAAATAAGCATGCTCGCCGACGACTCTTTTATTTTCCCACACCGGTTTATTCTCCGCCCTGTCTATCAAGCTGACATTAACGGCAATGCTGATGCGGTATTCCTCGACGTTATCCCGGGCGTCATACCTGACCGCGTCCTTGCGGTAATCGACAAGCCTGCCCTTAAGTACGACGTCCGCTTCACTTTCCTTGGCGATGCGGTAATTACCGTCGAACATGAACCTTTCCTTGACCTTTTTGGTGATATCGGTCTCAAGAGCCGGCCGATAGGTGGTAAAACCGCGGTTGGCCTGAGGCTCGGAGGTGATATCGATGGCGCTGATAAAAAGCTCGATGGACATGGTCTTATATTTATCGGAGACCAGGGAACGCGTGCTATACCCGCATCCGCTGGACAACATTAATAAAGAGAGGCCGCAGGCTAAAAAGAAGTAATATCTTTTCATTTATTGTGCAACTCCATGAATTTAAGCCTCTCCAGGCATTTTGCCGCCCAGGGGCTTTGAGGGAACTTCTCTATGACAGTATCATAATAGATCTTCGCCGATCCATAGATCTTGCGCTTCTCGTAAAACCGCCCTATCTCGTAACTGCTCTGCGCTTCCTTCTCTTCCAAGCCTTTCAAGTTCTCGATCGCCTCTTTGGAAAGCTCGGCATCGGGATGCTCTTTTACGAACTCCTCGAACTTGCTCTTGGCCTCACGGGTGGATTCCTGGTCGTAATCCGGGCTCCTGGACAACGAAGCCTTGCAGGAAGCGATCTGGAATTTAGCCGCGCTTACCCATTCGCTGTCGGGGTAAGTAGTGATGACCTTATTGAATTCATCCTCCGCTTCAAAATATCTGCCCGCCCCTTTAAGCACTAAACCCAGTTTATACTGCGCGGAAGCTGCCAGAGGCCCGAAGGGCGAATTATCCACTACTTTTTTATATATCTCGATGGCAGGGTTCTCAACAGGCAAAGCCACGCCCATGGTCTTGCGCTTTTTGCCTGCCATGAATTCTTCGGCTAACTTGTATTCTTTCTCGATCGCCTCCTGGATACGCTCGGAAAAAGGATATTTCTCGATCATCTTCTGATAATCAAGGTAGGCCTGGTAATAATTATCTTCCGCTTCATCGCAAAGGCCTAAATAAAACTGCCCCTCGGCCGCTTCGACAGACTTGGGAAAATACTGGATAAGCCTCTTAAATTCTTCGCGGGCGTTCTTGTAGTCCTTATTCGAATAAACGGTTTTGGCGTAAACCAGCTGTTCTTTAGGGGTGGGTTTTACGGCATATTTGGGGTTAGACCATTTCCCGCTTTTAGGGCTCCAGACCCAGAAAGAGTGGGCGCTGGGAACAGCGCAGAAAGTCAAAACGATTAGCGTTATTATAGTTATAGCTCTTCTCATGTCTTTAAAATTTACCATATGCGATATCCTTTGTCAAACGTTATTAAACCTTAGCGTATTCTTTTTTTATAGGCGGAATAGCCGGCTTTGATATCCGCCAGGCAGTCTGCCCCGAACTTCTCCAGGAACGCCTCTGCCAGGACGATAGCGCAGCAAGACTCCGCCACCACTCCGGCTGACTCAACCGCGCAGATATCCGAACGCTCAACAGAGGCCTTGGCGCTCTTGCGGCTTATAATATTCACTGAATCCAGGGGCTTAAGCAGGGTAGAAATCGGTTTCATCACGGCGCGCACGACTATAGGCTCCCCGTTGCTTACCCCTCCCTCTATCCCGCCGGCATTATTGGTCTTGCGGAAATACCCTTTTTTATTGGTATAGTAGATCGGATCATGACACTCTGAGCCGAGCTTCGCGGCATAACCGCTTCCCAGGCCGAATTCCACAGCCTTAACCCCGGGAATAGAAACAACCATCTGGGATAGCCTGGCATCAAGGCGCCTGTCCCACTGCACGTAACTGCCTAAACCCGCAACCACTCCCTTAATAATAACGTCGAATATCCCGCCTACCGTATCCTTCTTGTCGCGGGCTTCCACGATCTTATCGCACATCTTCTTACCGTCGGTCTCCCCGCCTATCATGACTACGCGGCTGGATACGGCTATACCGAATTCCTTAAGCAGGGCCATACATACCGCGCCTGCCGCCACCCGCGCCGCAGTTTCCCTGGCTGAGGCCCGCTCCAGCACGTTCCTGGCGTCGGAAAATCCATATTTCAACAGGCCCGCCAGATCGGCGTGCCCCGGCCTGGGACAAGTCACCCGGCCAAGCTGCTCGATACTGGAATCCTTATTTTCGATGAGCATGCCTATGGGACTGCCCAAAGTAATATTTTTCTTCAGGCCGCAAAGTATCTGCGCCTTATCCGATTCTATCTGCATCCGGCCGCCGCGGCCAAAGCCTGCCTGCCTGCGCTTGAGCTGCTGGTTTATCTGATCATTATCGACCTTCAATCCTGCCGGCATACCCTCTAAAACGGCAAGAAGCGCTTTTCCATGCGATTCCCCGGCGCTGACAAATCTTAACATACCCGCCTCCCTCTTACTCGCTCCACAGCCCTCTTTTGTCTTCCCGGGCTTCTCTGAATAATTTTACGAATGAATCCGCGTATTTTACATTGGGCGGAATGGTCATCAAACTGGCATAACCCTGCTTGAGGATCTCGGCATTGACGAATGTACCGTCCTGAAGATAAACATAGGCAAGCAGGCGTTCATATTTATCGGTCCTCTCTACGTCAAATTCCAGGCGAACCCTCTTGCCCTCGACCAGCTTCCTGGTAAAATTGTAGGATCTGCGGCCAAGTTTTTGTATATCAACGGTATCCATCTTCAAGCGCTTGCTGTCTTTATGAAGTTTGCGCGACTCATGGATCTCGGGGGTATCTACCCCGATCAACCGGACCCGCTCGCCGTTATCCAGCACCAGGGTATCTCCGTCTACCACCCTTTTTACCAGGACGTCGTTATAATCGGCGTTACGGCCGAAAGGAAATGATATCTTCAATGCCCCCGAAGAGCCGCTGATCTGCGGTTTGCTCGAGCAGGCTGCCAGGCCCAAAGCCAGCGCCAGAAGTATAAATAGCGGTAATTTAATGGGTTTCATATTAAGGTTAATTATACCCTTTCCCCGGCCTTTTAGCAAATAATTTCATGGTGTTTTCCGCATTTTCATCTATAATAACAATATGATTTACGACCGTTTCCAGCAAGAAGCTATCAACTATATAAACCAGGGCTTTTCCGTGATCGTCTCCGCCCCCACCGGCAGCGGGAAGACGGCCATCGCCGAACACATCATCCGCGACTGCATTGAAAAAAAGATCGGCGTTATCTACACCGCCCCCTTAAAAGCCCTCTCCAACCAGAAATTCCGCGATTTCCAGGGCCAGTTCGGGGACAAGATCGGGATCTTGACCGGAGACGTTTCGCTCAACGCAGCCGCGCCGGTGTTGATCATGACCACCGAGATCCTGCGCAACAAAATATTGGAGGAGCCTCAAAACCTTAAAAAATACTCCTGGGTGATATTCGATGAGATCCATTATATCGACAACCAGGAGCGCGGAACGGTCTGGGAGGAATCCCTGATATTCCTGCCCCCTTCTATCAAGATCCTCGGCCTCTCCGCCACCATACCCAATATCGAGGAGTTTTCCGCCTGGGTCTCATCGATCAACAAAAACCCGATCAAGGTCGTCATCGAAGACAAAAGGCCGGTGCCTTTGCACTTCTCTTTCCAGTGCCAAAACGAGGTCACCGAGAGCATCGGCAGCCTGAAATTCCTGTCCAACAGGAGCATACGGCAGAATAAAATGTTCGCCCTGGTAAACCACATCCGCAATAAAGAAGGCTTGCCCTGCATCTATTTTGTTTTCGGCAGGAAAAGAGCGGAAGAACTGGCTTTTGAATTATACACCTTCAATTTCCTTTCCAACGATGAACAAGCCAGGATCAACAGCCTGTTCAATGACCTTTGCCGCAGGTTTGACCTCGAGGGCGAGGAAAGCGCGGTACGGATGGCGCCCCTGGTAAAAAGAGGCATTGCCTATCACCACGCCGGCATGCTCCCCACTTTAAAAGAAGTGATCGAGCGGCTCTTTACCAGCCGCCTGCTGAAAGTCATCTTCACCACCGAGACATTTGCCCTGGGGATAAACATGCCGGCGCGAAGCGTGGCGTTCGATGAGATGAAAAAATTCTACGGCCGTTTCGTGCGGCCCTTAAAGACGCGCGATTTCTACCAGATGGCCGGGCGGGCAGGCAGGCGGGGCATGGATAAAGAAGGCTACGTATATTGCCGGGTGAACCCCGCGCGCATAAATTTTAGCGACGTAAAACGTATCATTTACGGACAGCCCGAAGCGGTCAAAAGCCAGCTGAATACATCCTACGCCACCATCCTCAGCCTCTATGAAAGATACCGCGAGGATATTTTTAAAGTCTACCCTCTCTCGTTCCACAGCTTCCAGTCGAATAAGAACAGCCGCCGGGAAGGTTTGCGGCTCATCGAAGCAAAATTAAGCCTTCTCCAGGAGATGGGCTATATCGAGGGGACCCAGTTGACCACCAAGGGACAGTTTGCCAAAGCAGTTTACAGCTATGAGCTTATCCTCTCTGAGCTTTACGAAGAGAAAATACTGGAGCACCTCGATGAGGTAGAATTGGGGATATTGGCTGTATCGGTAGCCTTTGAACCGCGCAAACACCAGTATGCTCCCCCGCTTTCCAGGGCGACCCGCAATATCCAGAAGGCCTGCGTGGAACTCTACGAAAGGATAAGGTTCAAAGAACGCCGCTATAAGATCTATCCTTTCAGCAAACCGCCGTTCTTCAACCTCTCCCCGGCTATTGAAGCCTGGCTGAGGGGAGCAAGCTTCCAGAAGACCCTGCAATTTACCGATACTGACGAAGGGGAAGTGATACGCTATTTCCGGATGGCAGTGCAGATATTAAGGGAAATATCGGAATCCGAGGCTTCTTCTTCGGTCTTAAAAAACCGCATTACAGAGACCATCCGGGTGATAAACCGCGATATCGTAGACGCTGAAAAACAACTGCGCTCTTAAGTTATTTTGTTAAATATATCCCTGGGATCCGGCGGGCAGCCTTTGACGTGGACAAGGTTATGTTCCTTGGCGAATCTTTCGCAGCAATCCCCTAGACAAACCACCTTATCGGCCTTTTGCGGCAGGTGCGGCTTACGGCCGGAGATCACCTCGATCTTACCCTTACAAAACGCTTTTATGAATTTTACAGGATGGACGTAAAAAGACTCCAGGGCATTCTTAGTGGCATAGAGACATCCCGAGCAGGAGTAATTAGCCTGGTAATATATGTTGTAAACCGTATAGTAATCGGATTGCGACGTCAAAAAATCCAATTTTACCTTTTCGATCGGCGTACCCAGCACTTCCACATTTTCCCGGTACGGGATATGCGCCACCTTCCGCGCGTCTATGCCCATAAGCTTGCAGCAGACGTTGTCTACCTCCACCACATCCTCTCCGGCCACCAGCAGATCCGCCTTTTTGGTCTTACCGAAGGCGACAGGGCCTTCCCCTTCCAGGCAGTATATGCCGCCGACCACGGTCAAGGCAGGGGTGACCACGGTCTGCAATTCTTTGATCAGCGAGCTTAACTGCTCCAGGCCTTCATAATGGAACCATCTTTTTTGCAGCGGCGCCAATAATCCCTTTTGATTCTTCATCCCCAGGGACACCGTGGTCTGTTTATGCGTCTTTAAAGTAGGCACGTCTATATACTCGTATTCTTCCAGGACCTTAGGCAAAGACAACACGCCGTATTTCCAGGGGACATCATACCTTTCGCAATAATCAAGGTTGACAATGGGGATATCGTATCTTTTGCACAGTTTTCTATACCCGCTTGCCTCGATGCAGCGCTTAAAGTCACTGCCGATGGCCACGCCTTCTCCGACGACCATCTCATATCCCCAGAAATACTTTATCAGCGCCTCCACTACTTTAAAATGCGTGACGATACCGCTGCGCGGCGAATAAGGGCCGACGATATTGGGCTTAAAAAACAATCTTTTCTTTTTGGGTTTGTAACGGATTAATTCGAGGGCTTCTTTGACTTTCTTATCGATATTGGATAGGTTGGTCTTTAATACGCTTACACTCATTAGTCAGCGTTATTTAGGGTTTATCTTTCTTTTCGGGTTCAGGACTTATCGACTTTATATGCTGCTCAATATGCATCGTCTCTTCGGGAGACAATACTTTATCCAGATCCAGCAAGATCAGCAGTTTAGAGGGCAGCTTTCCCACGCCCCGGATATAATGCTCGGGGACTTCGGTTTCGATAAGCGACGGGACTTCTTCGATACTGGAAGAAGAGAGTTTTAATACTTCCGAGACCGCGTCCACGATCATACCCACCAGGCTCGTGCCTATTTCGACTACGATGATCCGGGTTTCCTCGCCCCTGGGCGATGAAGCAAAACCCAGCCTCTTGGCCAGGTCGATGATGGCGACTATGTGGCCCCTGAGGTTGATCACCCCTTCGATAAAAGCCGGGGCTTTAGGCACATAAGTGATCTCGGATAATTTGACTATTTCTTTGACTTGGGTGATGTCAACGCCGAATTCTTCGTCTTTGATCGAAAATACTACAAGCTGGGAATCTTCTTTGGGCTTGCTCTCTTTGACTTCGGCCATGGCGGGTTTACTCCCTGACACCTAAGGCGCTTAAGATCTTTCTTAATGATTCGTCCTGTGGAAACAGCAAGAAGAAGCCTTCAAGGTTCACGTCAGTCACTTTCATGTCGGTCTTGATAAAGAAGACTTCCTGGGTATACTGGGCGATCTGGATAAAAATGAAATCCAGCACTGCCCCGATCATATCCATTGCCAGTAGGGGGACGCTAGACATTATGTTGATATTGGTCATCTCCACAAGCGCGGTCAGGAAGGAGCCGGAGAGGATATTAGCGGATTCCTTTAAAGTAGACTGGACCATCTCATCGTCAAATCTTATTTCGTCGGACTTCTTACCCAGAAGAGACGCGGACAGGACCTTGGCATGCTCGGGAGAGAATAACAGGAATATCCTTCCCCTTATCTCACCCAGCAGTTCCATATCCAGCACGAAGAACATCCTTTCGGGATCGCCTAATATGGAAGAGACGTTTTCTATGGGGAGGATCCTCACCTGGGGAACATCAATCTCGACTTTGGTGCCGATCAGATCTGCCAAAGCTGTTGCCGCCCTGCCTGCTCCGATAGTGCCTATTTCTCTAAGGGCGTCAAGCTGGACCAGTGATAATCGTTCGATCATAAAAATCCCTTCGTTTGACAAGAATGAATGTATTATATATCGTATTAGTAATTATAACAAGCACTTATTAATTGTCAAGAAAGAATATTCGCAAAAAAGGGAGCATAGTTTAAATCCTGAGCTTCTCCATTTCCGGCTCTTCCATCGGGGAAAAAGACGCGGTATGGACTGCCCCGTCCGGAAGCGTTTTATAGGATACCTCGACCGGCTCTCCTTCTTTTTTGTCGCTGTACCTGGCGATCATCCGGCAGGCGTCATTAATGTTTTTATCATCAAGATCCCCGCTGGAAATAGCTGTCGGGCCTGCCGCTTCCCGGGGATAAAAACACAAGGCGCCCTGCTGCGCTATCTCGAATAACTCATTATTTTCTTTTTCATCCCTGCCGACTATTAACTTGGCTTGTCCGTTCAGGCGAAAATGCCTGCCTAATTTTAAAAGCCTGATATCATAAACGGCAAAATCGATCTTGTGCTTGATCAGGTCCCTGAGCCGTCCGGAAAACATCGGGTCAGTCAGAAGACAGCCTCCTGCCGGGTTGGGATATTCGGTAATATTGAACTTGTCAGCCAGTTCCATCTGCATCTTGCGGGAGCGGCCCTGGATAGCCTCCAGCTTATCCCTGTCCACCCACCCCTGTCTCTCCGGAACAGTTACCTCCAAAAGCTTAGCAGACAGGGGCCTGAGGATCAAGCCTTCAAGCTCGCTTTCTTTTTCTATGGTCTTCAATGCCTGTTTGTGCTGGGACATCGGCCTTTCCCCCAGGACCTCGCCTGTTACCAGAAAAGAAGCGCCGGACTGCCACATATACTGTCCGGCTTTGGCGAACATCAAAGTGTGGCAATCGATGCAAGGATTCATATTAGCCCCATATCCGTGCCTGGGATGTTTGACGATCTCGATCAAGTTCTCGCTGATCTCAAATATTTTTAGTCCGATCCCCAGCCGAGCCGCGGCTTTTTGAGCTACGCCCGAAGCCTGTTCATAATCGGCGTCTCCGTAAAAAACAGTAGTGAAATGCACGCCTTCCACCTCAATGCCCTGCTCCAGTATCAGCCGGGCAGCCAAAATACTATCCAGGCCTCCCGACAACAAAGCTATCGCTTTCATCTTGTTCCTTTGACTTTTAGTTTAAGACAGCCTTTTCTCTATATCCTTGGCGACCTTTTTCCCGGCAAGCAGCATTCCGCCGAATATCGGGCCCATGCGCGGCCCGCCGAATACGGCGTTAGCGCACATACCGCAGGCGTATAACCCTGAGCAAACCTCTTTAGAATTCTTGACGATCGTATTTTCGCCCATATCCGCCCACATAGACGCCTCACCCATAGTTTTTCCGGTCCTGGTCTTGAGCCTGATCCCGGACTTTCTTTCAATGATACGCGCAACTTCCGCCGGATGCCCGGTGGCATCGACCACGAATTTGGCGCGCATAGTAATAGGGTCGACATGAAGCTTGGCCATTTCAACCGCGCTCCAATTCAATACCAGGCCCGCTACTTTTTTATCGCGGACCATGACATCCTCAACGCTAATCAGGTTAAATATCTTCAGGCCGGCTTTTACCGCCTTAGAACAGATAGTGGAAACCGACTCTATGGAATCAGCCAGATAGTAATTTTCCTGATAAAGCCTGGTCTTAACGCCCATCTCGTCCAGAATGCCCTTGGCTTTATCCTGGACTACGATCTCATTGAACATTATACCACCGCCCCACATCCCCCCGCCAACAGATAGTTTCCGCTCAAAAAGCACTACCTTCTTCCCCGCTTTAGCCAGATAATAACCGCAGACCATCCCGGCAGGGCCGGCGCCCACGATCGCTACATCCACATCCAGCGCTTTTATAAGCTTATCCTTGTAAGACTCGATTATCGCTTTCGAAATGACTATCTCATCCAGCTTCATAACTACCTCCCTATAAATAGTAAACCCCTGTCGCCAGCTAAAACAGGGGTTGATATACTCACCTTCCCTACGCTGGCATTATCCAGATCAGGTTCATCGGGTTTAGCGTTATTTAACGCCCTCTCAGACTGTTGTTATCAGCCTCCCCGTTATGTCTTTATTAAAACACACCTGCTGCTTAATGTCAAGTCGCTTCCAGGACGACTAAAGTAATATCATCATATTGCGGATGGCTGCCTATATAGGAATAGACGTCTTCTTTTACCGCCTTCATCAACTCATCCGCGGGTTTTGCCCCATGCTTTTGAAATGCCTCTTTAAGCCTGTCCAGCCCGAATCTTTCTCCGGAATGATTTTCCGCCTCAGTCACTCCGTCAGTATAAAGCAATACTTTATCATGCAGTTGTAAATGCAATTCCCTGTCTTCCAGATAAGTCTCAATATCAGGCATCATCCCGAGCATGAATCCTCCGCTGATGATCGCCTCTACGCTCCCCATCGGGGACGTTCCCCGAGGTACCACCCCTTCAACTCCTAACTCATTACGATATATCAAGATATGTTCATGCCCAGCGGAAGAATAGCTCAAGGTCCGATCTTCTTCTTTGTATTGAAAATACAACAAAGTCATGAATTTCTGGCCGTTAGTATATTCGTAAAGCACATTGTTGGCCTGAGCAAGAATCTGTTTAGGGTTCAAGTCCTGCTGACTTAATCCTTTAAGAGTAGCCTTAGCAGTCGCCATAATAAGACCCGCGCCCACACCTTTGCCGGAGACGTCCCCAATGACGACTCCGACCCGGGATTGTTTTCCCTGGCCGATCGAGTGAAAAGTAGAAATATAATCGTAATAATCTCCGCCTATTTCTTTGGCCGGGAGCATCAAGCCCTCTAATCTTAATCCCCGTAAGGCAGGGATAGTTTTCGGCAAAAGATTCTGCTGGATCTCCCTGCCCAACTTCAGCTCTTCAGCTAAGCGCTCCTTCTCTATGATATCTTCATGATGCAAGGCGTTATCTATGGTTACCCCGATCTGCCTGCCCATTTTTTCAAGAAGTTCTATATCCGTCGTAGTATAAGCCTGCAGGTTCTCCTTCTTACCTAAGCCGATCAACCCGTTGACCCGCTCCTCCAGAATAACCGGGATAAGGATATCGATCATATTCTTATTCAGCCAGGGCAAGAATTCATCCTTGATGAGCTTATACTGCGGATCGACCTCGATCTGTTCCTTTTCCAGGGCCTTTTTATGTTCTCCTAACCACTGAATGACCGCGGAAGAGCCGTTTATCGTTAATTCCCCCCACTTATTTTCCGCAAAATCTTCATAGCCGGTAGCGCCGGCTGCTAAATAATCCGCCTGCCCCGGTTGCTGCACCAAGACCAGGCCGTTACGCAGGTAAAGAACCTCCTTCAATTCCTTAAACAGACGACTGATGACGTTCTTTATATCCAACTCTACTCCCACCCTTTGTCCTATTTCAGCTAAAACCTTATAATAATCATATTTCTTGCGCCGGAAGAAATGGTCGATATACGGACGGACTTTATTGTAATACCAGACAAACAAAACTAGAAGTAAACTCACTACCGTAATTACCTCGGGCTGGGTCATCTCTGCCAGCCAGCCTTTGAATAAGGCGACCAGCAGGCTTACCGGCAAGACCAGGAACAATAAAGCCAGAAGCCAAAGCGCGGTACGGTGGATAACGGTGTCGATATCCATAGTCTTATATTTGATGATCGAATAGGATATGACCATCATAAAGGCGACCAGCAGGAAATCATGAGGAAAAATCTCGCTTTTATGCGTATATATCGGAGAAAAATGGACCAGCCCGCCGATATAAGCTAATATGAATCCCGCGAATACATATTTGACCTGGTTCTTTTTCTGGCCTATCGCCGTCTTGTATCTTTTATATAAAGCGTAAAAAGACCAGCCGCAGACCGCGCCAAAGAAAAGAATAAAAATATGCAGGAACGGCCCCGCTATTAACGCGGCGTGGTAAGGAAGCCTGGTTATCCCCTTCAAAAATAGAGGGGTGGGAAGCACGATCAGGAGGACAACAGAAAGCATGTAAAAATATTTCACCGGCTTTTTATATTCGGATACAATAAAGCCGAAATGAGCGAAAGTGGCGGGCACAAAAACAGCAGGTATGTAGACTATTCTCGCCCAGAATAATGCCGACGCGTTATCGGTGATCAGGTTGGTCAGGAAAGGAAAAGAACACCATACTCCCGCGAAGATGCTGGTCAAAGCAAAAAGCCTGTTCTCCGCCTTATGCCTGCCTTTAAAGTAAACAAACAAGCCAAGGATAATACAGGTGGCAACTGCCATTAAGGATGATATTGAGTATATATTAACCATGGTTTTATTATACAATAAAAAGGGGGACGTTTCTATTTTTTTAAAAACAGAGACGTCCCCCCGCTTTTTTAGAACTTCATCTTCAAGCCGGCGTAAAGTGAAGCTTTTTCTTCCTGATAACCCTTGATCCGCTCATAATCCCGGTCAAAGATGTTATGTATCTTGACAAATACGGTTGCCGCATCCGACAACTTATAATCCAGGGCGATATTCGCCAGAAGATAGGGCTTCATTACCACATACTCGTCATAGGAGACCCAGCCGGCTGACTTCCAGATCCTGTCTATCCTGCCGCCGACATAAGAAAGATCAAAAGACGCGCCGATCTTCTCGGTGTTCCACTCACACCCGAAGAATGCCCTGTGCCGCGGCGTCCTTACCTGGCGATAGCGATATACAGTAACGAAATCTTCATCTACATAGTCCTGTCTGGCGTCAAGATAAGTATATCCCATTTTTACTTTCAGGTTCTTAACAGGGTTTATCCGGATCGCGCTTTCTATCCCGCTGGACCTGGCCTTGGCCGCGTTAACATACCTGCCTAACCAAAAAACGGGATTAGTATAAATAAAATCGATCAGGTTGGTAAAA
>Ga0265297_10007231_pt1 | contig 15516 bp, 18 predicted proteins | sample Munlanlwell13791_FD_192502 | JGI IMG/M metagenome (GOLD analysis project Ga0265297, IMG submission 192502) | Leachate microbial communities from a municipal landfill in Southern Ontario, Canada - Leachate well 137-91 | ecosystem: Engineered > Solid waste > Landfill > Unclassified | place... | reverse complement strand
GTTATTATATATTTTTCCATTTTCAAACACGGCACGTCGTGCCTTTAAAAACCATTTCACCCTAATTTACCATGGTGCGTATCTGGAAATATCATTTGTAACATCCAATCCGGGGAAGTTCTCCGAGGCGGAAAAGATTTTAAACAAATACGGTGTAAATATCATCCACGCTCCACTCCCTTTAGAGGAGAGAAGGAGCGAGTCGGTGGAGGAAATCGCCGAGGGCTGCGCCCTCCGCGCGTTCTCCCTCCTGAGGAAGCCCCTCTTCGTAGAGGATTCCGGGCTTTTTGTCCCGGCGCTGAACGGCTTCCCGGGCACCTATTCCGCGTGGGTTTTGAGGAAAATCGGAAACGAAGGGATTCTTCGCCTTCTCTCCGGAACCAAAGGCCGCTCGGCGGAGTTCAGGTGCGCAGTCGCGTTCACAGAAGGAAAGGAAGTGAGGCTCTTCACGGGTTCCGTGAGGGGAAGGGTCACCGAATCCATCCGCGGCAACGGCGGGTTCGGCTACGACCCGGTATTCGTTCCTGAAGGGGAGGAAAAGACCTTCGCCGAGGCGCCCTCCCTGAAGGATTCCCTCTCGCACCGCACGAGGGCCTTGCAGAAGTTCGGGGAGTTTCTCTCCACAAAGGTGAAATAATGGCAAAATTGCATTCAGGAAAAAAGGGGAAGTCCGGTTCGCACAGGCCGAAGGCCATGGTGAAGCCGGAATGGGTGGCGTACAACGCCGAGGAGATAAAGGACGTAATCCGCAAGCTCGCGAAGGAGGGCGTGCCCGCGACGAAGATAGGGCAGCAGCTCCGCGACGAGTACGGCGTCCCGTCCGCGAGGCCCTTTATCGGGGCGACCGTGGGCCAGTTCCTCAGCTCGGAGAAGCTTGCGCCCAAGTTCCCGGACGACCTGCTCAGCCTCATAAAGAGGGCGGTCGGCATGAGGGGGCACCTCCGCGAGAACACCGCGGATCTCCACAACAAGGTGAAGCTTTCCCATGTGGAGTCCAAGATACACAGGCTCGTTAAGTATTACAGGGAGAAGGGCAGGCTGCCCGCGGGATGGAAGTACGACCCGGAGACGGCCGCGCTGCTGGTAAAGTGATGGTGACTGAATGGCAGTAAGGAAGAAACCCACGGAAAAGCACAAGGAATGGTACAAGGTCCTCGCTCCGGAGAAATACGACTCCAAGGAATTGGGCGAAGTGGTCGCTTCGGACGGGAAGCTCCTCATGAACAGGGTAATCCCGGTCAGCCTCGGGGACCTCACTGGCAAGTTCTCGCAGAGCGCCCTTTACACCACGCTCAACTTCCGCGTGAAGGAAGTGCTGGGGAAGGCGGTGCACACCGAGCTCATAGGGCACTCGCTCGCTCCCTCGTACATGCGCACGTTCATACGCAGGAGGAGGACGGTCCTCCACTCCGTGGTGGATGTGAACACGAAGGACGAGAAGGAAGTGAGGCTCAAGCTCGTAGCGGTCACCCGCGACAAGATAAGCGAGACGCAGAGGACGAACCTCCGCAGGGCGATTGAGGAAGAGGTCCTCGCCGCTTCCAAGGAGTTCTCCTACTACGAGCTCATGGACGAGATAATGTACGGGAGGCTCGCGACGCGCGTGTTCAACAAGGCGAAGGTCGTCACCCCCATGGGCAGGATAGAGTTCCGCAGGAGCGAGCTCAAGGAAACCTTTGAATAGCCATGTACGCGCAGGAAATCTCCTGGGAAGAATTCAAAACGCAGAAGGGAAAGGCCGCGGTGCTCGTGTTCGGGGCGATGGAGCCCCACGGGAAACACCTTCCCCTTTCTGTGGATAACATAATTCCCTGGGAGCTTGCGAAGCGCCTTGAGAAGAAAAAGGACATCCTTCTTTTCCCTCCGGTCAATTTCGGCTATTTGTATTCAATGAAGAAATTCCCCGGCGCAGTAGCCGTCTCGTTTGACAGTTTGAAAAACTACTCAAAAGACATCTTCTCTTCCCTTTTGAAGGAAGGTTTCACCCGCTTTTTTGTAATCATAGGGCACGGCGGCAACACCGCACCAGTGAAGTATGCCCTCCGCGAGCTTTCCGAATCCCATAAATTCCGCGCCTGCCTTGTGGAGTGGTGGATGCTCATAAAAGAGGAGGCGGGGCACGCGGATGAAATAGAAGCTTCCCTCACCCTTGCGGCTGGAGGAGCACTCCGCGCAAAACCTGTGCAGGAGAAATCCAAGGATTATGTTGGCGAAATAATCCCAACTCCGGATGATTTGTTTACTCCATCTGGTTATCACGGCAAGGTTGGCAACATCTCCAAGGAGCGCGGGGAAAAGATGATGGAGGAAATAGTGGATAAGTTCGCAAAGATTTTAGACGCGGATTTGCAACTAGAGAGAAAAGAATGAGGTAATGTTTATGCTTGGCGGAATGGATCCAAAACAAATGGCAAAAATGATGAAGCAGATGGGCATAAATACAAAAGAAATCCCTGCAGATAGAGTAATTATAGAAGGCGCGGAGGAAAAAATCATAATCGAAGAGCCGCAGATTGTGGAAATCATCGCGCAGGGGCAGTCCTCATTCCAGATTTCCGGAAAAGTAAGGAAGGAAGAAAAAGTGAATGAGGAGGACGTCGCCCTCATAATGGAAAAGACGGGCGTCCTCAGGGAAAAGGCGATTGAAGCCCTGAAGAACGCGAAAGGGGATTTGGCCGAAGCGATTCTCGCTTTGCAGGGTTAGGCGTTTCCCGCATCAAACAAAGTGCATTTATATTCTTTTCAATTCCTACATCCTGCATGCAATGGAAAAACGTACTTGCGGTTTTCGCGCTGCTCATTCTTTTTGCTGGATGCATAAGCAGCGAAGATGTGTTCCCCAAGAGCACGGGCTCTTCCGGCTCTTCAGGCACCGGCATGGCCTATCCGGGCGCGCCCTCGCCTGCCTATGAGGAGAGTGCCTATGATTCCTCTTACGGAGGGGAAAGCCGTGTCGTAATCCAGACCGGCTCCTTGTCCCTAAAGGTTCCGGAAGGCACCCTGGAACAAAAGATAACCTCGGTGCGCGGCTTCGTCTCCACGGTGGGCGGCGCCTACACCGGCATTTCCTACTACGAGACGGAATCCGACAAGAACTATTATCTTACGGTAAAAGTCCCCCCAACCAGGTTTGACGAGTTCGTCAACAAGCTCAAGACGATAGGCGAAATAAAGTCCATGGACACCTCCCTGGAGGACGTGACCGAACAATACACCGACATCAATACGCGCATAGGCAACCTGGAGGCGGAACTCGCGCGCCTCAATTCCCTTTACAACAGGTCTGAGAACATCTCGGACATCCTCGCGATAGAAAGGGAGGTCACGCGCGTCCAAACAGACCTTGACTACTACAAGCAGCAAAAACTGGATTTGGAGAGGCGCTCCGCCATGAGCACCATACAGGTGCGCGTGTACGAAGAGAAGCCCGAGGTACAGACCAGCTTCCTGATGCCGCTTGAACAGCTCCTCGCGGTGTTCCTGGGCGCGCTCACCTTTGGCATAATGCTTCTCGCCGGCGCAGTCGGCTTCCTCCTTCCGCTGGCAATAGTGCTTCTGATACTCTGGAAGCTCTGGAAGCATTTCAAGGGGAAGAAGAAATAGCACCTTTCCTTCTCCTTTTTATTTCTTATTTACCTAGCTTCCAGCATGGAAATCATAACTCATACTGACTTGGATCTGCCCCTCATCCACAGGGGCAAGGTTAGGGACGTCTATTCCTTCGGGGAGAACATACTCATGGTCGCCACCGACCGGGTGAGCGCATTTGACGTGGTGTTCAACGAGGGCGTCCCGTACAAGGGCGCGGTCCTCAACTCCCTCTCCGCCTTCTGGTTCAGGAAAACGGAGGAGATTATAGACAACCATATGATTTCCACCGAGATGCCGGAAGGACTTCCCCCTTACCTCAAGGGAAGAAGCATGATTGTGAAAAAAGCCGAGCCATTCAAGATAGAGGCGGTGGTGCGCGGCTATCTCACGGGCTCAGGATTGAAGGATTACCAGAAGGACGGGAAAGTTGGCGGAGTCCAGCTTCCGAAGGGGCTGAAGAACGGCAGCAAACTCCCGGAGCCCCTTTTCTCGCCGTCCACCAAGGCGGCGCAGGGGCACGACCAGAACATAACCTTTGATGATGTGAATAAGATACTGGGGAACGAGGCGGCCTCCTACGTGCGGGACAAGGCAATTGAACTCTATGAATTCGGCCACGAGCATTTGTCCAAGTGCGGCTTCGTGCTCGCGGACACGAAATTTGAATTCGGCTTATTTGAGGATGAAATAATACTCATAGATGAGTGCATGACTCCGGACTCCTCAAGGTACTGGGACAAGATTGAATATGATAATGGGAAATTGGTTTCCTCGGACAAGCAGTACCTGCGGGATTATTTGGAAACATTGGATTGGAACAAGACGCCCCCTCCGCCCCCGATTCCCGCGGACGTCATAAACAACCTGAGCAGGAAATACCTAAATGCCTACGAGCGCATCACGGGGCATAAATTAATATAATACTTCCAATAGGAGTATTATCGTGATATGATGCCCGCAGCAACACAGGCACAGGCGCCGCAACTTTTGCCGGCTGAGAGGAGGATGGAACAGGCAAAATTCCTTTTTGAGCAGTTCGGGATTGGTTTTGATTCGTTGAGCACGCTTCTTTCGGTCCAAAAAATCAACGCCGGAACGCCCATGGAGATAGACCTGGGCAGCAGGTGGTTCAATCCTGCGGACGTTTCCAGGGAAGGGCTGATTGTGTCCTCGCTCATCCAGCAATTCGGCGCTGAGAGGGTGAGGGGCGGGATAGAATCTTTTTGCAACAGCGAGGATGATTTCTACGCGCTTGTCGGCGCGGTTTTCGCTGCCCACTCCGCCTCAACCTTCGGCTCCATAAGCGACAGCACGAACCAATGGCTTTTCGGCTTGAAGGTGGAACGCGATGAAGATGGAAAAATCAAGCTCAATGATGACGGCACACCCAAGATAGAGTGGGACATTCCCGGCAGCAGACTCGCATCCACGCTCCTGCGGGACATGAGGGGCAAGGAGGACTGGCTCACGAAAAATTACGGGCAATTCTCATCCGCCGCAATATTCTATGTCTGGGCGATGCAGAATGGATTTGACGCTGATTTCGTGAACAAGGCGGGAGAGGCCGCATTCAAGGAATTGTGGATTCCCGCTGCGACGGTCGGGCAGTTCCTTGAATACGATAATACGCAGGGTAGCTGGGTGCTCCACGGAAGGGACAGGGCGAAGGGGTGGGACCGCGACACGGTCGGCCTCGCGATGGACGCACTCAGGCGGCTCGGCCCGATGAGCATGGCGCCAACCACTTTCGCGGAGGAGGCGCAGCCGGAGCGGGAGCGCACCCAGTTGGATGAATTCCGCAGCAAGTACGACCGAACCCTCTCCATAAGCGACACACTGGATCGGGTGCTTAGAGAAGGCCGTGGATGGGCAGGGGATTACTCCCGGCTTCTCAGCAACTATGACCTCACCCAGGTAGAAGAGGGCGCGGTCTTCTATGCATGGGCGAGGAAGAACGGCATGAGCGATCAAGAGATAAACGACCTAGGTAGCCCGCAATACAAGGACAACTGGGCGTTGGCAGCGCTCCTAGGGAAGCATCTCAGCCCGAGCAGGGCCAACGCCAGCGAGTACGTGCTCAAGACCGATGAAGCCACCGCATTCAGGGCGGATTTGGACACCTTCAGGGTTTCCCAATCCCCCGTGGTGCGCGTTGCGGAAGGCGAAACCGCGGAAACCGCAACCGGGCTGGCGCAGTTCGCCGCACAGGTCGGCGTCTCCGAAGAGTTCATGGCGCAGGCAGTGGACCTGATAAGGAGGTACGGGACCGCGAGGTTCTCCTTTGACTTCTCGGATGTGGCCGCGGGCACGATAAAAGAGGGGATGCTAAACGGGAAGCACACGCTCAGCTACCGCCCCGAAGTGGCGGATGGTGAGGCGTTCCAATTCACGAATGACGAGCTTGTGGCGGCTGTAAGAAGCGCCGCGGAATCGCAGGGGATAAGGTTCAGGCAGGCCTAGCTCTCCATTTCCCTTTTCAGCGTTTCAACCATCCCGGGCATCTGTTCTTCTATGAATGCCGCAACCCTGGCGGCCCTGATTTCAAGAAGGGCGAGTATGCCCTGGTTTTTGCACATCATCCTCTGGAGCAGGAAGTTGCTCTCCGCGGAAATCAGGCGCGCAAAATAATATTGTTCATCCATATTGACGCTCCTGCCCGTTGCGTTCTCTTCCGGGCAGCCGGCCTCGCAAAGAATTCCGGTTGTTATCGCGCCGAGCAGCATCTTCATGTGCGCCTCGTCCTCCCCGCCCATCGCAATCGCCTCAGCAAGCGCAATCGGCCCGGGCCTGCAATGGAGTTCGCCGCTAACCGCCCACTCCTTAAGCAAGCTGTGTTCCTTTGAGTTCCCGCTATTGCCCAGCCTGGCCACGAGCGTGTCCCTTTTCTTTTTTTCATCCGGGCCAAGGCATTTCTTTTCCATAAGTTTCTTCGCCCTGCGAACGGCTATGCGCATGGAAAGCCGCCTGAAGGCGCCCTTTATCCATTTGAATTTCATCCCGTTTGCTTCAATCATGCGTTCCCACCATTTCCCCGTTTGCCCCTTCCGCGCGCAGCTTCTCAAGCTCGCCGGTCAATCTCTTAACCGCTTCCCTGTAAGCCATTGAGAGCAGAACCGCCTTTGTGGGCACATCCGCAAGGTTATCCGCAATTTTCCTGCCTTCCGGCGTCTTTGTATCCGCATCCAGCGCCTGGTCTGCCCAGAACATGGCCATCCTTAAGCAGCCGGTGTCGCCCATTGCCGCGCACAGGAGCCCGAAATGCTTGCTTGAGACCATTTTGTCCAGGTTGAGGGCTACCTCCATGTCCATTGCCCCCTGCAGCCTCTGCTTGAACATGGAAAGATATACGTTTATCCCTTTGGCATCGGTGCCGTAAAGCATCCTTATTGCAAGCCCTGCCTCCACCGGGTCGGTCTTCTGGAGTCTCGCCAGGTATGTAATAGACACCAGCGCTTCAGTATTGGCCAGGTCGTCCATGAGCGCATGGTTCTTCCTCACCCATCTAATCGCTGCGTTCATGACCTCTATCTGCGAATCATGGGCAGGGAACTTGATTGTCGCTTCCCTCAGAATGGACAGATATCCCCTTATGGTGCTTTCCTTTCTCCCCTTTGCCGCGGCTAGGGCAAGTTCCGGCGGCACGGGCATCCCGATGAGAGTCTTTCTAAGCTCCCGCATGGGGGTGTTCATATATGTATATATGTGTAAGAGTAGTATTTAAACCTACCGGAAAGCCAAAAATTAGCAGCCGCACATGGACCTGAGCATGCCGGCTACCTCCTCGGCATGTATCTCCCTGCCGTTGGCATGCAGGCGGTTCCCGCGCTCCTGCTCAATCCTGACCTGCTCCCACCTGTTTATCTCCTCTTTGACCAGCGGGACGATTTCCGAAGGGTTCTTCTTGCAGGCAACCCTCAGCGCATTGGACGCCCTTATCCACATCTCCCCGTCAGAAGTGCGGCGCACCAGCTTTATCAGCTCCCTTGCCGCCGTGGGGGACGCGATGTCACCCAGGGCGGTTATCGCATTCGCCCTCATGACCGTGCCCATAATCTTATCATCTGCCTCAAGCTTCGCCCTCTCCTCCATCGCCTGCTGCTTGGGCTTTTCCGCCATCCTTATCCTTATGAGCATGTCTATCGGGATATAAACGACCTCGCTGGGCCTCAGGGCAGTCCCATCCGGGAGCCTTTCAATGAGCAGCGCCTCTATTCCGATGAGCTGTTCATTCCTCCTCTCGCAGGCAATCCTCGCCTCCTCGCTCTTCCCGTTGAGCGCTATCTCACCCAGCTTGACCGTTGCCTCAGGGGAAGGGTGCATCCTCGCGGCGTATATGCCCGCGCGCATCTGCCTCCAGTCCCAGCTGCACAGAAGCCCCATTATCCTCTCCTGCCTGCCGGTGCCTTCCGTGCCGCCCAGAATCTTATTTACCGCATCCCGTGCGCCCGTTGCGGTCCTGCTCGCCATGAATTCCTCAAGCGGGGCGCGCTGCTTAGGCTGGGGCGCCGGGGAAACCCCGTTCCCTTTAGTTTGGCATGGTTTCAGCATTCCATTTAGTGCCATTAGAATTACCTATTGTAATTAGTGTATAAAGGTGTATTTAAATGTATCGCTCACCGAATGGGGCGAAAAGAAAAACAGAGAATTAGAAAATAAAACAAAAATGAAAAGAAAATTCACTTCCTCTTGGGCCCGGGCCTCTGGGACTTCCTGCCCCATGCGCGCAGCCCGCGCACCTTCTTCCCGCAGGAAGTCAATCCGCGGAACGCCCTCCCCTTCGGGAGATGCAGCCCCACCTGCGGCATGCTCGTGTCAACGAGTATGACCTCAAAGAACTTCTGGACGCCGTCCTCCCCCACGAAATAGGAGTTCAGGACCTCCATGTTCTTGTAAACGCGGTTCGCCTTATGCTCCGCCATCGCCTGGTGCGAGAGCCCCGGCTGCACGAAGACGTACATGTGCCCCGGGTGCCTTCCCATGCGCACGGTCGGCCTCCTCCTCCTTCCCTTGCCGACGCGCACGCGCACGACCGCATAACCGGCCTTCGCCTTGTAGCCCAGCGTCCTCGCACGCGCGAGGTTGGACGGCCTCTCCACGCGCTCAACCGCGCCGCCGGCCCTCCATTTAATCAGCTTCTGCTTGTAGAATTCCGGCCTCTCCTTCAGTTCCTTCTGATAAGTTTCCCTTATGTATTTGTATGCTCCCATCCTAATCAACCCTCCGTTCAGGCAACATACGCACGGGGCGTAGTATTTACCCTACATCCGAAGTGAAAGTATTTGTGTGCATCCGTTTTAAAAACATTAGCGTATTAAAGCAAATTCTCTATTCAAGCGGTGAATGCATGAAAGCTTCCGGCGAGACGTTCGCAACGACATTGGAGGAAGTGAAGGGCGCGGAAACGAAGGCAGCCTCGCTCCGCGGGGATGCCAAATCAAAGGCAGAGGAAATACTGAAAAACGCGCGCAAGGAAGCCGAGGACGTTAAACTAAAAGGGGAAGAGGAGACCGTGGAAATGGAAAACAGGCTCATTGCGGAAGGAAAAGAGGAGACGGAGAAGGAAGTCGGCAAGATTCTCGCGGAAGCGAAAAAGGACTCGGAAAAAATAAAGGCGAAAAAGGCAGACGCAAAGCTGCTCAAGTCCCTTTGCGATGACGTTTTGACCATCGAGTGATATTGATGCTCCGGCCGTTGAAGATGCAGAAGATACGAGTGGCCGCCGTCAAATCCATAACCAACCAACTCCTCAGCGACCTACACAACCTAGGGATGGTGGAGGTGCGCAAGGTGCCCGCGGGCCCCTTTGCGCAGGGCAGGACCGCCCCGATTTACGACCACATATCCTCGCAGTGGGTAAGGATGCGCACAATAAAATCCATGCTCGGGCTGCGCGGCGGCACTTACAAGGAGATGGACGTGGAGCGGGCGCTCGCAGATGCGGAAAAAATCCAGATTGCGGAGCCGCTCAAGAAGGGCCACGACCGGCTCTCCGCGCTGAACGCGGAGCTGTCCGCGCTTGAGCTCAAGCTCAGGGGAGCGAAGAAGCTCCTCTATTTCGGCAACGTTGATTTCTCCGCGGCGAAATCCAATTATATATGCTTATATGCGGGCACGGTCCCATCCGTTAAAATCGCATCTTTGCGCAAATCCATCCCCGCCTCGTGCGAAGTCAGCGCGCGCGTAGGAAAAACAGAGTCGGTCCTGCTCGCCCTCTGCAAAAACGAGGAAGGCGTCACCTCCGCGGTGGACCTCGTCCTCTCAAGGCACGGCTTCTCCCCGATTAACGTTTCGGATTTCACAACCCCCGCCGCGACCGTTAAGAAAATTGAGGGCGAAATCTCCTCCAAGAGGGCGGAGATTGAGGCGGTGCAGAAGGACATTTCCGCATATTCGTCCAAATACGGCGCGCAGGTCACCACGCTTGAGCGCACGCTCGCGGTCTGGGCCGAGCGCGCACTCGCCACAAAGGATTTCGGCTTCGGCGAGGACGCATTCATACTTGAGGGCTGGGTCAAGGACAAGGAATACGCGGGCCTGGAGTCCCACCTCAAGGCCAAGTTCGGGAACAAGCTGTACGTGGAGAGGATAGGGGGCGAGGGCTCGCCCACTGTGCTTGACAACCCCAGCTCCACAAAACAGTTTCAGTTCCTCGTAGAACTGTTCTCGCTCCCGCAGCCGGACGAGATTGACCCTTCACTCATACTACTCGTGACCGTCCCGATAATGTACGGGCTGATGCTCGGGGACGTCGTATACGGGCTCATCTCGTTCCTGCTCGCAAGCTGGATGATAAGCAAGGTGAAAAAAGGCGGCTTGGGCTACGAGGTCGCGCGCATATGGAAGTTCAGCGCGATAGCGGGCATAATATTCGGAATCATTTTTGACGAGTGGATGGGGCTCTCCAGCTTCCAGTGGATACAGTTCCTGCAGGGATGGGGGCTGCTGGCCGGCATAACCGCCCCGATATACTACGGCTTCAGCAGGATACACAACATGGGCCTGCTGCTCGGCTTCTCAATCATAATGGGAATGCTGCACCTCGCGCTCGGCTTCCTCATCGGCGCCATGAACGAATGGCACCACAACAGGAAGCACGCGTACGGAAAGCTCGCCTGGATTGGATTGGAAATCGGCGGCTTCTTCCTCGTAACCATATTCGTGCTCGCGGTGTTCCCCGCGGGATGGGCGGCGCCCGCGGCCGCGGTATTCTTCGTTTCATTGGCCGTCATACTGTGGGCGGAAGGGATGATGGGCGCGGTGGAGCTTCCGGCCATACTCGGCAATTCCCTCTCATACGCGAGGATTGCCGCAGTCGGAATCGCCGGCGTGGCGCTCGCCGAAGTGATAAACGAATCGTTCCTGCCCGGGCCGGAACAGGGGCTGATGCTCCTAATAGTGCTCCCGGTATTCCTAGTGTTGCATGTTCTCAACGCTGGGCTCGCAATGGTTGAGTCCATCGTCCAGGGCGGAAGGCTGAACCTCGTGGAATTCTACGGAAAATTCTTCCACGGCGGAGGCAAGGCTTTCGCGCCTTTTTCGGTTGAGAAGTTTAAACAATGAGGTGAAATGAATGGCAACTGAAGCAATTGCAGGGGCGTTGGGCGACTTCGGATTGATCGCCTTGGGCGCGGGCTTAGCGATGGGCATCGGAGCCCTCGGCACCGCGTGGGCACAGTCCGCCATCGGTTCCAGCGGAATGGGCGTCATCGCGGAAAAGCCTGAGGAATTCACAAAGGTCCTCATCTGCCTGGCACTTCCGGAGACGATTGTCATCCTCGGTTTCGTGGTAGCGTTCTTCCTAGTCGGAAAAATCCCAGCACCCGGAGCATAGGGCTCCCACAGGGGTGTTGAGATGGGATTGGAGCAGTTAACCGCTACCATCCTGGACGAGGCCAAGAAGGAATCGGCTTCGGCCGTTTCCGCGGCGGAGGCCGAGCGCAGGAAGATGCTCGGCGAGGCGAAAGCCGCCGCGGAGAAGGCGAGGATGGACGCCGAGGCGAAGACCTTGGAGTTCGTGGAGTCCCAGCGCAGGGAACGGATAGCCTGGGCAAGGATCGAGGCCAAGAGGGCCATAAACGAGGCCAGGGAATCCGTGGTGGACGGCGCCATAGACGACGTGTTCGCCGAAATGCGCACGTTCCCCAAGGACAGGGAATACCCGAAGTTCCTGAATGCGCTCGTAGCCCACGGGCTGAAGGAGCTCGGCAACCCCAAGGCCGTGGTGCATGTCCGCAAGGAGGACAGGAAGCACCTGAAGAACGGCAAGCACTCCGTGAAGGACGACCTTGACGAATGGGGCGGGTGCATCGTGGAATCCGAGGGCGGCACCGTGAGGATAGACCTCACCTTCGCCGCACTGCTGGAGCAGAAGAGGGAATCTCTGAGGAAGATGCTTTACGAGGCCCTTTTCAAGCAGGAGGCGCAGGGAACGCGGGATGCGGGAAAGGCAAAACGCGGGAAGGGAGCGGAAGGGAAGGATTGAGGTAGGCATTGATGGGAATCTTCGGCAAGGTGTTTGGCCTTTTTGAGAGCAAGCACCTCATTTACGGCTACGCCAACGCACGCGTGAAATCCAGGAAGGCGAAAAACCTCCAGTGGGAAAACTTTGAGGACTTCTCCAACCAGGGCACCGTGGACGGCGTGATCGCCATGCTGGAGAGGACCTATTACAAGGACGTCCTGGGCCGGACCACCCTTTCAAGCGTCTCAAGGGCGGAGATGGTGGAGCTCGCCGCGGGCATACACTACGCCGAGGTGGTGGGCAAGGTCTGGGAGTTCGCGCCCAACAGGGCGAGGCCAGCGATTGCGGGGCTGATGCGCAAGTGGGACTTCATAAACCTGAAGATGATACTCGCCTCGCGCCGCACCGGCAAGTCCTGGGAGGAGATGCGGCCCTACATAATCCCGGCGGGCACAATCGGCCCGCGCCAGCTGGAGGCCATCGCGCGCGCCGATGGGGAGAAAATTTTCATGGAGGTCAGGCGCACCGACCTAGGAAGGGAGATATTCGGGCAGGCGGGCTCGTCCATAAAGGGCACTGAGCTTGAGCAGATGTTCATACAGTCTGTGCGCAGCGCGCAGGTGCTCAACCAGTTGCAGGTGCTGCTGGACACCGCATACTACAATTACCTTTCCACAGGCATAGACATCCCGGACAAGGACGCGCAGGCGCTCCAGAACATCGTGAGGAAGGAGATAGACGCCCGCAACATCGTCAACATCCTCAGGCTCGCGAAGGCCGGGGTGAAGGGCGAGGAGACAATCCGGAAATACATGATACAGGGCGGCACGATGCGCCATTCCGTGCTGAAATCCCTGCTGGGCATGGAGGACATCCCGGCGGTGCTCCCGCTCATCGCCCACACCCTCCCGGTGAAGGGCGAGGTGAAGACGCTGTTGGATTTGGAGATGGCGTTCAAGCAGGAAATCGCCCGCGAGAAGATAAAGAGGTTCTACACCTCCACGGTCTCGCTCGGAACAATACTGAGCTTCCTCTTCATCAAGGAGGAGGAGATGAACAACCTTAGGCGCGTAGTGCGCGGGATAGACTACAAGCTCTCCCCTGAGGAGATACGCGCCACGCTCGTGGCGTACTAGAGTGATTAGATGGCTGAAAGGATTGCTGTAATCGGGGATTCCCCCCTTGCGACCGGCTTCAGGATGGCCGGCGTTCCGGACGTGTTCGTGGTGGACCGGGGGCAGGCGTTTGAGGACCTGCTCAAGAAGACGATGGACTCCACGGAATACGGGATAGTGATAGTGAACGAGGCGTACATGAAGGGCATAGACTGGAGGCTCAAGAAGAGGATATCCAACATCGCCCATCCGGTCGTGATTGCCGTGCCCGCATTCAGCGGGGAAGTGGAGGAAGGGGAGAGCATAAACGCGCTCATAAAGAGGGCGCTCGGTTTTGACGTTTCAAAGAAATGATGGTGAAGAACATGGCTTCAAAAGGAAGACTCGCAAGGATTTCAGGCCCGGTAGTAGTGGCGAAGGGCCTGGAGGGCGCAAAGCTTTACGATGTGGTGAAGGTCGGCGAACTCGGCCTCTCCGGCGAAATCATCAAGATAGTCGGGGACTCCTGCATCGTGCAGGTGTATGAGGACACGAGCGGCCTAAGGCCAGGGGAGCCGGTGGCCGGGACGGGCGAGCCACTCTCAGTGGAATTGGGCCCCGGAATCCTGAGGAGCATTTACGACGGAATCCAGCGCCCCCTGGACAAAATCCGCGAGAAATCCGGGACATACATCGCGAGGGGGATAGAGGTCCCCGCCCTTGAGAGGAAAACAAAATGGGAGTTCAAGGCGACGAGGAAAAAAGGGGAGAAGGTGGAAGTGGGCGACATCCTCGGAGAGGTAAAAGAAACGGAAGTCATCACGCACAGGGTGCTCTCCCCATATGCGGGAAAGCTCACAGACCTTTCCTCAGGCAAATACACCGTGATAGACGAGATTGGGGAAATTGAAGTGGGCGGAAAAAAGCTTCCACTCAAGCTTTCCCAGAGATGGACGGTGAGGAAGCCCCGCCCGTACAAGGAGAAGCTTCCGCCCGTCGTTCCGCTTTCCACAGGCATGAGAATCATAGACACATTCGCGCCGATTGCGAAGGGAGGCACCGCATGCATCCCTGGGCCGTTCGGCTCCGGAAAAACAGTAACCCAGCAGTCGCTCGCAAAATGGTCCGACGCAGAGATAGTGGTATATATCGGGTGCGGCGAGCGCGGGAACGAGATGACGGAAGTCCTGAACGAATTCCCGAAGCTCATAGACCCTAAATCAGGCAAGCCCTTGATGGAAAGGACGGTGCTCATCGCGAACACCTCCAACATGCCGGTCGCGGCTAGGGAAGCATCCATTTACACAGGGATTACCCTCGCGGAATATTACCGCGACATGGGCTATGGGGTATCGCTGATGGCGGACTCCACCTCAAGGTGGGCAGAGGCCCTCCGTGAGATTTCCGGAAGGCTGGAAGAGATGCCCGGCGAGGAAGGTTACCCCGCATACCTTGCGAGGAAGCTCGCGGAATTCTACGAGCGCGCGGGCAGGGTCAAGACGCTGGGGAGCGACGAGCGCTTCGGTTCCGTCACGATTACGGGCGCAGTTTCGCCTCCAGGTGGAGACATTTCCGAACCGGTTTCGCAGAACACGCTCCGCGTCACGAAGGTGTTCCTCGCATTGGATGCGTCGCTGGCGCACAGGAGGCACTTCCCGGCAATCCACTGGCTGAACTCCTATTCGCTGTACACGAACACGCTGGACCCGTGGTATGAGGAGAACCTCTCCGCGGATTTCCCGGCGATGAGGAATGCCGCGATGGCGCTCCTCCAAAAAGAAGCGGAGCTCCAGGAAGTGGTCCAGCTCGTCGGGCCGGACGCGCTCCCCGAAAAGGAACAGGAAATCCTCATCATAGCCAGGATGCTCAGGGAGGACTACCTCCAGCAGAGCGCATACCACGAGGTGGACGCGTTCTCAAGCATGAAGAAGCAGTACCTGATGCTGAAGAACATCATGCGCTTCCACGAACGTGCTACAGCGGCCGTGGAATTTGGCGTGCAGCTCAAGAGCCTGCTTGGGCTCAAGGTGAGGGAAAGGGTAGGGAGGATGAAGGAAATCCCCGAGGACAAGCACAAGGAGCTCGAGGCGATCTACAAGGAGATAGACTCCGAGTTTGACACGCTCACGAGCAGAAGGTGAATGCCATGAAGGAATACAAGACAGTCACTCAAATCGCGGGCCCGCTCGTTTTCGTAGAGAACGTTTCCGGGGTTGCATACAACGAGCTGGTTGAGATAACCATGCCCAGCGGGGAGAAGCAAAAAGGCCAGGTCCTGGACGTCAGCGAGAACGTCGCGGTGGTGCAGGTTTTCGGTTCCACCTCCGGGCTGAACACGACCAGCACCTCCGTGAAATTCCTTGGCGAGAC
>Ga0265297_10007230_pt1 | contig 15518 bp, 1 predicted proteins | sample Munlanlwell13791_FD_192502 | JGI IMG/M metagenome (GOLD analysis project Ga0265297, IMG submission 192502) | Leachate microbial communities from a municipal landfill in Southern Ontario, Canada - Leachate well 137-91 | ecosystem: Engineered > Solid waste > Landfill > Unclassified | place... | reverse complement strand
TTTCGATAGTATCCGAGGTTATGAGAAACGCTGTCACTCCGTAAAACACCGGCCCCACTACCGCCAGAAAGATGACGAATGGAATCTCGAATATTTTCCAAAATGCCTCAAAAAATACTGCCAGCGAGTGGCGCAAAATCTTGGTTATCCTCACGGCTGTTTGAATCACAGGATATTTGCTCAATTGCCTTCCGCTAAAAAGATAAAGACCTTTGAAGGGCGGCCGCATTTCGGAACGGCCTGGGGTCTTGTTGATTGTAACAATCAATTTTGCCTCTTGATCGACAAAAGGTTCCTGGCTGGCGAACTTTACAAAAAATCCATAACCCGGCGCTATCTTTTTGACAGGCTCTGTGTGTTTCTTCTCAGATGTTTTTTGATAAGAAGCTTCAACAATCGCCCCTCGATTGAGTTGCTCGACGATAAAATTAATATCCTCTTCACTTAGCAGATCGTAATCACCGGATCGTGCAACCACCCAATCAAAATACCGTTTCAATTGTGACAGTCCTTGCGGACTGATCATATTAAGCGCCTTACGGGCAGATTCCCGAACCTCCGGGGTCCAATCCTCCAAAGCATCTATGAGGGCCGGAACAGCCCGGGTATCTTTCAGCTTGCCAAGAGTTTCGGCAGCAGCCGCTCTGCGCGATGCTCCAAACCCGACAAAACCGAACAAGGAAATATCATCCGCCCAGCGAGGCTGCAGATCCCTCATTGCCTTCTGGAATTGCTTTTCCTGCGCATCGGTCAGACGGACTTCGGAGCGACTTATCTCGACAGTCAAATGCAGCGTGTTGGAATCCGATTTGAAAGAAAAACCCTCTTTCCCCATCGCAACGGTGTAGCGCGCTCCTGTTTCAGGCGTAAGAACAGGCTTCATTTTTTGGAGGAGGAGGTTTTTTAATTCTGTAGTTTCATAGGCCTTTTCTGTTATTGTAATTTTTTCGTCTTTACCCGAAGTAGTTACGGCAGGGTCAAATACCACATTCAGCGTCAATGTCGTCCCGAACAGGGAAAGTTGCTCACTTAATCTACCAACGACCGCTAAAACCGCGTCCGCAACCTCCCCGGCATTCCTCACCTCAGAGCGAGGAGGTGGCATAGTGGTTTTTGTTTCTGCGGAGGCGCCTTTCAGCGGCTCAATGGGCGTCTTCTCAGGTTCACGTATGTCATAAAAAATCGGCTCGATCAGCATGGCAGCGATTACCGATATTACGAAACATGTGACGTATAACGGCAAGGGCAGCAACACGATATTCAGGGAGAGACTCGTCACAAACAAATACTGTGCAACATTCGCCAATACTTTGTTTTCACTTGCTGCTTGCCGTATCTTACGGGTAACCAAAGCATACAAGGTATTGGCCTTTAAGAGCGTTTTGATACCTTGATACTCAACGGCCGCCGGATCATAGTCCTCCTGGACAAGCCACCTCGTCGTAAAGTTGGCCAAAAAGTGCGCTCCCGTCAATGCTGCCGCCGTGTAGAGACCCCATACTATTGTGTTGCTAAATATTCCGATGGCATCCACAACGGTGGCAATAGCCCATGCCGTGGCAAACACTGCCAGCGACCCGAGCAAAGGCTTGAAAAACCTTGCAACCTCTGTGCGTATGCCCGACAAGACTTTAATAATTTTCCTCGCCTCGGAGCGGGAGACGAATTTTTCGGGGAAACGTTGTCTTGCAATATTATTAGCAAGCACATCAAGTTCCTTCGCAGCAGCTTCGACCCAAGCATCCACAGATTCTTTGTTTTCATAGAGCCCACGTCCCAAGATATAGAATTTCACTTTTGGTTCGGTTCCGGATGGCCTCGGAGTCACGATCGATCCGTCTTCAAGAAGCAAGCGAATAAAAGCCTCTTTCGGCAACGTTTCTGTAGCCACCTGAGAGCCGCGTACCAAACGATGCCTGAAAGAGTAAATACCCTGCAAAAGATAACTCATCGCCGTATTGATCGTTTTCGACACCGGGATCCGCGAAAGGGCCTCTCGGAAGGATTGAGGTATCCCGTCCGTTCGCGGAGTGATCAAGCCACTTTGATGCTCCATGTCAAAAAGCAGATTTCCGTCAGGATCCTTTGCGACCTGAGCTTGCATATCGAGGATTGCAATGACTTTTTTGCCTGCGATCATTCTTGGAGGCGTAGTGCGAAAGAAATTCATGATGCTCGGCCCCTCCGCAGCCTTAATGACCTGCATAGCTTCAGCTTCACTGAAATTGACTCCGGCGTATTGCTTGCTTTTTTCAAGCATTGGGAAGCGTTCAGAAAAATAGCCGTATGTTTTATAAATTTCAGTCAATCGGTCCTGGAGCGTCTTTCCGTCTTTGTGCAACCGGCCCATGATCTCCACGAACCACATTACGCCCGCGAGCGCATCCTTGTCATGTGGCCCGTCGCTTGAAAGCGCTCCAAGCGATTCTTCCCCGCCGAACAAAAAGGCTTCAGAGTATTCGAGACCAAGTTCGATCTTACGGATGTTGCTCAGACCCTGCCACTCCGTTTCCGTAACCCCCGCAAGTTTCTGGATGGTCTTGGAACGAAGTTCGATCTGATCACCGATATATTTGAAGCCGACAAGCGTTTCCACCACATTAAGGCCATTTGCCCGCGCGATAATCTTCGGAAGATCCGCCGAAACAAGACTGAATGCCGAAAAAACATTCCCGATATTGGCCATAATCGCGACGGCCCGACGCGCCAGATGTGTCCGCGTCACATCATCGGCCAAGGATTCTTCCGCAGCAAGCGCCTTCAACTCACGAACAAGATAGTCCATCAAAATCGCCAGTTGCTGATTCCCGTTAAATGAAACGTAGTCGTCAATCGAAACGGCGGTTTTCTTGAGGTCTTTCTTGGTCGCAACCGCAGGACGGTCCGCATCTGGATCGGTCCAGAGCACAAGGTCGGCGTTTACTTCCACGGCTTTGCGGAGGGCCGCAAGGCGCGCTTTCGGCTCCTCAGGATTCGGTTTGCCGCCTTCCACACCAGGAAAATCTGAATTGGGTTCATCCTCGATCCAGATGATCTGGTCTTCACTCAACCCGCGGGCTTTCACGATCTTTTTTAAAATATGCCGTGCAACACCGTAAAGTGGTGAAATCACGATCTTTGAGTTCTTGAGATCGATCTTGGCGTTGTCAAAGACGCCATTAATCACATGAATGGCTTCCTGGAGTTCGCGTTGAACGAACAGCTCGTCCGCGTGGTACGAATCATGCGCATAGGAGTCATCCTCCGTCCCGCCAACCAAGCGAATATCTCCATTGACAAGGGCCCATTCAAACGCACCGTCCAGATTCTCAAGAATATTCATACCTCGATACTTCAGGGCATTAAGCGCGACTACATTGGCCTCCGGAACATGCTTTTTCATAAGGTCCGAAAACACACCCGTGGATTGAGAACCGTCGATCTTGTACGGCTTGTTACCGTTGTCGGTGAGCGGGTTATGACTCGCTGTATTCATGGAACCCGAAACAAGCAGGTCCGTCGGTTCGACATCGAGCTCGTGCACCGCCCACGCTAACTGAGGCGTTGAAGTAGGACTTTTAAAAACGTAAGCTTTAATGCCAAGCGCCGCATTGATCAATGCCTCAAGCTTAATATGGCGTCCGGGTTTTTTCGTCTTCACGTCGTAGGAACCGTAGCGAGAATCTCCGCCGATCACAACCGCGCGGTTCAATCCCTTGGCCAGAAATCCGGGATAATTCTCTTCTATGATCTTTGTATAAGCAGGATCGTTCACTGAAAGCGCATGCGCCATCATAAGCGACCCGATCGTGTATTCGCTGATCCGGTTCGTGCCAAGTCCGAGCGTTCCGCGCATCCCGGCTGTTCCGACCGCGACTTTTGTATACCACGCATCATTGATCTTCGACCATGTTTTCGGATCTTCACCGGCGGCTTTGAATTCCTCATCCAGCCTTCCGTGCACGCGAGCATATTCCAAGCCGGACCACGAGCGAATGTTCGTTAACGCATCTGCGCTGATCCAACGATTCCCAAAAGCCTTTTCCGCTAACACAACAAATTCCCTCACCTCGGAACGGGATTGAATGTTGGATGAAGCGGAACCCGGGGCCCTGTTGATGGTAACAACCAATTTCGCCTCTTGATCAACAAAAGGTTCCTGGCTGGCGAACTTTACAAAAAATCCATAGCCCGGCGCTACTTTTCCAACAGACTCTGTGTGTTTCTTCTCAGATGTTTTTTGATAAGACGCCTCAACGATCGCATTTCGATTTAATTGCTCGACGATAAAATTGATGTCCTCTTCGTTTAATGGATCGTAATCACCCGATTGTGCAGCTACCCAACTGAAATACCGTTTCAATTGTGCCAGCCCTTGTGGGCTGATCGCATTAAGCGCCTTACGGGCAGATTCCCGAACCTCCGGCGTCCAATCTTCCAAAGCATCTATGAGCGCCGGGACAGCCCGGATATCTTTCAGATCACCAAGAGTTTTGGCAGCAGCCGCCCTGCGTGATGCTCCAAACCCGATAAAACCGAACAAGGAAATATCATCCGCCCAGCGAGGCTGCAGATCCTTCATCGCCTTCTGGAACTGCTTTTCCTGTTCGGCCGTCAGCCGGACTTCGGAGCGGGATTTCGTTTGATCAAAAAAGGTTAAGGCCTCGGTAATGGCCAAATCGAAGGTCTCGTTAAAATCCGTCGCATCACGATCTGCCCCGCGGTGTCGGATCGGGCTCTTGGGATCTTCCAACAGTTGCTTGTTGGCTTGCGTAAAAGCCCGCGTATTCCAGACGCGCATTTGTTTAAGAGCCGCAAAGGCCTTCTCATTTCTCCAGGCCTGGGCAAAACTCCAACGATTGACAGCCTGCAAGTTATGATCGTAGCCATCGCCACTTTCATCACTGACATAAACCCGCACGATATCCCGCAAAACCAGCCTGAGATTCTCCGCGGTCGCAAGCGAAGGATCCCTGTCAAGATTCCGGTAGAGATACTCGACGCGAAGGCGTTCGTCCGGAGTCAAAGGATCCTGACGATCCGATTCCCATGCCAAGAGCTGCTTGGGATCGCGAACCGATCGCAAAAAGAGCTTTTGCGCCTCCAAACGGATCTGAAGAAGGTCCTCGGCCGTCTCTTTCGCGTTTTCAAGATCCGACGAATAACTTGTCCCTTCGTGAAGACTGGACGTATAGTCGGCTATCGTTCCCGTACTCAGAATATCCCAAACGGTTTTTGAAAAGGCATCCGGATTCAAACGCCCGATCTCCGCCATTAGCTCAAAAGCCTTCGGATTCCTGGAAACGGTTTCAAGGCTTTCGTAATACGACTGCAAATTACCGTCATAGCCGCCTAATTCGCTACCCTCCCGCATATCGACCGTCGCAAGATGCTGAACCGCCAGGGTCAGATTCGCTTCATTCGCAAGCGATGGATCCGTTTTGATCCCGGAAAGGATCCTCTCGATTTGCAAGTCAGGATTTTCCGTCTCCCGGATTTCGGAGCGAAGGGTTATTGAACTGATCGCGGAAGATATCAAAGAGTTAGGATTGGCTTCAGGCATTGTATTAGCGGGGTAATAAAAAATCTGACCGTCGGTCCCAATACCATCAAAAGTCGCATTGGCGATAACACCACTTTCAGCATCCCGCTTCCGGGCCGCCTCCGGAGTCAACTTGATATCGATTCCTGCATCTTGAACAATCTCTCCAGACATCGCACGCTTTGTAAATTCTTCTACGCTCATTTCTAGGGGTTTCTTTTCTGATTCGTGCAGCTTATAAAAAAGCGGTTCGATCACCATGAGTGCAATCGCAGCTACCACGAATAATGTGAAATATACCGGTAAGATCCCCATGAGAATTACAGACAGGACTTCTACGGATAGATATTGCATCGTGTATGCAAATATCTTGCTGCCTGTCTGGGGCCATAGGCGGCGCGATACCCTTTCCCATGTCGAATAGGTCATCAGGGCATACAGCGTATTGGCCCTTGAAAGGGCTTTGCTCCCCTCGTACTTAACCGCCGTCGGACCATAAGCCCCTCTCGCCCCCAACTTGGTGATAAAGTGTGCCCCGGTCAATGCTGTCGCCGCGTATATGCCGGCCATGATCGGGTTATCAAGATGACCCGTGGTCATAGCTGTTTCGATAGTATCCGAGGTTATGAGAAACGCTGTCACTCCGTAAAACACCGGCCCCACTACCGCCAGAAAGATGACGAATGGAATCTCGAATATTTTCCAAAATGCCTCAAAAAATACTGCCAGCGAATGGTGCAAAATCTTGGTTATCCTCACGGCTGTTTGAATCACAGGATATTTGCTCAATTGCCTTCCGCTAAAAAGATAAAGACCTTTGAAGGGCGGCCGCATTTCGGAACGAAACGTAGCATCTTTTTGAGCTAGGAGATCGTAAGAGGCTTCTCGAAAAGCATAATCCAAAGAAAGGATCATTGAGTGATACTTTTCATTGAGGACCACCTGCGGATATCCTTCTGCCGTGACGCCCCTGAGCCCGAAAAACCACCATTTGGCCATATAAGCAACAACGCCTGCGGCCGCCACTGCAACAGAGACGGCTCCACCCAAAAACCAATATCCCAAAGCCCCTATTATCGGCATAAGAAACAAATTCAGACTGACAATCGAACCAAGGCCTGCAACAAAGGCAACGCCAGACCACTTTAACGTGGAAAGATCAAAACCAAAAACCTCTTTCAGGATTTGCTTTTGGTGAGTTGCAATAGTTGAATGAAGCGAGTAATTGAAATGGCGGAAAGCATCACGGAGAGACGGGAGATCTCTGGCCTGTTCGACGGCAATGATCTTCTGTCTCAGGTACGGACGTAAATATTTCCAGAATTCTTCGATCTGCTCCATCCCATCAGCTTGTGCGATCCTGTCCACATAACCCTGCATGATAGATTCGAAATCCCTGATCTCGGAGCGGGCGGTTGTTGTTTTCTTCTTAAGCAACAAGAGCTGGACTTGGTCGTCGTCAGCCCTGAACGGAATACGCAAAGTCCAACCTTGGAGCAAGTCATTACGCTCTTCGTAATCAATTCCCGCCAAAAGATCATGTATCAGATATGTAGCTCCTGATTCAATGATCTGGTCAAAACCGGACGAAAGCACCTGGGTCGAAACTTTTCCGTCCGACGCAAACTCGCGGTCGGCGGCAGCAAGTTGAACCACGGCCACGACAACATCTCCTGAGGCGTTTTTTTCGGCCAAAACAAGCGAGCTTTTATGGGAAGACTCCAGCACGTAAAAATGATGCTTCCCGTTCCGGGGTGTGTCCGCTCCCAAAACGGCTTGAATGTCCGCAATGGCACGGCTGAGCTTTGCGTGGAATGCGGGATGCCAGGAAGAAACTTTCGGCATATTCAACAAATCGGGCCTGAAAAGGCCGATAAGCGTCATGGTAGGTTTTACTTTATAAGAACCGGCAGTTCCATTTGCCAAAATTTCCAGCTGTTCGAAAAGATGATTAGAGGAGGGAACACCTTCCGAAATCTCATAACCGACTCTTGCCTGGCTAATCAATTGTTTGAGAGGAGATGCATCCATTTGTTCCCGTACGGGCTCCAAAACACTGCCTGAAAGCAACGTATGTGGGATCGGCTGCAACTCAAGAATCTCAATACCAAGAGGCATGGGAATACCGATCCCCAGCACGGTCACAGGATTTCCCTTTGCATGGATACTGTAATCTTTCCCGAGCTTGAATTCCCTCACCTTGAAAGACTGCACATTAGAGTTTCTCCCCACAAGCTCGTAAAGAGTGGGTTCATCAATAATGACCTGAGTGCGCGCCTTGTAACCTTGGAAATCTTGTTCTTCCTCGCGCTTGACTGGAGCGCCCAGATTAAGATTGACAAGTACCGGTTTTCCGTCTTGAGGCCTGAAAACAAAAGATTGGATCTTGTTATCATGTGTATTAACAGGGGACGCGTCCGAATGTTTTTCAAGATATCTGGAAAGGTATTCAGTCCAGAGCTGATATTCTGTTCCTGCCCCCTGGGTCAACTCTACTCTCAGCTGTTCCGCTTCTTCAGGATTTGCTTTCATGTAGCGTTCAAACCAATTCCCCGCCATATGCTCTAAAAGCATTTCTGTAAGTTCTATGGCCTTTAAATTAAGGATAACTCTTTCTTTTTCGTCCTTAGCTGTCTCCGCATCTTTAGCTAATTGCTCGATATATTCCCTAAAAGGCTGCACGCCAGCCGACATATGTTTCAAAACATTTTCCAGAAGGTATTTAAAAATATCGCCGCGGCTACGTGGTTGGCCGTCTCCATAAGCATGGAATTTTATACTGCTCAAGGCTTCCTGACCGCGAGTTTCAGGACCGCCTCCCCATGGTCGCAAGGGTTTGAGTTCACGAAAAACTTTGAGCGTCCACAACACCCCCATTCCCGGCGCAGAACGTTTTTGATGCGCGCTAAGCCCCCCCCATGTAAGGGTTGGAACCGTTGTTACAACGGTATAATCAGAGGCCTCAAATTTGACCCGGAAAAACATCTCTTCCATTTTTTTTCTTTCCTCAAGCATCTCTTCAAGATCGGAGGCAGTCGCCATCGCCTGGCTGGTCACCATATCTACCTTCCACGAATCCGCTACGGACCGATACATTCGTTTACGACGGGTTTTTGGATCTGATCGTAAACTCTTCACTTCTTTCAGGGCTTCCAGAATCCCCCGTCCGGAAGGACGGCGCCCACCTCCGGCCCAATCACTTTTTTCACCGTCATTGTAGACTACAAAGATCCCGTTCTGGTTCTCGTACTCGCCATTACGTAATTTGTCACGTAATTGGTTTTGGGTAATGGCTGGTTCACCTTTTTTATTCAAGACAGGAACATACTTTTTCGCTCCCTTATCCCAAATAGCCCAGATCTCAGGATTGCTTCCTGCAAAGGGCCCCACTATCTCTCCTCCGTTGGTCATGATCTTCATCATGCCGGTGGCCGAAGCTTCCAAGCCCTCATCGGACAACATAACAGCGCCCTGGACCCCTCTGAAAACGATCTGGGCTTCATAATAGGTATGATCTTCAAGGGTTGCGATACGGTCTTCTAATCCAAGAAATTCTGTCATAAAACGGATATACAAAAACTGGTCATGGGCCTCGGGACTAAACGTGCGCCCTCCGATCAGGATGCGAGCCATGGTTTTTCGCAATTTTTCAACTGACGGCTGATCTTTCAATTTTTCACGAAGTTCCACAAATTCCCTGCGGAAACGATCATGATCCTGATCTCCTTCATACTGATGCTTTTTCCAGAATTGGAACAATTGATTAAAGACCCTGCCGTTTTCCGAAGGCGTCTCCACTCCAGCTTCATTCGCCACCTCGTTAAGGAGATCTTTTAATATTTCTTCATATTTATCCGGCCCCTTATACTGAACTTGGCGACGAAGATTCGCGAGGATAGGGTCCGCAAGAATAAGGTCGCGAGTTTGCCCAAATTCCGTTTCAAGCCTCTGCCAATCTTCCGCAAGATCATCCCGGACCGCTTTTTGAAGAAGTTTTTCCATTGCATTTAAGTGCGCCACGAGCGCACCATCGTCCATTTGATGTTGCTGCCTATAATCCTTAAAGGTATTACCAAGCCAATCGTAAGACCCTTTAAAACCTCGTTTTTCCCGAAGCCAGATCAGAAGCTTCGCGCAATCTACTGCGGAAACCCATTCGTTTTGAACTTCGAACTGTTCGCGTTCTTGTTCCTGTGTTTCCATTTGGTCGAAGAAGGCGTGATCATTGGCATTTTTAGGAAGTTTGTATTGCGGCTTTTCAATTTTGAGTTTTTCTTTATATCGTTCGATCAAAACCCTTCTTGCCGGGGATTGCCAACGCGGAAGAAAAACCCCATTCGTACTACGGATCTGTTTTGCCTCATCATAAAAACCTTTCATGTGGTGCCATGCCGTACGGAAAATTTTCAAAAGAGCCGGACGATGTTCCACAAGATTGACGCCTGTGATCCCATGAAATGTTTCCGCAACAAAATCCACGATGCTAATCATGCCATCATGAACAATGGTGGACCAAAGCCGCTTTGGAAACGCTAAAAGATCATAGAATCCTTCCCAGGCTTCAAAGATCGCTGGCAGAAAGACCGAATGATTGAACGTTAACCGTGTCGCCTTCTTTAGATAACGGATCGGTAAACTTGTAAACACTTCATGATCTATTAAAATTATGTTATCCGGATTTTTGTTGTCCTCAAGGATTTGGACCAGCCGTTCACTTGCCGCACTAAAAAAAGCCATATCGATCACACGTTTGCCACTCATTGGATCATCATCATAGACCTCTAAAAACTCAGGATTTTCCCGACCGTCCGGACCAGTGGTATACGCGTCCAGATAATAGTGAGGCGCTTTATGGACCTCGGATTGGATTTTGTAAACTTTGAAAGAAACTGTTTTAAAATTACCGCGAACATTCAATCGGACATCAAATTTAGTGCCCGTATCTTCCATGAGTGTTTTTGCTATCTGCCCCAATAACTCCCGGATACCTTTGGCGTCGGCGCCCTTGAGAGGTTTATTTTTGATAAAATTCCAAAGCGGATGAATTCCCGTCACATTCATTCCGATCGCCGCCCAGGCCTCAAAAAGGTCCGGCATTAAAGCCCCAAGGCCCCCGGTCAACGTGACCATAGAAATTCTGCCAGCTGTGTATTCGCCGTATAATTCTTCGACCTTTTTCAGAAAATCCATCGGCAGGCCGCATTCCCATTGCCGGCTATAAACATGACTCCGGGCAACGAGTGGTTTGTTTGCCTCGACCCAAGTATGCACATCGTCACGCATTTCAGAACGGACAAAGTAGCTGGTAACAGCCATTACAGAGGCGAGAGCAAATTGACTGCCCGGAGAAGATTTGTTGACGCCCTGCACAGGCACAGAAACATGCTCTTCCGCCGAAGACAAATCTGCAATGTCACGTATCTCGGAACGAATAGGCGCCTTATTAGCCGGCGCAGACAATCTAGCTCTAGCTTGAACTCTAGCAGCAAGACTGATCGGAGTTGCTTCTGTTACAGCGCGGGCACTCGCAGGTTCGGTAACAACACCAGCCTGTTTTTTTAGAAGAAGTGCGAATTCCTGTGCTTTCGCGGGTTTTCCGATGACATGGATGGCAGCACGGAGTTCGGCATGGGCAAGGGCACCAGGATCAACGCCCAAGATACGCAGTTGGTCCGGACTTGAGGCCGGAGAAACGCTTTCGCGAGTTGAACTTTTTACGGATTTGAGGGTTTGATCAAGCATGTTGCGAACATATGCTTCATGCCCTTCTTTATCAGAACCTGTGATCTTCGGAGAAATGAGCGCGTAGGTGTAATCCTTGGATGAAAAATAATCTTTGAACGGCTCCGCGTGAAAACCGCCGGTGATGACCACGACTTTATCCGCGCCGGTTTCTTTAAGTCGCCGCTCGATCATCTGTTCCATGGCGCCGTCGCGGGCTTTGACACCTTCGTAAAACTTCATGGCTTTTTTATACAATGCGTCCAACTCATCAACGTGTTCAAATTTCACCGCCTTAACACGATGAACGGAGAACGATGAGCGGGGAACGATCTCACCAAATCGGCGAACGATCTCGGAAGGATGGATATTCTCTCGTCCGGCATTTTCCCGTTGCCCAAGGATGGCTTCGTAATCCTGCGGTGAAAGCTTGAGCGCGAATAATTTCTGAAGCGACCGGTAGCCCTTAAGAAGCTTGATTAGCTCTTTCTCGGTTCTGTTCCTGGCCAGCTCGGCTGTGATCTGGTCTGTGAGTTTTTGAACCTCGCTCATAAGCATCGATGCCTTGAGTTCACTTTGGAGGAGCAACGTTCCGATAAAATACCGGACATTCGGGAATGCGTCATAGTTGAAATCTTTTGGCAGCCGCTTGACCATATCTTCGAACAATAAACTCGTTTCTGGATCCGGGAGTTGTTGACTTACTTGTTCAGACTTGAGGAGCTGCTCAATCTCCTGGTATGGTGTGCGGTGAGAGGCGTATGGTGTATTGCTAGGATCCTGCGCCGTATTTCGTACTCCATACTCTTTGCCCGGCATAAATCGCCGCAATGCTTTTAAAAATCCTTCGCGCTCTTTCAAAAATGCTTTCCTGTCCAGTTTAGAAGACAGCTCCCGGATCTTGAAAATACGAACCAGCATTGGCCATTCGACTTGAGAAACAACATTGGCGGGATCGAATTTGAGATTTTTTTGCGCCTGTTCCTTCAGGTAAGAAAGCCAGGCATCCATTGGCGTGAGATTTTTCTCAAAAGCTTCTTCGCGCTTCAGGAAGGCACGGAGTGTGTCATTGAGGTATGGGGCCGAAAGACGCTCAATCCCTTCGTTCATGTCACGAAGGAAGCCCTGGGTTTTTTCTTTTTGGGTCAAGACGTCGATAAAAGCGTAACCATTCTCGCGGTAAAAATCGATCTGTTCAATTCCGAAAGCTTGAACGCCTGCGGCGTAAGAAACATTTCCCGATCCTTGTTTCTTGATTTGGTCAAGCAAATATAACTCCGGCCCTTTTACGATTGCGTGTTTGGTGAGTTCTTCGTTTATTTTCATGGTCAGTTTGTGATCTTCAGGGAAAAAGTTCAGGATCGCGGGATCCAGCTTGAAGGCACTGCCTTCAACAAGAATCGTTTTGGTACCATAATTGTCCTCGAGATGATGAAGAATCCGACGGATCTGCTGTTGGGCCTCATAATGGCCGTGAGCGGTCTGGATATGGAAGAGAGTAGGGCCTTGGCCCATTTTGAAATGCTCAAGTTTTCCTAATTCCTGCGGGATGGCGATGCGGAGATTCTCGTCCAGTTTGATCTGATATGGTAGAGACACTTCAGATGTGGCGGCCGCGGCAAAAACATTGGGATTGACCCCAAGACTTGTGACAAAAAAAATGAAGCCAGTGAAGGCGGCAATCAATGTTTTGAATGGCTTATGTTGGTTCATTAAGCAGTTCATCCTTTGCGAAAACGGATTTTTATTTCGATGATTTTGAGACGGATTAATCTGTTTTTTTTATTGTCTTTACAAAGTTACCAGAAATATAGCTGATGACTTCCTGAAAGGCAAGAGGCGAAGACAAAAAATCTCGAGTCTTTTTCACAACATGCCTATTTGCAATGGGTTATGGAATTTATTCTTTATCAATATAAATTGCAGTATATAGTAACTTTTATCCATGAATAACACTATTTGGTACGACGCAAGGCATACGGCGTAGGATGTACTGTATTACGACGTCTCACGAGATCTTTGCCGCACGCCATACAGGATTTGAATTTGTAATTTCGAATTCAAACCATTGTGATATAATCCCGCCCATGTCTGAGATCCATGCCAGCGCTATCATCGGAAAGCAAGTCGAAATCGGGGTCAGCAACACGATCGGTCCGAATGTTACTATTGAAGACGGTGTTAAGATCGGTTCTCACAATAAGATCCTGGCTGGTGCCTATCTTGCACGCGGAACTGAGATCGGAAATTACAACACCCTCCACATGAATGCCGTGATCGGTCATGATCCCCAGGACCTCGCCTATCAGGGCCAGAAGACTTTTACCAGGATCGGCTCGAAGAATGTCATCCGGGAATTCGTCACCATTCATCGTGGCACCAAGGAGGGTACCGCCACCGTGATCGGCGATGAGAATTTCATCATGGCCTATTGTCACATCGCACATAACTGCTTGCTTGGCAATAACATCATTATGGTGAACCAGGCCTCGCTCACCGGCCACTGTATCGTTGAAGACCGTGCGTTCCTCTCCGGAATGACGGGGTTTCATCAATTCACACGCATTGGAACACTGGCCATGGTAAGCGCTCTCACTGCTATCAACAAAGATATCCCTCCTTATGTGATCTGCGGCGGCCGGCCCGGCGTGGCGCAAGGAATCAATGTGGTGGGTATGAGACGCGCCGGCATCGGACCGCAAGTACGCGCCGAGATCAAGGAGGCCTACAAACTGCTTTACCGCTCAGGCATGAACGTGAGTCAGGCCCTTGACGCCATCAAAAAATCCCTCAAAAGCCCTGAAGTTATACACATGATCGAGTTCATTGAAGCCTCCAAGCGCGGAATACTGGATGGCTCGGGCGTTGACACAATCTCCCACCGGAAGAACCGCATTTTGACGGACAGCGATACCGAAATCGAAGAAGAACTCCCCTAAGCCCATGAAACGGGACTCGGGACTAGTTCCTCGGGACTCGCAAAAACGAGGAATCCAAACGAGTCCCTAGTCCCGAGCGACAAGTCCCTTGATTTTAAAACGGGTCTAAACCCGTTTTAAAATGAGGATGGAATTCTTGCCGCCGAATCCGAAGGAGTTCTTCATTGCGATCCGGATTTTTGCGGGACGTGCCACGTTCGGTACGTAGTCCAGATCGCATTCGGGGTCTTTGGAGTTGTAATTAATGGTCGGAGGGATCAGCTGATGTTCCATGGCGAGAAGCGTCGCGATAAGCTCCACGCTTCCGGCCGCACCGATCAGATGGCCGATCATGGATTTTACGGAACTGATAGGGATTTCATAAGCACGGGAACCAAAAACTTTTTTGATGACCAGGGTTTCGGTTTTATCGTTTAAGGACGTCGAGGTCCCGTGAGCGTTGATATAGTCGATCTCGTTCGGTTCCACTCCCGCGCTTTGCATCGCGAGATTCATGGCACGGGCCGCCTCGGTCCCTTCCGGGTCCGGTGCCGTCATGTGATACGCATCGCAGGTCATACCGTGGCCAAGGATCTCCGCGTAAATATGCGCTTTCCGTTTTTTCGCATGCTCATACTCTTCCAAAACCAGCATCCCTGCCCCTTCTCCCAGGACGAATCCGTCACGGTCCATACTGAACGGGCGCGAGGCTTTTTCGGGCTGATCGTTCCGGGTTGAAAGCGCGCGCGCCACACAAAAAGACGCCACAATGCCGGGAAAGATCGTCGCTTCCGCTCCGCCCATGATCAAAAAATCAAGATCCCCGCTCCGGATCGCATCAAACGCATAGCCACAAGCATCGGACGCCGAAGAACAGGCTGTCGCGATAGAAAAACTCGGACCCTTTACGCCCAGTTCGATCGAGACATTACCGGCACAAGCATCCGGAAAGGAAGCAAGCGCCGTAAAGGGGTTAAGCCGCATCGGGCCCTTTTGAAGCATCACCGCATGTTGCTCCAGGATAAAACCCACACCCGCCAAAGCAGCACCAATGATCACGCCAGTCCGCTCACGGACTCCGGGTTCTTCAAGATCAAGCTTTGCGTCTTCAACGGCCATTTTTGAGGCCACGACCGCGAACTGCGTGGTGCGGTCCATACGTTTAAGCTTTTTCGGGAGGATATAAGCAGACGGATCGAAGTTCTTGATCTCGCCGGCGAAATGGGTGGTAAACTGGGTGGTGTCAAACGCGGTGATATTGGAAACACCGCTACGACCTTTGGAAATAGAATCCCAAAAGGCCTCTTTTCCGAAACCAACCGACGAGACGACCCCCAGGCCCGTGATAACGACTCTGC
>Ga0265297_10007229_pt1 | contig 15518 bp, 20 predicted proteins | sample Munlanlwell13791_FD_192502 | JGI IMG/M metagenome (GOLD analysis project Ga0265297, IMG submission 192502) | Leachate microbial communities from a municipal landfill in Southern Ontario, Canada - Leachate well 137-91 | ecosystem: Engineered > Solid waste > Landfill > Unclassified | place... | reverse complement strand
TGACCAACATACTTGGCAAAGAAAGAGAAGGGCCGGCCAGCAGCAGGGCCAACGCAGGTCCTTTGCCCATACCCGATGCCAGAAGCCCCTGTACAATCGGGACCTCGGTCAATGTGGCAAAATACATGAAAGCCCCTACTACACTAGCGAACAAGTTGGAAAGAAGCGAATTACCGCCAACAGCCCATTGAATCCATTCATTGGGAATGACACCCGCGATAGAAACCTTGTCATGTGTCGAGCCGAGGAGGAACCCGGCCGTCACCACGCCTACCGCCAGCAGTGGCAGTATCTGTTTGGCAAAGGCCCATGTCGAAAGCGTCCACTCCCGGTTTTCTTCGTTCTTCTTATCGAATAACGTCATTAGCGAGATGGAAATAATTCCTGTGATCATGGGTACCATGGGCGCCAGTTTTGCCGGTGATATATACGCATTCGCCAGGAAAGCCGAGGCGGTGGTCACTACGGCTCCGGCGAGTACCCAGCGCCAGTTGATCTTAAGAATGTGTATGAGCGAATAACAGAGAAAAAGTGCCAATGCGCCGGTAATAAACCATTTATAAGTAAAAAGGTAATACCAGGCGCTGGTGGTATCTCCGACCGACGGAGCTCCCCAGTTAGCAAAAACCAGAATGAGCACCAGGGTGAAAAAATGGAATGAAGTCTGCCACAAAGGTCTTTTCTCGGGCAGAAGCGTTATATGCATCTGTTCTTCTTTCTTAACCTTTTCTTCTTTCCGGTAAATAAACGACATAATAAGCCCAATAATAATAGCAAAAAGGATAGCTCCCACAGCCCGGGCAAGGCCCATTTCAAAACCCAGGATCTTGGCGGTCAATACAATGGAAAGAATGCTGATGGCCGGCCCCGAATATAAGAAGGCTACGGCAGGTCCCAGCCCTGCCCCTCTTTTATATATACTGGAAAATAATGGTAAGATCGTACACGAGCAGACGGCCAGTATAGCCCCCGAAACGCTGGCCACTGTGTAAGAGATCCATTTCCTGGCATTTGCCCCAAAATATTTAAGCACCGAACCCTGGCTTACAAAGATTGATATAACACCCGCAATAAAGAAAGCAGGTAGCAGGCACATGACCACATGTTCTCTGGCGTACCATTTGGCAAGGTCCAGGGTCGCGGAAATGGCCGTTGTAAAACGGCCGCTCTCAAGGGGCAGAAAGAACACGGCAGCAAAAACCACCAGTATCCATAAAAGTATTTTTATTTCTTTTTTAAAATCCATAAAACAAAAAATTAGAGAAACAACATAACTACGTAATAAGTTCCAACACCAATGAAGAGCACGGCAACGATCCTGCGAAACCAAAACTCAAACGATTTGATTTTATTGTATACTTTCCCGATGGACCCCAGGGAAAAAGCGATCAACCAGGAAAAAAGGATCACCGGTATACCTGTGGCAACGGCAAAAATCAAAGGCAGGTACAATCCCGATGCACTGTTTATAGTCATAGGGATAAGCATCCCAAAATAAAGTACCCCGCTATAAGGACAGAATGCCAGAGCAAACACCATCCCCAACAGAAGCACACCCAGGAATCCTTTATTTGCCCGTTGCTCCCATTTATCGGTTAAAGATCTGAAACCGGGCCATTTTATAAAATTAAAAACACCCAGCATAAATAAGCCAATAAGAATAAGCAGCGGCCCTAATATTTTTTCTCCCCATTGCTGCAGTACACCGGACACATTTAGCTCCCCTACACTTAAGAACAGGATTAGCCCTATAACCGTATAGGTTATGGCCCGTCCAAGGGTATAAACAAGACCGTTATAAAACACCCTCTGCCGGCTTTGAATATCCTTGCTTATATAACCAATGGCAGTGATATTTGTAGCCAATGGACAGGGACTGATGGCAGTCATGAGGCCCAGCACAAAAGCCGAGATAAATGGGAACTGTGCATTCCCAAGAAGATTTTGCAGAAACTCCATCATGCGGGGCTATTTTAGAGAGTCTATTGTTTCTTTGATTTTTTTGGTGAATTTATCGGGGTTTGACCGGGCATTGAGAAACCCGTCATTGGTAAGATCAATTTTTTTATCCCCTTTGACAATAAGCAAGGCCTGACCCTTCGCCCCCAGTTTCTTTGCCAGGGCATTATTAGCCTTATCGTCAAGATTCACAGATTTAAGAACAATCTTGCCTCCGTAGAAATCAATGAGAGCATCTTGGGCAACGGCCTCAACGGCCTGACAGGTCACACATCTCCTGGAGAAATGAAAATAATAGACCTCAATCCCCGACAGATCGTCTTTATCGTTAGCGAGGGAAGTAAAGGCAATAAATGAACAAGCCAGTAATATGAGTACTTTCTTCATGTTTTCTTTTATTTAATGATTTTTTTGATTTCTTCTACAGTAGCGACCCGGCCTTTGAGCACTATTTTTCCGTCAATAACTAAAGCAGGAGTGGTCATAATCCCGTAGTTGAGTATCTCTGTAATGTCTTCAATTTTTGTTATTTGCGCGTCTACATTCATTTCTGCGACCGCTTTTCTTGTGGCTTCTTCCAAAGCCTTGCATTTGGAACATCCCGTTCCGAGAATTTTAACGTCCATGATAATAATGAGTTATTAATAATTTATAGTGTCCAATTAATTCGTTATTGCGGGCTTTGTCCTGTTTGCTATCCGGACCAATGTCAGCATAACAGGCACCTCAACCAATACTCCTACTACAGTTACCAATGTGGCGCCCGAATCCATTCCAAACATCACAATGGCAACGGCCACAGCAAGTTCAAAAAAATTACTGGCACCTATCATTGCCGCCGGGGCGGCAATATCGTGACTCACTTTCCATTTCCTGGCCCAACCGTACGCAATAAAGAAAATCAGGTACGTTTGAATTATAAGCGGAACAGCAATCAATACTATGTTTAGGGGATTATTGAGAATACGGTCTCCCTGGAAAGAAAAAATAATGATCAAAGTCAATAACAGACCAATAATTGTGGTTCCCTTAAATCTACCCAGAAATACATTTTCAAAATATTCCTTTCCTTTTTGGCGCATTACTGTGCGACGGACAATCACTGCGGTACCCAGAGGAATAACAACAAAAAGTACGACCGAAAGTATGAGGGTATTCCACGGTATCACCACACCGGTGATACCCAGCAGAAAGGTTACAATAGGAATGAAAGCGACTAAAATAATCAAATCGTTTATGGCTACCTGGACCAGTGTATAGGCAGGATTCCCTTTTGTCAGATGGCTCCATACAAAAACCATAGCGGTACAGGGGGCCGCTCCCAGCAGTACCGCTCCGGCGACATATTCACCGGCCACCTGCGGAGAGATAAAGGATTTAAATATTACGTGAAAAAAGAGCCAGGCCAGACCAAACATGGTAAACGGTTTTATAAGCCAATTAACGACCAGTGTAATGGTCAGTCCTTTTGGCATTTTCAACGCATTTACAACGCTGGAAAAATCGATCTTCAGCATCATGGGAAAAATCATAATCCAGATAAGTATGGCTACCGGAACAGAGACATTGTAATATTCCAGTTTTCCTAATAAAAGGGGAATAGACGGAAAAACCTTCCCTATGAAAATTCCTGTAACAATGCACAGGGCAACCCAGACCGACAAGTATTTATCAAAAAATGATATGCCATTATTTGTTTTCATACTTAATATCAAAGAGTTTCAATCTTAAAATATATCTCATCCAAAATGTCCTGAGTGACCGGTGTTTTCCCTTTTTTATATCCCATATCTGTTAAAAGAACACATTTTATTGTGTCTAATCCTGCGTTTTTTAGTACCGTTTTTCCACAACTTACAGGACATCCATCCAATACAAGAATATCCGAACCGGCGTAATCTTGTGCAGATTCACCGGGGTATGCTCCAACAGCAGCAAGACAATGCATATTACGAACTCCGTTATCACGAAATCTTCTGGCTAACAAATCGGAAATGTGTCCTAAATCACTACATCCCGAGCAAGAAAAAACAATTTTATTCATACAGCTATATTTTATATTCAAAACTTAATAAGATATGATGCTGGTATTTCAACTCAAAATTATCCGGGGCCCAGCCCTGATAATTCAGGGAAATATTAATACCGCTCACAGGACAGTAATGCAGTCCGGTGATATAGGCATTTCCTTTGTTTTCGATATTTTTAGCGAATACCTTGTCAAATCGGGCAAAAAATTCAACTTTTCGCAATATCGCATAGCTCCCGTAGAAAGAGAACCCATAAATATCCCGACCCGACTGATTCAGGTGGTTTTTATGATAATTATACTCGCCACCGACCCTGAAAAGATTTTTATGCCGGTATCCGATAAACGCAGAAAAAAGTTGCTGTTCAGCAGGTTTCTGCGGATTTTTTGATTTTGTATAATCATAGAAAATTCTGCTTTGTAATCCATCTATAGGATTATAATCAACACCAGCTGCAATTTTAACATCGCCAAAAAGGTCCTGATCAAAACGAAATCCTTCGCCATTAGTAAGCGCAATGTCAAAACCGAATTTTTTTTCAATTTATAATAGCCGATTATCCCGAGATCCCCGCTTGGTGTACCAAAATATTTATCCTGAAATGTTGGAGCAAGATAACGGTATCCCCAGAATTTTTCCTGCGTAATGTAATGGTTCTGAAGAACACTCCCTGCCTGAATATAAACATGCTCATTCGGGGTCCACTCAAGAGACGCAAACTTGAGGGTCACAGTATAATAGCTTCCTTCTTTGTAGCCACCCATTTCAGAGAACTGCGACAGTGTTGTTGGCCGGCCGACATCAAGCACAATTTTTCCGGAAAACGTCTTTGAAAAACGGTATCCGTATCCAAAATGCGCTCTTCCTATCCACAATCCATAGCGCTTCTCAGCATCTTTTCCGAGGTTCAAATCTATGTTTCCAAAAACCTGAATTATAGGCTTACCTGAAGCCTCAAAATCAGTATCACGTTCTTGCGCAAACAGATGGTCAGAAAATAAAAAATTAAAGATCAGTACAAATACGCAAGACCAAATAATTCTTAACATACTATCTATTGTATATTTTTTCTTTATAAAAGTTAAAAAACTCCTCTTTGATCTGGTCTCTCACTCTCCTGAACACGGCCTCAACCTGATCCGATGTGCCCCGGGCTTGTGCCGGATCTTCAAACCCCATATGGAGCCGGTGCTTTACTTTTCCGGTAAACAATGGACAGCTTTCCCTGGCCTGGTCGCAAACCGTAATTACATAGTTCCATTCACTGTCCAGGAAATCATCCACCCTGGCAGGTATATTCTGGCTGATATCAACACCAGCTTCTGCCATTGTCTTCACCGCTAATGGATGTACTGCTCCGGCGGGATTTGTGCCCGCTGAACGGACAGTCAGCGAATGATCAAACGATTGGAGGAAACCCTGAGCCATCTGGCTGCGGCAACTGTTCCCGGTACATAATATCAATACTTTTACCGGCATGAGTCAATTTTCTTTATATCATTAAAAAAGTCGGCAAACAAAGCTCGGGCAGTCTCCCAATTTTCTTTATTTATACAATACTTTACCTGCGGTGGCTTAATTTCTCCCTGGATCAGCCCCGAGTCTTTCAGCACGGACAGATGTTGCGACACCGTGGCCTTGGCAATAGGCAGCACTTCGTGCAGGTTTCCGAAAAAACAACATTCCCTGACTGCAAGAAATTCAAGTATGGCCACCCGGGCGGGATGTGCCAAAGCCTTAGCGTACATGGCTATTTGAATTTGATGCGATGTGTAATCGGTTATTTCCATTTGCATTATTTTATTTGTTCGCAAATATACGAACAGTTCGTAATAACACAAACATTATATACTGAAAAAATCGTTATATTTGATTAATGATGAGAGAAAATTTTCCTGTAAAGAACACCCTGCTAAAAGACTTTATCCGGGATTACTGGATTGTGGAATTTGACGGGATGGGGGAATCTCAGGAAATGATCGTTCCCCCTATGGGGTTCCCGGTTATGCATCTGCATTATGGAGAAGAATCCAATTTTTATAAACACAAACACTTGACTTGTCAATCGGTTATTATTGGTCAGGCAACCCGACACATTATTGTGTACCCGTCCGAAAAAGTACGGTTGATAGGTGTTAATTTCAAGCCCTATGGTCTTTATAATCTTTTTGGAATTTCCCCGGGCATTGTAACAAACAGCGCCATTGAATGCCATCAGATTATTGAAAATAAAAAACTTAATGAACTCACCATTCTGCTAAAAAATAACCGGGATAAAGATACCTGTATTCTTGCCGTGGAACAATTACTCATTGAACAGAGGAAAAATGAGATACAGACATTCAGATACCTCGACTCTCTTGTAGACAGAATTGAAAAAGAGAACGGCTTACTCCATACAAAAACACTACTAAATAATAGTATTTCTTCGCGGACTCTCCAGCGGTATTTTCAGAAAGTGATAGGGGTATCTCCAAAATCATTCTGCCAGATCTTGCGTCACAAGTTCATAATGCAACAATGCTACCACAATCCGGATTTTCAGTGGAACGATATTGTCCTGAAAGGCTATTACTATGACTATTCCCATTTTTATAAAGATTTCCACCATTTTTCCGGTCATAAACCAGCTGGTTATTTAGCCTTAAAGAATCAATATGCAGCAGATATGCTAAGGGTTTAACCTTTCAATCACTTTTGTCGCATTTTTACATCTGTTTCTTTTTACAATCTGCTTCCTTTGTGCAAATAAATTCAAATGAATTGAGAAGTTATGAATAAACGTATGCTGCTGGCCATGATACTGGGCCTTTTATGTTTCTCTTACGGAAATGCACAAATCCGGCTCGACAAAGTCGCCAAAAGCGTTAAGAATAAAACTGAACGGAAAATTGAGCGCCGTATTGAGCAGAAAGTCGACAACGCCGTTGACAAAGGACTTAACAACGCAGAAGAAGCCATAGACCAGGCCGTTTCTCCTGAAAAGAAAACCACAGGTCAAACTGCCAAAGCACCTGAGAATCCCGGAGCTGAAGCCTCGCAAAATCAGCAAACAGGCATCAGAGTATGGGCTTCGTATGATTTTATTCCGGGTCCGGAAATTCTATTTGAAGACGACCTGAAGGATGAGGTAAACGGAGAATTTCCTTCCAAATGGGATCTTGTAAGGGGAAATATAGAAAATGCCTCTGTTGACGGAGAAAACGTTATTTATTTCATAAAAGTGAATGCCAATGGCGGAGGCGGAATTGTTCCCCTTCTTGAACATTCAGATAAAGATTACCTGCCCGATGAATTTACCGTTGAATTTGATGCCTGGTTCCCAAATCAGCATCTGACCTATTATCTGTTTTTTGCAGATTACAGAAACCAAAAAAATATATATAGAACAGGAAATAACAGCGAAGAATATTCTGCCGAGCAATACCTGCGTTTCAAACAAAACAGCGCAGAGGGAAAGAATATTGATGTCAGATATCTCGAGGGAACTAATTCCGTCACCAATGTTCCCCGATGGAGACACATAGCCGTATCGTTTAACAAGAGGGCACTGAAAGCGTATCTGGATCAGGAACGGGTTCTGAATATTCCTAATGTACGGTTTAATCCTACTGGGATAGGCGTTTCCAGTCATAATTCAGATGGTAAAACCCCGGGGTATATTAAGAACATACGTTTAGCCAAAGGCGCTGTACCGCTGTATGATAAATGGCTTACAGAAGGCCGTTTTTCCACAACGGGTATCAAATTTGACGTTAATAAGTCTACCCTTAAAAACGAGAGTATGGGAACTATTAATTATGTGGCGGAAATGATGAAAAAACACAGTGAGCTTTCTTTTATCATAGAAGGACATACAGACAGTGACGGTCAGGATGACTTTAATCAAAAATTATCTGAACAAAGAGCCAATACGGTGAAAAACATACTTGTTGAGCTCGGGATAGATGCAAGCCGAATGACCTGTGCGGGTTATGGAGAGAGCCGTCCGGTCTCGGACAACACTACTCCGGAAGGAAAGGCAGCCAACAGAAGAGTTGAATTCGTAAAACAATAAAAGAATATGAAAGGATTAATTATACTTACATTCATTTGCCTTATATCGAATACCGCTATTTCTCAGGACAATTATTCCCTGCAGAAAAGATTTCAGATAAAATCGGGTCATGTTGAATACAAGCTCAAAGGATCCTCTAACGGGACAAAATCAATATGGTTTGACGACTACGGCCAAAAGTATTACGAGGAACTCAACACTAACGATACACACAGCCTGAGCATTTTTGACGGCGACTATTATTATACAATCGACCTCCGCACTAAGGAAGGAACCAAAATGCACAAAAATGCAGTTCCGGATTTTTCTGCTTTGGCAAGTGCCATGGATGAAGACGAGATCAAAGAACTTGGTGAAGATATCAAGAACGCTTTCGGGGCTACAGTAGAAGAAAAGAAAGAGACTTTCCTGGGTCGCAGTTGTGACGTCACTCAGGCGATGGGAGCTAAGGTACACAGCTACAAAGGAGTGATATTGCGTTCCTACGCTAAAATATTTTCCATGGAAGAGCTGGAAGAAGCCGTTACTTTTGAAGAAAACATACGTATACCCGCCTCACGTTTTACCCCGCCATCCGGCATTATATTTTCCGAATTATCCCCCGAAGATTTGTAACACTTTATTATCAGGCTTCTCGCTTGGTTTCTTTAAGAATTACGTCGTGAGCACCGCCTTCAATAATGCTGGTAGAAGAAACCATGGTGATTTTGGCCGTATCCTTTAACTCCGCTATGGACAAAGCGCCGCAGCTGCACATGGTCGATTTTATCTTGCCCAGTGTAATATCTACGTTGTCTTTGAGTTTACCGGCATAAGGCACGTAGCTGTCCACTCCTTCCTCAAACTTAAGGGAAGCGTTACCGCCCATATCGTAACGTTGCCAGTTCCGGGCCCGGTTAGATCCTTCGCCCCAATATTCCTTGACATAATTTCCTCCCACAAGGAGTTTCTTTGTAGGACTCTCGTCAAAGCGGGCAAAATACCTTCCCATCATCAGGAAATCGGCTCCCATGGCCAGTGCAAGTACCATGTGGTAATCCTGGACAATGCCTCCGTCGGAGCAAATAGGGATGTATACTCCGTGCTTTTTATAGTATTTGTCGCGGGCAGCAGCCACCTCAATCAGAGCCGTTGCCTGGCCTCTGCCAATTCCTTTCTGTTCCCTGGTAATGCAAATGGATCCGCCGCCAATACCTACCTTAATAAAGTCGGCCCCGGATTCGGCCAGGTAATTAAATCCTTCTTCATCTACCACATTGCCCGCACCAATTTTAACTGCAGAACCGTAATTTTCCCTGACAAACTGAATGGTTTCTTTTTGCCATTCCGAGAAACCGTCCGAGGAGTCAATACACATGACATCCACTCCGGCTTCCAGCAGTTTGGGGATACGCTCCCTGTAATCGCGGGTGTTGATCCCCGCCCCTACCAAAAGACGCTTATGGTCGTCAAGAAGTTCGTAGGGATTATCCTTATGGTTGTCATAATCTTTTCTGAACACAAAGTACTTCATGCACTGGTCCTCGTCAATAACCGGAAGTGCATTGATTTTCTTGTTCCAGATGATATCGTTGGCCTCGTCCAGTGATATTCCGTATGAACCGGTGACCAACCTGGAGAATGGGGTCATAAAATCCCTCACCTTTTTGTCCGGGGAGTCCTTGCCCGGCCTATAGTCGCGACTGGTAACAAGGCCCAGTAATTTACCCCCCGAGGTGCCGTCGTGCGTAATAGCAATCGTCGAAAAACCCGTCCTTTCCTTGAGAGCCATAATATCCGCCAGGGTGTGTTCCGGAGTCAGGTTGGCATCACTGACCACAAAGCCTGCTTTGAATTTCTTGACCTTCCTGACCATCTCGGCCTGGTCTTCTATGGATTGAGAACCAAAAATAAAAGAAAGACCTCCGTTTCTTGCCAGAGCAATGGCCAGATTTGAATCCGATACAGATTGCATGATGGCCGATACAAAAGGAATATTCAATACTATATCGGGACGTTTTCCTTTTGAAAATTTAACCAGAGGAGTCTGTAAATTGATCTTATCCGGGGTACATTCTTTGGCGGTAAGGCCTGGAATGAGCAGGTACTCATTGAATGTTCTGGAGATATCATCGACTATTTGTGCCATAAACAGATTTTTTGAGTTCACAAAGGTAATGAATAACCGTTCTCATTAAAAGCGTCAATGGTAAAATAGTAATCGTAACGGGCATTCAGACTGTTTATGGTAAGAGAAGTATCCTGATATACCATATAGTTCATATACAAACGGGTACTGTCAATACCGTACCTGATGATATAGCCGGTGGCATTTTCCGGGCGGTTCCAGGTAAGATGCACTTTTCTGCGGTCAAAGGTATCACGTACGGCTTTCAAACCGGTCACTCTGTCCGGGGTAGTTCCCTGTCCTTTCCCGAAAACCCTGAACCCGCTCAAAGCAAAAGCACCTCCAGGGATCTGAATATTTATTATTCTGAGATACCTGCATTCCACCTTCTCTTCTAACTGTGTATAGTCGTGTGAGCGGTCCGCTCCTCCCTTAGATTTATCAATCAACGTTTTCCAGTTGATCTTATCTTTTGAATACTCTATGATATACCTATAGCATAAACCTTCCTGTCTGCCATAGATGCCCGTATCATGTTCTGCAAAGTTCACCTGGACGGCATATACGGCACAGGTATTGGACAAATCCAGCAAAGCATATACTCCTTCATTTCCACTTTTTGCGGCCCAGTACGTACGGATATCCTCGTCTGTCATATAGGAAGCCGGTAACGAATCCACGAAGGAAGATACCTCCACCGGTTTATTGTATGAGAGCAACATCCATCCGGGGAAAATATCTTCAAAAGTATTGATTTTCTTATGGGGCAGGATATAAGGATAATCGCCAAAACGGGTATCGCAATACATTGTGCCTTCATCGTCTGTAAATACGGGAAACAAACCAAGTCGCCGCTCGAACATATGTTTTTGTGAGATGGTCATGGTACCTATGTGCCACAGATTTCCGTAACGGTCAGCAAAAGTGCTTCCATGGCCCGCTCCGGCAGCAAAGCCCTCGGGCTTACAGGCAAACGGATTGAGCTTTTGTAAAACAAAGGGGCCCAGGGGACAGTCCGAGACATACACGCCGTCTGAGTAACTTTTATATTCCGTTCCCGGTCCGGCATACTGAAGGTAGTATTTCCCGTTGATCTTATTCATCCAGGCTCCTTCAATCCACGGCATCCGCTCTGTGATTGTATTATAGTCTCCGGGTACTTCCCAGCCATGCTCACCGGAATTTGCAGCAATCAGTTCCAGCGGCTTGCCCAAAAAGCGAAAATGATTGTTGTAATCCACTTCGACTCCGTACAGGGGATGGCTGTCCGAACATCCCCAATACAGATAAAGCCTGTTGTCATCGTCCAGAAAAAACGCCGGATCCCATATCGGCCGCTCCAGTTCTTCCACAGCAATTATCCACTTTCCTTCCAGGGGATGAGCGCTCTTATATACCGTACTCCGCTCATTTGACGAAGCCAGAAAGTAAAGGGTATCGTTCAGTGCGACGGCCGTTGGCGCATATTCCTCGGCCGGTATCTGTGTTGTTTCAATAAATGTCCATTCCGCTAAATCTTTGGAATGCCAGTACCCGCCGGACTTGGAAGCAAAAAGGTAGTATCTGTCACGAAACCATACAACAGTGGGATCGGCGGCCTCGCGTCGTGAAGGTTTATCTAAACAAAAACGATAGCTCAGATCCATTGGATTGCACAGGGTCGTCACTTCCGGAGTGTCATTAGACTGACAGGAGTAACAGCCCGGAAGCAAAAGCGCCGGAATAAGAAAGAAAATAAAAAGATGTTTCATATCCACAGGCAAATTATTTACGTGTAGACAACGGCACCTCTTTTCCTCCAAAATATACCACAAACAATTCAACGTCTTCTTTCCCGTTATTCATTCCATTGTGGTAAATGTTAATCATTTCCACAAAAGAGTCATTCTCATTAAACTGCAGTTTTCTGCCATCTTCCGTTTCAAGTGTTACAGTTCCCTTTAACACATAAGCAACCAGGGGAAAATCATGTTTATGCCAGCCTGTTGATGTACCCGCGGGTATTATTGCCCTGACTACCGTAATCTGGTCGTTATCATAGTGAGGGTAGACAATCTTTTGTCCAATGGATGTGGTATCGGTCTTAAGCAATTGTTCAATAACAATGCTTTTGTCGTACTGTGCATGAGCTGCCAGGCACACTAAAACGGCCAGGGCCGTTAAAATTGTTTTTTTCATCCGTAAATAATTATTAAATTAAACAATATCAGCATATTGAAAAACAGATAAGGAGTTAAAATTTCATCCGCGTACTCGAGGTACATGTGTTTGTGCTTATCTGTTGATGTCAGTTTCATAAGCGGGGTTAACCACCAGTAAAAAACGACCTTTTGCTTTTTTCTATGCTGCTTTTTCTATTTTATATCCCTGTTCCTTTAACTCTCGTTTCAAATACTCCAAACGGTTTTTCTTTTTTCGTTCTGCTAAGTATTCGTAACCAAGTTCTTTAAAGGCTTCTTTGTTTTTTATGATGTGGTAAGATGCACAAAGGATCTTATGTCCTATCGCTATTAGTGCCCGTTTCTTTCCACGGCGTACGACCAAACTTTCGTATTTGGCTTTATAAAAACTTTTCTTTGTGCGAGTGGCGCCCCATGCCAGTTCTGTAAGGGTTGCTTTCAGATGTTTGTTTCCTTGTCGTGTTCTTGAACTTTTTTTTTACCGGCACTCTCATTGTTGCCGGGACACATACCTGAGTGCGAGGCTAAATGATGCTCGCTTGGAAACACCTCCATATCAACCCCTATTTCTGCCACAATACCTATTGCCCCTTCCTTGCCCACTCCAGGAATAGTTTGTAAGAGCTCTATTTCTTTCTCAAAATCTTTGATGTGCTTTTCTATCTCAGCATCAATTTCCGCAATCTGTTCTTCGACAGATTGAATATGCTTTTGCATGGACTTGAGTAAGAACATTAGGTGTGGTGTAAGCCTTCCCTTAATTGCTTCTACAATTTGTTCGGGTGTAGCTTGAAGTTTTTTATGGTAACACTCTGACACAAGCTTTTCTAAATCCTTACGACCTTCTATCAACCCATTGATTAGGTACGTAGCTGTAACTCCTGATGTGTCCGAAACAACTGACGATAACTTGATGTTTGCATCTTCTAAAACCCGTATGATGCGGTTTTTCTCTGAGGCTACTGTACCAACCAGCTTTTTCTTGTAGCGATGAATGTCGCGTAAAGCCTGTATATTCTCAGGTGGAATAAAACTCCCCTTTAGCAAACCGCTTATTAGCAACTTGCATATCCATTGACTATCTGCCTTGTCTGTCTTTCTGCCAGGTACATTTTTAATATGCCTTGCATTAACCACAAGCAGGTTTATCGGATACTCCCGAAGTACATGAAGTACGGGTTTCCAATAAACCCCGGTACTTTCCATCGCTCCATCGGTTACCTGTAAATGTTCGAGCCACTCGCCCAATTCTTTCAAAGAACTTGTTGTGGTGCCAAACGTGCGGGTTTCAGTCTGAAGCCCCTTTCCCATCACAGTTGCTACAACTGTATCTCGGTGTACATCGAGACCACATCCTCGCTCGATGACTTGCTCATATTCAATTGTTTGCTTTGCCATGTATTTTGATTTAGTTAAACTAAAATCAAAGGTACACAGTTTGCAACTCAATTTTCATCAGTGTTTGTGCTTATGCACTATCATGGGTGTTTCATAGTATTAAGAATTAAATCATTATTACAATATGTTTTTATTTGAAAGATATTCTCTGTAAAAAATTAAAGTAAAATTAATCCCGTAAGCAACTGACAGAGAACGCGTACGGATTGTCTTCTTCGTAGCCCTTGACTACGGAGTCCGAATAGGAGGCCATGGCAAAGACCCAGATGCTAAAAGCATCGTAGTGCGTAGAAGTCCACCAGCCGCCGTATTCACCGATTGCATCGATTATTCCATCGTCACCGCGGCCACCACCCGGAAGGGCAGAAAAACCGCCAGAGTTGGTGGCCCCGGTATTGGGGCTGTACCAATGAGAGGTCACTGATTCTTTCAGTTTGCCATCGGCAACGCTTGCTCCTCCGAGAAAATTAGTAAGTATTGTCAAATCTGCATTACTGGGTAAATGCCAGCCGTCCGGGCAACCTGTCTTTGCCGCATTCCAGTTATAGAGGACACCATAGGTTTTGTAGTTTTGTGTGGATTTTGCTTCAGCTACGCTTGTACCGTTATAACCATAAACGTAATAATATGGATCTGCTTCATGGCTTGAGTCTTCTGAGCCTGTTGTCGGACCTACGACACTAGGCAGATATGCCAGGTTTTCTACCATCCATACTTGTTCTCCAATGGTTGCCGTTTTGTACACTTTTCCATCACGGTTATCTCTAAAGGTATTGGGAGCGTCTTGTGGTGTACAGGAATAGATGAACACCAATGCAAACAGTAAAACAATCTTTTTCATTATTGTAAGGTTGTAAATATTATCAATGAGTTATAAAAATGTTTGCAAACTAATCTATAGCACACATACGTTTATTTTTACGCCCTCACAAGACAATTACGTCTTCACCAATCTGAATGCTTTTATATTGAAGTGCAAAAAACAGTCTAAATAAACTAATACTTTAAGCAACGCACAGAAAGACCCATATCCTTAAAATCGTAATGGTTTAAACTATAGATTCCGGATTCTTCAGAATAAAGAGTCCAGAACGAAGCTGTCGAATCACCAAACCAATCACACCAAAAACGACCTTGATAACCAATCCCCGCAAAGGAGCCGTTGTATAGTCGGAAGCCCCCTGGAAGACCTGTGAAACCACTTTCGTTTGTTGCTCCTGAATTTGGTTCCATCCAATGGGCTGTCCCAGTCTCTTTCATGTTTCCGCCGCGAACTTTCTTTTTACCAACTTCTTTTACTAAATCTTCCCATTCAAATTGATTAGGTAAATGCCAGCCAGTGGGACAAGCGTTTTTTGCTGCTTGCAAGTTATATAACACACCAAAAATTTGGTAGTTAACCATTTTCTTGGCTTCTTCTATATTTGTACCATCGTAGTCATATACATAATAATATGCTTCTTTTTTCGCTCCAAACCCTTGGCCATCGTTTTCACTTCCCGATGTTGGACCAAACACCTTAGGGAGATATGCAAGGTTTTCGGCCATCCACACTTAATCACCTATGGTTACAATTTTGTATACTTTACCATCACGGGAATCGGTAAGAGTATCAGGAGATTCCTGCTGCGTCCAGGAAGAGAAAAAGAAAATCGCAAATAAGAAAATAATAATTCTTTTCATGATAGAAATTTTTTAATATATATTATCACTAGTGTCCAAAGAAAAAACAATTAGTTCTTTGTAATAAATTGTAATTTAATAAGATATAAGCAAAGATGGCGCGT
>Ga0265297_10007228_pt1 | contig 15521 bp, 21 predicted proteins | sample Munlanlwell13791_FD_192502 | JGI IMG/M metagenome (GOLD analysis project Ga0265297, IMG submission 192502) | Leachate microbial communities from a municipal landfill in Southern Ontario, Canada - Leachate well 137-91 | ecosystem: Engineered > Solid waste > Landfill > Unclassified | place... | reverse complement strand
CTATCCGTGTGGGTAAATTTCCCACCAGAAATATTAAAACCGCTAACATTAAAACTATAATTATGGAAAAGAAAACCTGACGCATTTAACGTAACCTCCTTTCCCGCATGCGGAAAAACTTAAATAAGGTACGGTTATAGGGGATATCGCAGCGAATATCTACATTATCTACTCCCAACCTATCAAATGTTTTCTTGCGTTCGCTTGTTATCCTTAAGGCGTTCTCCCGGAAATTCCGGCGCAAGGCTTCATTTGAGGTATCAAGATTAAATGTCTTGCCGGTTTCTGGATCATCAAACTGAGCCATACCTATATTAGGCAAATCCAACTCCTTAGGGTCAGTTATGGTAATGCTCACCAGGTCATGGCGCTTGTTGGCAATGGAAAGCGGCTTCTCGAAGTTAGCATCGTAGAAATCGGAGACGATAAAAGTAACTGTGCTGCGCTTGCACATCTTATTAAGATATTCTAAGGCCGCGGGTATATCTGTTTTTCTGCCTTGCGGGTTAAAATACAATGCCTCTCTTATGATGCGCAAAACATGGCTAATCCCTTTTTTGGCTGGGACGAATTTCTCGATTTTATCAGTAAAAATAATCAGCCCTACTTTATCGTTATTACGGATTGCCGAAAAAGCCAAGACCGAGCAAATCTCCGCGGCAATCTGCCTTTTTAGTTTATTGACTGTGCCGAAATAGGAAGAGCCAGACAAGTCCAGCAACAACATTACCGTCAATTCTCTTTCTTCCATAAACTTTTTGATATAGGGATGACCCATGCGCGCAGTCACGTTCCAGTCAATTGAGCGTATTTCATCGCCTACTTGATACTCCCTTACCTCATCAAACTCCATGCCCCTACCTTTAAACACGCTCTGGTATTGTCCGGAGAATACATCAGTAACCATGCGCGAGGTAGTTATCTGGATGCGTCTTATCTCTCGTAAAACTTCTTTGGGAATCATTTAAGGAACCTCAACCTCATCAAATATTCTCTTGATAATATCTTCGGATGTCTTTTCTTCTGCTTCTGCCTCATAACTAACAATCACCCTGTGCCTTAAGATATCAGGGCCGATGGACTTAACATCCTGAGGAGTAACGTAACCCCTGCCTTGAATAAAGGCATAGGCCTTTGAGGCAAGGGTTAAATAAATGCTTGCGCGGGGCGAGGCGCCATATTGGATTAAGCTGGTTAAATCCTGCAGTTTATATTTGGCTGGCTCTCTGGTCGCAAACACAATATCAAGGATGTATTTCTCAAGCTTCTCATCCATATAAATCTCATTGACTACTTTGCGGGCGCGCTTGATATCGTCAGGCCCAACCACAGGAGAAACTTTTATCTCCTTATCGGTTACACTCATTTCTTTTAGAATCTTGTGCTCTTCGTCTTTATTCGGATAGGTGATGTTGATTTTTAGCATAAACCTATCAACTTGAGCTTCGGGTAAAGGATATGTCCCCTCCTGTTCTATAGGGTTCTGCGTAGCCATCACCAAAAACGGCTCATCTAATTTAAAAGTATTCTCGCCGATAGTGACCTGCCTCTCCTGCATTGCCTCTAAGAGCGCACTCTGTACTTTTGCCGGGGCACGGTTAATCTCATCAGCCAAAATTATGTTTGCAAAAATAGGGCCTTTTTTAGTAGAAAAAGCGCAGCTGCGGGGGTCATAAATAAGCGTGCCGATTAAGTCCGCAGGCAAAAGATCAGGCGTAAATTGAATTCTCTGGAATTTAACATTTATTGCGCCAGCGAGGGTCCTTACGGAAAGTGTTTTGGCAAGACCCGGCACTCCCTCAACAAGCACATGGCCATTAGCTAAAAGCCCGACTAAAAGCCGCTCAATTAAATATTTTTGCCCAACAATAACTTTCTCTATCTCCTGCTTTAGACTTATGACAAAACTGCTCTCCTGCTTTACTTTCTCATTAATTGCAGTTACACCTGTATAGTTCATATTTTGACCTCCTTTTTTAACTCAGCAATTCTATTTTTAATAAATTCGCTACCTTTCTCAATATCATCTTTATAAGCAGGGTTATAAACCCCATTAAGAGAAAATTTTCCTCCAATTATAACGCAAATTTTAGGCCATTTCAAAAAATTATTCTCTCCCTTAAATGCTTTATAAGTGCCATCTATATATAAAGGGATAATGGGAGCTTTAGATTTAATTCCTATATAAGCGGCTCCAGAAAGAAAGGGATTTAATTCTCCGTTCCTTGATAATTTACCCTCGGGAAATACGCCGATAATCCGGTTTTGGCTTAAAAGATTCGTAGCCTGTTTAAGTGCTTCTCTATTATTGCCTTTACCCGGCTCTACTTTAAAAAAAGGGACTCGTTTGGCAAAAAAAGAGAAAGGTTTAATGCGAAAAACCCAGCTTGCTACTAACCAATGGATTATGCGGTTTGTGCAACAGGTGACTACGAATGGATCAAGTAGGCTGAAGTGATTGGCTACTAATATGGCGGGACCATTTTGAGGTATATTTCCCTTTCCTTTTATTTCTAATCGGAAAAATAATTTTAATATTACAAAAAATAAGCCTTGAGAAACCCTGTAAATGCATTTACTAATGTCCATATATTGAATTTACTCGCCCTTTATTTCTAAAGACGGCCTTTTTGTTTCCTTGCGCGTACCGACTGATTCGTGGCATTTGGCGCAGCGATAATCGTATAGTTCGCCATCAGGTAATACCAAAAGCAGTGTTTCTTGCACCGGCATTGACCTGCCGCAATTGTTGCAATACAAATGCGTGGCAGTCATTTTTTCAAACTGCCTGGCTTGTTCCTCTTCTCTATCGTCCCACATCCTTTATTCTTTCAATCATGGCATTCTACAAAACACCAATTTCTACTTTGGAGAAATATCTTTCCTAAACCTGGAAATTGATGCGGGCGGCAGCCATGCCGACATCCCCACAGTACTAGCCTGTCCAGAAAGGTCCGCCATAATTTCAATCAGAGATAATCTCTTATCCCGCTTTAAGCCGAGCTGCTTTCTCATTTCTTCTTTCTTTATAATTTTGCTTTCCGTATCTATTTTTAAGAATGAGTTGTTCGGAATATTCTTTTTTAGGCACAGTTACCATTAGATACGAGATGTATTTATTCACCAGAGTATCGATAATCTTATTTTTTCCACCAATCCGCATCATCGTCCTCCTCCTCAAACTTGTTAAAATCAGGAGGTAGAATGATATTGAAATGGAGAAAAAGGTACGAAGGAATATCTCCGAAACCTTTAAATTTTTTAAGGTCTTTCAAATCCTTGGGCAAGTTATCGCCTATATCCGGCATGTATTCCTTTAAAATCTTCTGCATCTTACGCAAAATTTCTTCGTGTGGTTCACGGCCCAATGGCAAAGTAGGTAATTTTTTGCTGCACTTTTTACAGTAGAATTCTAAATCCCCGCACTGCGTGCACTCTGCAACAAAAAATTTCTTTAATATGAATTTCTGTTTGCATTTAGCGCAATGCAACTTTTCCTGGCAAGCATTACAGATAGTTACTTTCTTAAGAGATGTTGTTCTAAAAACCAAAGGACTATCGGAAAAATACATTTTGCCACAAATCTTACATTCTATGGGTAAACCTGACTGCGATGGGATACCTTCTATTCGCTTACCTATATATTTATGTTTTCTGCACTTCAAATCTTTTTTCATCTCTATTTACCTCCAATAAAGTGAGGCTTATTTAGTCCCAGCCACCATATTCTTCGTACATATAATCATCGATTTCTCCAGCTATTTTTACTTGAACAGGAGAAGTTTGAGTAATCTCCAATTTAGTAAAGCACGAAGGGCATTCTAGGTTATCTTTGACGTTACAGTTAGCTGGGGAATTAAAAATTTTCTCGCAACAAGGACACCTAATCTTTCCATTCATAGGCATAATTCACTATCTAGTACTTAGTCTTTGCTTCCTAATACAACCAGCTCTGCCAGCCTTTTTCGTGGCGTAACATAAGCTTCGCATTCCTTGCATAAAATTATTTTTTTGTTCTTAGCAACCTTTGTTTCTGAGATCGGCTCGATTGCCTTAATAATCCCCCAGGCCCATTTGGTTTTGATAAAATCCTCCCGGGCTTCAATAAGTTGAATGATATAATTCTCTATCTCTGTTTTTTGTTTGTTAAGCGCCTGGCAACACGGATTTTCTTTATTGGGGCTATCCCTCGTTACAATTTTTGGCTTTCTTCCCATTGTGGTTTTGATTTATCCTTTATAAAATATCTTCCGCAAAAATAATCTTTCGGATCAATGCCTTTTTCTAAAAGCTTAAGCCGCCTGCGGCGCCTCTTTAATTTTTGCCTGAATTTAATCTGTAACTGTTTCTTAGAGCTCATACCTTATCCATCTCAAAAAGGTCCTGGCCGCACCAGCGGCATTTCTTTTCTTCTTCAGCATAACCGTCGGTCATGAGGCATTTACGACAACGATAATTACCATTTGAGTGTTTCAACGCACCATATTCCTTCTGCAATGCTATAATATCTATGTTTTTAAGTATATTTTCTTGCATGGTTATTTATTTCTCTTTCAATCTGATTTTTTCTTCAGCTTTAGCGATAAAGGGCTGCCACCATTAATAATGACAGCAGCCCTCTATTTTTAACCTTTAGTTGCGATTAATACTCACCGTGCGGAGATGGCGGCATAGGCGGCATCTTTTCTTTTTCCGGAAGCTCACACACCACTGCTTCAGTAGTGAGCATTAGCCCGGCGATGCTTGAAGAATTCTGTATGGCAAGCCTCACCACTTTTACCGGATCAATTACTCCCGCCTTAATTAAATCGGTATATTCGCCTGTTTCAGCGTTATAGCCTAAAGCGCCTTTTTCGTCCTTGACCTTTTGTGCTACTACTACGCCTTCCACGCCGGCGTTTTGCGCAATCTGCCTAATTGGTTCCTCAAGGGCACGCCTGACAATATCAGCCCCGATTTTTTCATCACCTTCGAGTTTAAGGGCTTCTACGCGAGGAATTGTCCTTAAAAGCGCGACGCCACCTCCGGGAACAACGCCCTCTTCAACTGCTGCCCTTGTAGCATGGAGCGCATCTTCCACGCGCGCCTTCTTTTCTTTCATCTCGGTCTCTGTAGCAGCGCCTACATTAACTACTGCTACTCCGCCTGAAAGTTTTGCCAGACGCTCCTGGAGTTTTTCCCGGTCATAATCAGAATCGGTTTTGTCAATTTCCTTCTTTATCTGCTCGATTCTTCCTTTAATATCTGAGGTTTTTCCTGCACCCTCGATTATGGTGGTATTTTCTTTATCCACTTTGATTCTTTTGGCTTTACCTAAATCAGACATCTGGATATTTTCTAATTTTATCCCTAAGTCTTCGGCAATTGCCCTGCCGCCGGTGAGAATAGCAATGTCTTCCAGCATTGCCTTACGCCTATCGCCGTAACCCGGGGCCTTTACTGCGCAGACATTAATTGTCCCTCTGATTTTGTTGACTACCAAAGTGGCTAAAGCCTCGCCCTCAACTTCTTCCGAAATAATGAATAGGGGTTTGCCTTGCTGAGCAGTTTTTTCCAGTAATGGAATAATGTCTTTTACTGCCGATATTTTTTTCTCAAATATTAAAATATACGGCTCTTCTAAGACACACTCCATTCTTTCAGCATCGGTGACAAAGTAAGGAGAAAGATACCCTTGGTCAAACTGCATACCCTCAACCACTTCAAGGGTTGTGGCCATGGATTTTGCTTCTTCTACTGTAACCACGCCATCCTTGCCTACTTTTTCCATAGCGTCTGCCAGGAGATTGCCGATAGTTTCGTCACCGTTAGCGGAAATTGTGGCAATTTGGGCAGTTTCTTTCTTTTCCTTAACTGTCTTGGCCATCCGCTTTAGCTCATCTACGACCACTTCAACTGCCTTATCAATGCCTCTTTTAAGCCCCATTGGGCTGGCACCGGCAGTGACGTTTTTCATGCCCTCTTTATATATAGAGTGGGCTAAAAGCGTAGCTGTGGTAGTACCGTCACCAGCAGTGTCAGAGGTTTTCTCAGCCACTTCTTTTACCATTTCAGCGCCCATATTCTCATATGGGTCTTCCAGCTCAACCTCCTTTGCTACCGTAACGCCATCTTTGGTAATGGTCGGTGAACCAAATTTCTTATCCAAAACCACGTTACGGCCTTTAGGACCCAAAGTCACTACTACCGCCTTTGATAACTGTTCAACTCCTTTTAATATCTTTTGCCTGGCTTCTTCGCCAAAAGAAAGTTGTTTTGCCATATTGAATTCACCTCTCTTTCCCTTTAATCAGTAATTATTGCTAAAACATCCTCTTCCTTAATAATCAGATGCTCTTCGTCCTCTAATTTTATTTCTGTGCCGGAATATTTCCCATAAAGGATTTTATCTCCGGGCTTAACTTCTAATGGTTGAACCTTGCCGTCATCCAAGACTTTTCCCTTACCTACTGCCACAACTCTTCCCTCTTGCGGCTTCTCCTTAGCAGTATCCGGCAGGATAATCCCTCCTTTGGTTTTCTCCTCAGCTTCCAAAGGTTTGACTAGAATCCTGTCTCCTAATGGCGTAATCTGCATAGACACCTCCTCCTTTCCTTGAACATTCTGTTGTGTTATCTCTGATTTCACTTCCTGCTTTTCCTCAACGGGCCTTTCCTTTAGAGTTTTTGTTCGTGCTAAAGGTTTCTTTTTAGCGACAGTTTTTCGTTTCTTCATAGCAAAGATTAGTCACCTCCTCTACAATGAATGAAAAAATAAGATTTAAGTTTTCTTTGTATTATTTATTTTACTTCGACTTTAATATTACGGTATCGTGAGCCTTTCTTTTTGGGAAGAATAAGCTCTAATACCCCGTCCTTATATGTTGCTTTTACTCTGCGGTCATCAACTTCTGCCGGAAGAGTAACCATGCGGTTAAAGCTGCCATAAAATCTTTCTGAACGCACACAATCCTTTTCTTTAATCTCTTGCACGTGTTTCTTTTCTCCCTTAATAACCAGGGTGTTACCATACACTGAAATATCAAAATCTTTCTTTTCCATGCCTGGGATATCCGCCTTAACCATTACCTTATCTTTGAGATCGTGGATATCCACTTCAGGGCCCCACCCTTTAAACATCATCTGTCCTTTTTTCTCGGGAAACCGGGCAAGCGAGGAACTAAAAAGGCTGTTCATGCGTTCCTGAAGTTGCTCAATTTCAGAGAATGGATCCCATAAACGGTCTAATGGTTTCCAAGGAACTAAGTCCATACAAATCACCTCCCCCTACTCTGTTAATCTTGGCACTTTGCCTCTTAGACTGCTAATTTACAATGAAAAAAAATTTACCCTTTGCGATGAAGCTTTTTTTCTAACTCTAAAACAACTTTTAAGCCGGTAATTTTTACCTTCTTTTCCTTCATTAGGTACCAGACGTGTTTTAGTCTATTAAGTTCATTCTTAGAATAGAGGCGCATTTTATCTTTTTTACGCAGCGGAGAAACAATTCCTTCCTTATCAATTCTCTTGAGAGCCCACACCGGAATACCCAAGAGCCGAGAAACAACAGTGGCGGGCATAATCGGTTCATCAAACTTAATCGCGAATTCTTCATTATAAAGTACTGGCTTCATCTTTTTCACAGTAAATTATATACTACAACTTATTTTTCTTGTCAAGTCTTTTTTAGAACATTTTTGTCCGATTATCGGACAATTTTATAGTGAAGCGCCGCTTAATTACAAAACATTCTCTATTGCTTATCCGTCAACCAAATGTCTTTTATTTCTTCAAACAAGGCAGGATTGTCAAAGTCGGCGGGAAGCACTTCTTGTTGCGGTTTTCCAAAAAGATAATCTCCTTCCTTATAAAACCCCGCTGCTATTAATTCTGAACAAATAAATCTTTTGTTACTGCTAAAGAATCTATGCAGGACTAAACCAAGCTTGCCACAGATTATAGATAATGGAAACCAAAAGAACTCCAACGCATCATACGGCAAGTTATTCATCGTAGCCCACCAGAGAGCTACTTTGTAGCGCTTATGTTCCTTTTGACCCTTTCTTCGCATAACTTTAATCTCAATGCCTCTATCAACATATTCTTTCTGTAGATTTACTACTCTTGATCTCGGCACTGCTGCCTCTACCGTGTCATAACCGCCGATGCTTCCGGCCACATGTGTCCATTTAGCACTATCACCGTATCCGGTTTTGCGCTGAAACACTTCAATAGCAGGTTTATGCGTAGCTGCCAAAATTACATAGCCGATTTTCAGTGCATCTGCATTAAGAGTAGGCATAACTCTTTCCTCACCACCTAAACCCCAGTCCGGCGACTATGGATACTTCTTTACGCGAGCCTAACGCTTGGATAAAAGCTTCTCCCTGGCCTTCAAGGATATTCCTTGAGAGTTTAACATCTATCCCCAAATCTTCACCTAGTTTATTTTCTAACCTCACCTCAAGCCTGGAATTCTTATCCATCTTTGCCCACCCACCTAGGACAATACTGCGGATTTGGCCTTCTGCACAGGGCATCTCAAATAACAAACCCAGGTTCTTATCTACCTTCCAGTTACCAAAAAGGGTAATGGTTTTTTTGCTTGGAGCTGCTCCTACGCCTAACTCATACTGCAATCCTCTTTCTGCGGGTTTGCCTACGCTTACTTGAAAGTCAAATCCTGAATTTATTTCTTTGTTTAAAACATAGATGAGCCTATTTTTACCGATGATATCCCAATGTCCCTTGAAGGTGATGGCTTGGGTTATCCTTTCCCGTTTTCCCCGTCCTTTTTTCTCATAAGTATAGATGATCTGGTTTTGGTTATTTACCTCCCAACCGCCCTGTAAGGTGATTCTATCAGCAGGGCCTGATTCTTTCTCTACCTTGAAGGTCAACCGGTTATATTCGTCTGCCTGCCATCTACCGCCTAGATTCACAATATAGATATGATCGTTACCATCGCTATCTTTGGAAGTAAGGGAAAAAGTCAACTTATTGTATTTGGCATCTATCAGCTCACTTTCCAGTGTTAATTTATTCCCGGCAATCTGGTTACCCCACTTGTCCAAAGTTAACACCAGATTATGCTCATCATCTAAGGCCCATTTTCCGCGAAGTTTTAGCTGTTGAGGAGTATCTATTCCTTGCGATTTCTTGACGTTATAGCTAAGAGTATTGTCCTCACCTATCTCAAATTCTCCGTCAAGGACGGTCCTAAATCCGCGCACATCAGACTTTTTGCCTGTCTTTTCACAAACCAGCTGATTGTGTGGATCTACTTCGTATCTTATCTTGGTTTTTTTCATGTCGTCTTAAACCGCCCTGCACTGCTTTCTGTTTATTCTGCCCTTCCTATTATCCGCGTTACATAAATATATGTCCTTTTGGGGTTATCAATATTTTTCTGGCTCACTATATCAAAAACCCTTTTTATTTCTTTTTCTCCATATTGCTTTGTCTTTAAGATTATATCTTCTATCACTTCGGGATTATTTTCTTCAAAGACTATCTCTGCATATTTTCTTGCCTTAGCATATTCCGCTTTACCGTATTTCTCTTCTAAAGCTTTCAGCCTAGACAAACATTCCTTCGGGTCATAGAGTTTTAGAATCTTATACATCTTGGGCCTTCTCTGCTCATAGAGCTTACCGGATAACTCATCATATTTTACTTCAAGTAAGTTTTTACGCCTTAATTCCCCCATCCCCTTATTGATAATATCCTGGCCGATATCGCCGAATTGCTTGGTTATCGTGGAAACACTTTTTGACCAGAACGGCTTTATATCGCTTACATCTGTATTGGCAAGATTTATCAGATAACAGAATTTCGCCCTTAAAGATAATCTCCTATTCCAGCTAAAATTAAAATAATCTTCCGGAAGCTCAAAATATCCCGCAGAAGGCGGGACACCGGCCTCTCCAATAATGCCGGGTGCTTGCTCATCCGGTATCGTATATATCCCCTTATCTTCATCATAATTTAATAGCGTTATTGTTGCTTCCTTCGCGTAACGAGGCTCAAATTTAAGTAATTTATATTTTTCTTCTAATTTCCTGAATATTTTTATAATCTGCCTTCTGTAATTTTCGCTAGTCCAGCCTTCATAAATCCCAAGATATTTGGCTAGGTCATCATAGAAAAGCGTTAATTTAGCTTGAGGATTACCGTCATATTTCCAAAGCAGGTATAAATAAATATCAAATGCCCGCTCATCCTGAAATTTTACCATCCCCGCCGCCAAATCCGGATTCTCCATAAACTCCCATCTAATCGGCACCGTTAGCCCAAGGGAATACAGATACTCGTCTATTTTAGTATCAATTTTGATAGTTTTTAAATAAGCTAAAATCTCTCCTGCTAATTCCTGCGAATTGACCAAAACATCCGTTTCAATGCTGTTGTCAAATGCCGATTCCGTCCAGTTTGTGCTCCCTAAAATGACTATTTTTTTGTCTATAATCACGGTTTTGGCATGAGCGTATCTTGCCGGCTCATCATAATTGACTTTTATACCAGCATCTTTGAGCCGCTTATAAGCCCGGGTGCTTTTAATTTGGCTTTCCCAATCTCCGGCGTGCCTGCGCTGCACAAAGTCAACATTCTGATCCAAGATAACCTCTACCTCAATCCCTCTATTCTTTGCCGCTATAAGTTCATTAATGAGCTGGTTTGGCTTTGAATCTGGCTTAGACAAAGTTGACTCTATGGTAAACATCACCACATAAATTGACTTCTCCGCCCTGGAGAGTGCCTCTTTTACCGCAGGAAAGTACTTAGTGCCGCTAATATCCGTCACCTGGGCTTGATAACAAAAAGCCCTTGCCGATATTCCAAATATAGCAAGGGCTATTATAAAAACTATTGAATATTTTTTCACCTTGGCAAAATTATCCTTCTTCTACTTCTATGCTTATGTTTTTTACTCGCGGCAGTTCTTTCTTCTCTGTTTCGTTAATCACATACTGCCACTCATCATAATCAAATGCCACCGCGTAACAACGTGTGATTTCTTTTCCATCAAACTTAACTAAAAATCCACCTTCGGCCATAGAAAGACCTCCTACTTGCAAATCTTGGAATTACTTAAAATTATTATCAAGAAATTCCTTTGGAGTATTAAATGCTGTCAAAAATAGAGGAGTCCCTGCAAAAGATAAAGGCGAAACAGGTCCTATAGTCATAAAGGTATATTTCCTTGAAGTGATATCAAAAGCACTATGTGGATCTCTAAATGTTTGGTAAAGTTTAAGTGCATTTTGGTCGCCACCTATAAGCTCCTTCAAAGCCATAAATTCAGTTCCTAGCCCCAAACCAAACCCAAAGAAAAATATTCTTAGCTGCCCGATAATTTCTCTATGTAAACTTGATAACGTCTGGCTAATAAACATCCACCCTAAGCCGTATTTCCTGGTAGTTCTTACGGCATCTAAAAGGGCAGCTCTTACGCTTTCTTGTTTTTCATTTTCTAACTCTTCTCTAGGTGCAAGCCTATGAGCTTCATCTAAGATCACTAAGGTATTCAAAAATCTATTTTCCAAATAGGCATTTTCAGCTGAATATGTCAAACCATCTAATAATCTTTTAATAACCAAAGCCTGAATAGTATCATTCCAAAATAAACCAGCAGCAGCAGCCATTTCTTTAGATAAGTCTATTACTACAACAGGACGTTGAGGATTAGTAATGTCAAAAGTCTGTTGTATAAGACCATCTACAGTAATAGCGCCACTCCTATTTTTTCTAAATAATTCCGTAATTGGTCCCCAAAAACTTGTGAAGAATTCTCCCTGATCAGCCTGTTGGTAGACGGAATTAAATCGATCCCTTGACTGTTGAGTTCTATAAAATATTGTTTGGACATTCTGATCACCAAGAATCTGCCAAGCAGCATCAAAAGATGCCCGTTCATGTAGGTTCGATAGGGTAATTTGTGCTCTCTGTAAGCGTTCTGCCAAAACTTCAGAGGCGATTCTTCTATTTTCTCCTTTCGGTACTGATAATCTCTCAAAAAAAGGAGATTCATAAATAATTTCACTAAAAAGATCCCATCTATCTAGAACTAATTCTTTCACGCTTTTGATTACAACTCTTTTCTTTAACTTGGAGAGGATATCTGATAAATTCAAAGGAAACCCCTCCGCCCTTAATACACCCCGCGCATCTTTTGAGAATTCACCCTGGGGATCAATAACAAATACCGCCATATCAGAATATCTTGCATAGGCTAATAGTACCATTTTAGCTAAGACTGATTTACCTGAACCTGTTTTACCAAAGATACCAATATGATACGCTTCGCCTGCTCCATGCTGTCCCGTTCCGAAATGTTTAAACCACAATGGTAATTTCGGGGTAGAACCGTAGACGTGCCCTAAATAAAATATTTCATTACGATATCGTGCTAATAAAGCATCTAGAATTGGATCATTAACTAAATGAATAAATGTTCCAGTAGGAGGTATTGTTCCTAAGATACTAGGTTCAAATTTCTCATTTTCTCCGCTAAACACAGCACTTATCGTCATGTCTCCAAGATGGGTATCCTGTTGACCACTAACCGGGTTTACCTGTCCTCTTTGCCGTGCGAGAGATCTCATAGTCGGATCTTCCAACCAAATATTTCTTAATTGAACTTCGGTTATCTGACCTAATGCGTAATGGATTTTAGTATCTTGGGGGAATCGAAACAGGGCGAGTTCGCCAACTAGTTTTTTGCTTGCGGCTGTTCCTAGTATGTCTAAAGAAATTCCCACCGTAGATGACGGAGAGCCAATGGTGCCTATTTTTTCGGAGGACGCTATCAATTCTTCTATATTATTTTTCCCGCTCATATTACCTCCCCGTATCAGTTCTATAACCGTGCATATTGAAAAAAATCGATCCTATATCGTCTCCTTGATACAATTCAGTCATCCTGGTGGTAGCTGTCTGTCGTAAAGCAGGAATAACTGTACTAATGTGTTTTACCATACGATCTGCCATATAAAGCGGATAAGGCTCAAAAATTCCTGGAGTGCCACATTGATATTTTAACCCCTGCAACAAAACAGCTATTCTGGAGTTATTTGTAGCAATAGCTGAAGACATTTCTATTCTTAAAGCAGGCGTCCAATTCTGTGGTTTATAATACATAACATGAAGTTGCTTAACACAGTCCAATACCTCGTCTCTTAACTTTTGGAGTTCATCATCCTTGAAAGGAAGTGCAATATGCCAAGGTTGTGAGGGTGATTCTAACAAAACAGGAGCTATGAATTCACTTGGTTTGAGAATATTTGTTAAAATTGCTCGGTCATCATAATAAGATGGCCAATTAAATTGTTTGCCTAGCTCTCTCCTAGTTGTATATTTTGGCATGCTTACCCATATCTTATCTGTACGCACTGATTCTAAAACTATTTTGTATGAAACCAAAAAATCTCTAAATCTTTCTTTTATGAAATCTGTAATAATATTTTTACCTACTTCTGAAATTTTTGTAACGGCTTGGTTAATAAAAATCAACGGCGTAGTCAGAGAACCGTCAAGAAAAACAATATCATGGGGAGCTTTCACAGCAAGTTCTATTTCCATTGTCATCATGAGCCCGCGTAAAAGTGTACCAGTATTTGGATTATGCTCTAATGAAGTTACAAATGGCTTATGGTGTGGCTTAGGCCAATGTCTTTTTTCAGAAGGTGGAGTTAATCCTTCAATAGCAACTGCAGCACAAACAGCAAAATCATTCGCCAAGAGCTTCTCAACCGCATACGCACCATCACTTCCGCAAGTAGTCGGTATTCCTGGATATCCTAACTCAGCATCATTTCGCAGTATTTTCTCTTTTGTTATCTGGTCTCTTATACGCTCTTTGTTTCTCTGAATTTCATCAAAGACTTTGTATAATTCATCTCCCACTGCTTGGCTCTTAGAAAGCATTTCTTCTACCAAGGCTTCTGGCAATTCAGCAAATAGATATTGCTCGTTTTGCTCCATTATAGATCCTTCAACATTCTTTTTGTTTTACTAAAAAATACGTTTGTTTTAAAATTTTTCCATCTCAGTATTCTTTTCGCTCGAGGGATAGCCCATCTTTCTTTCCAATAATCTACCAATCTATTAAATGGCCTGTTATAAAAAATTGGCTTTTTCTTCTTTGAGATTACTTTTCTTAAGTTAAATGCGAGTGGAAAAAGATAAAATTCCCTTTTAATACCGTGGTATTCAAATTTTGGAAGTTTTAAATGGGCGAATCCAAGACTTATCAGTTTTAGCTTTCGCGATGGTCCATTCCCATAATGACGTTTAACATTTATTTTTTTTCTTTTTAAGAATTTGATTATCTTTTCGTATATATCATCGGGGATATGAAATGATCCTGATCCTTGCGTATACCCTAACGGCTTGGCTACAATGCTTTTCCTATATTTTAGTCGATTATATAAACTGCTTTTACCAAAAGCACTTGTTGTTGTAAGAAATAAAAGGTCTGGCTTAATCTTTCTTTTTTTAATTGTTGTAATATAATTTTTGTATTTTCTTTTATACGATTCTCTAATTTCATTAGATGTTAAAGCGAGAGCAACCATTTTACCTCCCAATAATTCATTATAAGGAGGTAAGGCGCCAACACGTTGAGCACTTAGTGATTTGTTTACCCAGATATCCAATTCATCTTTTGGTATAGCAAGTGTCTTATCCCGAACCGACATTTTAAGAACAGGACTCTGTAATGCAATTAGTCCGAATGGAGCATTATGTGCCGTATCCCATAACAGAAACCGTAACTGTCGGCCATAAGGATGCTGATAGGGCATATTCCACCAAACTAGATTCCACCATCTAAAAATAATCTCATCGATTGAGCCAGGATGGACTTCTCTCATTTCTAAAGAAATATTTTCAGGTATAATCTCACTCCCATTCTTGCAATATTCTTTAACTTTACTAATATTTTCGTTCAAAAAGTTTTTGTGGTGAGAAATTTGCTCAAGACGTGATTTTTGTTGCAGGCGCTTAAAAGTCCGCTTCCCATTGCCGGATGGTCTTACGTGTGGGTTTATTTTAAATCCTTGAAAGGCTAAAATCTTGATTATTTCTTTACGTAATTCTTCTTTTCTTATCTGCATTATTTCTTACGCTTTTATCAATTCATCTAGAGAAACTCCTAATGCTTTAGCTATCCCAGCCATAGTTTGAATTGTCGGATGCCTCGATTCGCCAGATTCAATCTTAACGACAGTAACAAACGAAACATTAGCAAGCCGCGCTAATTTCTCTTGAGATAAACCTTTTTTATTCCGTAATTCTCTTATTTTTTTAGCAAACATTCTCTTGACATTTATAACACTAATTTATATAATCTTATATATAAATAATTATTAATAGAACTAATTCTATAACTATAGATAGTTTACTACAAAATGAGACATTTTCAAACCATTTTCCGCCCCCTGACATCTTTTGATTTTTGTGTGTTCTCCTGCTTCGCCTTTGGCTTCGCAGGATTTCGCTAGGCTGATTTTTGATTGGTGCTCATTTTGAAGCAAAAAGGCA
>Ga0265297_10007227_pt1 | contig 15523 bp, 17 predicted proteins | sample Munlanlwell13791_FD_192502 | JGI IMG/M metagenome (GOLD analysis project Ga0265297, IMG submission 192502) | Leachate microbial communities from a municipal landfill in Southern Ontario, Canada - Leachate well 137-91 | ecosystem: Engineered > Solid waste > Landfill > Unclassified | place... | reverse complement strand
AAGGAGTCGATCATCAGATTGATACTTATTTTAAAGTAAATAATGGAAGATTAAAATTGAGAGAGGGTAATATTGAAAATCATTTAATTTATTATAAACGTGAAAACAAAGAGGGCCCCAAACAGTCTGATGTTATTCTTTTTAAATCGACGCCGGAATCATCGCTCAAACCAATTTTAGTTAGTTCTTGCGGCGTGTTGACTGTTGTCGACAAGAAACGGGAGATTTATTTTATTGAAAATGTAAAATTTCACATTGATACTGTCCTAAATCTCGGCACTTTTATGGAAATTGAAGCAATTGATGAGGATGGAATTATCGGAAAAGACAAATTACTTGAGCAATGCAGTGGATATTTAAAAGACTTAGATATTTTAGAGACAGATTTAGTTTCTGTCTCATATAGTGATCTTTTATTAGAAAAAGCAGAAAAATAGATTTGGGGAAAATATAGATTTATAGTTCAATCCATACTTTCATTATGATAATTGATAAAGAAAAGTTTAAAGATAGTTTCGAAAAAGCGAAGATACGTTACAGGGAAACTCAAAGCGTAGACATTAATCTCAGATTTAGCCGGGGGTTGTTTTTTACTATGTGTACTTCCATCGGGCCGAGCTTTATTTTTAATGAAAAAAGAAAATACGTTATATCCGTAAACTTGAAGAGAAAAGACCTCTTTTCTAAATTATCCGAAGAGGATTTGATTGGTTGGTTTGGCCATGAATTGGCGCATATTATAGAGTATGAGACAATGTCGATTTTTGAATTAGTATTATTTGCTTTTAAATATTTATTTAATTCAAAATATAGATTTTCCGTTGAAAAAAGAATAAATGCCTTTGCGTATAATAATGGATTTGCCCAGGAGTTATTTGGAGTTTGGAGGAAACTCCTTTCTTTGAACAACCTTGATATAAAATATAAGGAATATATTACAAAAAATTATCGTCCGGAGTGGAATGATGTTCAACAATCCGCCGAATCCCGGGGAATCAGTAAGGAATTTTTTGAGTCTTTTAAATAAAATAAATACGCACTAGCCCGAGTGCCTTTGCGGGGCGAAATAAAAGATGCTAGAATGCCCTTATAAACTTCGCAATTCTGGGTATTTAATTCGGGTCGCCCGCAGAGATGGTTTAGTATTAAATGACCCAAGGACTAAATTATATAAGTGGCATAGAATTATGTTTATCGCAAACCATCTTTATTTTCTTTCGGCTGTGTATTTTTCATTTTGGTGGATCATGCTCTTTTTCTTTAATAAAAAGGGGCGGCGGGCAATGTTGCTACTTAGTTTCGTTGGGCTTATTTTTGGTCCGCTAGTACAACAAATGCATTTAGTAGATTGGTGGCAGCCGCACTTTATTTTCAATACTGTTATCAAATTCGAAGATTTAATGTTCGGTTTTGCCGTAGCCGGTACTATATCATCAATCTACACTATTATCCGTTCCAAGTTTTCCGCGCCGCAACTGAAAGTTTCCCTCTTGCTGAAAATCATATTAGTCGCGGCAACCCTCTTCGCCGTGTTTGGGCTATTTTACCTATTCAACATTCATTCCTTCTGGAGTTCGTTAATTGGTTTCAGCATTCCTATTTTTGCCGCCATTATCAGCCGACCAGGGTTGCTTCTACCAATGTGTATGACCGGGATACTAATTACTGTTATCGTGTTGCCAGGATATCTATTTGGTATTTATCTCAAACCAGCATGGGTACAGAATGAATGGTTATTATCCAGTCTTTCAGGAAAGTTTTTTCTCGGAGTGCCCATGGAGGAATTTATCTGGTTCTTTTTTGCAGGAGTTGGATTGGGAGCTTTTCAAGAGTTATTTATTACTAGCACCGAATTACATAACTCTAGTGAATAATTAGAAAAACCGTTAAAAATTAGAAAATATTACCATGAAATCAAATATTTCTATTCAAGGTGCATCCTTTTCCGAATTTTTGAAGTATATACTTCTCATTATTCACGAGAGGCTTTATGGATGGGTTGTATACGTCGTAATCCTAAAAGTCTGGGGGGGAAAGAATTCAAAAGTGATGGTGATAAAGCAAAATGATGGGGTAATTGGAGGATTTTGCCTTACCACGATATCGCTGGCAAAATATAAACCGTATTATTGGTTTAAAAAAGAGGCCCAATTAAAGATTAATGAATTAATCAGTAAAAAATATCAGTATCTGGGTTGTTTTGTCATTTCAAAGAGGCTGAGAAATAGGGGAGTGGGAACATTTGTCTTTAGAAATTTTTTTGCCGATAAAAAGATCTGGTTTACATCATCAAAGCGCGCCGTACCCTTTTATCTCCGTAATGGCGCTATCATATTTTATAAGTCGAAATATAGCATTTTCACCTTTAATTAATTTATGCCAGATTATTCGAAATCTTTGAGTTGTTTTGAATATCAAAGATTTGAGAAATACATAATTATGAAAACATTATTACTATTATCAAGTGGGAGTTTTTGGGAACAAGATTTATCCAAATATATTAGGAAAGCATTGAAAGACTTAAGAATAGCCCATGTAATTAATGCCTCAAAAGATAAAGGCGTTCATGATTTGTCCTATATGGACAGAACTAGGGAAAGATTTAAGAAAAGTAATTGCTATTTTGAAGACTTGGATTTAGACGGAAAAAATGAGAAAGAATTAAGAAACATATTAAAGAAATTTAACGCCGTTTTTGTAAATGGTGGAAGCACTTTTTATCTTTTAAAAGCCATTAGAGAAAGCGGTTTTGATAAAGTTATTAAAGAATTATTGCCGCAAGGCTTTATTTATATAGGAGCCAGCGCCGGTTCCTATGTGGCTTGCCCGACTATTGAAATGGCTCTATGGGAACACCAAGACAAATATGACCATTGTGGCTTAACCGATTTGACCGGAATGAATTTAATTCCATTTTTGGTGTCAGTCCATTATATCCCCGAGTTCCATGATTTATTAAAAGAAAAAATTGCTAAAGCTGATTACCCAACTAGAATTTTAACAGATAATCAGGCAATTTTGGTTAAAGATGATAAAATTGAGTTGATTGGTCGGGAACCAGAAATAATTTTGTAAAAAATAAAATATGTTAATTTTTCTTTCAATTATTGATAATCTATTAAAGCCTTATTGGGATACGCTCCGAAAAAAATTGGCGCAGGAAAATGTTTCCCCGCTAACTATCACTCACTCTCCCAACATTCTCGGGCATCCGATTGGAATATTGATACTCTTGATTTCCGGGTTGTATCTTTGGCCGCAGGATCCAAAATTTTTTCTGTTTTGGTTTCTGATGATTGCTATTGCGGCCTTATCTAGTATCCTCAGTATCTGGAGTTTAATGAAAACCAAATTTTTTAGCGTTCAGATTATAGGCCGGCTGGGATTTGTTGCCAGCACTGTTTTTGCCATCTTGCTCCTGGATGAGCAATTCAATTATCTTAAAATAATAGCCTTGGTTTTGGCCGTTATCGGAGTTATTATTTTTTCTTGGCCGAAGAACATAAGATCTTTTCATTTTGATTATGGTTTGCTTTTTGCCATTGCGGCCGTTGTTTTAGGCGGTTTGGCTTCCGTGTTTTATAAAACGGCAACTTTTTATACTCCTAATTACGCCACCTTTCTAACCGGACGTTTTGTCGGTGATATGATCGGATGGACTGCGGTCTGGCTTATGGCCATGTTGATTGTAAAACGCCACCCGATCGTTGAATTAACTAAGTGTCTAAATAATAAGAGCGGTCGGATAATGATTTTGGGAGTGGCGGCCACAACTTTGTTAACTTCTTGGCTTATCTATAAGCTGCCAGTGACATTACTGGCCATGCTTAGCACCTTAGTTTTTCCGGCTTCTTATTTTTTTAGTCATTTTAAGTATAAAGAGCGGATTACCAGGCAAATGTGGGTTGGCACAATTCTGATAATAATTTCCATCGTATTTTTTATAGCCAGTAATCATTTTAATGTCAGGTCTTAGGATTTTTAAATTAGCTTAATTTTCCAAAATGAAAAAACTATTATCAAATACCACCCTACTTGGCTTAGACTGTGTTAATATTGAGCGTTTAAAGCTGGCGGCGGATATTTGTCAAAAAGATTTTGAATTTGGGGCGGTAAAATTATTATCTTCAATATCTGATGACGATTCAAGAGTTATTCTTGTTGACCCGGTTAGTTCAATTGCTGAGTATTCTCGGTTTTGTCTTAAACAAATGGCCGATTTTATCAATACCGATTTTGTACTAATTATCCAATACGATGGCTTCATCTTGAACCCCGATGCTTGGGTGGATGAATTCTTGAAATATGACTATCTTGGCGCCCCCTGGTGGTATGGCGATGACCATAACGTCGGGAATGGCGGTTTTAGCCTACGCAGTAAAAGGTTGCTAGATATGCTAAAAAATGATAAGAATATTAAAGAAACTGAGCACGCCGAAGATCATACTATTTGTCGTATATATGGAGATTACTTGCGAAAACAGGGCATTAAGTTTGCGCCCGAGGCCGTAGCGAAGATTTTTAGTATTGAAGGAATTGGAAAGAAGCATGACCCCAATGCCAATAATATCTGGGACGGACAATTTGGTTTTCATGGGCTCAATAAAACTGATATATCAAAGTGGTTGGCGTTGCATCCGGAATATGCTGGGCGCGTAATAAATGGGTATAAAATCAATTAGCTAATTTTTATGGCTCACAATAACATTGAAATTGAAATTCAAGTTAATGTCGAAAATTCCGCTCCACTGTTGGATTTTTTGGAATCGCATGGAGTTTTTCAACATGAAGTTCATCAAACGGATGAATATTTCTCGCCGGCCGGCGATGATTTTTTGGCGAAGCGGCCGGTCAGCCGTTGGCTAAGATTGCGTCAGACCGGAAAAGGCCACTCTTTTAATTATAAGAATTGGCATTTTGATAAAGAAGGTAAGAGTAATTATTGCGATGAATTTGAAACCAAAATAGAAGATATGGAGTCAACCAAGAAAATACTAACCGCGCTTAAGTTTAATAGCATTGTCGTCGTTGATAAGATAAGGAAAATTTGGACGTTTGAAAATTATGAAATTGCCATTGATTCTATCCGAGACCTGGGCGATTTTGTGGAAATTGAATATATCGGCACTGATAAAGATATTGATCCTAAAAAGACAACTGACGCCATGATCTTATTTTTAAAAAATTTAGGCGTCGGTAAAATTACCCGGAATTATGTCGGTTATCCGTTTATTATGTTGTTCCCGGATGAAGTTGAATACGAAATTTTATAATAATTTTCAAGAATGAAATTATGAAAAATGCCAAGGTTATAAAATATCTATTGGTTCTCGGTTCCTCGTATTATTTTATAGGAGCTATTGTTCATTTTTTCGGATTAAGTTTTTATCCTTGGTATGACGGCCTTTTATTTTCGCCCTATCATGACGCGGTTATCGCTTTATGCTCTATTGTTTTTGGCCTATTTCTGCTGGTAATTTCCACGGATATAACAAAATATAGATTATTGATTAATTTAGTAATGATAGCCGGGATAATCGCCATATTCTTCAGTTTATATATCATTTTCTTTATAGATCTGAGCGGAACGATAAAAAGACAACAAACCATGGTGGAGATGGCTTTATTAATAATATATATTAGTTTGCTAGGATATTTTAGATGTAAAGATAATTCCAAAATTTAAAATAATATTATGATAGAAATAATTTTTGAATCACATAGCACGTCGTTTGATAATGAAAATCACATATCTTCCGGGTGGAACGATGTTGACCTTTCGGAGTTGGGCAATAAACAGTCTATCGAGTTGGGCGACCGCCATAAAAATGAAAATTTCGATGCTATTTTTTGTTCCGATTTAAAGCGGTCTTATCATACGGCGGAAATAGCTTTCGCGGATAGAAATTTTAAGATTATTAAAGATGCCAGATTGAGGGAGTGTAATTATGGAGATTTGACGCAACATCCGAGCCCCGAAGTTGAACCGGAAAAGTTTAAACGCGTTTCTGAGCCATTTCCTGGGGGTGAAAGTTATGAGCAGGCCGCCAGTAGGATGGGCGATTTTTTAAGGGATTTATTAAAAAATTATGATGGCCAGAGGGTGATGATCATTGGCCATCGGGCGACTCAGTACGGGCTTGAGCATTGGATTAAAGGTATCCCAGTAAAAGACGCGGTAACTGCCGTTTGGAAATGGCAACCGGGGTGGACTTATATTTTAGATAAAATAGATTAAATTTTAATCTTATGAAAGTAGTTATTGTCGGTAGCGCAAGTTTACAAGATGAGATGCAAAAATGGGTTCAGTATTGGAATGGTCAGAAGGACTGTTTAGTGTTGAACTACCCTAAAGTTATACCACAAGATAATTTTGAAGATCTCTATCCGGAAGTCCATAAGAATTTTTTTAAAGACATAAATAAGGCGGATATTTTATTTGTCGCCAATGAATCAAAAAATGGAATTGATGGCTATATTGGAGCCGAAACTTTTGCTGAATTAAGTTTCGGACTAGCTCAAAGATCGATTAATGGTAAAAATATAAAGTTAATACTGGCGCATATGCCGGCGAAAGAAGTCGCTTGTTATGACGAGATTGTCTTATGGTTAAAATTGGGATGGATTGATAAAGTTATTGAAAATTAATAAAAAAAATATGAATGGAGCCAATAATAATAAATTATATTTTAATTAAATAATATTATGTCATTCTCACATGAAGCCTTGAATTTAACTAACGATAAAAACTTGGTTTATACGGCCATGTCTAAACATTTGTTTTATTACCGCATGCATATTTCCAAATATGTCATTGAGCAACACGGCGTGCCGTTAAATCCTTTTATGATCTTTGACTATTTTCTGTTGGATTCAGTCGACAGGGATTTAGTGCGGGAGGGTAATAATAATCTGGTTAAGAGGGCGGACGAGATTTGGGTATTCGGCCCGATCTCCAACGGAGTTTTGGCTGAGGTTAAGATTGGGGCTGGTTTAAAAAAACCGATCAGATATTTCAAGATTGAAAAACCTAGTAAAATTACGCCAGTTTCGGTTCGGGAGGTTGAGATGGAAGACGAGGTCAAGGAATTTAAATCAGAATTACCCGCAGACTAATTTGGGTTGACATTGATGATAAAGAATCATAAGATTAGCGGATAGTAATGGCTCCCATAGTCCAATGGATAGAACGCAGGTTTCCGGAACCTGAGATGTAGGTCCGATTCCTACTGGGAGCACATAGTAATATTTTGCTGGTTAAAATCGTGCCTTAATGCCACATTTCATATCTGATACACTATTGTCATAGTTCTGAAAAGCAAAAAAGGGCCGCCTAACTCTAGGCGGCCCTTTTTGAGATTTAATCTATTTAGTATCTTTGATTATCCAGAGGAAATAATAACAGGTAATCATCAGCAGAGCGAGTATCAAGAAGACGAATTGAATGGGATAAAAAATTAAAATGACGGTTCCCAGCCCGATTCCGATTAAATACCCCAGAGGCTGGGCGGTGCGGAAAAAATTGATTAACCCGACTTCTCTGGCGGTTATGATTTTGAAGAAATAAGAATCCCGCATAGCCTCAACCAGAGCGGCTCCCATTCGGCTGAAGAACAGAATCAATCCCCAAACGACGACGCTGGTTGATTTCACCGAAAAAAATAGAATCAAGGAAATGATTAGAACGGTAAAACCCAGAGTCATAATTTCTTTTTCGCCCAAATATTTGTCGGCGATAATTCCGGCCGGCAGCTCGAAAATAATAAAAGGCAGCAGCATGAAGGAAAAAGCGATGCCCAGTTGGCCCCAGGATAATCCGATGTTCTCGTGCAGATGAAGCGGCACATAGACGACAGCTAAGCTATAAAAAAGCTGGAGTAGGATCGCCAAGAAAAATATACCCCTAATATTTTTAACTTTGAAAATCTTTTTGATTATCTCTTTGATATGATCTTTTTCGTACTTGACTTTGTCTTTCAAGTTTCGGCCCTGTCTGATAAAAATAATGTAGAAAGGAATTAGTAAAGCGGCCGCCAACAAGTAAACTGGGCGATAATTGGAATCCTTGATAAAATAGCTGCTGATGATCGGAGCCGCCACCCAGCCTAAATTCATAAAAGTAAAATAAGTGGCTCGCGTCCGGCCGGCGCTGGCGACAGCCGTAAAACTCTCGATAAAAATATCCATGTTAATCCAAATCAGGTTCAGACTGGACATTAAAAGAATGAAAGCCGTAAACAGGGTAAAGGGTGAGTTGGCAAAAAACATGGCTATCAAGGCGATAAAATTACAACCAAGGACCACTTGGGAAACCCGATAATTTTTAAAACGCTCAATTATCCCCGGATAGACGAGAATCAGAAAAAAAGTAATAATATTGGAAACTATAAAGAAGAGACCGATCTTTTCGGCGCTGACAAACTCTTTAATATAATTGGATTCAATATAAGTCGGAACGGCCGTGGACAGCGCTAAAATAAATCCTAAAAAATATAAGATTCTCAGGCCTCGTTTATTGAATAGATTTTTTTTGATCTCTGATAGTTTGGACATAAGGTCGGAATAAGATAATTAGTGAAATAAAAATAAAAAATAAACTGATGATTTGAGGCCAGCGAACATTGCCCCACATGGCGGTATCGTCAATTCTGATAAACTCCATCAAGAATCTCAAGATAGAATAAAGCATAATATAGATTAAAACGGTGGAGCGAAAATAAACAGCCTTTTCATTTTGAGAATCGGCCTTTTTCTTTTTAATAATTAAATAATGGCTTAAAATTAGAACCCCGAAGATTAAAAGACTGCCCATTGATTCATAAAGAAAAGTGGGATGAAAATAATTGGCGGAAATAAAATCATTGTTGCGGTTTAAGAGATCAATCGGTATGCCCCAGGGTAAACTGGTCGGACGGCCGAAAAGTTCTTGATTAAAATAATTTCCCCACCGGCCAATGGTTTGGCCCAGTGCCAGCGCCGGAACGACGATGGCGCATAATTTCCAAAAATTAGAATCCGGATTCTTTTTTACAAATAGCCATAAAGCGACTAGTCCTCCCAAGATAGCCCCATGAATGGCTAGCCCGCCATGCCAGACCTTCACTATTTCCAACGGTTGAGCCAAGTAATAGGGTAATTTCAAAAAGATCTCATAGACTCGGGCCCCGATTAAGCCCCCGATTATTAAATAGAAGGAGAGATCAATTATCTTGTCCCGAGAGATATTATAATGCCTGGCGATGACTATAGCGGTGACAATCCCGATAATCATAGCTAAAACCATAAAGAGGCCATACCAATAAATGGTAATGGGTCCTAATGATAATAAGCTGGGCTGGGGGTTAAAAGTGTGAAGCCAATTAATCATATAGGAATAATACCAGATTTTAGGAAAAAATAAAAATAGGTTTTTAAAACCTATTTTATTTGGTGCGGGCGGAGGGACTCGAACCCTCACGCCAATGGCACATGCTCCTAAGGCATGCGTGTCTACCAGTTCCACCACGCCCGCTTTTTGTGATATAATACAGTTATCAAGATTATAAACCAGTAAAACAATAAAATCAATATGATGAAACCAAAATTTGTCCGTTTTTTTAATGAATTAACCATCAAGGACGTTCCTTCCGTCGGCGGTAAAAATGCTTCTTTGGGAGAAATGTACCAACGCTTGTCCAAAGTCGGAGTGGTGGTCCCCAATGGTTTTGCCACGACCGCCGAAGCCTACCGTCGTTTTTTGACAGATAGCGGTATCAAGAAAGAAATCAAGAAGATTTTAGCTGATTTAAATACCAAAAATGTCATCAGTTTAACCAAAAAAGCCAAAGAGGTGCGCGACCTGATTGTCTCTACTCCGATGCCGAAAGAATTGGAAGCTAATATTATCAGCTCCTATCAAAAACTGAACAAAAGTTATAAAACTAAAAATCTGGCGGTAGCGGTCCGTTCCAGCGCTACCGCTGAGGATTTGCCGGATGCTTCTTTCGCCGGTCAACAAGAAACTTTCTTAAATGTCCGAGGCGACAAAGAATTATTATTAGCCGTCCGGAAATGTATCGCTTCTTTGTTTACCGCTCGCGCCATTTCTTATCGCGTGGATAAAGGCTTTGATCATTTTAAAATTGCCCTGTCAGTCGGTGTCCAGAAAATGATTCATTCTCAGGCTTCGGGCGTGATGTTCAGCATTGATACCGAATCCGGTTTCAAAGACGTGGTCCTCGTTAGTTCCATTTACGGCTTGGGCGAAAATATCGTGCAGGGCGCGGTTAACCCCGATGAATTTATCTATTTCAAACCGACCAATTCCATTATTTCCCGCAAAATCGGCAACAAGCAATTGAAGATGATTTACAGCTCCGATCCGAAAAATCCGGTGAAAAATATTAAAGTTTCTCCCGCTAATCAAGACAAACCGTCAATCACCGATGCTCAAGCCAAGCAATTGGCTAGATGGGCGATGTTGATAGAGCAACACTATAAGAAGCCGATGGATATGGAATGGGCCTTGGATGAAAATGATCATAGGCTTTATATTATTCAGGCTCGGCCAGAAACAGTTCAAAGTCTGAGAGATCTAAACATCGTGGAGCAATACAAATTATCTAGGCCAGGCAAAGTTATTTTAACCGGTCAGGCGGTGGGTAATAAAATCGGTTCGGGCGTAGCTCACAAGATTATCAACGTCAAAGAGATTTCTAACTTTAAACCCGGCCAAGTCTTAGTGACTGATATGACCGATCCCGACTGGGAGCCGATTATGAAAATTGCCGGAGCCATTGTGACCGACAAAGGCGGCCGAACCTGCCATGCGGCCATTGTCTCGCGCGAACTGGGCATTCCTTGCATTGTGGGTACCAATAACGTTACGGCTAAGGTTAAAAATGGCCAGAAAATAACCGTGTCTTGCGCCGAGGGCGATCAAGGCTTTGTCTATGACAGCATTATTCCTTTTAAGATTGAAAAGACCAATATCAAGAATTTGAAGAAGCCGAAGACTAAGATTATGATGAATGTGGCCGAACCGGATATGGCTTTTGCCACCTCCTTTATCCCTAACGACGGTGTGGGCTTAGCTCGATTGGAGTTTATCATTAATAATTCCATTAAAGCTCATCCTTTGGCTCTGATGAATTTTAACACTTTGAAAGACCTGGTCGCCAAAAAGAAGATTGCCGAACTAACCAAGGGCTATCAAAATAAATCACAATTCTTCGTAGATAAATTAGCGGAAGGCGTAGCGATGATCGGGGCCGCTTTCTATCCCAAAGATGTCATTGTCCGCTTATCCGATTTCAAATCCAACGAATATGCTAATTTAATCGGAGGTACGGCCTATGAACCGCTTGAATCCAACCCGATGATTGGTTATCGCGGCGCTAATCGCTATTATAGCCCGCAATTTCTACCGGCCTTTAAATTAGAGTGCCAAGCTTTGAAGAGAGTGCGGGATGAGTTCGGCTTGACTAATATCAAAGTGATGGTACCTTTCTGCCGGACCGTGGAAGAAGGCCAAAAAGTTTTAGAGATTATGGCTGCTTGCGGTTTGAAGCGCGGCGTTAACGGCTTGCAGGTCTATGTGATGGCAGAAATTCCGGCCAACATCATTTTGGCGGAAGAATTTGCTAAAATTTTTGATGGCTTCTCCATCGGTTCCAATGATCTGACCCAATTAACTTTGGGCATTGATCGCGACTCGGGCGACAATCTGCATGTGGCCGGCATTTCCAATGAGAAGAATATGGCCGTCAAAACTCTGATTCATTATTTAATTACTGTCGCCAAACGGACCGGTCGCAAGGTGGGTATTTGCGGCCAGGCCCCGAGTGATTTTCCGGACTTTGCCGAACTATTGGTAGAGTGGAATATTGATAGTATTTCCCTTATTCCCGATACGGTCATCAAGACGACGCTGGCAGTACTCGCCAAAGAAAAGAAAATGAAGAGATAAAAGATTATAATAAAAAAGTCTCTGAAATATGGGGCTTTTTTGATAGATTTGACAAATCACATATAATCACATATAATCACATATAGATGGTATATAAGATAATAATATGTCTAAATTTGTTGCCAGATTGGATTTTAATCCAGAAATAACTCATAAAATATATGGCCTCATTTCTCAAATTGATGAATTGAAGGGCCAGTGGCGGGCGGGAATTAATTTATCCCCTCAGGCTTTGGGTGTCCTGAAAAAATCGGTTATTGTTACTTCGTCAGGAGCTTCCACCCGGATTGAAGGCGCGCGGCTGACCGATGAAGAGGTAGAAAAATTATTAAAGGGATTAAAGATAAAAAAATTAGTAACTCGCGATGAACAAGAAGTGGCCGGTTATGCCGAGCTATTAACTAATGTTTTTGACTCCTACAAAACATTAGCATTATCCGAAAGCACTATTAAGCATTTCCACAGTGAGCTTTTAAAATATTCCGAAAAAGATATCCGTCATCGCGGTGAGTATAAATTTGGCAGCAATCGGGTGGAGGCTAAAGATGCCAGTGGCAATTTGGTCGGTGTTTTGTTTGACCCCACTCCGCCTCATTTGGTTAAGAAAGAAATGAGTGAGTTGTTAGAAACCGCCTTAAATCTCTTGTCTCAGAAAGAAATTCACCCGTTGATTATCATTGGTAATTTTATCTTTGAATTTTTATCAATCCACCCCTTCCAAGATGGTAATGGCCGCACTTCGCGGGTGCTGACAAATTTGCTATTACTCCAAGGCGGTTACGAATATATTCCTTATATTTCCCACGAAAAATTGATTGAAGATAATAAAAATGAATATTATTTGGCCTTGAATAAATCGCAAAAAAATTGGAAAACGGACCAAGAAGATATCAGTCCTTGGCTCTTATTTTTTCTAACCATTTTATTGAAGCAAACCCAATTAGCTATTGGATTATTATCTAAAGAATCAATGGAAAATCTATTGTCCGCGAAGCAGCTCACCGTCTGGGATTATTTTAATGAGCATAATATTGTCGCCCCCAAAGATCTGCGGGATGATCTTAAAATTGCCACCCCGACGATTACTCAAATATTGAATAAATTATTGGAAATGAAGAAAATAGAGCGGATGGGAGAGGGACGGGCAACCAGATATAAAAAAATAAAGACTAAGATATCATAAAAAGCTCCTGAAATACGGGGCTTTTTTGGTATCATTGACTATAATATATTATTGCTCTAATATTTAGAGTCAATCATAGTCCATTAAAAATAACCTTTAAATACACATATCATGATTACCGAGTCTATTGTCATTGGGATTCTGGCGCTCGTTGTCATTTATCAAGGAATGAGAATCCGCGCCCTGAAAAAAAAGTTGAAAACTGACCAGCTAAAACCATCCGAGGAATTGTCAGGAAAAATTATCATTGATTGCGCCGCTCCGCCGTTTGTGCCTAGGGGCTGGAGCGTGGCAGAGCATCAGCCAAGGGACAAGCAATATCAATTTGACCCCGCCCGAATATTTCTTTATCAGTCACGAACACAAGCAAAAGAATCTGTTAAGGGGAATGAGTTAAAAAAGGAATTAGAAGATAAATCGACTTTGAATGCTAATGTCCTGGACTATTTATTTGCCCACCCGAGGCTTATCCCAGAAGAATGGAAAGGCAAATTAGTTTTCTTTTTTGGCACTATTTACCGCGACTCGAATGGCCTCCTTTGCGTTCGTTGCCTCAATTGGGATGATTCCGAGTGGCGCTGGCACTGCAGCTGGCTAGGCCACGGCTTCTATTCGGACTGCTTTTCTGCCGTTGCCAGTTGATTTTTAATCCTTTGTTCTTATTTTAAAAAACAAAAAACCCTGTTTTACAACAGGGTTTTTTTCATATAGGTATCTTTTAATTTATATCCCAGTTTTTTATAATACCCTCTTACTCCTATTCCAGAAATAATCGCCATTTCTTTGGCTTTAGATTTTTTAGCAATCTTCTCCGCTTCTTTCATCAACTTTTTCCCCAGTCCGCTATGTTGGACTTTTTTGATATGTCCCACCGGCACCAGTTGGCCATAGACGTGAAGCTCTCTGATGATGGCGGGAGCGATGGGACTATTATTTGTTAGCCTTAAACGACAAAAACCATAGAGATCTTTTTGGTCCGGACTATTATAGCTCAAAAAATATTCTGTTCCGCCTGAGGCCGGATACTTGACGATTGATAGCTTGGCTTTTTTGACGTCCATCGGCTTGTCCTTAATCTCCCGACAACGAATACAATTGCATTTTACCCCGCGTTGTTGCATCACTTGTCTCAAGTTGGTCACTAAATTGCCAGCCACAATTGATTCTCCCGGAATATCACGAATTAGTCTGATAATGCGGACATATGGGGGCACGATGGCTTTGCAATCGGCAATGAGGTCTTCCAGTTCTTTGTCGGTATAGGGTTGATATTTACCTTGTTTGTACCATTTATACAATAAACTGCCCTTGGTGACGATGGTGGGATAGAATTTAATCTGATCGGGTTGATAGTCTTGATTGGAAAAAAGTTCTTTAAACATTTCTAGATCTCTTTTGGGGGTAGAACCCGGCAAGGCCGGCATAAAATGGTAGGTAACTTTAAAACCGTAATCTTTTAACAGTTTGGTGGCCCCAGCAATAGCTTTTATTCCGCTGCCTCGATTATTTAGTTTGAGAATTTGGTCATCAATCGCCTGAACGCCGATTTCCACTCTGGTGGCGCCTAATTGGCGCATCTCTAATAATTCTTTGGCATTGATATAATCCGGTCTGGTTTCCAGGGTCAGGCCGATTATCTTATATTTGGCCGTTTCATTTTTCTTTTGTTCAATTAACAATTTCTTTTTTAAATCGAATAGTTTTAGATTATGTCGATACGGCGATTTTATTTTCTTAATCAGATTATCAGCCAACTTTAGTCTAGAGTCCTCATTAGGATCTTCCGGTAATTTTAGCCTGGCGTAGTCATTGGCGGCCTTAAAGCAATTCAAAATATACCAAAATTTGTATTTAGTCGGCAGATAACTCCAGGTGCCGCCAATCACAATGACTTCAATTTTGTTTGGTTCATGTCCGTTGTTCTCCAGGGCTTTGAGGCGCAATACTATCTGTTTGTAAGGGTCATATTGGCATCTAATGGCCCGCATGACAGCCGGTTCGTTGGACAAGTAGCTGGCGGGAACATTTTTTTCATTAGGACAATAGGCACAATGGCCCGGACAAGGATAAGGTTTGGTTAAAACGGCTACCGGGGCGATGCCGGAGAGGGTGCGAATGGCTCTTTTTTTGAGTAGTAGCCCGGCCGCCTCTAAATTGATCCTTTCTTTGGTCGTCAATTTTTTATTCTTTAACCTTTTTTTAATCTCCGGCAATAAATCGGAGTGCAACAAAATCGCGTCTTGATATTTTTTGGCCAGACGTCGTTTGAGTTCCGACATTTGGTCGGGAGTTTTGATTTTAGTGAAGTCGGATGATAGAAATTCCAATATTGCTTGCCTCATTTTTTTCCAGTATAATATAAGTATAATCTAATTAATCTAACAATATAACAA
>Ga0265297_10007226_pt1 | contig 15525 bp, 20 predicted proteins | sample Munlanlwell13791_FD_192502 | JGI IMG/M metagenome (GOLD analysis project Ga0265297, IMG submission 192502) | Leachate microbial communities from a municipal landfill in Southern Ontario, Canada - Leachate well 137-91 | ecosystem: Engineered > Solid waste > Landfill > Unclassified | place... | reverse complement strand
AAATATCCTGGCCCAGGTCCTCCCCCAAGCCAAAGCGGCTAATATTAAAAACCTTCAAGCTAGTGGAAAAGTGGCCATGGTCGGTGATGGGATCAACGATGCCCCGGCCCTAGCTCAAGCCGACCTGGGGATTGCGATCGGTTCGGGAACTGATGTCGCGATCGAAACTGGTTCGATTGTTTTGGTCAGAAATGACCTGCGCGATGTGGTGACTGCTATAAAATTAAGCAAGTATGCTATGCGCAAGATCAAGCAGAACCTCTTCTGGGCGTTTGTCTATAATACTATTGGGATCCCGGTTGCTGCCGGATTCCTTTTTCCAATTAATGGCTTTCTTCTAAACCCCATTATTGCCGGGGCGGCAATGGCTTTCAGCTCCGTCTCCGTTGTTTCCAACTCCCTCTTGATGCGCCGCTTTAAACCGTAAATGCCTAAAATATAGGCAAAACACTATTTTGCGGCTTAAATAAGCCAAATATCAAGATAATGCCTATAAAATGGCAAAATTCGATGCAATTTTACCCCCTGCCTAGACGATAAGTATATGATGAACAACAACGTCGGTCCCAACTTTTAATCTGCTTCAGACCCACGGCTCTCATTCCGTTCATATTCAAACAAACAGGAGAAAAATAAATGAATATAATAAGTAAGATTGGTGAATATTTAAAAAACAATGACAGAACGGTAAAAATCGTTGCTTTATTGTTGGTTTTAGTTTCATTCACGATCATCAAATCGTCAGGCAAAGAGAGCAATCTGCAGGCAATGGTATTTTCCCATAAATATCATGTATTTTATGGTGGGTCGGCGACCTCGACCGCTTATAACTCTTTACCTAACCAGACCGACAGCACCCCCTGGACCACTGCTATGGGGACCAGATGTCGGGAAGGGGTGGTAGCCTCAAACTTCCTTCCTCTTGGGACTAAGGTCATGATTAAGGGGTTTGGGGACCAGGTGTTTGTGGTTGAAGACCGGATGCATAAACGATTTAGCGACCGGATCGACGTTTGGTTCCGGAGCTATCCCGAAGCTATGAAGTACGGTAAACGGGATATTGAGTTCTATATCGTAAAATCGTAAATAGAAGGTAATTTTAAGCCCTCCGGGATGACCGGAGGGCTTTTTTTTGTCCTTTGAATAGGGTATTATTCTATTAATGGAGCCGAAATTAGAACGATTAAAGAAGATCCTCTCTGAATTAAAACGAGTAGTAGTTGCTTATTCCGGGGGGATTGATAGCACCCTGCTCCTTAAAGAAGCTCTTAAGCAATTAGGGGCTGAAAATGTTCTCGCGGTGATCGCCGAATCACCGACCTATCCCCAGGCCGAACTAACGACCGCTATTTCCCTGGCTGACCAACTGGGGGCGGAATGCCGTCAGATCAAGACCGAAGAATTTAGCGATGAAAATTTTCTTTGCAATTCAAAAGAGCGTTGTTATTTCTGTAAAAAAGAACTTTTTGCCAGGCTGCGTCAAATAGCCATGGAAAAAGGGTATGAACATGTCGTTGACGGGTCGAATTTAGACGACCTGGAAGACTTTCGGCCGGGGAGTCGGGCCAAGGCGGAGTTTGGTGTTCGCAGTCCTTTGCAGGAAGCGGCCTTAACCAAGGCGGAGATCCGCCAGCGGGCTAGACAACTCGATCTGCCCAATTGGGATAAGCCATCTTTGGCCTGCCTATCATCGCGGATTCCCTACGGTACAAGGATTACGCCGGAGATCATCGCGCGGGTCAACCTGGGTGAGAATTACTTGAAAGACAAAGGCTTTGGCCAGGTTAGAGTGCGGCACCACGGTTCGATCGCCAGGATCGAACTGGAACAGACTGAGATCCCCAGGGTCATGGAGGAGGGGCTGATGCCGGAGATCACCAAATACTTCGAACAGCTTGGCTATTTTTATGTGACGATCGACCTCAAAGGTTATCGGACCGGCAGTTTAAACGAAGACCTTTAAGCCCGCTGTTTTTTATACTTGACAAAAACAGTCAAGTAAGTTAATATTTTATTATGAAGCTTTCAACTAAAAGCCGCTATGCCGTAACCGCCTTGTTTGACCTGGCGACCAACGCTAATGGAGCGCCGATCCAGGCGAAAGTGATCTCTAAGCGCCAGGGGATCTCCCTGAACTACCTTGAGCAGTTACTTTTGAAATTAAGAAAAGCCGGTATAATTAAAACCGTCAGAGGACCAGCCGGTGGACACTATTTAGCAAAGGAACCAGCGAAGATCAGTGTTGGTTCGGTAATTCGGGCAACCGATGGGCCGATCAAATTGGCTAGCTGTGTCTCTTCCCGAGTCCATTGTACCGGTGGAGGATGCTGTTCTACCCGCAAACTTTGGCATAATTTAAGCGAAAAAGTGGCATTGTTGTTTGACCAGACCACTCTGGCCGACCTTTGCCAGAAGGAGCAAAAATGAACAGAATATACTTTGACTATGCGGCGACGACTCCGACCGATCCGCGGGTCGTGACCGCGATGCTTCCTTACTTTAATGAGAAATTTGGCAACCCCTCGTCGATCCACAGTTTTGGCCAGGAGACCAAGAGTGCCGTCGAAAAGGCCCGCGAACAAGTCGCTAAATTGATCGGTGCCAAACCGGCGGAGATCATCTTTACTTCCGGCGGGACCGAGGCCGACAATCACGCGTTAATGGGTGTTGCCTTTGCCAATGAAAAGCAGGGGGACCATTTGATAATTTCCGGGGTTGAGCATCACGCCATTACTGAATGCGCCGATTTTCTGAAAAAACGGGGCTTTCGGGCAACTGTCTTGCCAGTCGATAAATATGGCTTGGTCGATCCGGCTGAAGTCGCCAAGGCGATCGAAGCCAAAACGATCCTGGTTTCCGTGATGCACGCCAACAATGAGATCGGGACGGTCCAGCCGCTGGCCGCGATCGCTAAAGTTATCAAAGAGCGGAAAGCGGCGCTTGGCGCCAAAATCTATTTTCACACCGACGCGGTCCAGACCGCCGGCCACCTGCCGATCGAGGTCGACGCGCTTGGCGTCGACTTGTTATCGATCTCCGCCCACAAGCTTTACGGCCCGAAGGGGGTCGGTGCGTTGTATCTCCGCAAGGGGACCCGCTTGACCAGTTTTCTTCATGGTGGCGCGCAAGAGGGGGGGAAACGGGGCTCGACCGAGAATGTCCCCGGGATCGTCGGGTTTGGCGCGGCGGCTGAAATCGCCCGTCAGGAGATGGCCGGGGAGAACGATCGGGTCGCTAAATTACGAGACAAGCTTAAAGACGGTCTGCTGGCCGGGATCCCGGAGAGTCAGCTTAACGGCCATCCGACTGATCGCTTGCCGAACAACCTGAATATCACCATCAAATATATTGAAGGGGAATCGATGCTTCTTAGTCTCGATATGGAGGGAATTGCCGCTTCGACCGGTTCGGCCTGCAGTTCCGGCTCCCTGGAACCGTCGCATGTTTTGCTGGCGATCGGCCTGCCGCACGAGCTGGCGCACGGTTCGATCCGTTTTTCCCTTGGTAAATATACGACCGAAGCGGAAGTTGACCGGGTTTTGGAAATATTTCCGCCGATCGTTAAGCGATTGCGGAAAATGTCGCCGTTGTACGTTTGTAAATAATAGGAGGAATAATATGGCCAGCAATTATAGCGAAAAAGTGATGGAGCACTTCCGCCATCCCCGGAACGTCGGGGAGATGGAGAATCCAGACGGTATCGGCAAAGTCGGTAATCCTACTTGCGGCGATATCATGGAGATGTACATCAAGGTGAAGGACGACATTATTACCGACGTCAAGTTCAAGACCTTTGGCTGCGGAGCGGCGATCGCCACCTCTTCCATGTCGACCGAGATGATCAAAGGGAAGACGATCGAAGAGGCGCTGAAATTGACCAATAAAGCGGTCGCGGAAGCGCTGGGCGGCCTGCCGCCGGTTAAAATGCACTGCTCCGTCCTAGCGGAAGAAGCGGTCAAAGCGGCGATCGATGATTACTTAAAGAAAACGACCGGTAAGGGGCTCCCGGGGTTTAAACCGTCGGAGGAGCCCATTTGTGAACATTAAATATGGCGATAAGCCAGTTGTCTAGCCGAGCATAATGGCGGGTTGTGGTGAAATTGCCCCACTGCTCTGAAATGCCGTCCATTAAAAATTTGTATTCATCAGGCGTTAAAGGTTGAAAGTTGTTAATTACGCATTTTGCCGCTTCTCTAAGGACATGATCGATCTGGTTAAGGAAACAGTTCATCCCGCCGTCTATCTGCGCTATTTTTTTGGCGGTCTTTGCCAAGATCGGCAGCCGCTCCCTGGTTGGCAGCGTTTTCGCGTAGTTAACAAAATCGTCAGAGAGCAATTCCAGCATCATCATGTTGTGGTCGCTGAAAAGATTCGGCTCAACAATTTTTTCCATCTGAACGGCATAACGCTGGCTTGGCGATTCGATCGAACGTGAGAGGCGGATTGCCAGGACTATGGCGCCTGTTGTCAGGCAACCGTCGATCGCTTGCCTTCTTATCTCGTCCCGTTCTTGCTGGGTTGGGATGGCGGTCAGGTGTTTGGTAAATCGGTACTCCTGGATGGTCACGTTGTCGATTCTGCCGCCTGCCTTGCCGATCATTTTTTTAACCATTTTTCCAGGCGATCGGCGTGGGATGTGGCGGGAAACGCGCTCCAGTGTTTAGCGATCGAACCTTTAAGCCGGTCGAGCTCTTCCTGACTTGGGTTTTGACCGACCAGGTCGCCGGAAAGCTCCTGCAGGACCAGATCAATATTTTCCTGAACAGCCGAGACCTTGGCCAATAATTTAGCAATGATGGAGAAGCGTTCGATCCGCAAGGCCGGGGGGCTCATTCTGGCGAGAAGGGTGGCTTCCGTGGTTAAGAGTTCAAAGGCGGAAAGATCATTGTCAGTGTACATTACAAGGGGAACGATCTTTTTGGTAATCACCGTAAACCGCCGGTCGGGCGCTTCGATCTCCCTGGCCAGTTTTCCCGCTAAGGCTGACCATTGGCAATCAAGATAAGCGATGATCAGCTTTTCCCGGTGGTGATCCCTCTGGTCACTGGTCGGGAGTTCCGGTAGTTTTCTTCCCAACTCTCCCATGGCTTTGAGCGGCCTGGTTAAGTTACCGGAGCGAATGGTCGCGTTGATCACTACCCACCCGACGGTGAAAATGTCCGGCAGACCAAGCCCCTCGTAACAATTATTTAAGCTGTCGATGATGTGGGGCGGGGGTGTTTCCAGGTCGGTCGCCAAAATGAGATAAAATTTTAACGTGTTCTTGGCTTCGGCTAAGACCTGATTGGTGTCGATTTTGGCGGCTGGACTTTTTACCAGTGGTGGCTTTGACCCTCCGCCTCCGCTGCGGCAGATCCGCTGGTCTCGAGCGTTAAAGAAAAAAGAGGCCGGATTGGTTGAAGCTGAAATTCTACTTTTCAATTGACGAAACCTTTCTAGAGCTGTTGGCAGCCCGGGGAACAGTGTTACAATGATATATAGGAAAAAATGATGGAAAATTTCACTCAACACCGAAAAATCTTGATCGCCATGTCGGGCGGCGTCGATTCCTCCGTGGCGGCCGCTCTGCTGATCGAGCAGGGATGGGAGCCGATCGGAGTGACGATGAGCCTTTATTGTTCGACCAAAGGGTCTGACCGGAGCTGTTGTTCGGCCGAAGCGGCGATCGACGCCCAAAAAGTGGCGGCCAAACTGGGGATCCCGCATTACGTCGTTAACTTTAAAAGCGAATTCGAAAAAACGGTCATCCAAAACTTTATTGATGAGTATAAGAACGGCCGGACCCCCAATCCCTGCGTCCGCTGCAACCAATTCCTGAAATTCGATCTCCTGATGCGAAAAGCGCGCGAGCTGGGAGCGGAATATGTGGCGACGGGGCACTATGCTAGGGTTGAAAAAAATCTAAATACTAAAAACGAAAATCTAAACAATGAATTTAAATTATTAAAAGGGAAAGATCTTAAAAAAGACCAATCGTATTTTCTATACAGAATGACGCAGGACCAACTGGCGCGGACTATTTTCCCGTTAGGGGAGATGACCAAAGACGAGGTTCGGGCTAAAGCCCGGGCGTTGGGACTGACGGTCGCCGAGAAGAAGGAGAGCCAGGAGATCTGTTTTATCGAAGACGACGACTACGCCCGCTTTATTCGGGAAAAGGTCCCTGAAGCGGTCAAGCCGGGGCCGATCCTTGATTCCGCCGGGCATAAAGTCGGGGAGCATGAAGGAATCGCTTTTTACACCATTGGCCAACGCAAGGGGATCGGGGCGCACCGGGAGCCGCGCTATGTGATCGGCCTCGACCGGGCGAAGAACACGGTTGTTATCGGGACCAAGGAAGAGACTTACGGCTCGACTCTAACCGCGGACGAGGTTACTCTTATATCTAGGACAACCCCCGGTCAAATAGAGGCGAAAATACGTTATAATGCTAAAGCGGCTAAGGCGACGATCCGTGACCTAGGTGACGGGACGGTTAGCGTGAGTTTTGCCGAGCCGCAATTAGCGATCACCCCCGGCCAATCGGTCGTTTTTTATCAAGGAGAGGAAGTTATCGGTGGCGGAATCATTAGTCGAAAAGATCAATAAGCTCAAAACCCTGCGCCAGGCGGTCATTTTGGCCCACAACTACCAGCCGGGCGAGGTCCAGGATGTGGCCGATTACGTCGGCGATTCGCTTGGCCTGTCGATCGAAGCATCCAAGGCGACGGCCCAAGTTATTGTCTTTTGTGGCGTTGATTTCATGGCCGAGACCGCCGCTATTCTTTCGCCCAATAAAACTGTCCTGATCCCGGAGAGCAACGCCGGCTGTCCGATGGCCAACATGATCGACGCGGAAAAATTGCGCGCCTTAAAAGCCGAACATCCCGGCGTGCCGGTCGTTTGTTACGTTAATTCCAGCGCCGCGGTCAAAGCGGAATCGGACATCTGCTGCACTTCGGCCAATGCGGTCGCGGTCGTCCGTTCTTTACCGGATAAAGAGATCATCTTTGTCCCGGATAAATTCCTCGGCCTTAATACCCAGAAAGCGGTGCCGGAAAAAAAGCTGGTCCTTTTCCCCGGCTATTGCCCGACCCACGCCAAGATCATGCCGCAGCAGATCGTTGAGGCTAAAAGGCAAAGGCCGGAGGCGAAGGTCTTGGTCCACCCAGAGTGTCGTCCTGATGTCGTAGCCCTGGCCGACCAAGCCCTCTCAACCGATGGGATGCTTAAATACGTTAAGAATTCGCCGGACCGGGAGTTTATCATCGGGACGGAGATTGGGCTCATCCACCGCCTGAACAAGGAGAATCCCGACAAAAACTTTTATCCGGTGACCGACCTGGCGGTCTGCCCGAACATGAAAATGACCACGCTGGAAAAGGTCCTCTGGTCGCTGGAAGACATGAAAACTGTCGTGAAAGTTGACGAATCGGTCAGGGTCAAAGCGGAGCAGGCTATCTTGCGGATGCTGGCGGTCGGCCGGCAGGATTAAAATGAAAATCGGCATCGATATCGATAACGTCATTACCAATACTTTTGAAGAGCTTTCTCACTACTTCAACCACTTTATGAGGAAGGAGTTTACTCCTCCGGAAGCGATTGAAGCGATGCGGAAAGAAAAGCTAAAGATGGTCGGCTACTGGTTCCTGACCTGGCGTCGTGGGCTATTGACCCAGGTTAAGCCGATCGCCGGGGCCAGGGAAACGATCCGCTTACTGCACGCCGAGCATCAGATCGCCCTGATCACCAGCCGGATGCCGGTCTTTAACCGCCAGACCAAGATCTGGTTGTCGCGCCACGATGTGCCATACCACGAACTGCACCACGCCAAGGAAAAGCACAAATACAAGAAGGCTGGGGGATGCCGTTACTTCATCGAGGACAATCTGGAAGAAGCGGAAGTCCTGGCCGATCATTGCGAGAAGATCTTTTTATTCGATTACCCCTGGAACCGGCGAACCACCAGAGACAATATCATCAGGGTCAACGGCTGGCGGGATATTGAAGCTTTAGTGAATGCCGGTTAGTGACGGACCGCCTTCATTGGTCGGATGCGCCGAGGTTTTAGCTTGTCTTCTTAACCCTCTGTCAATTAGGTCGTAAACGTCCTGCATCATAAAAGGTTTCTTAAGGTAATCCAGCGCTCCCAGTTCAATCGCGCGGGCATGCGCGACTTCGTTTGATGTCCCGGTAATGATTATTACTTCCGTGTTGGGGGATAGTTCCTTGATCTTTTTGAGGACCTCTAAGCCGCCGTCCATTTCCGGTCTGCCGTACGGTAAGGGATCTTTTTGCAGCCACAGGTCCAAGAGGACAATGTTGAAACCGTCTTTTTTAAAGATTTCCAGGAAATTCACGGCTTTTTCATAGGTCGCGATCTCATAGTCCTTGATATTCAGGATCAATTTTAATGATTCTAATACTGACACTTCATCGTCAATGACCGCGATCTTGGTGGAGTTGCTCATTTTTGTTTCTCCTCTTCTTTATTTTTTCTGATCGATCTCTTGTATAAGGCCCGGGCGACGACCTCATAAATGTCTTCGACTAAGAACGGCTTTTTGATGTATTCCATCGCCCCTAAAGTCACGGCGTTGGCATGGGTCGTTTCTGAAGGGTAGGCGGTGATAATGATCACCTCAACCCCGGGATCGATCGATTTTATCTTCCTTAACAGGTCGATGCCGTTATTGTAGCTTTTCTTGTCATGATCGTTGGAAGCGGAAGGGATGATCATATCAAGAAAAATAACGTCATATTTGTCTTTGGCGAAATTATCGATCGCCTCATGGCCGCTTAAGAAGCCGTCGATCTGATAATCCTTTATTTTTAGGATCATTTTTAATGATTCTAATACGGATATTTCATCGTCAACCGCCATTATCCTGACGTCTTTTGGCAAGTTCATTCCCCTTAAAGTAAATAACAAGGGTAGTTTAGCATTCTCGACTATATATTGCAATAAAAATTAGGTTGTGTTATCCTAAATAAGGACGATAAAACAGGCCGGGGTAGCTCAGTTGGTTAGAGCGAGGGACTCATAAGCCCTAGGTCGCCAGTTCGATCCTGGCCCCCGGCATGGATATTTAAACATGAAAGATAAAACCTTGGCTGTTTTGTGCTACCTGACGTGGGTCCCGTCGATCTACCTCGTCTTGACCGAGAAGCGCCGCAATGATTACCTGAATTATCATGCCCGCCAGGCGCTCCTGCTCTGGACGATCATCTTCGTGGTCTTTTTTGCCGCCCGGATGATCGTCAATTCGATCTGGCTGATCTATTATGTTCCCCATCTCGAAGTGATCGAAACTTCGGTCGGCTTTGCTTCCTTTATTTACGCCGCTTACTGCGCCCGGCGCTGTTATCTTGGGGTCCCCTTTACTATTCCTCATTAAGGAAGGTTAGCAATGATCAAGGACGAATTTTTAGACGCGATCGCGGAATACCAGATGTTTTCACCTGGCGAAACCGTCGTGGTGGCGGTCTCCGGCGGGCCGGATTCCTGCGCTTTGCTTAGCCTGCTGAATGAATATAAAGAACAGCTTGGGATCTCGCTTCATGTCGCTCATTTAAACCATATGCTTCGCAAGAACGACGCCGAACTTGATGTCCGGTTTGTGGAAGGGCTGGCCCAGAAAATGGGACTGCCGATCAGCGTCGAAGCGCGCGACGTGGCCGCCCTGGCGTCAGCCGAGCGGTTGGGGATCGAAGCGGCGGCCCGGCTGGCCCGTTATGACTTTTTCGAACGGTTAGCCGATAAGATCGGAGCGCAAAAGATTGCCGTCGGGCACACTGCGGAAGATAATATCGAGACTTTCCTGATGCGTCTGCTGCGCGGCTCCGGTTTGAAGGGGCTCTGCAGTATCCCGGCCAGGCGGGGGAAGATCGTTCGCCCGCTGATCAAGGTCTGGCGCCGGGAAGTCGAAGACTACGTCAGCGCCTTAAAAATGATCCCTCGCCGCGACTACACCAATTACGAATCGAAATACATGCGCAACAGCATTCGCTTAAAGCTGGTCCCGCAGCTTAAGCTTTATAATATGAATATCAAGGAGATCCTCCTGCAGACCGTCCTGATGCTCAACGAAGACCGTTACTACCTGGAGAGCGAGACCGAAGAGCTGATGACCAAGCTTATCCTGGAAGAAAAAGAAGGGCTGGTCCGCCTTGATCTGATCAAATTGCTTGAATCGCAGCTGGCGATCAAGCGCCATCTTCTCCGTTTGGCGATCGAAAAGGTCAAAGGGAACCTCACCGAGCTTTCCTTTAACCATGTCCGTTCGATCATCGACCAGCTGCCCGCCGCTAAAAAATGGGAGCTTCATCTGCCCGACGGGATATTGGTCTATGGTGATGGAAAGACCCTGACGGTAAGCCGGGAACGCCTCACGGAGAAGGTCGAACCCTTCCGGTACGCGGTCCTGGTTCCCGGCGAGACGACTATCCCGGAGATCGGCCTTTTGGTCCGGGCGACCGAAGAAACGGCGCTTGGCCCGACCGGTCCGGAGATCGCTTATGTTGACCAAGATTCGCTTGGCCGGGACATAGTCGTCCGCAATAAGCTTCCCGGCGACCGGTTCCAACCGCTTGGTTTGGCCGGGACGAAAAAACTCCAGGATTATTTTGTGGACGAGAAGGTTCCCCAGGAGAAAAGGGACGCGGTACCGGTCTTTGAGAGTGCCGGCCGGATCATCTGGCTGGGGGGGCTGCGCTTGGATGACCGCTCAAAAGTAACCGCGACTACCCGGCGGATCTTAAAACTAGAGCTGGCAAAATGACCAGAATAATTGAAATAAATAACGCGGCTGAAGCAATTAAGGAATTTATCGCCCTTGGGGTTGATCCGGCTGGAATTAAGATCATGGCTCCGAAAGCGGTTTTCCGGGTGCTGAAGATCAGTTCGCTTCGTCCGGTCGCGGCCAACATCTTGAAGCAGGAGAGTCTTTCTTACGGTGCGGAAACGGCGACCCCTTACGGTTCGATCATCCAAGCGGTCAAAGCGACCGATGTCCTGCTTTTTGGGACTATCCGCCAGCTTTTGGCCATCGCCAAAAAACTGAAGGCCCACCAATTTGGCCTCCCCGCGGTTGGCGCGGAGATCGAAAAGGTCCTGGCCGATCGGCCTCTGCCGATTCTCAAAATTGGCAAACAAGCTTTTAATTTCGGCCGCCGGACCTTCATTATGGGGATCGTTAACGTCACGCCGGATTCTTTTTCCGACGGCGGCCGCTTCCGGGCCCCATCCGCCGCGATTGCCCAGGCGAAAGCTTTGTTTGACGCCGGCGCCGACCTGATCGATATCGGCGGCGAGTCGACCCGGCCGGGGTCAAGGACCGTTCCGGCTAAGACCGAGATCGCCCGGGTCGTTCCGGTGATCGAAAAGCTGGCGGGGAAGATGCCATTGTCGATCGACACCCGCAAAGCGGCCGTTGCCGCCGCGGCTCTTGAAGCGGGAGCTGATTTAGTTAACGATGTCAGCGGCTTTCGTTTTGACCGAAAAATGGCGTCGACCGTGGCTAAATATAAGGTTCCGGTCTGCGTGATGCATTCCAGCGGGACCCCGCGGCGGATGCAGGCCAACCCCAAATATGACGACTTAATTGGGGAAATAATCGCTTCCCTGGAACAAAGCCTTGAAATTGGGTTAAATGCTGGTATACTACCTGATAAATTTGTGATCGATCCCGGCCTCGGTTTCGGCAAGACTTTGGATCACAATTTAGAGATCGTGCGGCGGCTCAAAGAGCTGAAAAGTTTGGGGCGGCCGATCCTGATCGGGCCGTCGCGCAAGTCGCTGATCGGCCAGGTCCTGGAGCTGCCCCCAACGGAGCGGCTTTTGGGGACGGCGGCGGTGACCGCGCTGGCGATCCGGAACGGGGCCGATATTGTCCGGGTCCACGACGTCAAAGAGATCAGCCAAGTCGTAAAAATGGCGGATTCAATCGTTAGGAGGAAATGACCATGGCAAAGAAGAAAGCGACCAAGAAACCGGCGAAAAAACCGGTCAAGAAGGCGGTCAAGAAAAAAGCTCCGGTTAAAAAGGCGCCCGCGAAGAAAGCCCCTAAAAAAGGCGGCTTGGTGATGGCTTATCTCGGGCTCGGTTCCAACGTCGGTGACCGCGAGGAATATGTCGAACAGGCGTGTTTTCTGCTGGAAAAGAACCCGTACATCCAGGTGACCAAACGCTCGGCCAATTACGAGACCGAACCGGAAGGGAACAGCGAGCAGCCGAAGTTCATCAACGCCGCGGTCGAGATCCGGACCAAGCTCGCGCCGCAAAAACTGCTTGATGTCTGCCAGGAGATCGAAGCGGCGCTCGGCCGCGAACGGGAACTCGAGTGGGGACCGCGGACGATGGACATCGACATCCTCCTGTACGACGATATGATAGTATCCGACGATAACTTGCAGATCCCGCATCCGCTGATGCACGAGAGGATCTTTGTTCTGAAACCGCTCCGGGAGATCGCCCCGCGGGTGATCCATCCGGTCCTGGAAAAAACGATCGAGATGATCTACGACGAGAAAAAAGCGGAGCATGGCGATACTTACGATGATGAACTCCCCGGGTTCAAAGAGATCAAAGGGGCGAGCCTGGACGATTTCGAACGCTGGTAAATTGAAAACAAAAAGCGCCGCGGAAACGGTCGAGTTGGGCCGGCAGATCGGCGCTTTTTTGTTGCCGAACGAAGTCGTGGCGCTGACCGGGACCCTGGGGGCCGGGAAGACCACTTTGATCCAGGGGATCGCGGCCGGCCTGGGCGTTAAAGATTACGTCACTTCACCGACCTTTATTATCATTAATGAATATCAGGGGCGCTTGCCGCTTTACCATTTTGACCTCTACCGTCTGGAAGACCTTGGCTCGATCGAAGAGTTGGGGGTCGAGGAATATTTTCAGCGGGGCGGGGTTTGCCTGATCGAGTGGGCGGAACGGATGACGGAACTTTTGCCGGCGAAGAGAGAAACGATCGAGATCAAATTGATCGATGAGAATGAGAGGGAAATATGCGTCTCCTCGGGATTAGCGGCGCGACTAAAGTAGTCAGTATCGGCCTGATCGACGAAACCAAGGTTTTGGTGGAAACGACCGTGGCCGGGGCCCAGTCGGAGCGGGTGATCTTCTACGTGAAAGAAGCGGGGATCGAACCGGAGCAGATCGAAGCGGTCGCCGTGGCGATCGGTCCCGGCTCTTATTCCGGACTGCGGGGAAGCGTCACCGCCGCCAAATCGCTGGCCCAGGCTTTAAATATCCCGATCGTGGGCGTGAACACGCTGGAAGCGATCGCTTATAATTTAATTGAGATCGAAGGGACCATGGCGGTCGTCCTTGATGCCCGGGCAGACGAATATAACTTTGCCCTGTTCAGCGCCAAGGGAGGAAAACTCCAACGGCTGACCGATGATTTAGTGGTTAAACTCGGCGCTTTGGCGGACAAATTAAAGAAGATCTCGGGACCGATCCACTTAGCCGGTAATACTAAGGGCTTGAAGGAGTGCGGTTTGGGCGATAATTTTTTATTTGCCGAAGAGAACCATTCAATTCCTTACGGTCTCAACGTTGCCCGGTTGGGTCTCGAGAAGATTAAAAACGGAGAGCGGGCCGATCTGCTGAAATTAGTCCCTCACTATTCCCACCAACCGAACATCCGCGAATTTAAGTCTTAGTCGATCCTCAAATAGAGGCTAAGCGTGCTGGTTCGCCCCTCATCTTTGATGCTTTCCAGCGGGCCCAGCACCTCGGCTTCAAAGTAATTCGCCCCCTGAAATAGCTCGCCGCGGGTATAATGCGGATAGGCGGCCTCTTTGAGATTACGGAAAGATATTTGTAGCTGGATCGGTCTGGTTTCGCCGTTAATTTGCGGAAAGGTGACGTTAAATCTCCCCATGGAGCGGAAAAATGGAAGGCCCAGCTTAAAGATCTCTCCCTGCTCGCGCAGCATGATCTTCGCGTAATGTTCATCAATTCCTTGGACCACTTCAGCCGGGATAAGCCCTCGGCCTTCAGTTGGAAAAGCGAATGGCGGCTGGTTGATCGGTCCGACCTTAGCTTGGGCCGGCAATAAGAGCTGGAAAACACTCCAGGGGGCGCAAGCTTGTGTTTTGCCGGAAAGGTTAACGAGATGCGCGCTGACGATCAAGTCTCCCGGGCGGGTTCCGAAAGTTATTTCGCGGATTACCTGAAGACCGGTTTCCGGGCAAACCGGACTTTCTAATATCAGTCCCCGGTTGGCGATTTGGGTGACGTTATATTCGCCAAGATCAGGCGCGATAAAAGGAACCCCGCCGTTAAAAAGCTTTTGCGGCGCGATCCAGGTTTTTTCTCCGCCGATCAAGACTTCCGGCCAGGTTGTCGTTTGTCTTTCCGGTAAATGGCTGGACTTGGAGAGTTCCGCGAAAAGGCGGGGGTTGGAATAGACCAGTTCATGGCCGTTCTTCTGCAGGCTGATGATCCGGCCTCCCCGGCTGGTGACGGTCGCCTTTAACCTGGAGGAGTCGGTCATTTCCCAGGTCTGGCAATGGAAGCGGGATTTTTCCGGAGATAAATATTGAATTCTGTTTGGCATCTTTGTCATGAATGTATTTCATCAGGAAAATCAAATAATTTCACTTGTTAGGAAAAAATCTTCATGTGATATAATTTGGTCATGATCGAGATAATTCCCTTGAAAGATAAGGAGATATCCCAGGTGGTGGCGATCGAAGCGAAGTGTTTCCGGTTCCCAAAGCCGGAATCGATCTTCCGCGAGGACGAGCATAAATACTTGGTCGCTAAAGATGGGAACAAAGTTGTCGGTTACATCGGGATCGAGAAGATCCTTGACGAGACCCACATTATCAACATGGCGGTCGACCCCGATTACCGGGGGCAGGGGATCGCCAAACGCCTGATGCAGCATGTCCTAAATGACGAGGATGTCTTTTTTCTGGAGGTTAGGGCTTCCAACGAGACGGCGAAAAGCGTTTACGAGCGGTACGGGTTTAAAGTGATCAGTACCCGGAAGCAGTATTATCCTGACAACGAAGACGCCCTGGTTATGAGGCGGATCCCTTTTGAATAAGCTTTAGGATTTCCGCTTTCTTGGCTTCGATCTTGGCTCGAATTTGCTCAGCTTCTTGCGGCGTTCTGGCGACGACTACGTAATCTTCGATAAACGCTTTGCCGGGATCCAGTCCCGCGCCGGAAACTTTAATGCCGATCCTTTCCAATAAATGAAAAGGGATGAATTTTAAACTGACTTCCCGCGCAAAAATATCCGGCTCATCAAGAATTATTGGCGTAGGCGGAAGCGGGATTTCCGGGCAATCCGGCTGGGAACGCAGAGTGGTTAGAAATTTCTCTTCTTCGTGACGGTTGGTTGTCTGGCAAACCAACATGATATCAAGGTCGCTGTCTGGTCTGGCTTGACCGCGGGCGGTGCTGCCGAAGACCAGTACCCCCCTGAGATTATGGCCCAAATTAGAGTTGAGCGCTTTCTTCAGGAGCTCCAGCCTGTTTTTTGTCAGTTGCGGCGTCTTAGGAGGAACCGGCTTGACTGCGTT
>Ga0265297_10007225_pt1 | contig 15526 bp, 23 predicted proteins | sample Munlanlwell13791_FD_192502 | JGI IMG/M metagenome (GOLD analysis project Ga0265297, IMG submission 192502) | Leachate microbial communities from a municipal landfill in Southern Ontario, Canada - Leachate well 137-91 | ecosystem: Engineered > Solid waste > Landfill > Unclassified | place... | reverse complement strand
TGGCCATCTAGCCCTCCTTCAGTGAAAGTGAGAAAGGGGGCAGGCCATTCTGCCCACCCCCTCTTTTGGCGAAACTGTACGGCTACAGTTAAGCCGCGCTGGCACCTCTGAGCCTGCGGAACAGGTCTCCCAGGGCGACCAGCAGAAGCAGGGTGGGGAACAGATTCAGGATCACTGTACCTGTCGTATCCCAGGCTTCCTGGTTCTGGGCTATGATCACGCTATTGACGATGATGTATCCGATAACCGCGACAATCATCATCAGCACATCGCCGAAGATACCCATTTCACTTTCACCTCCAGTCTTTGGCTAGAAGCCTTAACAAAAAGAGCCGACTGCATTTCTCGCGTTATCGGCTCTCTCTCACGTGTAACAGTGTTATTCTATTGCTACTGATATATCATATTCGAAGGTTCCTTGTCAATAGATAACCTGACTATTTATACCAGTCTGGTTTTGGTCCCACATAAACGGGTGGCATAGCAGTGCCGTCAGGTTTTTGGAACTGGTCGGCAGTGGCGTCCAGGATGTCGCCTGTGTCCGGCAGGATCAGCCAGTAGTGCTCAAAGCCCAGGATTTTACCTTTCTGCAGCCGGCACTTGATGCCTTCCATGCTGAGATAGCCTTCCAGGGCAGTCGATACAGCAAAGCACATGCCTGTGGACGGTTTCTGTTTCAGGAGCCCTTTCCTGAATCCTAGGGCAATTCGCTGAAGCTGCTTAGGGGTGCTTGCTGTTCTGTTTCTCAAGTTCTTTCAACATTACCGCTGCCGGAAGCGTGAATCCTATGGCAGAGCAGAAGAGTTCTAAGACTATTTTTTCTAGGTGCTCTTGTCTTTCATGGACAAATACCTTCTCCCTGGCATTGGGCATCCAGAATATTTTTCGGCAGTAGTGGCACTTTCTCCAGAAAATCATTGCTTGTCCTCCTTGCTTGCCTTTTCTAATTTCCCTTCAAGATGCCTGATCTGGGCTTGATTGAAGAAGATCCAGGCAAAGGCTATCATGACCAGGGCCAGCATCGGGTCGTTTGTGATTACGCCCAAGACATTGCCGGCGATCAGAAGTACAAATGACATGAGTGCGAAGAACCATTTCATCTTCACTTGCTTTCTCCTTTGCTTTTCTTGTTCCTATCAGCATTGGCTATCCTGTCTGTGTAGCCATTCACGATCTTGAAGGATCCGGGCTTGTGCTTCTTGCAGCCGGATGATGTCCGGTATCCACCCCATTCAGGCTTGTCAGTGCAGTCCAGTTGCCCGTCCGGCCCCATGATGCATTTGGCACATTGGGTGCACTTCTTGTTCATGCCCCTAGCCCATGGGGGATTTGCTGGCAGAAGGCTGTCGTCTATCAGCGGTGTAGCTGGCTTCGATAGTGTTGGTGCCAGGGCAGGTTTCTTTTTGTCCTTGTGGGGACACTTGTGTTGTCTATCAGGAAACCAGTCCTGGCACTCGGGACACCAGTCCATGAAGGTCTTCTCCGGCCACAGTTTCACCCTGGGATGAAGCTCGATCTTGAGCCCGCATCTCTCCGGTGGCAGCGGAGGCGGCCAGAGCTTGGTCATTTACTTCTTGTCTCCTGTATGCGTTTGCCGCTAAATGGCCTAAACAGGTTACAGTGACGTATTATGTATTCTCTTCCCCATTGCCTAGCTTCGCAATATCTCTTAGTCCGCCCAAATTCTATCCAGAACCATGCATCCTCTTCTTCTGAGGTCAGTCTCATAAACCAGTGTCTTTTCTTTATAATAGGATGCAGTGACATGACAAGGCTGCTCAGTGTTCCCACAAATACTAGAAGCACGATGGTACGCATAGTGAAGCTAGATGACTCAGGGAATATATTGCTGGTAGTTTGCCCTAGATCAAGAGAAAGCCACACTACTCCTGTTGCTACTACAGATGCCAGCAACATGAAGATTGCTGTAGTTGCTAAGTCCCTGCCTGCCACTTTGGGGAATTTGCGGTATAAGGGCATCCTTGCCCATAAGGATATACATATAATCAGCAGTGGATATAATATGAAGGCTGTCACAAGAAAGATGCTACCGATGATAGCAAGTGGCATGCTAGTCATTTTCTCTAGTCATAACGCAGAATGCGGTGAAGTTGTAACAATCTCCTGTGCTTCCCTGCGGACTCCGGTGTCAAGGGTGGAGTAAAGACGCAGGAGACGTTTGCTGTCGGTGGACCAGTTGTAGTGACGCTCCACGGCATACCGTCCGTTGCTGCCATAGTCTGCCGGATGCTGGAGAACCTGGAGGATAGCTCTTGCTAGGTCGCGGGGATCCCCGGCCTTTGCCAGTAAGCCTGCGCCTGTGGAGTGGATATACTCCTCGAAGGATCTGGTGTTCGAAGCTACTACTGGTTTGCCCGCTGCCATGTACTCGAATATCTTGTGGGGACAGCAGTAGTCGGTCTGCGGAGAGGTGTTCAGAATAGGATGCACCAGGACAGTTGCCCGTTTTAGCAGGGGCGGGATGGATTCAGGAGGCAGGTTGCCGGTGAAGATGATGTCCTTGTGGAACCTTTCATCTACCAGCGGCCTGATTTTGGTTTCCGGTATGGCCCCGGCCAGGAGCAGGCAGCAGTCGGTTTCGCTTCTGACACGGCTGAAGGCCCTTGCCAGGACATCGATGCCCCTTCTCCGATTGTAGCTGCCTTCGTACATTATTATGGGCTTGCCAGGCAGAGTGATTGCTGGTGGCTGCGATGTCAGGGCGTCGAACTCCTCCAGGTCTACCGTGTTGCGGATGACGTGGGGGAAAGCGCCGAACCGCTTCTGGTAGTAGTGGGTCTTAGCCTGCTGGGAGATGGTGATGGCGGCATCGGAGTATTCCAGGGCTCTGCGTTCCCTGTTCACCCACTGCCCCAGGGTGCAGATCATTTGTCCTTTCCATGAAGGGTAGTAGTATTTGATGGCTTCGGGATACATCTCGTGCAGGTCAGCGATTACGTGGAGACAAGTATGTTTTCTGGCGATGGTCATGGCAGAGTCGACCGGGCGCAGGTCGTGGCAATGGAGAATATCGGCCTTGAAGTCGACAGCAGCCTGCTCCATGGCTTTTGCCCAGTAAGGATGTGTGCGGGAAGAGATGCCCAGCCTTACCAGCTTTTGTCCTATGCCCTTCAGTTTCTCTGGGGGCAGGACGATGCGGCGCACCCGGATGCCGTTGATAGTTTCCTCGGGCAACTGGTACGGCTTTTTGATGCACAGGAGAGATACTTTATGGCCAGCGGCGGTGAGCGTCTTGGCCTCTTTGGTTACCCTGGGATCGGGCGGGTAGCCGGAGCTATCCCACATCACCATGAGGATGTTCATATAGATTCTCTCCTTCCTGCCCTTCGACGTTCATACTCCTGAGGTACCTGGCGGTTACCTCTTCAGGATGCCCGTCAGCTACGATATGGCCCTGGTTCAGCATAATGCAGCGGGTGCATAGCTGCTTGATCGGCCCCATGCTCTGGCTGACGAATATCACAGTGCGGTTGCCTTCGGTGGCCAGCCTGCGCATGTGCTCCAGGGACTTGCGGCGGAAGCCCAAATCTCCCACGGACAGCACCTCGTCTATCAGCAATATGTCCGGCCGGCAGTGGGTGGCTACGGAGAAGCCCAGGCGGGCCTGCATGCCGCTGGAGTAGCGTTTGAGGGGCATGTCCATGGAGTCGCCCAGCCCGGAGAACTCCACGATCTCGTCGTACCGCTGCTGTATCTCGCGGCGGCTCATACCCAGGATGATCCCGTTGAGGTACAGGTTTTCCTTTCCAGTAAGCTCCGGCTGGAACCCGGCGGAAGTACCTATGAGCACCCCTGTGCGGCCATTCAGCTTCACTTTACCTTCAGTAGGGGCGATGATGCCCGCCAGTATGCGCAGCAGGGTAGTCTTTCCTGATTTGTTGTGCCCGATGATGCCCACCCGTTCACCGCGTTTCACTTCGAAGTTGATGTGTCGCAGTGCCCAGAAGTGATCTGCTTTCCGCTCGCTGTGGGAGTTGAGGAACCAGAACAGCCTTCCGGTCAGGTGGTACAGGTCGTCCCGCAGGGTGCGGTAGTTGGTGGATGTATTGGGATACAACTTGGACACGTTGGATACCGATATGGACATGCTCATACCACGTCTACGAAAGACATCTCCGTTCTCTTGAAGTACCACCAGCCGAAGACCAGCATGATAACGGCGCCGGCGGCGGCGATTCCCAGGTACAGGGGAGTAGGCGCAGTGGCTTTTACCAGGCAAGCACGGTAGCCTTCCATGATGCCCGCCATGGGGTTCAGCAAGTAAAGCATCTTCAGTCTTTCCGGCACCTGGGAGATAGGGTAGATTACCGGAGAAGCGTACATCCACAGTTGGGTCACCAGGGGCAGGGCATGGCGCACGTCGCGGTAATAGGCGTTCAATGCTGAAGCAAAGAGGGAGATGCCGATGGTAAAAGCTATCTGTATGATGATGATGGGAATGGCATAGAGCATGTAGGGGGTGAACGGTACATGGTAATAGAGCATCATCCCCAGGAAGATGACAAATCCGATAATGAAGTCCGCGCTGGTGGCCAGTACTGATGACAGAGGGATCAATTCTCTTGGGAAGTATATCTTCTTGATGATGCCGGAGTTGCTTTCGATACTGGGGACTGCCCGTCCCAGGGAGTTGGCGAAGAAGGTCCAGGGCAGCAGTGCCGAGTAGACGAAGATGGGATAGGGCAGCCCGTCGCTGGGGACTTTCAGCAGGAGTGAGAAGATCAGGGTGAACATCAGCATCAGGGACAGCGGCTGCAATACCGCCCACAGGATGCCCAGCACGCTCTGCTTGTAACGCACCTGAAGATCCCTGAAGGTCAGGGTCAGCAGCAGCTCGCGGCGGGCGGTTAGGGACTTAATGTAGGACAATGCGGGTGGTTCCTTTCGCGATTTCTTTCTCCGGCTTGTCTATCACCGCCAGCAGCCAGCGGGCGCCGGGAGATTTGCGGCTGAGAGACCTGTCGATTATGGCCATGGCATCCAGCGACCTGCCCAGGGACGGCAGCCAGCGGTGCAGGGCAAACAGTTTTTTGTGCGCCAGGGGCTCCATCCTGGCGATGATTGCTCCTGAAGGGACGAGATCGGAGAGCGTTTGCTCATTGAACGAGTGCAGGTGGCCCCACATGGGGGTGTATCTGGCGCAGTGGATGCACAGGACCTGTTTGATGATCTCGTTGTGGGGAACGGTGACAATGACCCGTTTCGCGGCGATACGGTACAGTTCTGCTATGGCTCCTTTAGGATCCTCCAGATGCTCCAGCACTTCCATGCACACTGCGGTGTCATAAGTGTTATCGGGGATGTCCAGCCTGCCGTCCAGATTGCCCAACATCACGGCATCCTGGCCCAGTTCCCTGTTGCACCAGTCTACCCGTTCCTGGTTCATGTCTATGCCGGCAATGCGGTGCTTTATGGCGGCTATCTTCAGAAAGTCTGCCTTTCCACAGCCCACATCGATGACTGATTCGCCGGCAATCTCGGCAGCTACTCTGCGGAAGCGGTAGAAGTCATCAGGGCTCAGGTTGCCCCGCGGCGGTCCGGCATTGCGGTAGAAAGCAGCATTCTTGACCATCCGTTCAAACTCCTGTGATTACTTCCCTGGCCAGCAGCTTTGTGCCCCTGGCAACTCTTTTCAACAGGCCGGAGCGTGGTGTTTGGGCACTTTCCTGCTTTGTCTCAGCCTTGCTTGACGGCAACGGGTCCGGGGAGAAGTCCCATGACCGGCAGGAAGTGCATTTAGGATTGCCGCAGAAGAAGAATGTTTTGTCTCTGGTCAGCGTCTCCAGTTCGATCTCCAGGGTCTTTTTCATGCTGGTGATCTTGCTGTCAGCCTGGCCTACCTTGCCTTCGGAAAGAACAGCGCCATAGCTGTAGTACAGGGGAATAAAGTTGCTGAACCCTTTAGCACACCCACCCGACCAGTTAAGCCGGAAGGTTTTTACTTCGCCGGTAGCATAGTCATAGTAATTGGTTCCCAGAGCGGGACGGTTCTGGTGCAGTCCCAGCAAGCCGATAGCCACGTGCGTGGTGCCGACGCCGGTTACCTTGGCATCAGTGCCGATCTTCAGGTTCCGGGCATCCAGCTCCTGGGCCATGACCCGAAGCACATCGTAGGCATAGGAGTCTGGCGTGTGGTTGGACGTGAGGGTTTGCGCCAGCTTGCCTATGGCAGTGAACGACTGGACGGGGTGGGCGCTGCGGCAGGAACCGGGGTAGTGGATCATGGCGTTGGCCAGAGAACCGGCATAGGACGGGGTGTACCTGTCAGATATGTGCCGGGAGTTTTCTTCGCTCAGGGGCAAAGGATAGACCCTGACAAACGACTCGGCTACCAGTGTGCCTTCAGTGCTGACCGTTTCCAGCAGGGCACCGATCAGCGTCCTGGGGCCGCCTGCCACATAGCCGATGGAGGCCATGGACACCTTCAGGTTCAGTATGTCACCTTTGCGGATGCCGAGTACCCTGAGATCGCGCATCAGGTCAGCCCTGCTAATTGGTGGCAGCATCTGAGTCCTCCTTGCTCCCGTTCCTGCGGGGCTTCTCTCTTGGCCGGTCCCAGTAGGGATTATGGCACCTGGGGCATACCCGCACCTCATCCTTGCGGGGGACCCATCTGTGCCCGCAGCGCAGGCAGATAAGCTTTCTGGTAGAAATGACAGCCACTTCATTACCTATTATATGATTATGTTGTGATATTGTCAAACGGAACTCTTGCCTATTGCAATATCATATTATAGTATGATATAATGTGCTTGTGAAAGTCCTGACGGTAATCGGCACGCGGCCTCAGTTCATCAAGTCGGTGCTGGTTTCCCGTGAAATGGCTGCCTGTGGTATCGAAGAAGTAGTAGCCCATACCGGACAGCACTACGATCACTGCCTGTCATGGGTGTTTTTCGGTGAGCTTTCTTTAGCTTTCCCCAAGCATCGAATGCCGCCTAACCACAGCAGTGCTGTAACGCATATCGCTTCAGTGATGCAGTGGCTGGAAAAGATTATTGCTGACGAGAAGCCGGATGCAGTGCTGGCTTACGGAGATTGCAACAGCACTTTGGCAACAGCCCTGTCAGCAGCCAAGACGGGTGTGCCCTTAGCTCATGTGGAGGCCGGGCCGCGGCAGCACGACATGTCTATCCCTGAAGAGCAGAACCGGGTGATTGCAGATCATCTGGCTGCATGGAACTTCTGCCCGACCTGGAGATGCCTGTATAACCTGAAGCATGAGGAGGCAAAGGGCGTTTTCACCGGGGACGTAATGCTGGACAACTTCATGCACTTCAGGGAAAAGGTGGGTGATTCCTGTGCGCCTTTGCCGGACATACTGCTGACGTTTCACCGCCCGGTTAATACGGATAATCCTGCCCGGCTGGAGTCGCTTTGCTATACCGTCATAAAAGCAGCCGAGACGCATAGTATCATGTTTCCTGTTCATCCCCGCACGCGCAGGGCGATACAGAGGGCAGGGCTGTGGAAGGGAATCGAGGCTTGTGCCGGAATATGCGATCCCCTCAGCTATCTGGAGACACTGCGGGTACTGACCGGCGGCGTGAAGCTGGTGATGACTGATTCGGGAGGGCTCCAGAAAGAAGCGTACTTTGCTGGGGTTCCCTGTATTACATTAGACGATAGCTCGCCCTGGCCGGAGACAGTGGAGTCAGGCTGGAACAAGGTCTGTGGGACTGACATGGACTTGATTCTTCGGTACGTGACAGGCAGATTCAAAGAGGCTAATGATGTACGCTGTGACTCTCGTCCTATTATGGAGTTTGGAGATGGCAGAGCGCATAAGGAAATAGTGAAGATATTATGCGGCGGGTGCTGATAATCTCCTTCCACTTTCCTCCCCGGCCTGCCGTGGGCGGGCTGCGGGCCTACGGGCTGGCCAGGTACCTTCCTTCGTTCGGCTGGGAGCCGGTAGTGCTTACCAGCGATTTGCCGTCCTTGCCTGCCAGGCTGGAGTGTCCGGTGATTCAAGTGCCGTTCCGCGATCCCTTGGGTAAAGTGAAACGGGCCTTCGGCATCGATGGTTCACAGAACCTGACCTGCCAGGTGTCGCAGTTGAAGCAGTCGCTGCGCGTGCCGTTTCTGGACTATGGAGTGAAGGCTTACGGTGAAGTCATGGCCTATCCCGACCCGTACAGGAGCTGGTACAGGGATGCCCTGGCTGTGGCGCAAGGGATTCCCTGCGATGCAGTAGTGTCTACCAGTTACCCGCCGACAGTGCACATGGTAGCTTCACAGGCAGGCAGGCCATGGGTAGCGGACTTCCGCGACCTGTGGACCCAGAACCACTACTATCCTTACAGCCCAATGCGGAAGGCCATAGAGGAGCGGCTGGAAAAGAAGGTACTGTCTTCTGCTCTGACGCTTACTACCGCTTCCGAAGAACTGTCACAGGAGTTAGGACAACTGCATGGCAGGAAAGTGTCTACTATCCTCAATGGCTTTGATCCCGAAACGGTGAATGGCGGTGACTGTCCGGTGAGCTCCCACTTGAGCATTGTTTACACCGGAACCATTTATGAAGGCCGCCAGTCGCCGGAGATGCTATTTCAGGCATTACAGCAGATAGGAGTGACTTCTGCTTCCGGTTTAACGGTGGACTTCTATGGCCCAGTTTATCCCTGGCTGGATACCATGGCCGGAAAGTATGGACTGAAGGGCATGGTTCGGCAGCATGGGTATGTTTCCCATGAGGAAGCCCTATTGAGACAGAGGGAAGCCCAGGTGCTGCTGCTGCTGCTGTGGAATGATTCCAGGTTCGGGGGAATCTATACTGCCAAGCTGTTCGAATATCTGGCGGCCAGGCGCCCGGTGCTGGCAGTAGGGCCGTTTTATGACTCTGCCTCCAGGCTCATCAGGACTGTAGGGGCAGGAGCATCATGCTTTAGCGTGGAGTGGTGCTGCCAGGAACTGGAAAGGATGTTCCGGTCGCACAGGGACTCTGGGCATGTGGAATATCATGGCAATGGCATCAGTCAGTATAGCTGGGTAAACATGGCCCGGAAGTTTGCTGCTGTGCTGGACAGTTTATGAATGAACGGCTGCTGGCTGAACTGGATAAGTGGATCGAAGAAGCCGATACCATGCGGCGCACTACGACGGAACAGATCTACTTTGGCGGCCAGCACAACGCATTTGTCAGGGTAAGAGACTGGATCAGGAAAAATCAGGAGGTACAGATCAGTGACACCACGAATGTACGAGGACTTCCAGGTGGGGCAAATCTTTTGCCATCCGTCAGCAACCATCACTGAAGAAGACAATAATCTCTTCTGCAAACTTACTCACAATCCGCATCCCCTGCACACCGACGAGGAGTATGCCCGGGACACCAGGTTTGGGAAGAGAGTAGTAGTCGGCACGTTCGTGCTGTCGCTGGTGGTGGGGCTGAGTGTTTCCGATGTCAGCCTGGGAGCCATCGTCAATGTGGGCTATGATGAAGTGTGCCATCACGCCCCGGTGTTCATCGGGGACACTATCAGTGCTTCCAGCACGGTGATCGACAAATGGCCTTCCAAGTCAGGCAAGGCCCAGGGCATGGTGCAGGTGCTCACTACAGCCTGCAACCAGCACGGCAAGGGAGTCCTCACCTTCAGCCGCACAGTGCTGCTGCCAATGAGGGAGAAGCCGGAGAAACCGGAGAAGAAAGGGAAGAATAATGAAGCACAGCTTGTTGCTGCGCAGCCTGATGTTCGTGCCGGGGCATAACGAGAAGCTGCTGAAGAGCGCGGCTGGGTCGGATGCCGATGCGCTGATACTGGATCTGGAGGACTCGGTCCCCGAGGCGTTCAAGGAACAGGCCAGGAAGACAGTGGCAGCGTACCTGGATAGGAAGTTTTTTGGGCGGAAGCCGGTATTCGTCCGGGTGAATGATTCCTGTACCGACCACTTTGCTAAAGATGTAAGAGCATTACGGTACATAGGCAACTGCTACTATGGCATAGTGTGTCCCAAGGTCAATGGATTGCTTGTGGTAGAGACCTATGCCATGATGTTTCCCCACTGCGATCTGGTGCCACTGATCGAAATGACTGCGGCGGTGCTGCATGTCGAAGCTATCTGCCGGCACCCACTGGTAATTGCAGTAGCTTTTGGCTGTGAGGACTACATTGCTGACCTGCAGGGCATCCATTCCCGTGAATCCCTTATGGTTCCCCGTTCAATGATAGCCATGGCGGCCAGGGCTGCTGGCATTACGCCCATAGATACGGTGCATATCAATGTTCACGATCTTGATGATCTCAGGCAAGAAGCCATGCTCAGCCGTTCGCTGGGGTTTGAAGGCATGCTGGTGCTGCATCCGAAGGAACTGCCCATTGTCCATGAGTGTTTTTCCCCTGCGCCGGAGGAAGTCCGTCAGGCATCTGAGATGCTGCGGCTGTCAGAAGAAGCAGCGGCTAACGGTAAGGGAGTAGCCTGGATGGATGGACGGTTCATTGGCCCGCCGCTGGTGAGGCAGGCATGGAATATCCTGGAGAAGCACCGGAGGATCAAGGAACTTGAAGATAAAAGCAAAGAGAAAAGTAGAGACTGAGGCCGGGAGCAGGGACGATAGTCTGAAGCTGCGGCTGGTGATAATACTGGTCATGGTGGCTACCCTTGGGATACTGTGGCTTTCCCGGCCGGTATGGTCGTTTGGCAGCGATAAACTGGAGCTGTGGGCGGTTACCGTGCTGGAGAGTGACGGCAGTTCGGCCAGACTGTGTGGTGAGTGGGGCAAGATCACGGTGCAGTTTCGGGGCAAGGTGCCAGAGCTAGTGGCAGGTGAAACGTATCACATTTACCTCTACAGGTATGCACTGTGTGAAGTAGAGATATGGTCATATGAGAGGATTGCCGGCCCGGTGTGCAATGAGGCCGGGAAGGAGCAGTTATGAAGATTGTTACACCAAAGGTCATCATGGAGCAAAGTCGTGACTGGCAGCATGCCAGTGATTGCAGTCCAGGCAGGGATATCGATTTGTGGATATACGGATATCCCCTGCGCGATGAGAAGTGGCTGGATGCCGCTGGCGCTATTGAGTTGTACTGTGGATGGGGATGGGAGAAACTGACGCGTGATACTTCGGGGGAATATACCATTATCATCGATGACCGCAGAGCAGGGAGGCACTTGGCAATCACTGGCTACTTCGGGGCTTACACGCCATACTGGAACGGTGAGGTTGTGTCGAGCAGCATTGCCGACTTCCTGCCTGCCAGGTTGAACCGGGCCAAGGTGCTGGAATATCTTAACTGGTGGTGCGGCACCCGGGCGATGCCCCTGGGCAGGACTACCTACCTTGAAGGGGTGTACCGGTTTCCCCCGGCAAGTGTTACCGATCTGGACACTGGAGAGTCGCGGTGCTACTGGAACCCGTTCAGGAAGGTGCCGGCGGCCAGCGTGGAAATGTTCGTCGAGCATTTTCAACGGCATATCGCCAATGCCCTGAATGCCTGCGGCCAGGAGCCGGTAGTGCTCAGCATTACCGGTGGGCTGGATACCAGGAGCATACTGGCGGGGATATTGAGCTGCAAGGGCAAGGTATCGCGGGCGTTTACCCACTGGGGAGAAGACAGGGATGATGACCTGGCCCAACAGATATGCGCCCACTACAGGATTCCCCACACGCTTTACCAGGATGACGACGGCAGCTACCAGAGGCTGGCGGATCCTTTGAACGGCATGGTGCTGGGACTGACCTATCGGCCTATCATCAGCAGCGTTAAGAAGGAAGCGGAAAAGGGCAGCGGCACTCTATTCATGGGATTGGGCGGCAATGAAGTGTGGCGGCACCGGAGCCTGGATACTTCTTCGCCGGAAGCACTGGTAAAGTCTACATGCACTTCGGTATATTTCCCCAGTCTGCCTCCGGTGTATGCCGTGGATATCTGGAAGGTGATGACAGACCGGGCAGCAGAGATATTGAAGGATGCCCCGGCAGAGCACGCCGACGACTGGCTTATGTGGCAGAACATGATCCCCAACTGGGCTGGGGCCCTGATACCGGTGCTGGGCAAACATTTCAGGATATACGACCCTATACTGTCGAAAGACCTGGCAGAGATAATGTTCTCGCTGCCGTCTGGGCTGAGACAGAGCGGCAAGTGCCAGAAAGAAATCATCGCCCAATATCCATATCTGGCGACTTTGCCCTATGACACCATGCTGACCAGCAGCACAGTAGTCAGGAAAACCGCTTCGCTGGGCAGGGTAGTGCTTACCAGCAGGTTTGTTCCCAGGAGCCTGCGCCGGTTCGGAAGCACTGTGTCCGGCACCAGCACCGTGACCGAGCAGAAGAGGCAGGCCGCCCTGAAGATGCTGCCCCTGCTGGAATGGGACAGGATGAAGGCCAGGGATATATTCGACCGGCAGAAGCTGGGAGCCTATATTGCCAGCGGAGCAAATCCTCCATGGGTGATTCGCCTAGCCAGTTTGGAAATGTGGCTTCAGGGCATGGGGGACAAGATAAAGTAGCATGAGGGTGCTGCATGTGAACTCCGGCTTTGCCGGCGTGCCGGTGCTAGCTAAAGCGCAGCGTTCGCTGGGACTGGAAGCCGATGTGGCTACCCATAACCCCCGGTGCATTAACAACATTGAGTACAATTACTACCTGCCTACATCTACCCGCAGGCAGGACATACCAAAAAGGCTGTTCCGGTTCTGGCAAATAGCCCACAGGTACGATGTGCTGCACTTTCATTACCACTCGGCACTGCCCGCCAGGCTACGCTATGCTGATTTTGTGTTGTGGCGGCTGATGGGGAAGAAAATCGTGATGCACTACCGCGGTGACGATATCAGGAACCATCCGCACGCCGTTCCCCGCAGGCTAGCCCACGCCATACTGGTGTCTACGCCCGATCTACTGGAGTGGGAGCCTGATGCCCTGTGGGTGCCGCCGGTGCGAGCCAACAACAGCTTTGTCGGTGTAGAAGCCCACAGCGGCCCCCTGCGGATAGCCCATGCGCCCAGCGACCGGGAAGTAAAGGGTACCTATCTAGTGATAGCAGCAGTGAGGGCCCTGCAGGGCGAAGGTATGAATGTCCAGCTGGACCTGGTGGAAAAGGCCACCTTCACCGAGACCATGGACCGGTACCGGATGGCAGATGTGGTGATCGACCAGCTGAAGGTCGGCTGGTATGGCGGGGTGTCTATCGAAGCCATGTCCCTGGGCAAGCCGGTGATGTGCTATGTGAGGCACGACCTGGAGAAGCTGCTGCGGCCCTATGCCCTGTGGAATACCGACAAGTACAACATCAAGCGGGACATCAGATTACTGGCCGACAGCCCCGACCTGCGCCGCAGGCTCTCCCATGGCGGCTACGAGCACTACTGCTGTACTCACGACCCGGTTCTAATAGCCAACAGACTGAAGCAGATTTACCAGTCACTGTAGTACCAGCCTTCGGGCATTTCCGCTGTAGATTTGGCGCAGGGCGGCAGGTGGCAAGTTGAGGGAGTCGATGAAGTCTTTCTGGCCCACTTCCACGTTATCGGTGCCGTAGAGTATCTTGTCCTGAAACTCGTCCAGGAATCGCCTGGAGAAGTCCGCGTCGCGGGTCAGGGCGGTGAAGCCACTGCCGGCTGAAGTGTCGGCATGCAGGTTGGGGTGCTTCCTTAGAAGCTGCCAGATGAGCCCTTCGTCAGTATATGGCCCGGTGGGATATGCTTCGTTGCGGTAAGCGGCATCGGCGGCAATGTGCTTCCAGAAAAGCGGGCCGTGGGCGATGAAGCTGAGACGGGGGAAGTCCTTCAGTGCCTGTTCCAAGCCGTCGAAGTCCGGCAAGTATCCGGGGAAGTCAGCGTACAGTGGCGACGGAACAGACGGGCATGGTTTGCTTGCGGCCTGATGGGACTGCGATAAGCGCAGATAATCCCTGGCAATAGCCAGCATTCTGGATGCCCGCTTCTGGTTGCGGGTCATGGGCGGACGCTGCACCGGGATCCTTTCAGGGGCCTGCATGTGAAACAGCACCGGCATCCGCAGCTTCTCGGCGGCGGCCAGCAGTTTATAGACTTGTCTTGACTTCCAGGGCAGTGAAGCCTTCAGCTCCCCGCAGCCGCGTATGCCTTTCCGGTGCCATAGCTCCAGGCACCTTACAGCGTCTTTCCGGTGCGGATCAGGGGCATAGAAGGGGATGATCCGGTCAGGATACCTGGTGTAGGCTTCATAGACACTGGATATCGGCATGGCGCTATAGTACCACGGCCCCGGCGAGACTTCTTCCCAGGTCAGCAGCCAGCAGGGCTCCATGCTGTTCCGGTCGAGATACCTGATGATGCTGTCGGCATCCCATTCCCCCGGCCTGACATGAAGATGGCAGTTGATCATGGCTGGCAGCTAAACTCCGGCAAGTGCCTTCTCTACCGAGCTTGCCTTCGGATCCATGGCTGCCCCGCACTCGCGGCAGTAAGGGTACGGGTGTTTGTCCTTCTTGACATTGACATGGCCGTTGGGACACTTGGTGTAATCCCGGGGAAACAGGACGAACACGAGCAGGGCCAGCAGTAAGATAGCTATTGGAACGATTATTGATCCAGCTATCTTCACCATCAGGGAGTCGCTTTCACGGTCATAGTAGTTTTCTTCTGCCTGCTCCAGATACTCTTCCAGCGTAAGGGTATTCTCCCGGGGAATCACGACAAACGAGAATATGGGCATGAATACCATCGCCAGCAGGGCTATGGCCAGGATGACCAGCAGCCCGACCCTCTTGTCCTTGGGCAGCTCGCTGAACCTAACCCTGGGGTGTCCATACTTGTCTGTTTTCACTTCAACTCAACTCCTTTGTATCCTTAATTTGACTCCAGCATCGATCAAGGCTTGCTTGGACAGGGCATCGGCTTCAGTGTTCTGCTCGCGGGGGATCCAGTGAAACCGGGGAAGTACCTGATGTTTCCTGATAAGCTGCCATGCCTGTTGGTAGTACGGGACGTACAGCCCTCCGTGCACCTGCCACTCTCCAGACATTTGCTTCACTAGAAGCTGGCTATCAGAGTAGATTGTAGGTATCTCTTGATAGTTTGTGCTGCCATACCATTCCAGGAAGGCAATCAGCCCGCTATACTCAGCCACGTTGTTCGACATCAGCTTGCCGGAGCCAACTACCTTGCCCTCAGAGAAGACAGTGCTGTCGTTTATCTTGATCACCAAGCCGTAGGTGGCAGTACCTCCAGGATTGACCGGCTCGCAAGCTCCATCAATCCATGCTTGTATGCTGCTGAGTATCTCTGGGGTCATAGGGTACTACCCTCTCTAGGCTCTTTTGCCATTAGTGCTTCTCCTCTCTGTCCAGCTTCTCGCGCAGGGCTTCCTCGACCCAGGCATAGGTGTAGCGGCCGATCTTCGCTGTGTGCCTGCGCACCCGGTCCCACAGGGCGGTGTCTATGCGCCCCAGGGACTTGGGGAGACGCTTGGGCTGGAGTTTTCTGGTCATGATGTAGATTCAGCCTCCAGCACCTTGGCAATGGCATCGGGGCAGGAGAGGGCTTCCTGGTCGGGGGGCACTGCTGGTGTCA
>Ga0265297_10007224_pt1 | contig 15527 bp, 19 predicted proteins | sample Munlanlwell13791_FD_192502 | JGI IMG/M metagenome (GOLD analysis project Ga0265297, IMG submission 192502) | Leachate microbial communities from a municipal landfill in Southern Ontario, Canada - Leachate well 137-91 | ecosystem: Engineered > Solid waste > Landfill > Unclassified | place... | reverse complement strand
AAGCTTTCTTGCCCAGAAAATCCATGACTTCACCGCTCATCGTAAAATCACGATCGGCAACCAACGCGACTAACTTGTTGTTCTTTAAGGTCTCAATGGATTTCCGGACGCTGACATTCATCGGGACAACCGTAATACCCTTCACCTCGCGCTGACTATTAAACAAATCATTGACCGGCTGTTCTTTGTGCGGCAAGGCGATGGCCATCAAAGGATATCCTAACACACTGAGGATGCCTCCCCCCAACTCCCAATTGCAGATATGCGCCGTGACCATGATGCCACCCTTACCCTCGCTTAGCACCCTTTTTAGAACATCCAAATTCTCAATCTTCACGCTACGATCAATATACTGTTGGTTCAGATCTTGGGCGATACGGAAAAATTCCACCAGGTATCGCCCGAAATTACGAAAGACCTCCTTGGCCGCCACAGAAAGATTTTCTTCACTGCCTAAAATGATCCTTAAATTATTCTTTACAGCCCGCCTATCCCTGAACGAAAAATAATAATGCAAATCAGAAATAAACAGCGCGATCCGATAGGCAATCGGTAACGGCAAACGATTAACCATAAAATTCCCGAACTTGTAGACAAGAAATTTAAACATAACGAGAATTTCAGTCTGCCGTCTCTCTCAGCGGCCGGTCCAAAATTAATTTAGCGATATTCAAAGCCGCGTACGGCTTAGCATTCTCGTAAGCCGCCTTGCGCATAGCCGCCAGACGATCCGGCGACTTCAACAGCAATTCAATTTCCTCCCCGACATCAGATGTATTATCTACGCGGATAGCGATGCTTTTCTTGAGAAGAAAATCCGTGTTGCGCATTTCTTGGCCCGGGATAGAATTCACAATAACCATCGGTAAGCCCTTGGCTAAACATTCTGCCGTCGTCAACCCTCCCGGTTTTGTGATGATAAGCGTGGAGATCTCCATTAGTTTATCGATATCCCGGGAATAGTCATAAATCAGCATCTTCTTGTCCTTCTTCGGCTCAACGCCCTGCAACCATTTATTAAGTTCCTTGTTCGTGCCGGCGATAACGATGAACTGTAAAGGCATATCCAAACGGTTTAAAGAATGGACAATCTCTTTGATCGGCCCCAACCCCTGGCCCCCTCCCATGATCAAAAGAATCGGTATCTTTAGATCCAAACCCAACTTCTCAGCAATGGGGCCTTTATCAAGCTGCATGGCGAATCGCGTGCGGATGGGAATGCCATAGACCTTGATGCTGTCTGGGGGGATCCCCTTGGCGACAAAACGATCTTTTGACTCAATCGACGGAACGATATAATAATCCACCCCCTCATTCAACCAGAACGAATGGGGCGCGAAATCCGTCAGAACGCCGATAAGCGTTACCTTCAGATGATTGGCCCGCTTATAATCGGCAACCATCCCACACGGAAAGGCCTGCGTGCAAACGACCGTATCCGGACGATACCTCTCGAAAAGATCCCTTAACTTTTTATGACTTGTCCGATGCAAAAAATTCTTAATGGTCCCCGTCCCTTTGACGATGCGCGGATTATCATAGAGGTAATCCCATACTTTAGGAGTCCTGCGAATAATTCCCAAATAGGCACGATTGACAACCTTTTCCAGGCGAGGATACGTGTAACCAAAACCATTAATAGCCGGGACATCCACATCTGGGTCCAGAGAACGCAACGATTGCTGGATAGCAAGAGTTGCCTGTCGGTGTCCCGAGACTTTCGTTATGTACATCATCAATATTTTTCTTTTTTCTTTTATCATATCGTCCTCAACATCTCCATCCCGTTAAACGAATCAATGCCTCATGGCTCCACGACAGCCAAGACGTCCCCCACTTTGGCGTCCTGTCCCGGAGCGACCAAAATTTTCTTTATCGTTCCCGAAAAATCAACCGGGACATTGAAAGAAGCCTTATCCGTGACCAACTCCACGACATCATCTCCTGCCTGGACTTTCTCTCCGACCTGGAAATACCAGGAGGCCACCGTGGCCTTCTCGGTCCCTTCGCCTAATTCTGGCAATAATATTTCGCGCATTTTTATCCTTGGCTGATCAGATCCATAAACTGATTTCCTGGCAGGGCGATGCGCCCCTTTAGAAAATTCTTCGAAAATGTTCAATAAATTTGCCCTTAACAATACTGAGATCTATCTTGCTCCCCGACAATTGTTCCAGGGAAGTCATCTCAATGTCCATGCCGCAAGGCTTGATAAATGAAAACAACTTTAAATCCGGATTGATATTAATAGCGATCCCGTGATAGGAAACCCATTTCCTCACGCCAATGCCGATTGAAGCGATCTTTCTTGCCCCGACCCAAACTCCTCGCTTCCCCTCTATTCTCTTAGCCACTATATCAAAATCAGACAATAAATCAATTGCAACTTGCTCTAATTTATTCATATAAAGCCTTAAATCTCTTCCGTACTTATGTAAATCAAGAATCGGGTAGACGACCAGTTGTCCCGGGCAGTGCAAAGTCACCTCGCCCCCGCGATCAATAGGAATGATTTGAATTCCTCTGCCTTGAATGGATTCCGGTGATGCCAAGATATTCGTTTCACTAGCCAATCTCCCCAGGGTAATCACCGGGGGATGTTCACAAAGCATCACCCGCGGGCATGCGCCGCTGACGACTTGCTCAACAAAGTGCCGCTGAAGGGCATAAGCCTCGGAAAATTCTATAGCCCCAAAATCCGTTATCTCAAGCGAACCCGCTTTTTCCACCGTAACAGTCATCTTCCCCACAATCATTGAATTAAGGACGGACAATACAAAAATAAACCCCGCATCATATTTCTTCTGCCTTCTCGACGCGGGGTTACCAAACAATCTGCCGGATAAATTTAAAACAAATCATTGGGACATCTTTTTACAAATCGCCTCAGCCATCTCCTGCGTGCCAACAGCCGTCGGATCATTCCGATCGGCTTTTAAGTCATAGGTAACATTTTTCCCTTCACGGACAACTTCCCGAACCGCATTCTCCAATCTGTCCGCCGCATCGGCTTCCTGAAGATGCCGCAACATCAAAACCCCCGAGAGGATCGTCGCTACTGGATTGACTTTATTCTTTCCCGCATATTTGGGAGCCGAGCCATGCACCGGCTCAAATAGAGCGATTTCATCACCAATATTAGCTCCGGGCGCTATCCCTAACCCTCCGACTAATCCCGCGCAGAGATCGGACACAACGTCGCCGTAAAGATTGGGCAGGACCAAAACATCATAGAGCTCAGGCTTCTGAACCAATTGCATACACATATTATCAACAATAACATCCCCAAATTCAACTTTCCCCCTGTATGCTTCCGCGACTTCCAGAGCTGTCTTAAGAAACAACCCGTCCGTGAACTTCATAATATTGGCCTTATGGACTATCGTGACTTTCCTGCGGTTATTTTTAAGCGCGAAATCAAAAGCATATTTCGCGATCCGTCTGGAGGCATAGACAGAAATGGGCTTAATAGAAATAGCCGAATCCGGGCGGATCTGCTTGCCTTGCGATTGATTGATATCCGCTATCAATTTCTCCGTTTTCTCCGCGCCCAGTTCAAATTCTATCCCGGAATACAAATCTTCGGTATTCTCCCGGAAGATAACTAAATCAACATTTTTGTGGATGGCCTTGGTCCCCTCATAATATTTACAAGGCCGAACACAGGCAAACAGATCTAAGGCTTGGCGGATTTGGACATTGACGGATCGAAAACCTTTCCCGATGGGAGTCGCGATCGGCCCTTTAATGGCGACCTTATTTTTTCTGATCGAATCAAGGACATGTTCCGGGAGAGGCTGGCCGTATTTCTTGATGGCATATTCTCCGACCTCCTGAATATCCCATTGAATCTTCACGCCCGTCGCGGAAACGCATTTTTTCATCGCCTCGGTCACTTCCGGACCGATACCGTCACCCGGCAAAAGAGAAACCCGATACGACATGTCCAACACTCCTATTTTTCAGTCAGAAGAATAAATGGAAGGTTCGTTTATTTGGACCTATTCAGCAATTGCTTAAATTCTTCCAGGTTTTTGACTTGTGAGATAGCCGAGTCATAACTAATGATTCCCTGCTTGTACAAATCTCTCAGCGACTTGTCCATCGTATGCATCCCATACTGATGGCCGGTTTGAATGGCGGTCGGAATTTGTTCAATTTGCAACTCTCGGACGAGGTTTTTGATGCCGGGTGTCGCCACCATAATTTCCGTGGCTAGCACTCGTCCCTCGCCGCTCGCTTTCGGAAGCAATGTCTGTGAGACCACCCCCTGCAGGCAGGACGACAACTGCAATTTGACCTGCTGCTGTTGATGCGGAGGAAAAACATCGATGATGCGTTCGATTGTCTGCGGCGCATCCGGTGTGTGCAACGTCGCCAAAACTAAATGTCCCGTCTCGGCAGCCGTCAGAGCCGTCGAAATCGTTTCCAGGTCTCTCATCTCGCCTACCACAATGATATCCGGATCCTGACGCAAACAACGTTTCAAAGCTTCCGAAAAAGAATTGGTATCGCTATATACCTCGCGCTGTTTAATGATCGACTTCTTATTGTAATGCACATATTCGATCGGGTCCTCAATGCAAATAATCAGCTTGGCCTTTTCCTCATTAATTAAATTGATCAGAGCGGCCAGAGTTGTCGTCTTCCCCGTCCCCGTCGGTCCGGTAATCAAAACAAGGCCGTTTGCTTTCCTGGCGAACTCCGCGACAACTGGAGGAAGCCCTAGCTCGCTTAATTTTGGCACAAAAAGAGGGATACGCCGGAAGGCCGCCTCCACCGAACCCCTTTGGATGTGAATATTCACGCGAAATCGATCCATCCCAGATAGGGCCAAGGAAAAATCCAGCTCCCGGGCCTCCTCGAATTTTTCTTTCTGGGTATCCGAGAGGATCGCGTAAATCATCTTCTTGAGTTGATCGCGAGAAAGAGGATCTGCCTTGGTTAGCACCAATTGGCCATCGATCCTTAATACCGGCGGACTGTCTTCAGTCAAATGCAAATCAGACGCCTGCGATTGGGTCGTCAAAAGGAGCAATTCTCTTAAATCCATTGTCTTCTCCTTAATTAAAATATTCTCTGGTAGGAAACTATGACTGGCACGAATTCTTGCTTACCCACTCAGCGATCCTCTTCACTCCTTCTTTAATTCTCTCCACGGAAGTCGAGAAACTGAGCCGGACATATCCGGGTGCCCCGAAACTATCGCCCGGGATGATGGCTACCCCCACTTCATCTAATACCCGTTTCGCGATCTTTTCCGAATCACCTATCGCGGACACATCACAGAACAAATAAAAAGCACCTTGTGGTTTAATATAGCGGATTGCCGGGATATTATCAAGAGCGGCCATCATAATATCTCTTCGCGTCTCAAATTCCTTACGCATCGCTTCCACGCTCTCTTCCGGCGACCGCAAGGCCTGTAACGCGGCCATTTGGCTGATGGAGGTCGGGTTGGAAGTGGTGTGGTCCTGAAACTTTTTTATATATTCAATGATCTCCTCGGATGCAGCACAATAACCGATGCGCCATCCGGTCATAGAAAAAGTTTTGGAAACGCCGTTAACGGTAATGGTCAAGTCTTGAATTTCTTTCCCCATGGCCGCAAGGGACGTATAAGAGAGACCGTCATAGAGAAGCTTCTCATAGATCTCATCGCTGAGAACATAAATACCTTTTTTCACACAGATCTCTGCGATATCTTCTAATTCTTTCGGAGAATAAAGCATGCCCGTGGGATTTGAAGGAGAGTTAAGAACCAGCAACTTGGTTTTGGAGGTGATATGCTCCGCTAACTGTTTCGCGGTGATCTTGAACTTTGTTTCTGGGGAGGTTTTAAGGATCTGGGTGGTCGCCCCGGAAAGTTTAACCATCTCCGGATAACTCACCCAATAAGGAGCAGGAAGAATGACCTCATCGCCGTCATCCACCAGGACCTGAATAACATTATAAATGGCGTGTTTGGCACCGCAAGAAACAGCAATCTGCGAGGTATGATAGTTCAGCTGATTGTCTTTTCTGAATTTCTCGACAATAGCTTCTTTTAACTGCAGCGTCCCCGTCGAAGGCGTATATTTCGTAAAACCTTCTTGAATAGCTCGTATCCCGGCCTGTTTGATCGGTTCGGGGGTATCAAAATCCGGTTCTCCACCGGCAAAATTGACAATGTCGCGGCCCTGAGCTTTCAATTCTTTGGCGCGCGCGGTAATGACTAACGTGCTGGAACCCACAAGATGCCTTACGCGCCGGTTCATTCTCAACATACCGATGATTCCTCCCCGCCTCTATCCTTCAGGAGTTGTTTTCCTAAACATCCTTCTGATTCCGCCTTCAGCCTTCTTCGAAAGTTTAATTTTCTCTTTTCCGCTCGGCACCACATTGGTTGGATGAACTTTTATGGGATCAGGTTTCCCAACCTTCTGTTCCTTGGTCCCCGTGGTCATCGTGCCGTCCCGGACATCCGCATCTTCCGCGGTGGCCGTTGCATGTTCTTTCTTGGCTGTGTGACCTAATTTTGACTTGCTCAGAACGATTTTTTCTTTTTCGGTCAATTCCAAATACGCTAACCGGGCATTATCTCCTCGCCTGAATGATAAAGGAATGATCCGGGTATAACCACCCATCCTTTTCTTAAAACGCGGGGAAATTTTCTCAAATAACTGGCTGACCAGTTTATGATCGCAGAGGACCGCAAAAGCCATCCGGCGATGAGCGAGAGTTCCTTTTTTGCCCAAGGTAATGAGGCGATCCACGAGTTTCCTGGCCTCCTTAGCCCTGGCGAGGGTGGTACGAATCCTCTCCCGGATCAGAGTCGCCTTGGCGATATCTCGGATCGTTGCTTTCCGATGGCTGGATTTCCGTCCTAATCTATTGCCCGATAAACCGTGTCTCATTCTTATTCCTTCTTTCTCAATTTCTTCATATCGACTTTAATCCCTAACTGCAGACCCATAATCTTGAGAAGATCAACAATCTCCGTTAAAGACTTTTTGCCGAAATTACGGAAACCCAAGAGTTCAGATTCAGTTTTCTTGACCAACTCGGCAATAGTCTTGATGTTGGCTTCTTTTAGGCAATTGGCACTACGAACTGATAACTCCAATTCCGATATCGGAAGCCGCAACTTCTCATAAAGCGCCTGTTCTTCTGCCGAGACCTCTTCTTCTTCCTCTTGTTCCTCCGGAAGCTGTCCATAACTAACAAACACGTCTAAGTGGCGCTGCAATATATTCGTGGCGTATAAAAGAGCTTCCTTGGGATTGATCGCCCCGTTCGTCCAGATTTCCAAGATCAGTTTGTCATAATCCGTCCTCTGGCCCACACGCGTATTCTCCACCGAGTAATTCACTTTGGTAATCGGTGTAAATATAGAATCAACGGCGATCGTATCGATCGCGGTCCCTTCTTTCTTATTCAACTCAGCCGGAATATAGCCTCGGCCTCGAGCGACTTCCAACTCGGCTTTAAAATGCGCATCAGTCGTCAAAGTACAAATATGATGTTCCGGATTAACAATTTCTATCGTCTCATCACAAATGATATCCTTGGCCCTGACCTCCCCTTTTTTATCAGCCTTAATAAAAACCGTCTTAGCGACTTTGGAATGGGACTTTAAAACTAATCCCTTAATATTCAAGATAATTTCCGTCACACTCTCCAAGACCCCGGGGATAGCAGAAAACTCATGCTGGACGCCTTCAATCTTAACCGAAGTAATTGCGCTCCCTTCAATAGATGAGAGCAGAATCCGTCGGATGGAATTGCCCAAGGTAACGCCATATCCTCTCTCAAAAGGCTCCGCGATAAATTTCCCATAATTATTGGTATAAGTCGCCTCATCACAATCTAGCCGTTTGGGCATTTGGAAATCACGCCATTTTACCCCCATTTTTTCCTCCTAATTGGTATATGCGAGAATTTTATCTTGAATAAAGTTCAACAATCAACTGTTCATTTACCGGGAATAAAATGTCTTCCCGAAGAGGCAGTCGTTTGACTTTACCTTTGAAGTGCTCAGGATCAACCTCCACCCATACGGGAGCTGTCCGTTCTTTTGAAGCCGCGATGTTCTCTTTAATGTTCTTTAGTCCCTTGTCTTTTAATTTTAATAGGACCTCATCGTTCACTTTGACTAAAAATGAAGGAATGTTGACCCTGCGATCATTGACGCAAACGAATCCATGGCTCACGATCTGCCGGGCTTCTTGCCGTGACGTGGCAAAGCCCATTTGATAAATAACATTATCCAATCTTCTTTCCAGAAATTGGAGCAGGATCGTTCCCGTGACTCCCTTGCTACGAACGGCTTTAGCGAAGTATAACCTGAACTGTCTTTCCAGAATGCCATAAATTCGCTTCACCTTCTGTTTCTCCCGAAGCTGTAAACCAAAGTTAGACAATTTGGAACGCCTGATGCCATGTTGCCCGGGGGCATATTCTCGACGTCCAAACGCGCAGCGATGGGTATAGCAACGCTCTCCTTTCAGAAAAAGCTTCTCACCTTCACGGCGGCATTTGCGACAACTTGGGCCTAAATCTTTAGCCATTTACATCTATCCTTTCTTAGACTCTTCTCTTCTTACGAGGTCGACACCCATTATGAGGGATAGGTGTCACATCCTTAATCGAGGTGACCATTAAACCTGTTGCCTGCAACGCCCGGATGGCCGCCTCTCGTCCTGAGCCAGGTCCCTTCACAAAAACATCAACACTTTGCAATCCTAAATCTTTCGCTCTCTTGGCCGCATCCGCCGCCGCGATTTGCGCGGCGAAAGGCGTTGATTTTCTGGATCCATTAAAACCCAACAGGCCCGGACTCGACCAAGTAATGGTATTGCCTTGCTTGTCCGTAATAGTAATCACCGTATTATTGAATGTCGCTTGAATATGGACATTCCCGCTGGTGATCCCTTTCAACATCTTCTTTTTTGTTTTTTCTTTCTTCGGTGATTGTTCGGCTGTGGCCATGTCTTTTTCCTTCTATTCGATTTTTATTCCACTTTTCTCATAATTCCGATATTTTGCTTCTTCCCTTTCCTCGTCCGGGCATTTGTTTTTGTCCTCTGGCCTCTAACCGGCAAACCCTTTCGGTGCCGAAGTCCCCGATACATCCCGACATCAATTAACCGTCTTATATTTTGGTTCACCTCGCGCCGCAAATCACCTTCAACAATATAGTTGTTCTGGATAATATTCGTGATGCGGGCGATCTCTTCGTCGCTTAAATCTTTGGCCCTCTTGTTGCAATCAATCTGCGCTTCCTTTAAAATACGACGAGCCAAAGTAAGACCAACGCCATAGATATAGGGCAAGGAGGCTTCAATCCTTTTTTCGCGCGGTAAATCCACACCGAGTATTCTTGGCATTTTTCTATCCTTGTCGTTGTTTGTGCTTGGGATTAGAACAAATGACTCTCAAGACATTTTTTCTTTTGATAATTTTACACTTGCTGCAAATTCTTTTGACAGATGACTTAACTTTCATTTTTGGCACCTAAATGTTATTCGCCCTCGGGTCAAATCATAAGGCGAGAGTTCAACTTTAACATGATCACCCGGAAGAATCCGAATAAAATGCATCCTGATTTTACCCGAAATGTGAGCCGTAACCTGATGCCCGTTATCCAATTCCACCCGAAACATCGCATTGGGTAAGGCTTCGGTTATTACGCCTTCGACTTCTATTAATTCTTCTTTCGCCATATCGTATTTATTTTGTTAATATCTCCGGCCCTCTTGGAGTTATAGCAACCGTATGTTCAAAATGAGCTGATGATTTTTGATCCGCCGTGACGACCGTCCATCCATCCGCTAAAACATTCGTTTTCCATGTCCCCAAATTAACCATCGGTTCAATCGCCAGGACCATCCCTTCTTCCAATAATGGCCCGCAGTGGGGTGGCCCGAAGTTAGGGATTTCTGGTTCTTCGTGCAAGGCCCGTCCGATACCATGCCCTACAAAATCACGCACAACCGAAAAATTATTGGCCTCAACAAAATTCTGTATCGCAAAAGATATGTCCGACAGATGACTCCCTATCCGGGCTTGTAAGATCCCTTGCTGGAGAGATTGCTCGGTTACCGCAATAAGTCTTTGCAGTTCCGGGCTGATCTGTCCTACCCCCACGGTCGCCGCTGTATCGGAGAAATAATCCTTGTAAATAATCCCCACATCCAGACTAACAATATCACCGTCGCGGATAATACGTTTCCCGGGAATTCCGTGGACGACTTCCTGATTGACCGAGACACAAACCGACGCAGGAAAACCCCGATAGCCCTTAAAGGCAGGTTTCACGCCATGCTGGACCATCAACCGCTCAGCCCTGAGGTTAATCTCTTGCGTTGTTATTCCGTTTGTTAAAGAACGCTTTAATTCTTTAATAATTGAAGCTAATCTCTTCCCCGCTTCACGAAGAAGCTCGATCTCTTTTGGTGACTTTATTTTTATTGAATTGTGTGCTGTCATTAAGAGTTTTCAACAAATCCTGTTCCACTCGCGCAGAGGGTTTATCCGCATCCAGTTTTATTAATTTTTTCTGGTTTTCGTAAAATTCAATTATCGGTTTCGTGTTGTCTAAGTAAACTTCCATCCGCGTCTTGATGGTCGCCTCATTATCATCTGCCCTCTGATAAAGCTGGCCATGACAGATATCACAAACGCCTTCCTGAGCCGGCAGTTTGTTCTCTAAATGGTAAAGCGCTCCGCATTTGCGACAAACCCGACGGCCGGTTAATCTTTGGATAACAACCGGCAGGCTCGCTTCCAGATATACCGCGTAATCAATCGGCTGTTTTAGGCTAATCAGGATTGCGTCTAATTCTTTGGCCTGCGTTATCGTCCGGGGAAAACCGTCCAACATAAAACCCTTGCCAACTGATTTATCTTTACGAATCCTCTGCTCGATAAGCTTAATCACGATATCATCCGGCACAAGCTCTCCGCCTTCCACAATCTTCGCGATCTTTAATCCCAGCGGGGTCTTGTTTTTCATCTCCTCACGGAGCATATCCCCAGTTGCGATATGTGCCAGCGACAATTTTTCTTTCAAAGAAGCGGCCAATGTCCCTTTGCCGGCGCCAGGCGGCCCTAGTAATATAACTTTCATCTTCGCCCCTTCAGCTGACCTGTACGCATAAAACCGTCATAATGGCGCATCACCAAATGTGATTCAATTTGCTTCATGGTATCCAGCATAACCCCAACGATAATCAAGATACCCGTTCCGCCGAAGAAAGAGGCCACCAAATAGGGAACTTTAAATGAAGCCATGATGGCGTCTGGCATAATAGCAATCGCGCAAATAAACAAGGCCCCCGCCAATGTAATCCTGGTCATAACAAAATCAAGGAAATCAGCCGTTTGGTTCCCCGGCCTTACCCCGGGGATAAAACCCCCGTGCTTTTTCATATTCTCGGCGACATCAACGGGATTGAAAACAATAGCCGTATAAAAATAACAGAAAAACACAATCAGCAAACCGTAAATAAAATAATACCAAAAAGCGCCCCGGGTGATATAACTAGCCAATGTCCGGAAAAACGGCACAGGGATAAAACTCGCCAATGTCGCCGGAAACAAGATAATAGACTGAGCAAAAATAATCGCGATGACTCCCGAGGTGTCCACCTTCAAAGGGATATACGTGCTTTGCCCCCCATACACCCTTCGCCCGACAATTCGCCTGGCATATTGAACGGGAATTTTCCTTTGCCCCTGAGTTATCAAAGTTATCGCGATCACCACTCCTACCAAAAAGAAAATCATAATCAACAACGTTAACGGCTGCAATTGCCTTCCGCCTGACTTAGACGAAAGCAGCATGATTACATTCCCAACGGCTTCCGGAGCGGCTGAAATAATACCCGCAGTTATGATAAGCGAGATCCCGTTACCGATACCTTTTTCCTGAATTTGTTCGCCCAGCCACATCAGCAGAAGCGTTCCCCCTGAAAGGGTCAATACCGTAACCAACCGAAAACCCATCCCGGGATTATTCACCACGCTTTGTTGAAGACCGGGCAACGCATGAGGACTTTCCAGCCAAAGAGCGATAAAATAAGATTGAACCAAACACAAAATCAGCGTGCCGTAACGGGTGTACTGATTAATTTTATGATAACCGGCTTGCCCCTCTTTCGCCAACTTCTCCAGCGCCGGAATAACCGCCGTTAACAACTGCATAATAATCGAACTGGAAATATACGGCATGATCCCTAAGGAGAAGACCGTCAGCTTGGCTAAGGCCCCTCCCGAGAACATATTCATGATCCCAAATATATTCCCACTGGCCGTTGAATTAACTTTCGCAAAGAACTCAGCCAAAAGAGCGCCGTTGATGCCGGGTGTCGGAAGAAAGCATCCTATCCGATAAGCGGCTATCAGACCTAAGGTGAACAGTATTTTCTTCCTTAAGTCCTCGATCTTAAAACAATTCGCGAAAGCGGATAGCATGAATGATTAATTCTCTTTAGAACTATTTTGTTCTTTTATTTTTTGCTGATCGATAACTTCTATCTTGCCGCCTGCATTAACAATCTTTTCCTGGGCGCTCTTGGAAAAACTGTAAGCCTTCAAGGTCAAAGCCTTCTTAATATCCCCCTGACCAAGAATTTTGAATGGCTTGAAAGCATCTTTGATCAGACCATGAGAAACCAGCAAAGTGGGCTCAACCACCGTGCCGTCTTTGAAACAAGTCAAATCCTGCAAATTCACTAACTGATAAACTATCGGACGTTTGCTCCTAAAGCCAACTTTGGGCAGGCGTCGAATAAGGCACATCTGCCCGCCTTCCGAACCTCGCATAACTCCGCGTCCTGAACGTGAATTTTGCCCCTTGTGTCCTCGACAGGCCGTCTTACCGTGTCCGGAACCGCGCCCCCTGCCGACGATCTTTCTCCTCTTATGTGCGCCCCGAGGTGATTTTATTTTATGTAATTGCATATTGGATAATGTGTTTAAAAATTTATTGGGTTTCTAAACGCTTCGCCTAACGGTCTTCAATCTTTGAAAACCATTTATCGTCGCCTTAACAACATTTGTCGGATTATTCGAGCGATGACACTTCGTCAGGATATTGTGAATCCCGGCGCCATCACAAACGGCTCGGACAGGGCCAGAGGCAATAACACCCGTACCTTCTCCAGCCGGTTTCAATAACACGACGGCTGCGCCGCATTCACCGATAATCTCATGGGGGATAGTTGAACCCTTAATCGGAACATCGATCATATTCTTCTTTGCCTTAATCAGCGATTTCTTAATGGCTATGGATACTTCCTTCCCCTTATCCAGCGCATATCCGACCTTTCCCTTTGTATCACCGACCACAACTAAAGCGCTAAAAGAAAGTTTTTTCCCTCCCTTGGTAACCTTAGTCACTCGCTTAATCGAAATGATCTTTTCGAAAAATTCAGACGCACCGCCTTCTGGGGCCACCCAACGCTTCTTGGGCAACTGCGCCGGAACCACTTCTTCCGTTTCTTCCGGAAGCGGGTCATCAGCGCCGCGTACCTTTGCTATTTTAATTTTCGCATCGACTGCTTTAATGTGGTCTTTCTTCTCTTCTTTTTTCATTTATTAAAACTCCAATCCGCCTTTTTTAGCCGCTTCAGCAAAAGCCTTAACCCGCCCATGATAAAAATAACCGCCACGATCAAAACAGACCTTCTTGATCCCTTTTTTTAAAGCCTCACGGGCCAATGCTTCCCCTAATATCGTTGCATCATCGATATTGCCGCTGTTTTTAACCTTATCTTTTAAATCCTTCGCAAGGGTAGATTTACCCAAGAGGACCTTCCCGGTCGTATCATCAATCACTTGAGCGTAGAAATTCTTTAGACTCCGATGGACACACAATCTGAACCGTTCCGCGGTCCCCATGACCTTCTTGCGAATTCTTTTGTGGCGATGTACTCTTTTTAATTCTTTAATATTTAACATAATGAGCTACTTTGTTACGGTTTTCCCTTGTTTTCTTCGAATAACTTCACCGACATAAAGGATCCCTTTGCCTTTATAGGGCTCAGGTTTCTTCATCATACGAATTTCCGCTGCCGTATTACCGACCAGCGCTCTATCCGTCCCCTCGATCACGATTTGATTGGGCTTCGGGGTCGTAATCTTGACCCCTTTGGGTATTTTATACTCAACAGGATGGCTAAAGCCTAAATTCAAAGTTAAATTCTCGCCTTGTACCTGCGCGCGGAAACCTATCCCTTGGATTTCTAAATCCTTCCGGTGTCCTTTAATTACCCCGTCTATCATATTCACCAAAAGAGCCCGAATTGTCCCATGCGAAGAACGGGCCTGTTTATCATCCCCCATCCTCTGGACTATCAGTGTATTATCCTTATGTTCAACCTTAACCCTATAGGGAACATTCAAAGATAATGACCCTTTGGGGCCGTCAATCTTCACTACGCCGTCATTGACGGCAACCTTGACTTCTTTGGGCAAACTAAGTGGAATTTTTCCTTTTCGAGACATAGCGGACCTTTACCAGATATAGCACAAAACTTCGCCACCTACGTTTAATTTATGAGCTTCTCGGCCAGTAATCACACCTTTTGATGTTGATAATATGGCCGTTCCTAAACCGTTTAAAACCCATGGGACCTTATCATATTTCGCATATACCCTGAGACCGGGCTTTGAAATACGTTTGAGCCCAATAATAACTGGTTTCTTGCCGTTGTCATATTTTAAATAAACCTTCAGCGTTCCTTGAGCGCTATCCTTGAGAAGACGATAATCTTCGATATACCCGTCCTTCTTGAATATCCCCAATATCTTTTCCGCCAATTTTGAAGCGGGAACATCGACGGTCTCTTTCTTAACCTGCAAAGCATTACGAATGCTTGTCAACAAATTACTAATCGGGTCTGATAATGACATATGATTTATAACCTTCCTAACTATTAAGATGAATAACAAATAACCGCAAAGCCCTTACCAACTGGCCTTCTTAACTCCTGGGATTTCCCCCTTCCAGACTAATTCCCTAAAACAAATACGGCATGTCCCAAAACGTCTCAGATAACCGCGGGAACGGCCGCATAATTTGCAACGATTGTGCTTACGTGTCGTAAACTTTGGTTTTCTTGTTGACTTTATAATCAGTGATTTTTTTGCCATAAATATCTTCCGTTTTCCTTTATTAAATCCTTATCCCTGCTTAACAAAAGGCATACCCAAAAGTCGCAAAATTTCACGGGTCACTTCTTTAGGGCCGTGATTAAAAACAAAAGTAATATCCATCCCTTGAATACGCGGCAACTTACCGGTATCGATCTCCGGGAAGATAGTTTGATCCGTGATACCGATGCTATAATTTCCTTTTTGATCAAAAGATTTATTTGAGACCCCGTTAAAATCGCGGATTCTCGGCAATGCGACGTTCACTAACCTATCCAGGAACTCATACATTTTTGCCCGACGTAAAGTAACCTTGCAACCCACCGGCAATCCTTCCCGCAACTTAAAATTTGAAATAGCCTTCTTCGACCTTCTTATTATCGGTTTCT
>Ga0265297_10007223_pt1 | contig 15527 bp, 17 predicted proteins | sample Munlanlwell13791_FD_192502 | JGI IMG/M metagenome (GOLD analysis project Ga0265297, IMG submission 192502) | Leachate microbial communities from a municipal landfill in Southern Ontario, Canada - Leachate well 137-91 | ecosystem: Engineered > Solid waste > Landfill > Unclassified | place... | reverse complement strand
CAAAAAACACCCCCTCTCCCCGGGAGAGGGGGAAGGGAGGAGAGGTTTGTACAAATACATCGGGAAGAATGTGAGGTGTTGGAAAAGCAAACAAGCCCCTTCCAGGGGCTTTCCCGAAGCTGCTTGCTCTGCAGGCAGAGCTTCACTCTATAAAATGGGTTGTTCGTCGATAAAGACGCGGATGAACAATCGCTTGATGATGTCTAAGGAGGATTCAAACAGAGTGGCCAGCAGGCGGTTCAAGAACCGGATGCGCGCGTAGAGCTTGTTGAGGTGAAAGGCGCCTCCGGGATGGCTGCTTCCCGGGATGGAGTGAATTTGCTTGCGGAGCGTACTGACCTCTGTGCGGATTTTCTCCGCAAGTTTCGTCTGCATGACTTGCTCGCTTGGCAGGGCGGCAATGGCCTGATCGCGCGGAGAGACCGCGCGGGCCCCCGCAGAGCCGGATTGCATCTGTCCGCCGCTCCCTGCCGCATCGCCCGACCTGTCTTCGCCGATGCGTTCACTCATCTGATCGATCAGGTTCAGGGTATCAAGCAGGCTCCCGATCTTCTCGGGTTGCGTGACCGTGAGCACGGGCTTCGGTGCCAACGGGGCGGTCTCGGTGTGTCTGTCGGGAGTGTTCCCAGCCATCGTTTCTATTATCTATCAAAATGGCGTAAAAGTCAAAGATTCCTGCTTTCCGGAACAGAGCGAATTGGCTCCGGTAGAGGATCACGATATGCTGAAGGCATCCCTCATTATCTATGGCTGAACGCACCCTCTTCCACCGTATCCGCGACAAAGAAATTCCCGCGACGATCGTCTACGAGGATGACGAGGTGCTGGCGTTCAAAGACGTTCATCCCAAGGCTTCGACACACCTGCTCTTCATTGCGAAGAAGGACAGCGACTTCGTGCCGTCCATCGACGATCTCACGGAGCAGACGGCGCACGTTCCCGGCCTCCTCATCCGCAAGGCGCAAGCATTCGCAAAGGCACACGGCATCACCGGCTACCAGCTCAAGTTCCACGTGGGCAGGGACGGAGGACAGGAGATCTTCTACCTCCACCTGCACTTTTTGAGCGGGCAAGCACTGAAAGAATAAAAAAAGCCGTGACGCAAGATGTAACGTTTTTCGACGTCCGTTCGTTTGCCGTTCACGGCGCGACGTGCAGCGCTGATGGAAGGGAGTACCCGTTCTGTCGCAAGAATGAACAATGGACGCGTGCGTCGACTACGGCGGTTGACACTGTCCCTTGGTGATCCTAGAAGGAAGCATCTTCCTTTCCCCCCATATTATGTCTGATCTCAGCACCGTCCCGACCGAGTCACCCTCTCTGCGTCTTGAGCGCGTCATTCCATTGCCCAGCATCGGCCGGCAGGTGGAGGATTGGATGTGGAAAGTGTTGAACGGAGGCAAAGTTCCGTCGACGAACCGCAATGGAGTGGTTGATAGTTTGTATGCACTTGCCGTTTCCCTGCGGACGATGGGCAACAACGGGGATGCGGACAAACTTCTTTCGGAAGAAAAGCGACTGCAAGCGGCGCAGTATGCCCAGTTGCTGGGGTGGAGGGTCGAGGGCAAAGACGCGTGAGTTGATCACACGCTGAACCCCGCTTTCTTCGCCTCGGCTTCCGTCTTGAAGTACACGCGGTTCTCCTCTTTGATCTTCTGCCCGGTGGCGGAATCCAGCTCGTAGTACTTCTTACCGGTCTTGGAGGCCACCCACCTTCGTTCCTCGCTCCGCTCGGAGCTACGGCGGGCAGGCGAAGCTTGTTTCTCCAATTGCTCTTCTACAGGGAAGAGGGCTTCCTGCTTCGATGCTTTTGGCTTCTTCTCCTTTTTCGCGGGCGACGCGCTCGCTTGCGCGGCGGATCCTTCGGGTCCGGCAGCAGGTGTTCCCATCTGCTGCTGATTTTCTACCGGCGTTTTCTTGGAAGCCGCCTCCTTCTCCTTCGCTGCCTCCTCTTCGCGCTCGCGCTTGATGAGCTCCATCGTCTCCTTGTCGATGGGCAGGAGCGCCTTGATTGAAAGGCCGATGCGGCGCTCGTCGATGTCGATGTTGATCACCTGCGCGTCAATCTTCTGGCCGATGGTGAGCACTTCTGAAGGATCGGTCACCTTGTGGTGGGCGATCTCGGAAAGGTGGACGAGGCCGTTGATATCGCGTTCGAGCTTGAGGAAGGCACCGTACTCAGTGAAGCGCACGATCGTGCCCTGGACGCGCTTGCCCACCGGGTAGCGCTCGGCCACCTCTTCCCACGGGTCCTTGGTGAGCTGTTTGATCGACAGCGAGATCTTGTCGCCGTCCATGCCGATGATCTTCACGGTCACTTTGTCGCCCAGCTCCGCGTGCTCCGCGGGATTGCGCACGTGGCCCCACGCGATTTCGGAGATGTGCACGAGCCCTTCCACTCCGTCGAAGGAAACGAAGATGCCGTATTTCACGATGCCGCTCACGAGGCCTTCTTTGATGTCGCCGACCTTCAGGCTCTCCAGTGCCTTGGCGCGCTCCTCGGCCATGGCTTCGCGCTCGCTCACGACGATCTTTCCGGCCTCCTCATCCATTGTGATGATCTTTACGGTGAACGTGTGGCCGATGAATTTCTTCAATTTCGAAATGATTTCAGAGGCGTCGGCGTTATTCACGCGGGGGTAGTTACTGGGGGCGAGCTGACTCACCGGCAGGAACGTGCGAATGCCGTCGATGTTCGCCAGGAGTCCGCCTTTGTTCGCCTCCTGCGCCGCGAATTCCATAGTGCCATCCGCCTCCACAAGCTTGTGAAAGCGCTCCCAGGCTTTTTGCTGGCTTGCCATCCGCAGACTTAAGACAATCATGCCTTCGTTGTTCTCTTCCTCGAGCACAAGGGCAGATACTTCTTCCCCGATCTGCAGGCTGCGGAAGGTATTGAAGGAGTCCCGCAGTTCCCGTCCCGAGACGATGCCGGTCTGCGACCCTCCGATGTCGAGCAGGAGCTTGTTCTTTGCCTTGAAGACCACGGTACCTTCGATGAGCTCGCCGGGACGCACACGCACGATGGGCGGAGCAGACGCAAGAAGCTGTTCCATGAGGGGATTTGCGATGGGAGCGGGGCGTGCCATAGAAAAGAGGGAGTGCGGGGAGAAGAAGTAGGAATGTCCTTCGACAAGCTCAGGACCTTCGGCCATGCCCGCACGAGCCATGACGTCGGCGTCAGCTTCCCATTCCGGGCTCACAGAGTCAAGAAAACAGGCCTTTTTGAGGAAATAAAGGAATAAGAAGAAATAGAGGAAATAAAGGATGGCTCATCTCTTTCCTTTCATTCTTTTCTTTCTTCTATTTCCTTTTATCACAATACTAACTCCGCGGTGTTCAAATCCGAGATCTTATTCAGTTTCTGCTCCTGGCTGGTTCCCGGATTATAGACCTGGTAGTAGAGCTCCAAGAGTTCCCGGGTCGAAAGCCGGCGCGTGACCAGGCCGATGTTGTTGAGGCCGGCCTCCACCAAATTGATGCGGTCGCGCAGGGGCGTGATGCGTTTCTCGAACATTTGGTGACGAGCGAGCGCCTTTCCTGTTGAATCATCGATGCCGATCCACTCGAGGAACGTGGCGATGAGTGATTTCCGTTTAGGATGATCGTTTAAGGGGATCACGACGTAGAAGCGCTTTTGCATGATGTCTGCGGCCTCCACAATGCGCTCGATGAATTTGGCGTACTCCACGGTCTGATCCCGCAGGAGTTCGTTTGGTTGCTCCTTTGCCCGGACACGCAGCTGATCGATGTAGGGGTCGATGTTGATCTTCGTCGAGCGGATGGAGATCTGTATGGGGAAGTCGATGGTATTCACGAACGATTGATATCCGGCAATGATGCCTTTTTGCTCCGTTTCGCTCTTCAGGTTGAAGTTCAGCGCCTCCACGGCCAGGACAGCCCGCAGTCCCCCGTTCTTCAGGACCACGGTGTCGTTGCGGATCTCTGCGATGGGGAGGAATCGCTGGGTGGCAGCCTTGGAGAGTCCTTTGCGGTTGCGCACGGTATCCTTTGGCTTCTTGCCGTGGGGGGTATCGGGTGCGTGATCCGCGGGGGTGGCCATGTGTTCGGAAACATCGGGTGTCATGCGTGGGCTCCGGAAGGGGGAAGGATATCTTGCATTGTCACTCTGATAGTTTGAGGCAGGTCTTCCGCCGTTGTGGGTGCGTGCTCCGTTCTGATGTCATCGAAGGGGAGAGCGTCTGTGGATCTCTCTGCTCGGATACGTTCCTTGTCCACCGGGCGTGGCATTGTGGATTCCTCATGCGGAACAGCGATTGATTCCTTTTCCGTGCTCTTCGCTGTGACGATCGGACCCTGGTCCAAGAGAGCACTCAACTCTTCAAGCTTTTCACGGTGCGGCTGCATGACGATCTGCTCCTTTTTTTCCTCGACGCCGGAGAAGTACTGGAAGTTGATCGAAATGCCGCGACGCGGGGACCATAATCTGACCGCCGGTTTTTCCATTTTCTCTGCCATCAGCAGGATGAACCGCATGAGGCCGATCCCCTGAATCCGCACGAATGCGAATACCACGCCGACCATGAACGGGATCCAGCAAACGATGGTGATGGGGATGCTCGCCACTCCCAGTTGATTCTTGACGGAAGTCCACAAGACGTAGCTGAGTCCTCCCGAGAGCATCAGGATGATGAGTTGTCGCAACGTCACCGGACCGACAATGCGGTCTTCTATGTAGACGTTCTGCGGAATCTTGACGGGTTCGATTGGCATGAAAGGATTGATATGAGCTTTTCGAATAATTATAGCAGAAAGGGAAGGGATCGACCAGAGCCTGGATTGGTCAAAGATGACAAGAAAGACAAAGGAGTACGAAGAGTACAACGAGACATGGTTCATTGCGTTCCTTGTACTCCTCGTCTTCTTTGTACTCCTTGCCATTCTCTCTCACGTCGTCATTTCTGCTTTCTGCTCTTCCAATGCCGGTTCCTCCAATTTCGCCGCATTTGCAGGGAGGATGGTCACATGGTCATCGTCTTTGCGGGCGATGACGATCGTATCGCCTGGTCGGAAGATGCCTTTGAGCATTGATTCGGCAATTTCATCCTCCACTTTCTCCTGAATCATGCGGCGGACGGGTCTGGCCCCGTAGGCCGGGTCGAATCCGAGCTTGGCCAACACGGCGATGGATTTCTGATCCGCCTTGAGGGAGAGACTCTGCGCTTTCAGGCGCTCTGCGAGCAGATCCAAGTGCATCTTCACGATCTTCTGGATGTGTTCCTGATTCAGCGCATTGAAGACGATGATGTGGTCGAGGCGGTTCAGGAACTCGGGACGCAGCCTGTCCTTCAGCTCCGCGATGACCTCTTCGCGCTTCGCCTCGTAATTCTTCTCTTCGGTCGATGCTTCACTTTCGAGTTGGAAGCCGATTTTGGCAGCCTGCTTGGTGAGCTTTTCGGCGCCGATGTTGCTTGTGAGCACGATGACTGTGTTGCGGAAGTCCACCTGCTTTCCCTGTCCGTCCGTCAGCGTTCCGTCTTCCATAATCTGCAGGAGCAGGTTGAAGAATTCGGGATGTGCCTTCTCCACCTCGTCGAAGAGGACCACGGAATAGGGCTTGCGACGCACGGCTTCGGTGAGCTGGCCGCCCTCCTCGTAGCCCACGTATCCGGCAGTCGTGCCGATCAGGCGCGAGACGTTGTGCCGTTCCATGAACTCGGACATGTCGATCTTGATGAGTGCATCTTCGCGATTGAAGACTTCGCTCGCGATGGTGCGCACGAGCTCGGTCTTGCCCACGCCCGTGGGGCCGAGGAAGAGGAAAGAACCGATGGGTCTGCGTGAGTCCGAGATACCCACACGGCTGCGACGGATGGCGCGGGCGACTTTCTGGATGGCTTCGTCCTGCCCGATCACGTGCTTCTTTAAGATGAGCTCGAGGTTGGCAAGGCGCTTGCTTTCCGATTTGAGCATCTTCGTCACGGGGACGCCCGTGATGCGGGCGAGCGTGTGCGCGATGTCATCGCCCGTGATCTGAATGGGCGTGCGACGGTCGCCATCTACTTGTCCCTGCAGCTCCTTGAGCTTCTCCGCGAGCTGCTGCTGTTCCTGCTTTAACTTGAGCGCCTGGTGGTACTTCTGTTCCTTCACGGCGAGCTGCTGCCGGGCGACGATCTTCTCGAGCTTCTCTTCGATCTTCTTCAAGTCGGGCGAGATGTCCTGCTGGATGCTCTTGCCGGCTGCGGTTTCATCCAAGAGGTCGATAGCTTTGTCGGGCAGAAAGCGGTCGGCCAGGTAACGCTTGCTTAGGACCACTGCCTTCTCGAGGGCTTCGTCGGTGATCGACAGGTGATGGAATTCCTCGTATGTGGGGCGGATGCCCTGCAGGATCTTGATCGTATCCTCCACGCTGGTTTCCTCGACCAAAATGGACTGGAAGCGGCGCTCAAGCGCCCCATCTTTCTCGATGGTGCGGTACTCTTCGGTGGTCGTGGCGCCCACCACCTGGATTGCTCCGCGGCTCAAGGCAGGCTTGAGGATATTCGCAGCATCCAGTGATCCTTCAGCGCTGCCCGCGCCCACGACGGTGTGGAGCTCATCGATGAAGAGGATCACCTCCTTTTCGCTCTCGAGAGCCTCTTTGATGATGTCGTCGAAACGCTGCTCGAACTCGCCGCGGTACTTGGTCCCCGCGATGATCGAGCCCATGTTGAGCTGCAGGACCTTTTTGTTCCTGAGGCTCACCGGTACCTTGCCGGCTGCGATGCGCTGGGCGAAACCCTCCACAATAGCTGTCTTGCCAACGCCCGGCTCGCCAATGATCACGGGATTGTTCTTTGTTTTGCGGTTCAAGATGTGGATGAGGCGCTCAATCTCGAGATCGCGTCCGATGATGGGATCCATCTTGCCTTGCTTGGCCTTCTCGACGAGATCATCAGTGAAGTAGTCCAAGACGGGCGTTTTGCTCTTGGCTTCGCCGTTGCGCCTGCGCTTGAGGCCATCCGGTTCCATCATCATGTTAGCACCCTGCATACCGACGATTGCACCCTGAAGTCCCTGGAAGAAAGCTTCCAGCGATTGCTCCATGTTGCGGTTCTGCTGCTTGAATTGGCTGATTTGGCCGAACATTTCCTCCACGCGCGCCTTTAAGTCATCCGGATCCACCTGCATTTCCGCGAGAAGCACGGTGGCGGCGTTTTTGCCCGTAGAGACGAGCGAGTGGAGCAGATGCTCCGTGCCCACATTGGCGTGCCGGAACTTGTGCGCGGTGATCACGCTCTGCTCGATGACGTTGTGCAGAAAGACCGAGAGTCCGTGGCGCACCTGAGAGCCTTCGATGTTCTGCGTCTTAGAGGCCTTGAGGAGGATGCGCACGTTCTCGAGTGTCACGCCCGCTCCCGTGAAGATCGAAAAGCCGAGCGACTTCGGGATCGAGAGAAGACCCAAGAGCAGATGTTCCGTACCGATGTAGGCACTCTTCATGTTCTTCGCTTCCTGCTCGGCGATCTGCAGAGCGAGCTTCGCATTGGGAGTGAATCTATCGAATGGATGCATACGGGGGATTGGGGATTAGGACTTAGGACTTAGGACTTAGGACTTAGGACTTAGGACTTAGGACTTAGGACTTAGGAAGTCTAGTTTAGCACTCCTCCATTTTGAGTGCCAATCCACTCTGGAGTTCTTCTCATTCTACCAAAAATTTCTTCATCGATCAGTAGTGCGAAGAGCAGGAGCATGGTCTTTTGGTGAGATGTTAAGAAGAATATCCATCCTTAAATTTGTGAAACAAACGCGCGAACCCAGCACTTTTGCAATGCAAGAGTGCTGGGTGGAGCGCATCCTCTGAAGGGAAAGGATGGTTCGTGGAAGGAAAACCGGCTTGTCGGCCGTAGCCTTGGCGAAGGCTGAAGGTTTGCCTTCCACGCAAAATCATTCCTTCCGTTCCTGTGCGGATCGCAAATCCTCAAGGAATATCGCGAGGATGGTGGTTGTGGGGATGGCGAGCAGCACCCCGATGACCGGATGAATTGTTTCGGAGAAACTGATGCCTGCGAGCAAGGCGAAGAGGATGGCGATGGGGGAAAGGCCGACGGCACGCTTCATGATCAGAGGCACGAGCAGATTATTCTCGCACCACTGGATCACGTAGTAGACCGCCGCGAGGACAACGCCCCACATGAAACCTCCCTGTGTGACGCCAATGAGCACCGAGGGAACGCCGGCGATGAACGGGCCGACGGCCGGTACGAATTCGCAGAATCCCGCGAGGACGGCGAGCGTGAGTGCGTAGGGCATGCGCAGGATGACGAGGGCGACGAGTGTTAAGGCGAAGATGCTGAACATGAGCAGCAACTCGCCGCGTGCCCACTGGCTGATTTTCGTGTGGATCGCCTCGAGTTTCAAATTGGTGTAGCTGCGGTAGCGAACGGGAAGAAAACCACGGATCCAGTGCAGGATCTTCTCCTTCTCCATCTGCATGAAGAAGGCAAGGACCAGCACGATGATGAAACTTGTGACGAAGGAGGCCACCGATCCCGTAACGGTCTTCACCACTTCCCACGAACCGCCCGCAAATTCGGACAGATTCGATCCTGCACGCTCGATGGCACCGGTGAAATCATGGATGGCGAGCTGCTCTAAGGAGGTCTTGAGGAGAGATGTGAGACGGAGATTCACTTCGGCTGAGACCAGGGGCAGGTGGATCTGCGGGTCGGATAAGAACACATTGGCCTCCGTACTCAGGAAGAGCGAGAGTTGCTGAAGTTGAATGGCGATGATCGGAATGAAAGAGACGACGAGGAAAAGGAGGAGCAAGATCGCCACGAGGTAGTGCAGAAGTACGGCAATGCCGCGGGGAATGTGCATGCGATGCAGGGCTTGCACGCTCGGGTCGATGACCACGGCGATGAATACGGCAACGAACAACAGGATGAGCTTGTCGCGCAGCTGGAAGACCAGCCACACACCGAAGAGAACCGCCAGCAGAGCAAAGAAGCTGCGCACGACGCTGGCGACAGAGATGTACACCGTCACTTCTTCGTGCTTGAGAGCGGATGGAAACTTGCTGAGGTGCGGTTTGTTCCCTTTCGGCGTTTGTGCGATGCCTTTCCGTGCGCGATCGAAGAGGCGCTGTGCCTTTTTGCCGATGATGCGGAAGGATGAGAAAGCGTCGGAATGGGAAGAGGGGGTCATATGCCAGCGATGGTAGAAATGATGAAATCGATGATGAAGAAGGTGAGGGCGGAAGTGATGAAGCCGATGATGGCCCACCGCAACATCTCAAAGCCTGTGGATTTGTCTCCGCCGGTGATCACGGCGAGCAGAATACGGTAACCCGAAATCAGAATGAGAATCAGACACACGCCGCCGACGAACCCGAATACCACTTTGATGACATGCGCGATGAAGAGGTACACGCACTTGGCGACGATGTCGCCCGAAGCGAAATCACAGCCGGCAACACCCTCTTCCGGAATGAGACTTAATGTCTGTGCGGCAGCTTTTGAAATCCACATATCTGCCCCATTCTGCTGCAAGAACGGTCTTCCGTGCGATAGACTCGCTGCAACTTAGTCTCGTCAGGTTCCGCAATCTGTGGTCTTCTATCCTCCATAATGCCAAATCTATCCAACTTCCGGTGGCAGAACACCCCGCTTCCCATTGTTGCGTTGGCACCCATGGCCGGCGTGACGGATGCTTCGTACCGGCAACTCATCAAGAAACTTGCACCCGAAGTGGTCGTCTACTCGGAATTCCTTTCGACGGATGCGCTGGCGTACAGCGGCAAGAAGACCATGGCGATGATGCACTTCGATCCCAAGCTGGAGCGTCCCTTCATCGTGCAGATCTTCGGCAAGAAGCCGGAGCACTTTCTGGAAGCGGCAAAGATCGTTTCGCAAATGGGTGCGGATGGGATCGACATCAATATGGGATGTCCCGCCGCCAAGGTTGTCTCTTCCTGCCATGGGTCGGCGCTCATCAAAACACCCGAGCTCGCTGCGGAACTGGTCCATGCGACGGTGAAGTCCGTTTCCATCCCCGTGAGCGTCAAGACGCGCCTCGGATGGAACACGGCAGAGACGCTCATCCCGTTCTGCACGCGTTTAGTCGAGGCGGGGGCGCAGGCGCTGGCGGTCCACGGCCGCAGGTTCACCGACAAATTCACGGGGAACGCAGACTGGGCACCCATCTATGCACTCAAAGAAGCGTTGCCCACGATCACGATCATCGGCAACGGCGACATCTGCTGCGCACAGGATGCGCTGGACCGGATCGGGAATCTGGATGGCGTGATGGTGGGCCGCGGCACCATTGGGAATCCATGGTTGCTGAAGGATATTTGCGACGCGTTCTTACGTATTGGGGAAATGCAGAATGTAGAATGTAGAATGCAGAATGTTCGAGTAGTCACCCCGACTGTTGAGAGGCTTTCCTTCGCGGAGAAAATTCCTTTTATTCTGGAGCACTGCGAGCTCGCCGTGAAAATGAAAGGGGAGCGTAAAGGTATGCTCGAGATGCGCAAGCATCTGGCGCACTACATCAAAGGAATCGAGGGCGCCAAAGAACTTCGGGCCAGACTGGTGCGGGTGGAGACACTGGAGGACGTGCGGCGGATTCTTGCTGCGTACTGATTACAGCGACAGCTTGATGTCCGGACACATCGTCGGTGCAACAGTCACCCATTCGACTCTGCTCAGGGTGACCTGACTATTCTCAAGAGAAGGTGCTTGATTCGAAATCAGAGGGATAACTTGATTCCTGGCCCCATTGTGGGTGCCACGGTCACCGAGGTGATGTATTCGCCCTTGATGCCGGAGGGCTGCGCTTCTTTCACGGCGTGGAGGAGGGCTTCCAGGTTCTCCTTGAGCTTGTCCGCGCCGAACGACATCTTGCCGAAGGTCGCGTGGATGATGCCCTGCTTATCCATTTTACACTCGATGCGACCCTTCTTGAGCTCCGCGATGGTCTTCGAAATGTTCGTCGTGACGGTGCCGGACTTGGGGTTCGGCATCAGGCCTTTCTGGCCGAGGGTCTTGGCGATCTTGCCGAGCTCCTTCATCACCTCGGGTGCGGCAACGGCGATATCAAAGTCGATCACGCCTTTTTCGATCTGTGCGATCAGATCCTCTTTGCCCGCCAGATCCGCGCCGGCCTTCTTGGCCTCCGCGATCCGATCATCCGGCACGAAGGCTGCTACGCGCACCGTGCGTCCTGTTCCGTGCGGGAGGGCGACGGTCGTGCGTACCAGCTGGTCGGCCTGCGTGGTATCGGCGAAAATGCGAATGTGCACTTCGGCCGTCGCATCGAATTTTGTCATGGAGAGCTTTGGCAAAAGTTCCATCGCTTCTGCGATCTCATAACGGTTCTTGGTTTTGAGCGCCAGACGCTCGGCATACTTCTTGCCGCGTTTGCGGGCAAGAGGGGGACGTTTACTGGTCATGCTATGGAAGGGGAAGAGGTGCAGACCCCAGCACTCTTGCGAAGCAAAAGTGCTGGGTCCCTCTAAAAGTACGTACAGTGTGCCTACGGCAGACTCACGCCGCAACCGATTTCAGTGAAAATCCGCTGGTTTTATGCCCGCTTGCCGAAGAGCCGGAAGCCAAACCACCCATGGGGTTTCTTGGCCTTTTTCACGGTCTTATGCGAAGCATGCAGCGGGGCGGACTGGAACGAGTGATCGCCGATTTCGCTTTCTCGGGCGCTCCAGAAGAGCAGGATTCCGTAGAGCAGCAGAACCACCGGTGAGACCCACCAGTGCGCGGGGTACTGCCCCAAAGCGGTCTGGATGAGCAGGACAAGTCCGGAGAAGAGTGCCACCACGTACCCGATTGTCTTCACGGTGGTGACGAACAGGACATGCACCACAGTGAGAGAAGCATGTTCAATCTTCTGCGTGCACTGCTCATTCCACAGGAAGAGCGCTCCACCGACCAAGAAGACCCAGAGCAGACTCATGTAGACGCGGCCGGGGTAGGGGGGGCCGCCCAGGACGCTCGTCAGTGTGGGGATCGCTCCCACCGTCATGAGGATGATGCCGATGCCCTGCATGATGTAGTGGAACGCGGCGCGGGTCACCTGACCGGCCTTCGCGCCCGGCGTCGAGGCGCTTGCGAGCAGAATGAGTGCGAGCAACAAGAGCAGAAGCACGGGAACCATCACGGAGTAGAAAATTCCGATGGAGCTCAAGAAGAACGTGAGGGGAGAGGCTGCGGACATAGACGAAGAGGGGAGAAATCTGGTAAAGCTTACGGTTCGAAGTTACCAACCGCACGAGAATTCCATTGCAGAACAGAGAAATGAATGATCTGGCTAGGGGAGGGAGCAATCGAAGAAAGCGAGGAAATCAAGGAGTACGAGGATAGTTTTTCCTGATCGGTTCGCGGGTATCCTCCATTTCCCTTTCATTCGATTGTCACTCCCATGCTGCGCGCCGTGCCCTCGATCACCCGCATGGCGGCATCGAGATCCTTGGTATTGAGGTCCGGCATCTTCACCTGGGCGATCTCTTTGACTTGGGCTTTCGTGAGCTTGCCTACCTTGTTCTTGTTCGGCTCGCCGCTGCCCTTCTCGATCTTGGCGCGCTCGATAATGAGTGCCGACGCGGGGGACTGCTTCAGCTCGAACGAGAAACTGCGGTCGGTGTAGACCTTGATGACGACCGGCACCACCTGTCCCATCCGGTTCTTCGTCTTGTCGTTGAACTTGGTGCAGAACTCCTGGATGTTGATTCCAGCCTGTCCAAGAACGGGTCCGAGCGGGGGAGCGGGATTGGCCTGCCCGCCGCGTGCCTGAGCCTTGATGACCTTTGCGACTTGTTTCGCCATAGCCGCGCTACTCTAGGTGTTGAGGTTTTCGGCGTCAATGAAGAAGGGGACTAATGAGGGATTGGGGATTAGGGATTGCCCGCCCGTACGACCGGACGGTCGGGCGGGGAATATTAGGCACCAAGAAATTGCAGATCAGAACAAGGGGCTTTGATTTATCGCTTCGTCCCAATCCCCAATATTCAAATCCCCATTCCCTAGTCGGTCAGCGCCTCCACCAGCTTATACATCGTTTCATCCTTCCCCGGCGCGATGTGAAACTCAAAGAGCCGCTCGCGGACGCGTACGAATACAAATCGCTCCTCGCTTAACGCAGGATCGAGGAACGTGAGAAAATTGCGAGGGGGCTTTCCGGCGGGGGACTGTATCTCGTCTAAGAGATCACGGACCTCGGGCGAGAAGAGGGTAGCAAGGGAATCCTTGAGGACGAAGAAGACCTGTTTGACGTCCGGCGTCTCGATCCAGGCGAGGAGCCCGGCGCGGTCTCCATTGAGGAGCAGCACGCGCGTGGACACGAATGACGGATCTTTCACCACGGCGGAGAGCAGGCTTCGCTGGTCGGTTTCTTCCGCGGTGAAATTGAGCTTCAGTGCGATCGCGATCGGGTCCAACCCGGATTTTTTCGTCACCGCTCCTTCAGGCGGGGTTTCCGACGATGGCACGGGCGGGGGGGTGACGTCCACGGGGGCGGGCGCAGGAACCTCCGGCAGAGGGACGGCAGTTTCGGATGATGGTGGGAGGGGAGTTTCCTCCGGAACGGTCTCAACAGGTTCCGATGCCTGATTTGATTGCGAAGAAGCCTCTTCCGACGGAGTCACCGGAATAGGTTCCACGAGGAGCGCGTCGGCTGCGCCGAAGGAGACTAAGGCCAGGAGGAGAAAGCCTGTGAGGGGGAGGGTGCTTCGCTGCATGGGCTTACTGGAATTCTATCTTATTCCCGTGCCCGGAGATCTGCTACCCTAGTGATCCATGGCACTGGCTCATCAGATGAGGCATACCTCCGCCGCCGCGCCGACGAAGACCCCCCGCGAGAGCGAGGTCTTTGAACAGACGCTCCGGCCCAAGACCATCGCCGAGTACGTGGGGCAGAGCGATATCAAGGGGCATCTGCTCGTGCACATCGCCGCGGCCAAGACGCGGACGGAACCTCTCGGGCACACGCTCCTCCACGGGCCGCCGGGTCTTGGCAAGACCACGCTGGCGCACATTCTTTCGCACGAGATGGGAGCGCAGATCCGGATCACGAGCGGTCCGGCCATCGAGAAGCCGGGGGATCTGGCCTCCATGCTCACGAATCTGCAGCAGGGTGATGTGCTCTTCATCGACGAGATCCACCGCTTGCGACCGGTCATCGAAGAGGTGCTCTACAGCGCGATGGAGGATTACGCCTTGGACCTCGTGATCGGCAAAGGTCCGTCGGCGCGCTCCATGCGCCTCACCTTAAAACCTTTCACGCTCATCGGGGCCACCACCAAGGCCGGATCCGTCAGTGCCCCGCTCCGGGACCGCTTCATTCACAACTTCAAGCTTTCTTTCTATACCCCGGCCGAGATGGAACAGATCGTGCTCCGGTCGGCGCGCATTCTCGGCGTTACGCTACAGGACGGAGCCGCCGATCTGATCGGCAGTTCCTGTCGTGCCACGCCGCGTATAGGAAACCGCCTCATTCGCGCCATTCGCGATTTTGCGCAGGTGAAGAGCGAGAAGACGGTGACTCTCGAACGGGTGAGAGCGACGATGGAGGCATTGGGCATCGATGACCGGGGCTTAGACCGCACCGACCGCGCGATCCTGCAGGCGATCATTGCGAAGTTCGGGGGAGGTCCCGTGGGACTCAGTACGCTCGCGGCCGCAACGGCAGAAGAAGAGGAGACGTTGGAGGATGTGTACGAGCCGTACCTGCTTCAGCAGGGCTATCTGCAGCGCACGCCCAAGGGCCGCATCGCGACATCGCATGCATACAGTCTGCTGGGGATCGAAATGCCCGCAGGATTACAAAAGAATCTTTTTGCTGCGTAAGCCATGACTCCCCAGACGACCGGACTCATCATCGGCGGCCTCATTCCCGCCCTGCTCTATGGCATGAGCGCGATTTTCCAGCGCGGCAGCACGGGCATCGGCATCGGCATCGGACCGTTCATGATTGCTGCCGGTATCGCGGTGTTGCTGACCGGGACGGCGCTCCTGTGGCTCGATCCCGGACGCGAGTGGTCCGTACGGTCGGCGCTCCTCGCGATGGGCAGCGGGGCGGCGTGGGGAATCGGTACGAGTCTCGTGGCCGTGGCGCTTGTGCGGTACGGGATTCCGTTGGGTAAGCTGGTGCCTCTCTACAGCATGAACTTGCTCATCGCGGTGACGCTCGCGCTCTGGATTTTTGCGGAGTGGAAGCAGGTGAAGGTGCCGCAACTGCTCATCGGCTCCATTTTGATCGTGATGGGCGGGACGCTGGTGGCGAGGGCATAAACGTTCACTTTTTTAATTTATAACCTCCATCCCCCAGCCCCTTCCTCCCTAGGAGGAAGGGGAGTACTTCAATGTATGAAACAACAACATAACACCTACATTCCCCCTCTCCTCGGGAGAGGGGGTTAGGGGGAGAGGTTTGTGTAATGAAGGAGAGGGGGCGAGGGGGCGAGGTTTAGCGGAAAAAGAGATGTCTGAAGGCAGGATTTATTCCATCGATCTTCCAACCATTTCTCGCATCTTCGCCTCAAATTTCTGTCGCGAGAATTTTTCCGCCTGCAC
>Ga0265297_10007222_pt1 | contig 15529 bp, 12 predicted proteins | sample Munlanlwell13791_FD_192502 | JGI IMG/M metagenome (GOLD analysis project Ga0265297, IMG submission 192502) | Leachate microbial communities from a municipal landfill in Southern Ontario, Canada - Leachate well 137-91 | ecosystem: Engineered > Solid waste > Landfill > Unclassified | place... | reverse complement strand
ATTCTATCAGCCTGTCTTTTGATTTCGATGATTCTTTCGAAAAACCGCTATAATTATACTTTAAAGTATAACCAATCTTTTTTGCCAGGAATTCGACAGCCTCCACAAACTCCATATTTTCAATCTTCTCTACAAAATTGATTACGTCGCCGCCTTCTCCGCATCCGAAACAGTGATAAAGCTGTTTTGATGTATCGACCGTAAAAGATGGAGTTTTCTCTTTATGGAAAGGACAGAGTCCGGTATAGCTCCTGCCAGTCTTCTTAAGCTTTACATAGCTTGAAACAATGCCATAAATGTCCGTTTTGGATTTTAATTCTTCTACTTCGCCCTCTTTTAGACTTTTGCTCATTTCCCTTAAGAATTGAAATATAACAATATAATATATCCGGCAAAATCTTTTCGGAAAAAATCAAACTGCTATCACTTTATAAATACAAAAGAAACTGTATTTATTTTACCACTAATATATTATTTATTAGAGGGGCTAAAGTTAAACATCCAGGAAAGCTTCTTTATATTTTTTATCTCCCTTTATCGCTGCATGTGCTGCAGCAAGTCTGGCAATCGGAACCCTGTATGGTGAACAGCTTACGTAATCCATTCCTATCATATGGCAAAATTCGACTGAACTGGGATCGCCGCCATGTTCCCCACAGATGCCGATCTTTAGGTTTTCCCTGGTTTTTCTGCCTTTTTCCAATCCCATCTTTATTAACCGGCCGACGCCTTTTATGTCTATTGTGGCAAAAGGATCTTTTTCCAGGATTCCTTTTTCTATATATTCAGGAAGAAATTTACCGGCATCATCTCTTGAAAATCCAAAAGTCATCTGGGTCAAATCGTTTGTTCCAAAGCTGAAAAATTCTGCTTCTGCTGCTATTTCATCCGCTACAACACATGCTCTTGGAATTTCTATCATCGTTCCAACCTTATAATCAAACTTCAGGTTTTCTTTCTTCATTATCTCATCAGCAACTTCCACTATCTCGTCTTTCAAAATCTTGAATTCCTTTACAATTCCAACAAGCGGAACCATTACTTCAGGTTTGACTTTATATCCCTGCCTGGTAAGTTCAACGGTTGCCTCGAATATAGCTCTTACCTGCATTTTAAGAATTTCAGGATATGTAATAGATAACCTGCATCCCCTGTGTCCCAGCATCGGATTCATTTCATGAAGAGAATTAATGGTCGCCTTCAGTTCATCAAATTCCAGGCCCAGTTCCCCGGCTATTTCCTTCACATCTTCATCTGCAGTGGGTAAAAATTCATGTAAGGGCGGGTCCAGAAGCCTTATTGTTACAGGCAGGTCATTCATCACTTTGAATATTTCCATAAAATCTTTTTTCTGAAAAGGAAGGAGCCCTGCAAGAGCTTTTTCTCTTTCTTCCCTGCTGTTGGCTACTATCATCTTCCTCATAGCTTTTATCCTATCTGCTTCAAAGAACATGTGCTCCGTTCTGCAGAGTCCGATTCCTTCAGCTCCAAATTCCAGGGCAACCATGGCATCATTGGGAGTATCGGCATTTGTTCTTACTCCTATCTTTCTAAAATCATCGACTATGCTCATAAATTTTTTGAAATCTTTCCCCATCTCAGGATCCACTACCGGAATTTTACCCTTGAAAACCTCTCCGGTTGAACCATCCAGAGTGATCCAATCGCCTTTGTTTATTCTTTTGCCATTTACCTCAAAATATTCTTTGCTCTCATATACTTTGATGTCTTCCGCACCAGCCACGCAGCACTTACCCATACCACGCGCCACAACGGCGGCATGCGAAGTCATTCCTCCTCTTGCAGTTAAAATTCCCTGTGCAACTGCCATACCCTGAATATCTTCAGGAGACGTCTCCGTCCTTACGAGAATCACATTTCCATCCTTAGCTTCTTTTACAGCCATATCCGCATCGAAAACTACCCTGCCCAGTGCTGCACCCGGAGATGCGGGAAGTCCTTTTGTAAGCAACTCCGCATTTTCTTTGGCTTTATTATCAAGCTGCTTATGCAGAAGCTGATCCAGCATCTGCGGTTCCACTCTGGTAACTGCAGTTTTTTTATCTATATATCCCTGTTCATTCATGTCGACTGCGATCTGAAGAGCGGCGGCTGCCGTTCTCTTACCAGTTCTTGTCTGAAGCATGTACAGCTTTCTATCCTGGATAGTAAATTCCAGATCCTGCATATCTTTGTAATGCTCTTCCAATTTTTTTCTAATATCGGTTAACTCTTTATATATCTCGGGCATTTCTTCCTGCAACCTGGAAATATGCTGCGGGGTCCTTATTCCGGCAACCACGTCTTCGCCCTGTGCATTCATCAGATATTCACCGTAAAACTTATCTTCACCGGTTGACGGATTTCTGGTGAAGGCGACGCCCGTTCCTGAATTTTCTCCCATGTTCCCGAAAACCATAGCCTGAACATTTGCCGCAGTACCGATATCATGGGGAATATCATTGAGATTCCTGTAAGATATCGCCCTTTTATTGTTCCATGATCCGAATACCGCATCTATTGACATTCGTAACTGCTCTCTCGGATCCTGAGGGAAATCCTTACCTTTGGCTTCTCTTATTATTTTTTTATAATCTTCTACGAGTCCTTTGAGGTCTTCTGCTGTCAGTTCGGTATCAAACTTCACATTTTTTCTATCTTTTATGGCCTGAATTGCCTCCTCAAATTTGTCGTGTTCCACATCCATTACCACATTTCCAAACATCTGGACGAATCTTCTGTAAGAATCCCAGCCAAATCTTTCATTATTGGTCTTTTTGATCAGTGCCATAACGGTTTTATCATTCAGACCAAGGTTTAGAACCGTATCCATCATTCCCGGCATTGAAAAAGCAGCCCCGGATCTTACGGAAACAAGGAGCGGATCTTCTTCATCCCCAAAATTCATACCCATTTTTTCTTCCAATTTTTTTAGATTTTCTTCTATCTGTTCATCCAGGCCTTCGGGATATCTCTTGCCGAGTTCATAAAAAAGATTGCAAACTTCCGTAGTTATAGTAAAACCAAAAGGTACCGGCAAACCTATATTGGTCATCTCTGACAGATTTGCGCCTTTGCCTCCCAGAAGTTCTCTCATATCCTTGCTGCCTTCGCCAAAAAAATAAACATATTTCTTAGAAACCATTTTGTATCAAACCCTTCCCTCAAATATAAAATTGCTAATTATTCCTGTGATTATAAAAAACAAATTGCATTATGATACCAAAAAATTGAAAAAAAAATAAGAGCAGAATGATTAAAAGATTTCCCCGTTCCTCTACCTTTTATCCACAATCAATCTGGAGAAATCTGCCATTGTCATATAGAGATCGACTGCTTTTTTAATCAGATTGATCCTGTTGGTTTTTATTTTCTCATCTTTATCCATTACCAGGACTTTATCAAAAAATTGATCCACAACCGTTCCCAACTTATCGAGCTCGATTAGAACCGAAGTAAAATCTTTTTTAACCACGAGGTCCTTTATTTTGGATTTCTTTGATTCGATAGATGAAAATAATTTTTTCTCATACTCTTCTACCAGCAGTTTCTCCTTGACTTCCCCGAATTCTTTTTTCCCAATGATGTTTCTGCATCTTATCACAGGAAAATAAATTTTTTTGATATCCCTATTTATAATAAATTCTTCAATTGCTGTATATCTCAAATCAATATCCATTATGGAACCGCACCCCGGTTCAAGGATAGCATCCAGGATATCCAGTCTCTTTCCCTTTTTCTCCAATAAGAACCGGAATCTCGCAACAATAAAATCCCTTACTTCGCTGGCGATCTTCGAACCATCAGTATCTTTTGGATTAAAAGATTCAAGATATAATTTAATGTTGTAACCTATTAGACCGGCTAACTCAAAATCATACTTGCCTTTAAGTATCGAAAGTACGACACCCGAGGCTTTTCTTCGCAGTGCAAAGGGATCTGCGGAACCGGAAGGTATTTTCCCTGCAATGAACATTCCGGTTATAGTATCAATTCTATCAGCAATGGATAGTATCAGTCCGATATCCGTTGACGGGAGAATATCACCGGCAAATCTTGGAAGGTAGTGCTCAAAAATCGAATCTGCCACTGCGGATTTTTCACCTTTCTCCTTTGCGTATTGACGGCCGACTATTCCCTGCAGTGCCGGGAACTCCACTACCATACTTGTTACAAGGTCACATTTACACAGCAAACTTGCCGATACAAGATCCGGAGATATATCCTGCCTACCTTTAAGACCACTGCCATGCAGTAAGTCTATTAAATATATACTTAATTTTTTAAGCCTTACGGCTTTGTCATACATACTGCCAAGACCGGAAAAGAAAATCACTTCCTTTAATTTTTCTGTCCAGTGGTTAAAGTCATGTTTTTTGTCTTCTTCGTAAAAAAAGGTGGCATCCTTAAGTCTTGCCTTGAGTACCCTTTCATTTCCTTTCTTTACCCCGCCTGTTGTATCTTTTATTCCATTCTGCACGATTATGAATTTGGTACTGACATTGCCTGATTTATTCAGAACAGCAAAATATTTCTGGTGGTATTGTATTGCCTCTATCAATAATTCTTTTGGCATATATAGAAATCCACGGGGGAAATTCCCTGTAATAGTATTTGGTATTTCCACAAGATTTACTACGTCTTTAAGCAGGTTCTCATTCAGGACCACCTTATATTTACCCTTCCATAATTTTTCTTCCAGTTTGCTTATTTGTTTTAATATAAGTTCCCTTCTTTTTGCGGAATCGACTATCACTGCTCCCTTGCTTTTGAGAAATTTAAAATAGTCCCCGGTATTCTTAATAATTATAGCCCCGGGGCTCAGTGTGCGATGTCCAAAAGTGACATTTCCCGAAGTCAAATTTATAATATTAAACCTGATTATTTCATTATCATATAGAGCAAGTATCCATCTTATCGGACGAACGAATTTTATATCGTAATCCGACCAGGTCATTTGTTTACTGAAACTCATAGAAAGCAGGGTGTCCTTTAAAATATCTCCCAGCAGATCCTTTGCCTTTTTTCCTTCTTCCGTGATCCTCTTGCCAAGATATAAACCTTTACCCTTAATTTCAATTTCCTCAAGATCGCTTACTTTAAGATTTAAGCTTCTGGCAAAACCTTCCGCTGCTTTTGTTGGCCCGCCATTTTTATCAAACGCAATCCCTTTCGGAGGACCCGTCACTATTTCTTCTTTTGATTTTTGAATCTCTCCTAATCCCTTCACGATGGCCACGAATCTTCTTGGTGAAACGTAGGTTAGGATATCCTTGAATTCCAATCTGCTTTCACTCAGCTTATTTTCAAGGACTTTCCTGAGACCGGTTACTCCTTCTTCCATACATGAAGGAGGTAATTCTTCTGTTCCGATTTCAAAAAGTAAATCTTTTCCCATAATTATTTTTTATCCTTTTTTAGCAGCGGATAACCCATCTTTTCCCTCTGTTCAAGATAAGCGGAGCACAGGACTTTGGCGAGATCCCTTACCCTGGAAATATAAGAGGTCCTTTCCGCTACGCTTATAGCTTCCCTTGCATCCAGTAAATTAAAGACATGCGAACATTTAAGTACATATTCACACCCTACAAAAACCAGTCCTTTTTTCATGACCTTCCGGAACTCCTTTTCATATTTCTCAAACAGGTCCAGGAGCATATCTATGCTGGCCACTTCAAAGTTATAGACGGACCATTGTTTTTCAGATTCAAGATGCAAGTCTCCATAACTTATACTATCGGACCAGCTGAGATCCCAGAAACTATCTTTGTCCTGCAGGTACATGGCTATCCGTTCCAGGCCATAAGTTATTTCGGCCGATACGGGTTTAAGCGGAAAACCACCCATTTGCTGGAAATAAGTAAATTGAGTAACTTCCATTCCATCGGCCCATACTTCCCATCCCAGGCCGGCGGCTCCTATAGTCGGAGACTGCCAGTCATCTTCGACAAAACGTATATCATGTGATATCAAATCAATACCCAGATTTTTCAGGGAGCCAAGATAAAGATCTATTACATTATCCGGTGAAGGTTTTAAAAGTACCTGAAACTGGTAAAAAAACTGGGTTCTGAAGGGGTTCTGTCCATATCTTCCATCAGTGGGTCTTCTGCTTGGTTCGACATAAGCGACGTTCCAGGGTTCAGGACCCAGGCATCGCAGGAACGTATCCGGGTTGAATGTCCCCGCACCTTTTTCCAGATCCATCGGCTGTTTTATAATACAGTTGTTTTTTGCCCAGTATTTCTGAAGATTAAAAATGATACCCTGAAAATTCATAGTTTCTTATTCTAACTTATATCCCGATTTTTTTAAAATATTTAAAGCTATTTACGTTGCATTCGGTATGATAGATTATATAATCTTCTATCAGTTTATATACTCTTTTAAGACTGCCGGGATTTACTTCCATGTTCCTGAAATCTTCCAGTTTCAAATTGAACAAATCAATTAAAAACCTGTAGTCAGATGCACTCAAGGTACCTCTGTCGGCAAAAGAATCCGCACATTTATCGCAGAGGATCCCGCCATGACTTACCGAAAAACAAACTTTATCTTTATGGAAAGAATACGGATCTTTTAATGGCCGGCTGCATTTACTGCAGCTTTCAAGTAAGGGTGTGTATCCCGTGATCCTTAAAAACTTGATTTCGAAGAAACACATTATTTTCTTGAGATATTCAATGTCCTCCGGGTCAGTATTATTGATTTCATTGAATGAGACATAGATCAATTTAAAAAGAAGCGGAGACTGGTCCCCTCCGGAAACCTGTGTCTTTAAGATGATTTTACTTATTATTTCGCAGAAAACGAATTTATAAAAATCGGAGGCGATATTTTTGAAACTTTTTATTATTTCGACTTGATTTATAACATCAAGATTTCTGCCGGTGGTAAGTTCCAGATCAACCAGATTAAACAATTCAAGCCTTCCCCCGAATCTGCTGCGCACCTTTCTGGATCCCTTCGCCACCGCGCTTATTATATCCCCTTCGGAGGAGTACATTTTGATTATTTTATCCGATTCCCCCAGCTTATAAGATTTTAAAATAATAGCTTTGGCTTTATAAGATGGCATTTCTTATTTATCAAAAATAGCGCCGTATTCTTTGATTATATTTATTCCACTGCTTGTCCCCAGTCTTGTCGCACCGGCATCTATAAGTGCCTGCGCATCCCCAAAGGTCCTTATTCCGCCTGAAGCCTTGACTCCTATATTCCTTGTGACGACTTCTCTTATCAATCTGATATCATCCAGTTCTACACCTTTTACACCAAAACCTGTAGACGTTTTTACGAAATCCGCTCCTGACCTCTCGATAATTGCGCAGACCTTTTTTATTTCATCTCTTGTCAAAATTGCGGTTTCTATTATGATTTTAATATTTATGTGACGATTATATTCAGCAATCTGTTCGCGCCTTATCACATTGACTACTATTTTTATCTCCCTTTCCACATACTCGTAATTTCCGCCCTTTACAGCACCAAGATTTATTACCATATCCAGCTCGTCTGCACCCTTCTTCACATTATCTCTTGATTCGAAGACTTTGGTTTCTACAGTATTTGCTCCCAGTGGATAACCTACAACGGAACAGATTTTTACATCGCTGCTATTAAGTATTTTTTTTGCCTGGGCTATAAAAGTGGGGTTGATGCATACCGCAGCAAAATGATACTTTTTGGCGTTAATACACAATTGTTCTATGTCTTTTGAAGTTGCGATCGGATTTAGCAATGTCTGATCGATGGTTTTAGCTAATTGTTCCTTAGTTAACGTTTTGACCTCCTGCCTTTAATTATATAAACTAATAATATTTCTAAACAGTAACTTTTCCGTTAGTAACCGAATCTATTGAGCATGGATTCGCTTTTGGTCCAATTTTTCTCGACTTTGACCCACAATTCCAGAAAAACTTTACTTTTTAACAAATCTTCAAGTTCCAGTCTGGCCTGGCTTCCGATTGTTTTAAGCATATTTCCCGATTTACCGATAATCATAGCCTTTTGAGACACTCTTTCGGTATAGATACTGCATCCTATGATAATAAGTTTCCTGCCATTTGTAGTTGTAGTTTCTTCAAATCTCTCTACCTCGACATTTATACTGTAAGGAAGTTCCTGGGACAGGTTTTCAAATAATTTTTCTCTTACTACTTCCGAAATTGTTTTTCCTATTGGCTGATCGGTGACCATATCCTCTTCAAAATATTTGGGCCCTTCCGGCAGTTTTCCGATTAAATTTTTTAAAAATCCATCAACATTTCCCCCGGTCTTTGCCGAAATCTCACCCACATAATCAAAGTAATCAAAACCATTAAGCTTTTCTTTCTCTTTTTCTACTCTGTCTTTTGAGATAAGATCTATTTTATTTAACAGTAAAAACCTGGGTTTACGCCTCTCTCTAACTTGATTTAGAATATAAAGGTCACCGCTTCCGATCCCGGCAGCTGTATCTACAATGACGACAATTAAATCGGCATCATCAAGCACTGACAAAACAGTATTGCTCAACCTTTCTCCAAACAAGCCCCTTGGTTTGAAAAAACCCGGACAATCAATAAAAATAACCTGTGAGTCTTTAGTATTTAAAATACAATTAATCCTATTTCTTGTTGTCTGTATCTTGCCGGAAGTAATAACTACCTTCCGGTCTAAAATTTTATTGACCAGAGTAGACTTTCCTACGTTCGTTCTTCCAATCAGGCCCACGAAACCGGATTTAAAATTGCTTTTTTCCATTATAGATCCAACTTCATCAAATCCCTGTTTATCCCCCTGCCGTACTCATTTTTCCTGAAGTCTATTCTTTTAAAACCAAATTTTTTATAAAGCTGATTGGCTGCTTTGTTTCCAGGATCTACAGTCAGTTCTATTTCTTTAAAACCGTCTTTTTTCAAATTAGAAATTACTTCCTCCAGAAGCTTTTTGCCGATTCCTTTTCTTCTGTATGCCTTATCTATATAAAAAGAATGTACAAAAGCGCAGGTTTCGCTTTTCCAGCTTCTTATAAGTTCGCATACACCCACGATATCAGGATCATCTCCGTCTTTTTGCGCCACAATAAACTTTCCGTATCTGATTATTACCGGTATCAGCCACTGGTTTATCGAAGCTTCTCTCCCCAGATTTCTTCTTTCAAGTTTTTCAATCATCCTTACCAATTTATGATCCACGCTTCTTATATCCCGGATGATTATTTCATTCATGCTGGTAACTAATACTGACTGTTAAAATATTAAAAAAATATATCTATTATCAATTCTACAGTATTTGTCAATAGACAAACTGAAAAATATTATGACATGATTGCAATAACTGTGGCTTTTGTATATGAAATAAAAAAAAGACTTAGAGGTTAAAGGTTCTTCTTATATCGGATATCAAGCTATTCTGAATGCCTTCCATGTCAACTTTGCCCTTTTCCTCAAGGTGGTCATAATCATATATATGCAGTATACCATGTATTATCAGCAAAACTATTTCCAGGTTGAGGTTCCAATTCTTATCCTGAGCTTTAATGTTGGACCATGCGATTTCCGGACAAATAAATATCTCACCTATAGTATAAGAATCATCTCCCGGATTTAGTTCGTCTCTATCGGAAATATATGAAAACGAAAGGACATCGGTTTCACTGTCGATATTGCGATATTTTTTATTTAGTTTTCTTATTTCTTTACCATCCATGAATATAATATTGAGCTGGCTTTTAGAGTCTCTGTCGAACTTATCTGAAATATATGCGGCAACTTCCTTTATCAGATCCGGATCCAATTTAACCTTATCCTGATTATCAATCAATGTGACTTCCACTTTTCCTCCAGTTTTGCTTCCAGATCCTTTCTGGTCTTCAGGTTGGGTTCATCATATGAAAGTCTTGAATGATAAATGGATATCAGTCCGTCAACCAGTGTATCCCTGACAGTATTTATTTCTTTTAAAGTTATGCTGGTCTCGTTAAGCTGCCCGTCCTTTATCTTATCTTCGAATATGTCGCTTACCATTTGTTTTATTTTTTTTGGGGTCACTCTGCCAATAGATCTCACAGCAGCTTCACATGAATCCGCCAGCATAAGAATTGCAGACTCTTTGCTCTGCGGTTTCTTGGCCGGATAACGAAAATGCTCCTTAAGACCATTAGAGATTCCATTGCCGTTTATCTCTCTATCCTTTTGCTTCTCATAAAAATAGGTTATTATCGAATTTCCGTGATGCTGTGAGATAATATTTAAGACTTTTCGTGGAATCTTATTCTTCACTGCCATTTCCATACCATCTTTTATATGATTCGATATTATATGTCTGCTCATAGAAGGATTCAAACGGTCATGAACATTCTCGATATTCACCTGATTTTCATAAAAATACTCGGGCCTTTTCATTTTACCAAGATCATGATACAGCGCCGCAACTTTTACCAGTAGTGAATCGGCTCCTATGGATTTTGCCGCACTTTCTGCAAGATGACCCACCAGGATACTATGATTATAGGTACCGGGCGCGGATATAAGGAGTTCCTTGAGCAGCGGCTGGTCTGTATTGGAAAGCTCAAGCAGCCCCATTGCTGTCGTAACATTGAAAGTGGATTCGATAAATGGAAGAAAACCTATTGCAATAATTGCACAGATAATACCATTTACCACTCCAAGCACGGTATAGAGAGTAATCGTCCCCAATTCCCCACCGATAAGGTTGATGGTAAGAAACAAAAAGGAAAGGACAAGCGAACTTACGAAACCTGCCCTCATTACCGCTGACCGCTGTGAGACTTTTGATACCATGTATGTAGAGAAGAGACCTCCAAGTGTATAAGCAGTAACCAGGCTAAAATTAAAATCAGTCGCAATACCGACAAATACTCCAAGGCATAAGGTAAGCATCATCGCTATACGTGCATCGAATAAAATAGTACAGATAAGAGATGCGGCCATTACAGGGAATAAATAATTCCACAAATTCAAATGGATGGATGAAAGTATGGTAAATGCCTTAATAAGCAATGTAAATATTACAACCAGCATTGAATTTATTACCAATTTCTTTGAATTATTAAAGATACCGGGATTAAACTTTTGAATATAAAATCCAAACAATAGAAGGGCTACACAAGATATAAAAAACACATATAGAAGTCTCTTCCAGTTGAAACCTGTCTGTAATAAACCCAATCTGGTTAATATAAGAATATCGGTATCGCTTACAATTTCCCCCTCGAAAACAATAGTCTGACCTTCGAGTATGGACACCATATGCTGAGTGGTATTCAATCTTGCTTTTTCCCTTTCTGTTTCTGTGGCAGCAGGGTCGAATAACGCTGTAGGCTGGATATTATTTTCGAGTACACTTGATACTATAGGAATGAGTTCGGGCTTAATTTCAATATCTGCTTCGATAAGCCTGACGCCTTCGCTTTTGGCAAAATCCAGTTCGGTCGGCTTTATTTCTTCTTTCATTATCTCTCTTGCTATATCCTGGGTTTTCACCAGAAGAAAATTAAGATCATCAACTGAGAGATTTAAAGCCATAGAAATAATCGATTCAGTATACTGGCTGCTCAGAAGATTGGTCATATAATCAACTTTTTCTTCAAAAGATTTATCATCTTTTTTCTGGACTATCCCGGTCAGAAGATAAAAATACCTGATCTGATATAAAGATCCTCTTTCGCCATTTAAAACAGATATATCATAAACATATACATCTTCTACTTCTGCTTCATTTATATTTCTGTCTTCTTCTGTTTGAATGTCATCCTCAAACTCTATACCCCGGTTTGCCTTAATAGTTCTTGGACTTGGTTGTCCCAGTTCTACCCCCATGTCAGGAGCATAATTATATGTAAGAGCAGCCGTTACCAGACCGAGAGTCAAAATAAATATATACATCCTCTGGGCGAATTTACTTCTGAATGAAAAATATTTACTGATAAAATCGCGGGTCTTTTCCAGCTTGCTTTTTTCAGTTTTTAATAATTCTTTATTATTTTTATTTCTGGCTATCATTTCAATCTCGCATAGATTTACTATAAAACTATTTCTTTACCTTTTCTCCATAGATCCTATAAGCATCGACTATTCTCTGTACCAATTCGTGTCTGACCACATCTTTTGAACTAAGATAGACAAAATCGATCCCCTGTATACCCCTCAATATTTTTTCTACTATGACAAGACCCGATTCTTTATCGTGCGGCAAGTCTATCTGAGTAATATCACCAGTAACTACTATCTTGGATCCAAATCCAAGTCTTGTAAGAAACATCTTCATTTGTTCAGGGGATGTATTTTGGGCCTCGTCGAGAATAATAAAGGAATCATTCAGGGTCCTTCCTCTCATATAGGCCAGTGGTACCACTTCAATTATCCCCATATCCTTATACTGCTGAAACTTTTCAACGTCCAGCATTTCATATAAAGCATCATATAAAGGTCTAAGATATGGATTGACCTTATCATATATATCTCCTGGCAGAAATCCCAGCTTTTCACCCGCTTCAACCACCGGCTTTATTAGAATTATCCGTCCTACTTTATCTTCCCTTAAAGCTTCGACTGCCAGTGCCAGAGCAAGGTAGGTCTTACCCGTACCTGCCGGTCCTATCGCAAAAACTATTGTATTTTCTTTAATAGCTTCGATATATTTTTTTTGCCCCAGTGTGCGTGGCTTGATTTTTTTCCCACTGTTTACCACAATGCTGTCCTTAAATACCTCATGTGGTTTTAATCCTGATTTATCTTCCATGATCTTTATCGAATCACCTACTTTTTCGGAATTTAACTTCTGACCCAGGTTTATCTGCAATGTCAGTTCCTCAATAAGTTTTGCAACTTCTTTTACATTTTTACCTTTCCCTGATATTTCAAGGTTGTTTCCCAGCACGAAAATCTCCACATTATATTTTCTTTCAATCATGCGGAGAAGTTCATCCCTATCGCCGATTAACTCTGCCATAGAGTGCTCATCCTTAAAATCGATATTTAATTTTTGTTTTACCGGAGACAAAAGCCCCTCCTATAAAGATTATATCGTAAAATTATTAAAAAAATCAGAAGCTATATAATAGGTAAATAAAGAATTATTAAATTTTAACCCGGAGGCCAGGAAAGCTTTCTTTTCCCTAATATATGAAAATGCAGATGGTTCACACTTTGCCCGGCACCAGTTCCCGTATTTATGACTATTCTAAATCCATCCTTATCCAGCTCATATTCCACTGCTATCCTGCTCACTGCATCTATTAGTTCCTTTAACTGTCTGCAGTCCAGTTTTTCAACTTCCAGAATCGAGCCAATATGCTCTTTTGGAACAGCCAGAAGATGTACAGGTGCCTGCGGTGATATATCCTTAAATATCAAAACAGCATCATTTTCAAATACTATATCACTTTTTATTTCTTTTTTTATAATCTTACAAAAAAGACAATCTTCCATTTTGTTAAAAAATTTTTATTTATAAAGTCACAATTTATAAATTTAATATTATTCAATTATAAAATTCTTTTATACTTTTTTACAACCAATCTTATTCTAAATGGGTGATTATACTATCTTTTTTGATTTTTACAACTTCAGTGGATTTATAAGTCCATAAATCAATGTCAAAAAATATTTCAAGATTTCAGGCTCAATACCCCCTTAAGGCCATCTCTATATTCAGAATCTACGGCAACTTTTACTATTCTGCCTCTCATTAAAGGGAAGTCTTTTCTATCCATTTGAAAATAGACTTTAATATAGTTATCTGAAGTACCGTTTACCATATTACTATCAGTATCAACTTCCTCACATACGACATTTAAAACTTTTCCTATATTACGCCTGAGATAATCACTCCTTAATCCATCTCCGATATTCCTTATAATACTGCTTCTTTTGCTTTTTAAATCCTCGTCTATTTGATGCCCCATCCAGTAAGCCGGGGTATGCTTCCTCCTCGAAAACTTGAAAGTATGGATTTTGCTGAAGGCTATCTTCTTTATTATTTTTACTGTCTTTGTGAAATCTTCCTCGCTTTCACCCGGAAATCCTACCATTACATCTGTTGCCAGTGCGACACCAGGGAAGATCCTGCCAATCATTTTTATCTTTTTTGAATAATATTCCGCAGTATATGGCCTTCCCATCGATTTAAGGATTCTGTCGCTGCCGCTCTGAAGAGGTATGTGCAGGTGCCGGGCAAAACGTCCGGTATTTCCTTTTAAAACATCAAGCAGGTCGTTATCTATCTCACCCACTTCAATGGAGCTGATTCTTATTCTTTTTATGTTGGAATCTCTTATAATTTTTTCAAATAAATCTGCCAGTTTCCCGGTTTTTGCTCCAACATCCCGATTATTTTTTTTAAAATCCGTTCCATACTTTCCGATATGGATACCTGTAAGGACCACTTCCTCAAAACCCTTCTCCTGCAGATCTTTTATCTTATCCAGAACTTCGCTATAAGGGACACTTATATATTTGCCTCTGACTTTTGGAACTATGCAATATGAACAATTTTGTTCACACCCATCCTGGATCTTTATAAGAGGCCTTGAATGAATCTGTCCGGCAAGAGAAGAGCATTTATAAATACCCGGTTCATCCTTATTGAGACTTCCTTTATGAACCACTCGCCGGCTTTTCTCTTTTGCCGCTATTTCTCCGATCAAATCCGGTATTTTATACTTACCGCTGTTTCTAACCACATAATCAATTCCATTTTCTTCCAGGAATCCTTTATTAAAAACGACAAAACAACCGGTAACTATTATTTTGCTGTTTTTATTTTGAGATTTGATCCTTCTGATCATCTGTCTGGCTTTTCTGTCGCTCTGAGAGGTCACTGTACAGGTATTGATTATACAGAAATCTGGATTTTCGCAGTATGGGACATGTTCCATTCCCCTTTTTTGGAGTTCTTTTACAATAAAATCCGACTCACTGAGATTGACCTTACACCCGAGCGTATCCATGGAAAATTTTATTTTCTTCATTTTTGATTAGCGGTCAAATAATCCAATACAGACAAAAAATAAATTGCTGCGGTTTCGGAACGATAGATATTCTTCCCAAACTTTATTTCCCTGGCACCTTTTTGCTTTAAAAAATCCAATTCAGTGTTTTCGAAGCCGCCTTCCGGTCCAATCATATATCCGATGCTGGAAGCATTTTTAACCTCTGCAAGATTTATATTGATGGCGGTACTTTCTTCATAGGGAACATAAAATAAATCATAATCCGTAATTCTGATGTCATGGATATCTTCCGGAGGGAGTACTTCGCACTTATAATCTCTCTTACTCTGCTTTGAAGCTCCGTCTGAAATTTTCTGCCATCTGTCGATCTTGCCGGAAATATCTTTTTTATCGGTTATCACCCTTGCACTTATAACAGGTATTATCTGGTCAACTCCTATTTCGGTTGATTTTTGGATGACAAGTTCCATAGAGTTTTTTTTAAGTACGCACTGGAACAGGATTATCCGGGGAGTTTTCCTGAAAATCCTTATTTTATCTTTTATGACCAGTATCGCTTCGGTTTTATTA
>Ga0265297_10007221_pt1 | contig 15530 bp, 15 predicted proteins | sample Munlanlwell13791_FD_192502 | JGI IMG/M metagenome (GOLD analysis project Ga0265297, IMG submission 192502) | Leachate microbial communities from a municipal landfill in Southern Ontario, Canada - Leachate well 137-91 | ecosystem: Engineered > Solid waste > Landfill > Unclassified | place... | reverse complement strand
AGCCAGAAAATATAAGCTCAATTTAATTATGGCTAACCAATACATTGCCCAAATGGAAGAAGCGGTGCGCGATTCGGTTTTTGGCAATGTGGGCACTTTAATTTCTTTTCGTGTTGGTCCTAGTGATGCGCCGTACTTAGCTAAAGAATTTATGCCTGCTTTTGAAGAAACAGATCTTATCAATTTGAATCGTTTTCATATTTATTTAAAAATGTCTATTAACGGTATTACTTCATCCCCATTTTCTGCCGGCACATTGCCCCCATATGAAGATAAAGCCGGTTTTGCTAATGAAGTAATTGAACATTCACGGAAAATATATACCAATGAATTAGGTAAAGTAGAAGAAGAAATTGCCGGGCAATCCCAAAGCAAAATCATTGAAGCTTTTGAAGATTTAACCAAACCTAAAAAAATGAAGGTTGGAGAAAAAACCTATTTAATCCGCAAAGGCACCACTGGCCATAATTGGTATTTTCCTTTAGGACAAAATGATAGCCAACAAAAAGATAATTCAAAAATATCAGAAAATGACACAAGAAAATTAGGTGAGATAATTGATAAGAATTTAGAATATAGAAGTTGGAATATGGAGAAAAACAAAAATGAAAATAAAGACAAAAAGCAAGAAGAAAAAACCGACATTTTGAAAAACCTAATTCAAAACGCAGTTAGAGATGAAGATAATGGCAACAAACAAACACAAAAAGAAAATAATTTTAGCCCAGAAAAAAAAGAGGAAAAGGCTGTTTTTGATAAAGGAGAAATTGAATTTTAATAATAATTAAGTTAAAATTAATATATGAGAGAGAAAGAATTAATTGTCCCTTTAAGTGATGAAGAATTCACCCAGGATGTAATTGACCAAGTAATTGCTGAGATCCAAAATTTTTATAGGCAACATCCGGTGCCAAAAGATAAAAATTCAAAGATAGAAGAAATCATTGACGCAAGAAGAGGAGGCTTTGATGATATTATGAAAAAATATAGAATCTATCATCCATATCAACGAAGATATATCAGCAATTGCTTAAAAACAATTAGAAGTGGCAAAAAAATGCATCCCTATAAACACTACAACGAAGACAACAAACTAGAAGAAGACGAATTATAATATATTGTGCGACATATACTAAAACTTTATGCCCGACTCTGACTTAAATAATCCGGAAAAAACAAACACTTTTTCAGATAATGGAACTTCAGCTTTAATTGATCATTTAAGTATTAGAGAAATTTGGGATTTGTGCTCAAAGATAGCGAAAATGGCCCAAAAAGAATTAGAGGAAAGAGACGGGGAAGAAACAAGCGGAGAATTAGTTAAATTAATGCTATTTAATTTTTTAGCCAAAAATTCTAACCCTGATGAAAAAGAATGGCAAAACATGAGGACTGAAATTAACCATTATATACAAGCAGAAAAAGAAGCTGCCAATTATGAAAATTCGTTGCCTACAATCGGGATAGAGATAGAAGTACCAATAAGAGATAGTCGTTTTTTAAAACAGATAATCGCTGTTTTTGATGGACTCTGTTTCTATCAATATCATCCGGAAAATGACCAAAATGAAAAACCGGAATTATACGAGTTAGCAACTCATTTTTCTTATTCAGCTCTAACTCAAGCCAAGATATTGCAAGAATTGGCAAAACTCGGTTTTGTTCCTTTAGAACCAATACCAAAAAATCAAAATTCTAACTCTGCATTTAATTTTAGGATACCCAAAGACAATATCTTATCATTACATATTAATATCGGTATGCCTGAAAAAATAGTTGATAGTGGAGATTTCTCTAACACCAATTTTCAAATTGATTTATCTTTAATTAATCAGGCAATTGCTTTGGCATTTACTTCACCTGAACGCTTGACTAATCGAAAGACCGCTCATTCATTAGCTGTAAAATCAGACGCTTCTCCTTCAAAGAAAACAGAAGATTCTTCGCTAAAAATGATTGCTAAAAATTTTTCAAGAGTTGAATTGAGAGCTGGCGAGTTCAGAAATCAATCCACATACGAGATGCTTCTTAAAACTCAACGCCTGATGGCTATCTTATTTTCTAGACAAAAGATAGCTCAAAGACAAAAAGCTACTCCGACAGAAAAAAAACTAGCATCTTTATCAGAGATATTAATCGGAGAAGTTATAAGCACAATGGCAAAATATGGTTATCACTTATACGATATTGATGATGCTACAAAAACAGGAATAGAAAAAACTATTGGATTAATTAGGGAAACTAATTTTGCCAAAGATTTAAAAACCATAATCAATAAATATTCAAGAAAAACGGGCATTATTCTAAAACTTAATTAAATATGCTCATTATATATTGTGCGACGTATAGCAACAACTAACCCTAAAAAAAGTAGGCAAGCAAACCCACAATATGCCACGATTATACTTTATAGCAGGATAGTGGTAAAAAAGGGAAAAAAGAAAAATAAAAAATAAAAAAATAAATAAAAAATTTCAAAGAGATTTGCAGATTAGAAACAATAATTAGGTTTAGTTTAAATAAAATTAAAAAGCTAAACAAATAACTAAAAATTAAGACAGAATAATTTGCTAAATGAAACTTATAAAACTTAGTCAAGAAAGCCATAAGATAAGTGTTAGATCTTTAATATTTTATGGCTTAAATAAGGCATAATTAACGCACTTAGATAAAGCCCAAATTGGACCAAAGGGCTTGGATGAATTATGTGTCGCCAAAATATAAAACTACATAATTAAATACAGAAAAAAACCAAAAAAATAATTAATAAAAGATTATTTGGTTCTGGTACAAGAAAAACAATATAAAACATTAAAGAAACTACGGCAAAATAAAGTTAAGACAAAATGTTCAAACATAAAAGTGCATTATAAAAAATAAATTAAAAAATAGGGTCTAAAAGAGAAAGCTAAAAGACGCAGTTAGAGGCTAATCTTGAATTTGAATTATATTCGCACAATGTATCTTATGCGACATATATATAGAATAGATAAATCTATAGATACATTTAAATCTATTTTATCCTACACTTTTACCCTGTTAAATAATCCAGCCGCAAAATCTTTGCGGCTGGATTGCCGCAGGCATTTAACAGGGTGAATTTTATTATTTATTATTTTACCACTCTCTCTCCCCTATTTTTAAGATATGACACTTTTTTAAATACAGAGATCCTTCAGGCGCGGCAAAGTCGCGCATTCAGGATTTCGCCTTCGGCTCAACCTAATTATTATCTTAGATATAATAAAAGGTGCCACATAGGGCACCTAAGAGTTTTGCATTCTTCTTAAAATTTCTTCATAGACATCGTTTAGGCGTCTCTTATGGGCGACTTCGCCAATTGTTCTGCCGACACCATTAACAGTTATTATTTGACTTAATCGGGCAAATTCTTCCAATAATTGCTCATCTGTCATTGAATCAGTTGGCATATAGCTCATTATCTTGCCTCCCATTATCAATCTACTCAACACCTAAACTTTATCATATAATTAAAAAAAATCAATAGTATTGATATCACGAGATCCTCTCGTCATCCCTCGCACAAGTTTGTGTGAGAGATTTCCTCAGGACGACGCTGGGCGTCGTTTTTAAATTTTGATTTTTCACGTCAGAAACGTGATCTCGCCTTTGGCGATGATAATTTTTTATTGTACCAATCCACCACCAAAGGCACAGCCACAAAAATTGAAGAATAAGTGCCCACAGTTACTCCAACCACCAATGCCAAGGCAAAATTACGGATGCTTTCGCCTCCCAATAAAAATAATGACAAAGAAACAAATAAAGTAGTTAAAGAAGTACTGATAGAGCGAGTCAACACCTGCCACAGAGATAAATTTGCCAAAGCAGCAATGCCGCCTTCACGGGAAATCAAATTTTCTCTTAACCTATCCACCACCACAATAGTATCATGGACTGAATAACCACCGGTAGTTAATAAAGCAGTAATAAAATAAGAATCAATCACAATGTTTTTGAAAAAATGTCCTAAAAAAGCAAAAATTCCAGCTAAAATTGTAGCATCATGCAAAAGCGCAATTACAGCCGTAATACCAAAGACAAATCCCGAATAACCTTTGGGTACTGTTCTAAAAGCATAGGCAATATACAGAATGATCGCCAACGATACTAATCCTACCCCCCAAATTGTTTTTCTTTTCAAATCATTGCTTACTGATGGACCCACGGTTTCAAAAGACAACTCCTTATAATCACCTATTTTTTGCAAAGATTTCTTAAGCTTGGTATGAGTTGTTTCGTCTAAAACTTTTGTTCTAATGAAATATTCATCACCTGATGGCTGAATAATAGAATAATCAAAACCGGCATTTTTAATAGTCGATTCAATTTGATTTTTATCCACCTGTTTACTAAATTTCACCTTTTCGATACTGCCTCCGGCAAAATCAATCCCCAAATTAAAACCATAATGGAAAATTGAAAAAACAGCGGCCGCAAATAGCACCAAGGAAAAAATATAAAAATAAATTCTATTATTAATAAAATTAAAATGATTTTTCATAATTTTTTGACTCCTTCAGCAATTTTGGAATTGTTTTTGGGTTTAAACATAAATAAAAGTAAAAATGTTCTGGTAACAAAGATAGCAGAAAACATACTGATCAAAATACCAATAATCAAAGTTACGGCAAAACCTTTAATTTGACCGGTGCCAAAAGAAAACAAAATGGTAGCAGTAATAAGGCTTGAAAAATTGGAATCTCTAATCGATAGCCAAGCGTGTCTGAACCCATCTTCAATTGCCTGCCCGAGCTCCGAACCTTGGGATAATTCTTCTTTTGTGCGGCTGAATATGAGGATATTGGCGTCAACTGCGATACCAATGCTCAAGATTAGGCCGGCAATTCCGGAAAGAGATAAAGTAATTTTAAAAAGTTTATAAACTGCAATATTTAAAATGGTATAAATACCCAAAGCTACAATCGACCATAAGCCAAAATAACGATAATTAATAAGCATAAATATTGCCACTACCAATAACCCCGCCAAACCAGCAATCAAACTCTTATGAATTGCATCAATTCCCAGAGTCGCTTCCACTGTTCTTTCTTCTACAAGTTTAATGGGTACTGGCAGAGCACCAGCATTGAGTTCAATGGCCAATGTTTTAGCTTGTGTGGCATCAAATTGACCGGTAATAACTGCATTACCGCCACTGATTTCTGATTGTACCGTAGGTGCAGAAATAGCTTCTCCATCTAAAACAATAGCTAATGGTTTGCCCAAATTTTTCTTAGTTATTTGCTCAAATAACTTGGCACCTTCAGCATTAAATTCTAAACTCACTTCCCATGATTGAGTTTGCTGGTTAATGGTGGCTTGGGCTTTTTCCAATTGTTTGCCACTAAGCCCGGAAGGCGCAAACCCGGGCAATTGAGGATTAGTTGTTTTGCTGGTCTCGTTTGATTGCTCCCAAAATTCCAATTGGGCGGTTTCACCAATTATTTTTTTCGCCTGATTCAAATCTTTCACCCCCGGTAACTCCACTAAAATTGCTTTATTACCAGCCACAGTTTGAGGTTGGATTGTCGGTTCGCTAACACCAAATTTATCGACGCGATTACGGATCACCTCCAAAGTTGAGTCAGCCGCACTTTGTTGATCGGACTTATCTATTTTAGATAAATCAAGCTCATAAACCAAATGTGATCCTCCTTGCAAATCTAATCCTAAAGATAAAGGAAAATTTTTTTTAATAAGCTTATTGCCGAATGGTAAATCCACAGCCAATGCCAAAATAACCAAGACAATAATAAAAATTAAACGCCGAATCAGTGATTTTGTTCTTTTATGCACAATCAATTTTATTAACTAAATTTTAGAATACAGGATAAATCATCGTTTTTCAATCTTACTTTTATTTCTTTACCCGAAAGATCCACAAAACTTAAAAAGACATTAAATAATTGTAAATGATCAACTCTTAAATTTTTATTAGCTTGTCTTGTTAATTTATTATTATAAGTTTTATCACCCAAAATTGGATAGCCTAAAGATTGCAAATGGATTCTAATTTGATGCCTGCGGCCAGTATAAGGAAAACAACGAATTAAACTAATAAGGTTTTTATCTTTATACTTCTTTTGTTTAAAAATATTAATTTTTTGAGTTTTTAAAAGCTTAAAAACGCTTTTTGACCAACGGGCTTTTTTACCAAATATTTTATAAACTTTATGATCTTTTGCATCTGCATTTAAATTTTTGATTTTCTTTGATGCTTCCAATTTTACTTTTGGATTTATAAGAGAGATTAAAGGTTCAAATCTGAATGGCTTCTTCTTATCTCGGCTGATAAATCCCTCCACAATTTGCTCATTTTTGGAAAACTCCCCCAAAACTAAAGCCAAATATTCTTTTTTAATTTGACGTTTTTTGAATTGTTCCTGATAAAATCGCTGCGTCTTTCTATTTTTAGCCACAAGGATTAAACCGCTGGTTTCATAATCCAAACGATGACAAATCAAAGGTGAAATATCTTCGCTCAACACAAAAGGAGGTTTAAAAATAACCCTAAAATCTTTACTTTCTTCTATTACTCGATATTTTTTATTAGCCATAAGCGTGAATGACAAATAAATTATTAATTTTTCAATATTTCAAAATTCAATCATTCAATAATTTATTCAGAATATTTTCCACATCATTTTTGCTTTTTACAACTGCCGCTTTTATTTTTAATTGTTTAACTCCTTTCATTTTGCTCAAATACCACAAAAAATGCTTCCTGAATAATACACAAGCCAATGACTCATCCCCATAAAAATCAATTGTCAAATTCAAATGTTTAAGGATTGTTTCTTTTAATTCATCACGACTTATTATTTCAATAAGATTTTTATTTTGGTAATTATCTAAAAACTTTTGCGGTTTTTCTTTCACAATATCCAAGCCCTCAAAGATCCAAGGATTTCCCAAGGCTCCACGAGCAACCAGAACTCCATCGGCACCGTAAGAGATGTATTTGGCAATATCGCTTTTCGTAAAAACATCCCCTGAAGCAATTAAAGGCAAGGATATTTTCTTTTTTAATCTGCTAACTATTGATTTATCCGCTGATTTTTCAAATTTTTGCAAAATTGTTCGATTATGTACAATTATTGCATTTATACCTGTTTTCTCAATTCTTGGAATAATTTTTATTAACTCATCATTATGGGCATAACCCAATCGAGTTTTCAAAGATAAAGACAATTTGGTGCTACGTCGCACAACATCAAGAAGAGAACAGAGAGCACCGGGATCTTTCAACAACGATCCCCCATGGCCAGAGTTCAACATTTTTTTAGCCGGACAAGCAGCATTGACATCAATACCATCAAATTTGAAGTCTTTTTCTAAAATCTGTGCTGCTTGTGCCATTATTTGTGGATTTTTTCCAAAGATTTGGGCAATAATTGGTCGTTCTCTTTTTTTGAATTGTAATTTTTTTAAAATGGTTTTACTTTTTCGCACCAAACCATCAGCCGAAATCATTTCTGTAAAAACAAAATCAGCGCCAAATTCACGGCTCAATTGGCGCATTGGCGAATCACTTACCCCATCCATTGGCCCTAAGCCGACCAGCCTTTTTTTATTTTCCCAACTAAATTGCATACTTAAACAATAAAGGATTTAAATTTGAAAATAAAGAGATAAATAATTTTGTTAACTTTATTTTCTTGTAAAAAAACAGATATGTGCTAAATTAAAATAGTTAACGTATTTTTACAAGGAGAAGCCGTAATGGAAAAAACAAAGGCTGGTAGATTCAATAAATTTTTGGGGATTATTATTTGTCCGTTGGCTGCTTGCGCATTAGGAATTTTAGCAATTGGATTTTACGCTTTGTTGTCTTCTGATATCAAGATTTCACAACAAAACAAGAAAAAAAATTGGTTAAAGGAATTATCAGATATTATTGTGGTTGTTCTTGTCATTCTCATTGGCATTTCTATTGTTACTTTTGGTTCGCTTTGCCTTTATTGTGATTATATTAATCCAAATGAAGAAATTTTAATCCAGCTTAATGGATTTTACAAATGTCCATAACCAATAACGGAATTGATCTTTTTCAAGGGCTCATGGTCGGTTTGGGATTAATATTTATAATAATTGGAATTTATGAATTTTTTAGAACCAAAAAAAATCAGAATGAAATCGATGAAGAATTCAAAAAAAATTTAGAACGGCTAAAAAAATAACTCAAAACGCGGCAAATAAACCGCGTTTTTAAAAAAAATTGCCAAAACGGCTACGCTTTGCTAAACTCGTAATGTTTAGCACCTAAAAATTGAGGAGACCGCTGATGATAGAACGACCTTCTTGGGATGATTATTTTATGCGATTATGCCATGTCGTTGCTACACGTTCCACTTGTCTAAGGCGCACAGTTGGTGCCATTTTGGTTATTAACAACAGAATTATTGCTACCGGCTATAATGGCCCGCCAACTAAAATCAGCCATTGTGATGAAAGAGGCGATTGTTATAGAACCATAAACAACATTCCTTCAGGACAAAGGATGGATCTATGCCGAGCCTCTCATGCCGAACAAAATGCTATTTGCCAAGCAGCAAGACATGGTATAGCAACTGAAAACTCCACTCTCTATTGCACCACCAGGCCTTGTTTGGGTTGTGTGAAGAGCCTCATTAATGCTGGGTATTATTAAAATAATCTTTGAAGGTTCATACCCGGATGATTTAGCAGTAGAAATGTTGAAAGAATCTGGTCTTGTAATCATTCAAAGAAAGTTAGAAAATATTACTTCTTAAACAGGGACAAAACTCCCTGTTTTTTTATCGCGCTTAAGCTCAAAAAAATGTTATGTAAATAAACAAAACTATTTGCTCTTGGCAACAATCTTTACACCTTCTTTTGTATCTTCAATAATAAAACCCAAATTCTCAATCTCCACTCTTATTTCATCTGCTTTTTTATAATTGCCTTTTATTCTTGCTTCTTGCCGTTCCTTACTCAAATCTTTAATCTTTTGTGGTATTTCTAAATTCCCTTCACTTAACCCAAATTTGAACAAATTATCTTCAAAATATTTTAAAACTGCATATTTTTTCTTTTCATTAATTTTTGAGTCGCGCAATATTTGCCAAATTTTAGCTAATAATCGAGGCGTATCAAAATTGTTAAATAAAATTTCCAAATATGGCGCTAACTCATTTTTGCTTGAGATATCTTCGTCTTTTTCTAAACTATTAAAAATATTTTTTAAACGCTCTCTGGCATCACGAGCTGATTTCAAAGCTTGCCAAGTAAAATTAAGCTTACTCTTAAAATGTCCCAAAAAACAAAAATAACGAAAATCCAAAGCGCTAAATCCTCTCTTTTTTAAACCGGCCAATGTGTAAAAATTATGAGCGCTTTTAGACATTTTTTTATTTTCCACAAGTAAATGTTCGCTGTGAAGCCAATAATTAGCTAATGGTCTGCCGCTTCTTGCTTCACTTTGGGCAATCTCGTTCTCATGATGAGGAAAAATCAAATCCACTCCACCTAAATGAATATCAAATGTATCACCAAAATTCGCTTGAGACATTGTTGAACACTCAATATGCCAACCCGGGCGACCTTTGGATAGCTGGGTATTTTCCCCCAACCATTTTTCTGGTTCCCAAAAAATATTGCCATCATCCTCATCCCATTTTTTCCAAAGCACAAAATCACCGGGGTTATTTTTTGTGTATTCATCTTGCTTCACTCTTGCCCCCACTTTTAATTCTTGCTTATCAAAACCTGATAATTTACCGTAATTTTTAAATTTAGCAATGGAAAAGTATATTGAACCGTCATTAGCCCTATAGGCAATTTTTTTTTCTAAAAGATCATTAACAAATTGCGTCATCGCTTTAATATAATCCGTGGCTCGGGTTAATTTATCAGGCAATTCTATATTTAGACTTCTAATATCCCCCAAAAATTCTTTTTCATATTTTTGGGTCAGCTCTTTCAAACTTTCTCTAACTCCCCTACTCTTCTTAATAGTTTTGTCATCCACATCTGTGATATTCATCACTTCGCGTACTTTAAAATCAGCCATTTCTAATGTGCGTCGCACAATATCTTCAAAAATATAGGTGCGCAAATTACCTAAATGGGCATAATTATAAACCGTAGGACCACAAATATACATTTTTACTTCATTTCTCTCTAACGGCTTGAATTCTTGTAATTCCCTACCCAAAGTATTGAAAACTTTCAGCATTATCAAAATTATCTCTTATTTTTTAAAAAAATTCAACTACCTTCCGGCAGTTATCGGATATTAACCCCCTATCTGCCGACAGGCGGAGACGAATTAGCTATCAATCATTCTATGGTTAGGCCGAAATAATTTTCATCTTTATCTTCATCTCCATCTTCAGTAAAATAATTTTCATCTTTGGGAATTGTAAATTCAGTACCTATATTTTCTTTTAAATAGCCCCCACAGATGGGACAATCCGGCAATGTTTCATCATTTGTTAAAAACGAACAGTTTTCACAGCCGAATCTGAACATAAGATATTTTAAAATTACCTTTCTAAAATATATGAACCACTTTTTTTGTCAAGTGGATAACCCCAATACAAAAAATTTAATAAAAACTTATTAATTAATAAATACAGCAAATAAGTAATCTCGCCCCGTTAGTTTTCAATCTATTTTGGCGAAATTTATAGAGCCAAAGAGATCAAAACTCATGGGGTCAAGTGGATAACCACCCAAACAAAATAACTAAATAAAAATAGATTACTATATTAATAATGAATCCTGCAATCCCGCCCTGTTAATTTATATCTATTTTAACGTTAGCTAAAGAGATTTAAATTTTGTAGAGTCAAGAGGATAACTTTAAACACAAATTATTTTAATCTGTTATGGAGATTAACTTAAACTAATAAAAATCTAATCCTATCTTGCTAATTTGAGCATATGCGATGTCATCCCGAGGTTATGCCGCCCGTCTCGCCGTCTTGCCCCTCATAGTTTTAACGAAGAGGGGAGCTTTAAGTGGAGGCAGGAGGAATCCCTGCCCGCAATGCTACGCATAGCGTTGCAGGCGGGCCTGCCCGCAATGCTTCCCGCCAACTGGCGAATGCAGGCGGGCCTGCCCGCCATCGCTGCCTGCCCGAATTGCTGCGCAAAACGCTGCAGGCGGGCGCTCTGGCGCTGCGGGCGGGTCCAATTTGTCAGCAGAAAAATTGGTATTCTTTTATATAGTAAAAAGATACGGAATTCATATATTTTGTGCTCTTTGCATAAAAAAGCGCGGCATTTACCGCGCGCAAGAATTGGAAAACAAATAATTCCGGAGTTGGAAAAAAGTAACAATAGCAATTATACAAAAAATTATAAACGCAGAAATTACAATATCAATAATAATTGCGCCTATGAGTAAGATAATATTAATTTGGTTAATAACAGGAAAGATATTAACAAAAAAAATAATATACAAGATTAACACAATAGGTAGGAATAAACGCCAATAAATATCATCATCCATATTGAGTGCAAAAAAACCGCAAAAAAGTTGCTGTTTCTCTTTCCTACTCATTTCCCAGTCCTCCAAAGTCAAAGTTCTGAACAATAATAGTATACTTTAAGCCCAATTTATTTTCAATAATTTTAAAATTTATTATAGTTAAAGGATGCTTCTTTACCCCACTTCGCTCTGTTTGAAAAATATTCTGCTTTTTCTTTTTTATTCTTAATCCACAATTCTTTATTTATTATTTTATCCTATTTCCCTTCTCCCTCTCAATGCTTCTCTAACAGTAGTCTCGTCGGCGTATTCCAAATCAGCACCGGTGGGTAAACCTTGAGCCAAACGCGAAACTTTAATCTTTAAACCTAATTTTTGAACCTTTTTTCCAATCGCTTTGCTTATGTACATCGCTGTGGTTTCTCCTTCAAGCGAGTTATCCAAAGCCAAAATAATTTCTTTTATTTTTTCTTTTTCCAAACGTTTTAGCAACTCCTTCAGACGCAAATCTCCTGGGTCATTGGCAAATGAAGCAATCAAACCGCCCAAAACATGATAATTGCCCAAGAAGCCGGCTCTCTCCAAAGGAATAATATGCAAAGAGGTTTCCACTACTGCCAAAGTATCACTATGACGATTTTTATTAACACAAATATTACATAAATCGTCCGAAGCCAAATTAAAACAACGTTTGCATTCTTTTATCTTTTGAGTTTCCAAAATTGCTTTGGCTAATTCTCTTTTTCGTTCTTTCCCTAATTTAAAAATATAAGCAGCCAAACGCTCGGCGGTTTTCTCCCCTATCTGAGGTAGAGATTCTAATTGACTAATTAATTCTTTAAATTCTTTAGGAAACATATGAAAATTAAATTAAAAACTTAAATTAAAAATACTAAAAAAATATTAAATTATTAAATTTTCTAATATTTAGGTATTCAAAACCTTGAATTTGGTTGATTGTTGGGTTTTTGATATTTAGATTTTTTCTTGGTATTTAAAGGAGCAATAAATCGACACTTGGGATAATTCTTGCATCCTAAAAAATAGCCAAAACGGCTCTTACGCAAAGCTAACTCTCCCCCGCATTCCGGACAAACAGAATACTGCTTTTTCAACTCATCTATTTTTATTTTTATTTTCTCATCCATACCTTTTTCTAAATCAACTGGTGCTTTTTTGATTGCTTCTTTATAATCGCACTTAGGGAAATTCTCACAACTAATAAACTTCCCAAAACGGCCATATTTTTCTACCAAATTAGCCCCACATTTAGGACATTTTCGATCCAATTTTTTGGCACCAAAATCTTTATCTTTTTTTATTTCCTTTTCTTTAATTGCCAAATCAGCCGAGAATGGATTGTAAAAATCGCGCACCACCTTTATCCATGCCAATTTTCCTTTGGCAATTTCATCCAGTTCTTTTTCCATACCGGCAGTAAAACCATAATCAATTAAATCTTTAAAATGAGTTTCTAAAAATTGAATCACTTTTTCGCCCAATTCTGTAGGAAAAAGTAAGCGGACTTTACGCTCAATATAATTGCGATAGTACAAAACATCAATGATTGGCGCGTAAGTAGAAGGCCGTCCGATGCCCAATGATTCTAATTTTTTAATTAGACTGGCTTCTGTGTACCTAGCCTTGGGCTTTGTCTCTAATTTTTGCCCTTCTATTTTTTGTACTTTAAGCTTATCGCCTTTTTCTAACTGTGGTAAAAGATTTAAGGAAAAACTAACCGGATAAATACGGATAAAACCCATAAAAACATCTTTTAGACCTCGAGCGACAAAACCATAATGGCTTTTTTTGCTGTTGTCTCTAAAATTGAGAGCTTTAACATCTAATTTAATAATATTTTCTCTAAATTCAGCCTTGCGCATTTGCGATGCTACAGCTCTATTAAAAATTAACTCATATAATCTTAGCTGGTCTTTTTCCAAATAGATTTTCGCTTTATCTGGTGTTAGAGAAAAATCTGTGGGCCTAATTGCTTCATGGGCTTCTTGGGCACCTTTACGCGCTTTATAAAAAACCGGCTTATCTGGTAAATAATCTTTACCAAAATTATTTAAAATATATTTGCGAATAGAGCTTTGGGCAGACTTTGCCAAACTGGGCGAATCTGTACGCATATAAGTAATCAAACCTTTTGTATCTTTGCCCATATCAACGCCTTCATACAGCCTTTGGGCTAAAAACATGGTTTTTTTGGCGCTGAAACGCAAACGGCTAAAAGATTCACGTTGCAGGGTGGAAGTGATAAAAGGCGCTGGCGCACTCATAAATTTAGGACGAGAAATTAATTCTTTAATCTTAAATTCTTTGTTTTTTAAATTAACAATCAATTTTTGAACATCATTTTCATCTTTAAAATAAAACTTTTCCAATTGTTTGCTGTCAATTTCTTCCAAAAGTGCAGAAAACTCCATTGCTTTTTCTTTAAAAAAAGCAATAATTTTGAAATAAGTCTCTGGTTTAAAAGCGTTAATCTCCCTTTCTCTTTCCACAATTAAACGCAAAGCTGCTGATTGAACCCTGCCGGCAGAAAGACCACGAATCAGTTTCTTCCACAAAAGCGGAGAAAGTTTATAGCCAAAAAGACGATCAATGATCCGCCGCGCTTTTTGCGCATTAACTAATTCCTCCAAAATCTTCCGCGGGTTTTCAACTGCTTTATTAATGGCCGACTCTGTGATTTCGTGAAAAGTGATTCTTTTGGGCTCTTTTAATTTCAAAATTTCCGCCAAATGCCAAGCGATAGCTTCGCCTTCACGATCATAGTCAGTAGCCAAATAAACATCAGCATTTTTAACCGCTTGTTTTAACTGGCGAACCACTGGAGCCTTTTTTCGGCTAATAGTATATTTGGGCTCAAAATCATTATCCACGTCAACACCCAAATTAGTTTTAGGTAAATCACGTATATGGCCAAAACTGGAATAAACCAAATAGCCTTTACCTAAAAATCGGTTAATAGTTTTAGCTTTGGTCGGCGACTCCACAATCAGCACTTTTTTATTCATAAAAAAATTAAATTACAAATAACAAATAACAAATTTCAAACAATACCTAAATTTTAATAAATGACATTAAAATCTAAGTTTATAATTTATGATTTAAATCATTGAATATTGTTTGTTTTTTGATATTTGTGATTTGTCATTTATTTTATATCTTTTGATAAAATCCTGCTCCTAAATTTTTAACCTTATTTTCCATTTCTAAAATTGATATTTTGGACACTGCATCATTAACAGACGCTTTCAAAAACTTAGCAATCTCATCAATATGCTTAGGCGTTTGCAAAAATTTTCCCAAAGGATCAGTTTCTAATTCATTTTTAAATTTAGGAAATAAACGCCCATAATCCTCTTCTATATCTTGAGCGATAAAAATCGGTTTGGCGCCTTGTTTAATTAAAGAAAAACAACCCACACTTGTCAAGGCAAAAACTTCATTAGGCACAGCCAAAACATCACGGCCATATTTAGCAGCTAAACTGGCCGTGATTAAAGAACCGGATTTTTGAGCGGCTTCAATAACTATTGTCGCTTGGGATAAACCGGCAATTATACGATTGCGAGCCGGAAAATAAAAAGCTTCCGGTTCAAAATGCGGTGGATATTCACTAATAATGACACCACCTGATTTGATAATATTTTGGGCTAGCCTTTTGTTAAAAGCCGGGTACAAATGATGAAAGCCCGAACCTAAAACAGCAATTGTTTTTTTATCCGCCTCAAGAGCCGCTTGATGGGAAAAACTATCAATACCCATAGCCAAACCTGAAACAATTGCCCAAGGGAAATCAAGATTATAAATTAAATTAAAAACTACTTTTTTACCATAGCTTGTCGCCCGGCGTGAACCCACAAAAGCTAAAGCTGGCTTATCTAAAACATTACTTTCGCCCAAAATAAACAAATAAGCGGGTGAATCTGCAATTTCTAAAAGAAGTTTAGGATAATTTTTATCATCCAAACGTAAAACTTTATATTTTTTGCTTTTCTTGTATTCTTTTTCCAATTGATTCAAATTTAATTTT
>Ga0265297_10007220_pt1 | contig 15532 bp, 15 predicted proteins | sample Munlanlwell13791_FD_192502 | JGI IMG/M metagenome (GOLD analysis project Ga0265297, IMG submission 192502) | Leachate microbial communities from a municipal landfill in Southern Ontario, Canada - Leachate well 137-91 | ecosystem: Engineered > Solid waste > Landfill > Unclassified | place... | reverse complement strand
GGGACAGTGCTGATTTCCTCTGCTGATGCGAGCGTGGCCGAAAAGGCCAAAACAATTATCACCGGTCAAACTGCTTTGCCGGAGATTGGCAAGGTTTACGAGGGGGAAGTAAAAGTCATTCAAAAGGATCGTAACTCCGGAAAAGAAATCGGAGCGATTGTTGAATTTATGCCGGGTAAAGACGGTATGGTGCACATTTCCGAAATTGCTGAAAGAAGAATAGCTAAGGTGTCTGATGAGGTCAGAGTCGGGCAAAAAGTAAAAGTAAAAGTGTTAAATGTGGATGAAGAAAGAGGGAGGGTCGCTCTCTCGATCAAAAAAGCAAAAGAAGGAGCCGGGAGTCCTAGCTTGACAGATGACCATAAATAGGATATAATAGAACTAGAGTAATAAGGTCTCCCAGGTTTAACTTTGGATAAGAATGACAGTTTGAAGAAGCTTTATGTTGAAGTCCGCGCTTGTCGGAAGTGCCCGCTTTATAAGTCAGCTAAAAATCCGGTTCCGGGGGCGGGAAGTGGCAAGGCCGAGATATTATTTGTCGGCGAAGGCCCCGGGGAAAAAGAGGACGAGTTGGGGTTGCCCTTTGTTGGGGCGGCCGGTAAGTTTCTCGACCAAATGCTCGCTGAGATAAACCTGACTCGTGACGACGTTTATATTGCCAATGTGGTCAAGCACCGGCCGCCCGGTAACAGAGACCCAAAGCCAGAGGAAGTTGAGGCATGTTTTCCTTATCTGCTCCGTCAAATCAAGATTTTAAAGCCAAAAATAATTGTATGCTTGGGGCGCCACTCTCTTGGACAATTTCTGCCCGATATTGGACCGATTTCAGCGGTACACGGCCGAGCATTTATTCGCCGCGGTCAGGTCTACATGGCGCTTTATCATCCGGCGGTCGGATTATACAATGGCGGGATGCGCCAAACGCTCATCAATGATTTTAAAAAAATACCTCAGGCCTTAGCTAAAATAGAAAAAATGAAAGGATCAAATGGCACAAACTAGTGTGCAGCGACAGACGGTGTATCACGCCGCTCTTCCTAAGAATAATGGTAATGGTAATCGCGACAAGACCTCTCGGCCGAGGAGGGGTTCGTTTTTTGTTCGCCAAAATAAAAATGGAGTCAACAATAAACCGAGGCGAGACACAACCGGCTCGCAGGAAAGAGTGACCTTTAAGGCCTCCAAAACTCTAAAAATTTGTCATCTAGGTGGTTTGGAAGAGGTGGGGCGCAATATGTCATATCTTGAATATGGCAATGACATCATGGTAATTGACGCCGGCTTTAGTTTTCCGTCTGACGATATGCCCGGAGTCGATTATGTCATTCCCGATGTCAGCTATCTTCAGGATAACCGCCAGCGCATCAAGGCCATTGTCTTAACTCATGGGCACATGGATCATATTGGCGCGATTCCTTATATTATCAACAAACTGGGCAATCCGACCATCTACGGGACTAACCTAACGATTGGGTTGTTGAAAGATAAGCTAACTGAATTTGGTCTTGCAAATAAAGTTAAAACGGTAGTCATTAATCCCGAAAAAGACAAGCTTACTTTAGGAATTTTCAAAGTATCGTTTTTCCGGGTTAATCATAACATCCCTGACACTGTCGGCATTGTTATTGATACGCCGGCGGGAAAAGTTGTGCACACAGCTGACTTTAAGTTTGACCTGACACCCATTAATGAGCCGGTTATTGACCTTGGCCAGTTGGCCGAAATCGGCAAAGAGGGGGTGTTGGCGCTGCTTATTGATTCAACCGGATCTAGAAACCCCGGGTACGCAATTTCCGAAAGTGAAATCAAAGCAAATATGAAGGAGCTTTTTGCCCGAACACGTGGGAGGATTTTTATTGCCTCGTTTTCGACTCTGATTTCCCGTATCCAACAAATCATCGACGTGACTGCCGATACTTCAAGAAAACTGACCGTGACTGGTCGCTCAATCCTATCTTCAATCGAAGTCGCTTCCAAACTGGGTTATCTTAAAGTACCCGAAGGGCTTATTATCAATAATCAAAAAAGCGCCCATTTGCCCGATGACAAACTAGTGGTACTTTCAACCGGTACGCAGGGCGAGGATTCATCAGCTTTAACGCGGATGAGTCGCGGTGATCATCGGTTTTTCAAGATTAAAAAAGGCGATACCGTCATTCTCTCGAGTTCGATTATTCCCGGCAACGAAGCAGACGTGGTGGAGGTATATGATAATTTGCTTCGGTCGGGTGCCAAAGTAGTCGATTATAAGCAGATGGATATTCACACTTCCGGACATGCCCATCAGGAGGAACTAAAAACCGTCATGCGACTTATTAACCCAAAATTTATTATTCCGGTGCACGTTAATAGATATATGCGTCAGGCCAATGCTGATCTAGGTAAAAGCTTGGGTATCAAAGAAGAAAATTTGATGGTTGTGGATAACGGCGAGGTGCTCGAATTTTCGGGTGATAAGTGTGAAGCACTAAAGCAGAAAGTTCCAACCTCGTATGTTTTAGTCGACGGTTTAGGCGTTGGCGATGTAGGCAATATTGTCTTGCGCGACCGGCAGGCCATGGCCGAAGGGGGAATATTTGTCGTGATTTTAACCGTCGACCACCGTACCGGCGAAATTGTGACCAGTCCCGACATCATCTCGCGTGGCTTTGTTTATATGCGTGCCGCCGAGAATCTTATTCATCGCGCCCGCCAGGAAGTCAAAAGCTTGTTTCGCCGGCACATTGTCAATAAGCCGGTCGACCTGCAGTATATTAAAAGTATTATCAGAGAAGAGATGGGTGAATTTCTGTTTAATGAAACCAAACGTCGGCCGATGGTTATACCGGTTATAATCGAAGTTTAACTTTGGTCCTCAACCCCCGGGGATTTTGAGCTATTGTGTGATAAAATGATAAAGGAGGATGATTGGCTAAACGAGGGAGAAAACCCAAGAATCCAGGTCTGTTTGAGGCCATGGACGCGAAGGTTATGCGGGAAATATCAGCCCTGCTTGTTTCGATCTTGGCGGTCATTTTGGTTTTGGCCGAATTTAATGCGGCTGGAAATGTGGGAATTGCAGTTTTCGGGTTTTTTAGGGGCCTGTTTGGACCGGTAGCTTACCTTTTTCCTTTCTGGGTAATTCTGGCCGCCTTGATATTATTTGAAGTCCAGCTTTTTAAAAGAACCCGCGCTATTTTTTGGGGTTTGCTCACTTTTTTGATTATTTTTGCCAGTTTGATGGCACCGTTTAACAACTCCGGTGGGCTGATTGGCAATTCTATTTTTGCCTCATTAAAATCCGGTATTGGCGAGATTGCGTCATTCATTGTGTTGATTTTAGGTTCGGTGATTTCGCTGTTGATTATTTTTAACGTTTCCTTAACTGAAATGTTGTCTAACGTGAAAGTTCAGACCGGTACGGGTATGCAGGGGGTAGGCAACGCTAGGGTGTCGGTTTTTAAGGCGGTCCGCCGCCGCATCGGGATGGGTGGAAAAAAAGAAGAGTCCGCCACGGCCAAACAGCCCTCTGGCGACGGCACTTGGGAATTTCCAACAACCGAGCTTCTCACCCAATCTTCAACCACTGCCCAGCCGGGCAATGTGACCAAAAATGTCGAGGTGCTGATAAAAACCCTGGATGATTTCGGTGTCGAGGTCGCTGCTGGCCGAGTTAATATTGGGCCGACCGTAACCCAATATGAGCTGAAGCCGGCTGAGGGAGTAAAATTAAATAATATCAAAGCCCGATCGGACGATCTTGCTCTAGCTCTAGCTCAGCATCCAATTAGAGTCGAAGCGCCCATTCCCGGCAAGTCGGCAGTTGGGGTAGAGGTTCCCAACAAAGAACCGGCGGTGGTAACCTTGCGGGAAGTCTTGGAGTCGGAAGCATTTAAAAAGAGAAAAACAAACTTGGCTCTACCGCTTGGGCGCGATGTGTCGGGGGAAGTAATAATTGCCAATTTGCGCTCCATGCCCCACTTGCTAGTGGCGGGGGCGACGGGATCGGGTAAGTCGGTTGGATTAAATACAATCCTACTCTCGCTTCTTTATCAAAACTCCCCGCGTGATTTAAGGATTCTTTTAATCGATCCAAAGAGGGTGGAATTTTCCGCCTACAACGACATTCCCCACCTTTTTACTCCGGTCGTTGTCGAAGTTGATAAAACGATTAATGTCCTGCGCTGGGCGATTGCGGAGATGGAACGACGCTTCAAATTATTTCAAAAAATTGGTTCTCGCGATATTATTTCTTATAACGAAAAAGTTGGCAAAGGAATGAGCGGCACGGATGGCGATTTTCATGAAAAATTACCGTTCATTGTTTTAGTGATTGATGAACTAGCGGATTTAATGGCGCAGGCCTCCAACGAGGTTGAGGCGGCGATTGTGCGCTTGGCGCAGCTGGCCCGCGCTACCGGTATTCATTTAATTGTTGCTACCCAGAGGCCGAGTGTTGATGTCATTACCGGACTAATTAAGGCCAATATCACTTCTAGGGTTGCGTTTGCGGTTGCGAGCGGTGTTGATTCAAGAACCATCATTGACCAGTCGGGCGCGGAAAAACTTTTGGGTAATGGCGACATGCTTTTTCTGGGTGGCGAATTTACCAAGCCCAAACGAATTCAGGGTGCTCTGGCCAGCGAAAAAGATGTGCGTTCCGTGACTGACTTTTTGCGTAAAGAAGGCCGGGCAATGTACGACAATTCGATCACGGAGTACAGGGAAGTGCCGGGGATTCAGGGCAGGAAGGGGCAAGGCAGCTTGTCCGGATCCGACCCGATGCTCCAGGAAGCGAAAAAATTGGTGGTTGATTCGGGGACGGCCTCGGCCTCATTTCTGCAACGACGGATGCAGGTTGGCTATGCCCGCGCGGCGCGCCTTTTGGACTTAATGGAAGAAGAAGGAATTATCGGGCCGACTAAGGGCGCTAAACCACGCGATATTTTAGTTGATTCAATTCCAGAAGTGCAACACGAAGAAAATTCTCCTAAACCGCCGGAGAAAGAATTTTAAGCCGGCGTAGCTCTTGATTTAAATTTGATCTTTTGTATTTTGTTATGGAAAGGTATTTTGTGATATGGCCTTTAAAAGAAAACAAATAACACCAGCGGTGACGGTTGGGGCTCGGCTGAAAAGGGCTCGCCTTAAGGGTAAATTAACATTGGAGCAAGCCGAGGAACAAACCAAAGTGCGACTAAAATATTTGCGTGCCATAGAGCTTGACGACTGGCAAAAATTTCCCAATAAAGTATATGTTTTAGGGTTTGTCCGTCGCTACGCCAGATTTCTTAATCTTGATGAAAACAAAATTGTTAGAGAATTTAAAAAGGAATTCGGAGAGTATAAAACCAAGCCGCTCTACAAAGCCAAACCAAGGTGGATTGATCGCGTTGTGATTACGCCGAAAATATTGATTGCCTTTTTTTCGACGATCGTGGTGCTAATTGTTGTTGGTTATATCATTGTTTCAGCCAGATCTATTTCCAAACCACCGCAGATTGAGATTCTTGCGCCGGCGGTTGAGGCGGTCAGCGAAAAAGAAATTAAAATTGAGGGCAAAACCTCAAATACGGCGGTGGTTAAAATAAATGATCAGTTGGTCAGTGTTGATGAGAGCGGATATTTTTCGCAAAAAGTAGAATTAAACGAAGGGATAAATAATTTTAAAATAATATCGCAAAATCGGATCGGGCGAGAAAATATCAAAGAGCTGAAAATATTTTATTCGCCCCAACCACTCTCGGATTAATATTGAAAAATTAAGGAGGCAAATGCCGAAGGGAAAAAATCTTAAGGGGGTCAGAAAGCAGGCGGGGGAGAAAGTAAAAACGAGCCGTGAAGGGAGCAACAAAAGAAAGGCCTTAACGGCGGCAATCTCGGTTATTGAAAAACAATTTGGCGCCGGTGCGATTATGAAAATGGGATCGCACGAAGGTATGAATGTAAAAAGTATTCCGACCGGTTCGCTGATGCTCGATACGGCTTTGGGCGTAGGCGGAGTACCAAGGGGTAGAATTGTGGAAATCTTCGGGATGGAATCGTCCGGCAAGACCTCGCTTGCCTTGTCGATTGTCGCCGAAGCGCAAAAGCTCGGCGGCCTAGCGGCCTTTGTCGATGCGGAGCACGCTTTTGATCCGGAGTATTCCAAAAAATTGGGCGTCAATGTTGACGAGTTGCTGATTTCCCAGCCCGACACCGGCGAGCAGGCTCTCGAAATTACCGAAACCCTGATTCGCTCCAATGCTCTTGATATCGTCGTGATTGACTCGGTGGCGGCGCTCGTTCCTCGCGCCGAAATCGAAGGTGAAATGGGCGATTCGGTGATGGGGGTGCAGGCGCGGTTGATGAGCCAAGCCCTGCGTAAGATTACCGGTGCAGTGTCAAAATCTAAAACTTGTGTAATATTTATCAACCAAATTCGGATGAAAATTGGCGTGATGTTTGGTAATCCGGAAACGACCAGTGGTGGGATGGCGCTCAAATTTTATTCCTCGGTGCGTCTCGATGTGCGCCGGGCCGGGCAGATAAAACAAGGTGAAGAAATTGTTGGCAATATGGTTCGGGTCAAGGTTGTCAAAAATAAAGTCGCTCCGCCGTTTAAAGTGGCCGAGTTTGAGATGCTTTTTAATAGTGGCATCTCCAAAGCGGGAGAAGTCATAGATCTGGGCATCAAATACGGCGTCATCAATAAAGCCGGAGCGTGGCTGACTTTGTCTGATCCCAAGGCGCTCAAAGAAAGCAATGATAAGCTCGGCCAAGGCAAGGAAGCGGCGCGCGAGTATTTAACGCAAAACCCAAAACTGATGGATAAACTAATTCAAGAAATAGAGAAAGAGCGTGAAAAAGCCAAGCAAGCCGCTTGAATATGCGCTGAAACTGTTAGGCCAGAGATCTTACAGCGAAAAAAAATTACAAGAAAAACTCGCGCGCCGCGAAATTCAAACCGGCGAAATCGAGAGGGTTTTAGCCAAGCTCAAAGAGCTTGGGTTTATTGATGATTATAAATTTGCCTGCGCATTCATTGAGAGCGCGCAGAATATCCGCCTGACCGGTCAGCGCAAAATTTATTGGCAGTTAATAAAAAAGGGCATTAGCGCGGAGGTGGCCAAAGAAGCTCTGGAAAAATCTTATCAAAGCGAGAGTGAAGAGGAGGTGGTTAGACAGATTATTAAAAAACTTGCGCGCCATGTTCCACCCGAGAAGCTCTACGAACGGCTGACACGCCGGCTCTTAGCGCGCGGGTTTGATTATCAGATTGTTAAAGCAGAAGTGAAGCGGTATTTACGCGGATAAGTTGAAGGTGCGGGTATTTTTTGCTAAATTTAATTCATGATCAATATTTTCAAAAAACCAAAATTAGCCTTGCGCAAGACAAAAATTATCTGCACCATCGGTCCGGCCTCAAAGTCGGAAGCAACGCTTAAAAAAATGATTCTGGCGGGGATGGACATTGCCCGATTTAACTTTTCCCACGGGCACTTAGAGGAGTTTCAAAAATGGGCGAAAACCATCAAAAAACTTTCGCAGAAATTAAAGCGCAAAGTTGAAATCATTCAAGACCTGCAAGGTCCCCGCATCCGCGTGGGCAAATTAATGACCGAAGGCCGACATATTAATTCCGGCGCAAGGATCACTCTTGTTTTTGGTGAAAAGAAACTTAGTCGTGGCGAGATCCCGATTAAAAGCGATATTAAAATTGAGCTGAAGCGGGGCGATAAAGTGATGATGGACAAGGGAACCGTTGAACTTATCGTGATTCGTTGCGACGCAGACAAGGTAATCTGCAAAGCCAACACCTCGGGAGTTATTTTTTCGGGCAAAGGGATTAATATCCCGTCTGTCGAAACCAATGAGGCCTTCACTCCAAAGGATATGGACGACCTCGAAGAAGGCCTAAAAATGGGGGTTGATTATGTGGCGCTTTCGTTTGTGGAGGAGGCCAAGGACATCTTGGATTTGAAAAAAATAATTGGCGAAAAGGCCAAGGTGATTGCAAAAATTGAACGTCCGCAGGCGATTAAAAATTACGAAGAAATTTTGGAAGCGTCCGACGCGGTGATGATTGCGCGGGGGGATTTGGGCATTGAAATTCCGTATTATAAACTGCCGATTATCCAAAAGCGGGCGATAAGACGAGCAATTAACGCCGGCAAACCCTCGATTGTCGCGACCGATATGATGGCGTCGATGGCGGTGGCGTCGCGGCCGACCCGCGCTGAAATCCTCGACGTTGCCAATGCGGTGATGGACGGGGCCAGCGCCCTGATGCTCTCCGACGAAACAGCGGTTGGCAAACACCCGATTTGCTCGGTCGAGGTAATGCGCAAAATTATCGAAGAATCAGAGAATTTTACTCAAAACCAAAAATTAATGAGTTTGCTGGATTGATTTTAACTTGATTTTTTATCATCTAAGTGCTATTTTTTACATTAACGGCAAACCCGAGCGGTAGCGGAAAATGCGCAAAGGGGGATAGTGTTCGCAGTCGAACTACCGCAAAACAGTGCTGTCGCACATACTTGCGATGGGAGGCGTACGGTATGTCAAGGTTCAGCCAAGCAAAGGCAGGACGTAACGTGTCGATCGGCCACGCCTATCGGGTTGAAGGGCGGGATGATGATGGCAATATCATAACCGTCCGAGCCCATGGTCGCGGATCTCGCAAACGCGGGGGATCGCCCCCGCGGACATTGAGACGATCGCGCGGGGCCTTTGCAGGGGGCTTTTAGCCCCTACCGACAGCACGACACTCCGGCCCGCGTTTTCTGCTCACCGCAGAATATACGCGGGCCGTCCTTTATTATCTGGCAATTAACCTGTAATTTTGGTATAAATGAGCTGTTGGTGGGATCGCATAGCTGCCCGCCTGTAGCGGGGCTGGTCCCTGCCTGCCGGCAGGCAGGTAGTGCGAGAGTTGGAGAGATGCAGGAGTGGTTTAACTGGCAGACCTGGAAAGTCTGTGAGCTCGCAAGGGCTCCGTGGGTTCAAATCCCACTCTCTCCGCCACCCTTCGCCCCCTGGGCTTCGGGTGGCCTTCGGCCACCAAAATATAAAAAAAGAAGGGGTGTCACCCATAGCTTTAGCAACGGGTGGCAGAGGAAAACAGGTGACCGAATCCAGCTACACGCACAAGTACCACCTTGTGCGGTCTCTCCGCCAATTTTTACTTTCATCATGAATCACAAAAACAGTCGTCTTATCTTAAAGAAACAGCCAAAATTAACCGATTTTCAAAAATATGTTCGGAAGATGGTGGTTGAGCGGGGTTTCGACAAAGAGACTACCCCCGAGATCTTCATGCTTTTTTTGGAAGAGTGTGGAGAAATGGCAAAAGCGGCGCGGAAAACTCAAAATATCAAAACCGACCGGAAGTCCAAACTTTTTGATCTTGCAGAAGAAGTCGCTGATGTATTTATCTATTTACTCAATATTTGCAACCAATTCGACATTGATCTCGAGCAGGCGTTTCGCAAGAAAGAGGAAATTAACAAAAAAAGGGCGTGGAAATGACAGGCGCTGTTGCGGGGAGAATGCGACCTAGCGAAGTCCGAAAGCCCCAAAACCCCATTTTTATAAAATTCCGCTTGCAATTCAGGGCGATTTGTGGTATACTTAAATACTCGTTTAGAAACGTTTCGTTATCTATCCGAGTAAGGTCGATTAAGAAAGGGAAAATATGGAAGAGAACAATAAAGTCTTTGTAGGCAATCTGCCTTATTCGGTAGACGATGCCGGGCTAAATGAAATGTTCGCCGCTGTTGAAGGCGTCGAAATTCAAGAAGCCGTTGTGATCAAGGACAAGTTCAAAGATAACCGCTCACGCGGCTTTGGCTTTGTTACTTTTGCCACAGCTGAACAAGCTGAAAAAGCAATTTCCGAGCTCAACGAGAAGGAAATTGATGGCAGAAAGATCACAGTTTCAATTGCGAGACCGTCCAAAAGAGACGAGTAAGACCGTATCTTAGGTTTCAAAACAAAAAGATGCTCCCATTGGGGGCTCTTTTTGTTTCTTATTTGTAAACTATGCAATACAATATACTTGCGACTAAATACCAAACACTTATCATGTGCGCCGGAGTCAGATTTTCTATATCCAATATTCCCGAGGTGAAGCTGAAAAAATATTTTAATCAGCGCGAACTTGATTTTTATAAAAAACGTGGCGAAATTGATATTTTTTTCTTTTCGAAAAAGCCATTTTTGCCGATTCAAAGAGATGATCGGATTGATCTGGTTACTTGGGGTAACCGCGATAAAAACTTCGCTCTTCCCCAGACCGGCTGGGCGCGCCAAGAATCGGTCGAAGCGGGCAAGTGGGATTATTTAAAATTGCAAAAAGTTGAAATACCGGCAAGAATGGGGTATGAAAAAGGTGTATGGTTCAAAGTCGATGGGATTGGGGGAGTCGAGATAAAATCTGGCCGAGACAAGAGAGTGTATATGCTAACCCAAAAGGCCTCGCCCCGATATCGCAAATTAACCGGTCATGATCGTGAACCGGTTTGGGTATAATAACAACATGGTTTACACTTCCGCTCGCAACGCAATATTGACCGCCGCCTATGTTTTTTTGGTATCGCTGATATTTCAGTATGGCGAAAAGGTGTTTGGGAAAATGGACAATCTCATTGGCCCGGCGGCGTTTTTGATGATTTTTGTTTTATCTGCCGCTCTTACTGGCACGCTGATTCTTGGCGAGCCGGTTTTAATGTATTTGGATGGGAAGAAAAAAGAGGCGGTCAAACTATTTGGGCTGACGATTCTGTTTTTGGCTATTATCACTGTCGTAATATTTATTATTAATTTAATTTTAAAATGATAGATGGTGCTCCAGAAAATGTAAAAAGGGATAAAGCGGGCAGGGCGGTCGAATTTACAACTACAGAAGCTCGGGGGAGTTTTGAAATTACATGGAAAATTTCATATGAAGGTGATGGTTTGAGACCGTCGCTTTACGAACGGACTCACGAGACGGTAAGGCAAAATGGTGATAGAATTTCAGTTTACGAAAGCTTTACGGGTGAAGATGTGCCGGTCAGGTACGAATTATCTATTTGGATTCCCCGAGACGAAAAATATGATCCGTATGAGACCATTGAGTATGTTGAAGTGGATAAACGTGCCGGAAGATATAAGATGCAAAGGAAGATTGGGGATAGTAGTGCAACCCGTGCGGAATTCACCAAAGATGAACTGATTAAAAAAACTTATGCTTCGCTAAAACCCGGCCGAGATGAGTTACGCCGATTAAACGCTGCTTTGGCGGAGGGACGCGAGGGTGGGGAGATAAACGAACCGCAATCCAGCTTGCCGTTATATTAAAAAAATAATTAAGTGGGAGGTGCGATGAGTAAGACATTTTTGGTCATTCTCGGCGTAGTTATAATCCTCATGGGCATTTGGGCTTTGATCCCTGCTTGGAGGATTTCAGACGTCGTCGACCCATCTTGGCATGCTATTGTCAAGATCATCGTCGGCTTAATTGCCGTCTATGTTGGTGCCACCGATTCCAGCAAATAAAAAATAAAACAGCCCGGAGCTGCAAAGTGGAGGGCTGTTTTATTTGACAAAAGCATATCTTAAAGTTTAATTGAACTAGTTGCCAAAACATATGGATACTGCCCAAGAAATTAAAAAACGCCTTGATATTACTGATTTTATCAGGGAATATTTGCAGTTGAAAAAAGTGGGGATTAACTACAGTGCCCCCTGTCCCTTTCACGAAGAAAAAACGCCTTCGTTTATGGTTTCACCCGAGCGCCAAAGTTTTCGCTGTTTCGGCTGTGGGGAGTCGGGCGATGTGATTAGTTTTTATCAAAAAATCGAGGGGTTGAGTTTTCCCGAAGCGCTCAAACTGCTGGGGGAACGCACCGGCGTGGAAGTGCGCTTTAAATCAAAAGAAGCGACCGCCAAAGAGAGAACTGTTAGAGACAAAATATTCAGAGTCAATTTACTCGCGGCCAAATATTTCAAAATGATGTTGCGAAAAAAAGAAGGCCGGTTGGCTTTGGATTATTTGCACGGCCGGAAGTTGTCGGATCAGACGATTGAGAATTTCAAGGTCGGCTTTGCGCCTTCTGATACCAAACTGCGTGTTATTTTTTCCAAAATGAAAGTGTCCGAAAGCGATTTGGCGCTAGCCGGACATCCCGAGCGCTTTCGCCACCGCATCATTTTTCCGATCTTCGACACGCTCGGCAATATTGTCGGATTTTCCGGCCGCATTATGGAGGCCGGATTGCCCCAAGGCGTCTCGCCTCACCCTAAATATTTAAATACTCCCGAAACACCGGTTTTTCACAAATCAAGGATTTTATACGGCATTAATTTTGCGAAACAGGCGATCCGCCAGAAAAAAAGGGCGATTTTGGTTGAGGGGCAGATGGATGTACTTCTAAGCCACGATGCCGGAGTAAAGGAAGTGGTGGCCAGCTCCGGGACGGCCTTGACCGATGAGCATCTGAAAATCTTGCGTCGCTACGGGCGCGATGTGATTTTTGCTTTTGACGAGGACGAGGCGGGGCAAAAGGCGGCTCTGTCCGCGACCCAGATGGCTTTGCGACAAGGTTTGGAGGTCAAATTGACGATTATTAAAAAATATAAAGACATCGGTGAGTTGGTCGAGCATGACCGCAACTTATTGCCCGCAATTTTTGACGATGCTCTGTCACCGGTGGAGTATCTGGTTGCAAGAGCCGGCGCTAAACTTGACGCCAAGGGTAAAAAAGAGCTTGTCAATCAAGCATTGTTGTTTGTGTCCGCCATGCTGGACGAAGTTGAAAAATCCCATTACATTGGTTATCTGGCCAAGGTCGTAGCGGTGCCGGAAGTGACGATTGAAAAGGCTCTTCTTAAAATCAAAGAGAAGCCATCTTCGCAAAAGCAAAATGAGCAGCCATTAGAGCTCGATTGGGAAATCGAATTTATGGCGTTTTTAATAAACTTTCCGCAAATTGTTAATGGCCTGACCTTGGACGAGGGGATTGAATTTGCAACCAAAGAGTATGAGGGGATTTACACCAAGGTAAGAAAATGCTACGCTGACTTGAGCAGTGCCAAAAATAAATTATTAAAAGTAAAAAAAGATCTGTCACGGGAGCTATTGGAAAAGATCGATGCCAGCGCCCTGCGGTGGGATCAAAAAATTGCCGAGGAAAAAGATGAGGCGTTTCAGGAATTTATTTCAATCAAAGCGCGTTTGGCGAGCCGAGGCAGAGAAAAAGTCAAGCAGGATTTTGCCCAGATGATTGCACAAGCCGAATCAAGCGGTAATATAAAGAAGGTTCGACATTTAATGAATCAACTGCAAAAGGAATTAAAATAGGGAGATTATGGCCAAAAGAGCGATAAAAATGCCGGTCGATAACAGGGTGCGGATGTCGCCCGAGATCGAAGCTTTGATTGCCAAGGGTGAAGTACAGACCTTTGTGACCGAACAGGAAATTTTGCAAGTGATTCAAAATCCGGAAAAGGATATTAAGGTTTTGGACCAGCTTTATGATGTGTTGTTTGATAAAGGGATTCAAGTTTTAGCTAAAAAAAGTTTGATTGATAAAGAAAAACTGTTAAGCGATAAAGAAGAGGAAGCGGTCGGCAAACTCGCTGAAATTTCAGATGATTCGGTGAGAATGTATTTGCGTGAGATTGGACGGGTTCCGCTTTTAACTGCTGACGAGGAAGTGTCTTTGGCTAAAAGAATTGCGTCAGGCGATAGAGTGGCTAAAAAGAAATTGGCTGAGGCAAATCTGCGTTTAGTTGTTTCAATCGCGAAAAAATATATCGGGCGCGGGCTTTCGCTTTTAGATTTAATCCAAGAGGGCAATACGGGGCTACTGCGTGCTGTCGAAAAATTTGATTATAAGCGTGGCTATAAATTTTCGACTTACGCGACTTGGTGGATCAGACAGGCCATCACGCGCGCCATCGCCGATCATGCCCGAACCATTCGAATTCCGGTGCACATGGTGGAAACAATTAATAAAATGATTAGAATCCAGCGGCAGATGGTGCAGGAGCTGGGGCGGGAACCGACGGTTGACGAAATTGCCAAAGCTATGAAAATTACCGAGGACAAAGTCGAGCACATTATGAAAATTTCGCAGGAGACGGTGTCCCTGGAGTCGCCGGTGGGCGAGGAGGAAGATTCAAAGCTTGGCGATTTTATCGAGGACAAAGAGTCGCTCTCGCCGCAGGAGATGACTATTCGTTCTTTAATGAAGGGGGATTTGGGAATATTTTTAAAGCACTTAACCCCCCGCGAACAAAAAATCTTGCGCATGCGTTTCGGCTTGGAGGACGGCCGGACGCATACTTTAGAAGAAGTAGGCAAAGAGTTTGGTGTGACTCGTGAGAGAATTAGACAGATCGAAGCCAAGGCCTTGCAAAAATTAAAAAAACACGACCAGTCCACTCAACTTAAGGACTATCTTAGTTAGATTTGTATTGCTTCATGCTCCTTGATCGCCTCTATTTCTTTCTGGCGAACTTGTTCCATTGTCGTTTTCCCGGAGCCGATTTTTTTCAGTAAATACAACAGATAATCCCCTGAAATCAGGGTTGGTACGATTACCAAAGTCGCACCGGCTCGATAGAGGTCTTTGGCCTCCTCGGTGTCATTGGCCGTTACAATAATTTCAATTTTGTTATTGCGGTGGCGGTATTCTTCGATAATAGTCAAGCTTTCCTCAAATTTATCAATGGTGGAAATGATCCGATCTGCTTTTTTTACTTGCAAGTTGTCGATAATATCGTGGTCGATCGCGTCGCCGTAAACGCAATATTCTTTTTTTTCAACCAAAGCACGGACGCGGCTTGGGTCAAAATCAACCACGATGACTTGCTCTTTATTTTCCTTGAGCGATTCAAGAATAATGCTTCCAATGCGGTGATATCCAACTAAAATAGTGTGATTGGAAAGATCTTGTTCTGGCAGATTTTCCAAATCGCGGCCACCCGGATTGGTTCGTAGAAAAAATAATTTATTGCGTACCAGGGTGTAAATCTTAGTGCTGTTGGAGATAAGATATGTCGAAATAAAAATTGAAATGATGGCCACTAGCGAGGCCAGCGTGATGGTTTCTTTGGGTAAGATATTAAGCTTAGTGCCTAAAATAATCACAATGAAAGAAAATTCGGAAGTTTGAGAAAGTGTAATTCCTGAAAGAAAACTGGTCCTTTTACGAAATCCCATTAGCGAAACAGCAAAAGATACGACAATTGGATTAACAAGTAAAATTACCAGCGCCAGGGCGAGGGCTTGCCCGACCACCGCCGTGGCGTCGCTAAAAACGAGATTTGTTCCCATATAAATAAAAAAGATCATAATAAAAAAATCGCGGAGAGGTTTGGTTTTGGACGCAATATGGATGCTGTAAGGAAGGGTGGCGATGGTGATGCCGGCGAGAAAAGCACCGATTTCAGCGGAAAATCCGAGCGACAAACTCGCCACGGCCAACACAAAACACCAAGCCAAACTTGAAATAAATAAAAGCTCGTGCGAACGGGCGATGCGGTTGAAAAGCGGGGGCAGGATGTATCTGCTAATTAGCCA
>Ga0265297_10007219_pt1 | contig 15533 bp, 14 predicted proteins | sample Munlanlwell13791_FD_192502 | JGI IMG/M metagenome (GOLD analysis project Ga0265297, IMG submission 192502) | Leachate microbial communities from a municipal landfill in Southern Ontario, Canada - Leachate well 137-91 | ecosystem: Engineered > Solid waste > Landfill > Unclassified | place... | reverse complement strand
GCAATTATCTGTTATTTAGGTACCATTGGAGATGAGCGGGTTATGATTATCGGTGAGCAAAAAGGGCGCGGGACGAAAAATAAACTCAAGCGCAATTTTGGTATGCCCAATCCAGAAGGATATCGTAAAGCGTTGCGCATGGCAAAAATGGCAGAAAAATTTAAAATCCCCCTTTTGATGCTGATTGACACTCCGGGTGCTTATCCGGGCTTGGGTGCAGAAGAGCGCAACCAAAGCGAAGCGATTGCCCGTAATTTGCTCGAACTTTCCAATCTCAATACCATTACCGTCTCCGTTGTTATCGGTGAGGGCGGAAGCGGCGGGGCATTGGCTATCGGTGTAGCGGACAAGCTTGCGATGATGCGCTATTCGGTGTTCAGTGTTATCTCGCCTGAGGGATGTTCAGCTATTTTGTGGAATGATCCCAGCAAAGTAGAAGCCGCTACGAAAGCGTTGAAAATTACAAGTGAAGATTTAAAATCACTCGATTTGATTGATGATGTCATTGATGAACCCTTGATCGGAGCCCACCGTGATAAAGCAGGGGCTGCCAAAGTGCTCAAAGAGTATTTTCTCTCATCAGTCGACTCTTTGCGCAAACTCAGCGATTCTGAGCGTCTTGAAAAACGCTACAACCGTCTTGTCGGTGTCGGTCAATACAGCGAATAAGTATTCCGTTCACCACGAACGGTAAAGTTTAACTCACAACTTCTTTTACCGGCTTCAACCTCTTCATCCTCGCAGCCTCTTTTGAAAACGCAATCAACTCTTCGGTCGTATGGATATTTTTAGGAACCATCGGAAGTACTTGTGCTAGGAGCTTTGTGGTGGTAATGGCATCGGAGAGTGCTCTGTGGTGGACTGCATCAGTATGAAGATCATAGAGGTCATTGAGATACGCTAATCCATAGCGCTCGGACTCAAAGGTTCTCTCCGCTAAATCAATCGTACACAGCTGGCGATTGAGCAAGACCCCAAGACCCACTCTCTCCATCATGGCAGAGACAAATTTATAATCAAATTTCGCATCATGCCCCACAAAAACAGCATCTCCTAAAAAGAGCCGAAAATCAGACATTACTTTTGAGAGAGGAGGCGCATCCAGAGTTTGCTCAACGCTTATTCCGGTAATTTCCGCAATTTGTTCCGAGATGCTGTCGCAATGAACCAAACTCTCAAAGGTGTCGACAATGTGTCCGTTTAGGAACTTTACTGCCCCAATTTCGATGATTTGATGATGGGCGGTTTTGGATCCATTGGTCTCCACATCCACAATACAAAAGAGTGTCTCTTTAATGGGGGTGAGAGCAGTTCGGAATTTATACGAATTTGAATGGAGAATGATGTTCATCCCTTGAGAGAGAAGCATTTCCAGGGCAAGATCATCGCCTAGTTTTTGTTCAAATTCCTCTTTTGGAATTCCATTTTTAGAGAGACGGTTTACTATTTTTGGGTCCAAGGGAATCATGATTTTGCTTTACCGATAAAATCAAAAACTTTTTGATGATCTTTTTTTCCATGGGATGCTTCCACGCCGCTGCTGACATCCGCGCCGTAAAAGCCATACGTTTTAATCGAAGCGATATTGTCCGGATCAAGCCCCCCTGCGAGGATAATCTTAGAACAATCAACTCCCTCAAACCATTCGAGATTGAGACGTTTTCCGCTTCCGCCATACCCCTCACAAAATGCGTCTATTAAGCGATACTCATCTTTGTAGCGAAGAATATCATCACGCTTTTGTGCGCGAATAACTTTTAGTGAGGGGAAAAGCAAGGAGTCATAAAAATCATCGGACACATCAAAATGAATTTGAGCCAGCGTACATCCCGTTTCCAAACATATTGATTGTATGTTTTGGGCTGTTTCGTTGACGAAAAGGGCAACTTTTTCCACAAATGGCGGGAGTTTTTCGATTATTGTTCGAGCGTGGGCGGGAGAAATATAGCGTGGCGAGGCAGGATAAAAGACAAATCCCAGCGCATCGGCTCCCGAGTCTATTGCATGAAGGGCATCTTCGCTGTTGGTAATCCCGCAGATTTTTACTCTCATCGTATCACTTAGACGCGCAGGCTGTCGATAGCCGCTTTATAATCCTCAGCTCCAAAAACATAGCTTCCGGCTACGCACACATCCACCCCCGCTTCCTTGAGCATCTGAATATTGCTGCTTCCTACACCGCCATCGATTTCGATGAGGCACTCGGGATGGATGGCATCCCGCAACACTTTGAGCCGTTTGATTTTTTCAACAACCGTTGGGATGAACTTCTGACCGCCAAATCCGGGATTGACCGACATAACCAGCACCATGTCCAAATCACCCAAGAGATACTCGATTGCCTCAGCAGGGGTATGGGGATTGAGAACGATAGCCGGTTTGATCCCCAGTGAGCGAATATACTGGATAAGACGATGAGGATTTTTTTCCTCTTCGATATGAAAGGAGATGTAGCGCGGTTTGAGAGGAGCGAAAAGATCCACAAAAAAGGTATTGTTTTGAACCATAAGATGAATATCAAGAGGTTTGGTTGCCGCTTTTGCAATGGCACTCACCACCACAGGTCCAAGGGTCATATTGGGGACAAAATGACCATCCATCACATCGACGTGGACCAAATCGCATCCCGCATCACAAATGGCACGAACATCGCGGGCTAAATTACCAAAATCAGCCGAAAGAATACTGGGAGCAACGAGCATATTAAAAGCCTTCGTTATTTTTTTGATATTTTAGCGGAAAACTCTCATCGTGTCAGGAAAAAGATGAAATTTTGCCCCTCAAAACTCAAATCAACTTGAACCCCTTTTTTGTCTTGGGCAATTTCCAAAAGAGTTTTGATATCCACATACGTTCTAGGCAGCGTAATATCAAGCCGTTTTTTGTTTTCGGAGAGAAGCACTTTGGTACGTCCGCCGATAATGTTGACGAATTCAGCCAGCGAATCAAGGATATCTTCATCGGAGATTCCAATGTCACCGATGAGAAGTTCACACGCTTTTTTAGCAATGGTACGAGGAAAAATCAGAATAATCAATCCATCGATATCTCCATAAAAACCGATGGAACTTGCCACCTGGTCGGCAGAGTCGGTAACGGTGAGCGTCTGTATTTTTACAGCATTTTTGGTTGCTTCAGCGTTGGTCATCATGGCGATGGTGGAGACGGTAGCATCGATAAAATGGGGCAGTTCATTGATAAGGGCTTTGTTTAGGGCGCGATGTTGTTTCGCCGTCGCTCCCCCTCCGCCGCCAAGATCGCTCAGCAGCTCTTTGTTTTTGAGAATCTCATCCATAGTAGCAAAAAAGAGCATACCCGCATCTTCAAGATCATTTTTGAAGGCTTCCGGTGTTTTTTCGAAAGTCAGTCCTACAAAGCAGATGGTTGCATTGTACTCAGCCGCTGCAGAGGAGAGTTTGGTGAAAAAATTCAGGGCATGGACATTCATCGAAATGACTTTGTACGCATCAAAAATAAAGAGACGAAATCCGACATTGAGTGAATTGTTGTGATAGGCAATATTAAACGTATCACTGATTTCGGCATCCAAAAAATTGGAGATCGTGTAAATAATTGCATTGCCCGTGACGCGCGTGGCTACTTTTTGTCCAAAATAGCCCAAATAGGTATCTTCAATAACAGCATAGTAGAGATCCAAATGTTGTTTTTTCTCTTCAAATTCGTTTAGACTTTGGGCAATGATGGGATTGTGACCATAATCGAACAGTTCGATAGCCATGGCGGAGCGCTGAGAATGGTCGGCGTTATAGAGTAAAACGGTTTTGGAGTCACTTTTGTTGCTGGAAACGAAGAGTTCGGCTATTTTTTCACTTTTAAACAAAGAGAAGCTAAGCTCATCTCCGTAAAAAGCATTGATTGCTTTGAATTTTGTATGATCGTAATCGCAAAATCCGACAACGATATGTTTTTGTATTCGTATATTGGTTAAGAGCCGAACAAACGTATCCAGTCCATTTTTATTGAAAAAGATCACTTTTTTGAGGGATACCAATAACATGTCTACGTTCAGTGCTTCGGTTGCTTTGATATCATCAATGGTTAAAAAAGAGGGGGCATTGTTCCCATCCAAAAAGCCTTGAAGATGAAAAACGCCAATACGTCCACGGACAACGGCACGCATCGTTACGCCATCACTTGCATAAAGGATTCGTAAATGTCATGAACAAAATCGATTTGAAAATCGATAAATTCATTGAGTCCGGCACTCACATAAACACTTTGACTCAGTTCATAAAAAAGGAGCAAATGCATCCATTGAGCCACTGTTTTTTCCTCAGTGATTAGAGTCTCCCGCAGCCCGGAGGCATTTTGGATAAGGGCAATGGTTTTGTCGCTCATCTCCCAGGTTCGTGCAATCTCAGCTGCAAGGTCAAAAAGATCACGACCGCTTATCCGCTTTAGTATGGTATTAAAATCAAGCGCTTTAACACTGCGCAGTTGCATCACTTCCGCTTTATGAGAGGCAAAAAGGGCTTCACACACGATAATGGTTGCAGGAACAAGGGTAATGGCGCTTTGAATCTCTTTATCATTCATCGTTAGATGAAGTAAGATGCGTTCCCAGCGTTTGCTCAAAGAGGCTTGTAAATCGTAAAACTGGTGATCGGTGAGGGTGAACAATTCCCATTTTTTGGGTGTGAGCAAACTCAATAAATAGTTGCAGAGGGTTTGAACCGTTGCAGAGACTCCAAGAATACTAAAAATTTGGCTGACATCACTCACCTCATTTTTGAATCCATACAGCGGTCGATTGACCAATATTTTGAGATAATGACGAAGCGCCGGATCCTCCGAGGCACATTTGGCGGCTTTGGTTAAATCTCCCGTGCGGGCGTAATCCAGTGCCTGACGCACAACGGCAGGTGCCGGCGGGATATTTTGAATATAAAAGGTTACTTCTTCCGAGGTTATCACAATAGTATATGTCCAATGTTTTTCTCAATTGTAATACTTCTTAGTTAAAGAGAACTTTAGCAGGATAAAAAGTCATTGCTTAAGGTAGACTTTGGGTTTATTGAGATAGAATTCGCAACCTAAATTTACGCAAGGAGCCCCAAGATGGCAAGAAAATGTGCTATTAGTGGTAAAGGCCCAATGAGCGGGAACAACGTTTCTCACGCGAAAAACAGAACAAAACGCCGTTTTTTACCAAATCTTCGTACTGTACGTGTTACACTTGAAGACGGTACAACGAAAAAATTGAAAATTGCTGCTTCTGAACTTCGTACCCTTAAAAAAGATTCGTAACCCCCGCACATAGTGCCCTCGACTCTCGGGAGTTTCTCCCGATCGACACCTCTTTTATTTTATTTCTCCCTTTTTAAATTCGTCCCTTTTAACCTTCTTCTAGGCTTCAGTGTTTATAATAATGCAGTTTATTTTTTGGAGATTTTTGGATGTTTACACTTGAAAATATAGAAGGCGGTGTGTGCGCTGCAACTGGTTTTTATGCGGATGGAATTTCTATCGGTTTAAAAAAAGAGGGAGCGCGTGATATTGCTTTCATTTATTCGGATTCTTTGTGTGTGAATGCCTCCGTTTTTACGACCAATCGCATGACGGCAGCACCCATACGCCATTTTCGCCAAAAAGGAACTTTTGAGGGAAACTTTGTCCTCATTAATTCCAAAAATGCCAATGCCATGACGGGTCCGGCAGGAATAGAGGATATTGATGAAGTTCTTTCTTCGCTTCAAACAGCGTTCCCTCAAATCAAACATCCGGTGATGAGTTCTACGGGAGTGATCGGTGTACGTTTGCCCAAAGCTAAGATTGTTGCGGGGGCGCTGAATTTTGATCTAACCCGTCGTGAGGGTGTGGCGGCATCCGAGGCGATTATGACGACCGATACCTTTGCCAAACGTATTGCTTTTCAAGTGAATCTTGACAATGGGCAATCGTTTCGAATCGGTGCAATGGCCAAAGGGGCAGGGATGATCAATCCCGCCATGGCAACCATGCTGTGTTTTATCACCACCGATGCGGCAGTGGATAAAGCCACGATGCAAAGTCTCCTTGATGCGTGTACCCATACGACTTTTAATGCGGCAAGCGTCGATGGCGATACTTCGACGAACGATACCGTCTTGATTATGGCCAATGGACAAAGCGGTGCGTTTGATGCGAGCGCATTTAAAGAAGCACTGGAAACCATCATGCTTTTCTTGGCCAAAGAGATGGTGCGTGACGGCGAGGGGGCAACGAAGCTGGTGACGTACAAAGTGACAGGGGCAATGGACGATAAAGAGGGAGAAATTACGGCCAAAGCATTGTCGAATTCCCTGCTTGTCAAAACAGCACTTTTCGGAGAAGATCCCAACTGGGGACGTATCGCCTCAACCGTTGGGGCGAGCGGTGTGATGTGCGATGAAGCAACCTTGAGCATCTGGTTTGATGACGTATGCGTCTATGCCAAAGGAGAGCTTTTGTTTGATGAAAAGCTCGAGCCGTTTGCGGCTGCCGTGATGCAAAAGCCGACGTTTACTATCCATTGCGATCTTGGTCTGGGTGAGGGTGAATTTGTCGCCTACGGATGCGACTTGGGACACGAATACGTCAAAATAAATGCGGATTATCGGACGTAGTATTAGCAACCCCTAAGTGACACCTTGTTATACTTTCGTAATTTTATTTTGCTAAGAGGTTGTGAGTATGCGCGGGTACAAAATTTTCAGCGGTTCAGCGTGTCAAGCTTTTTCGACAGAAGTATGTAAGACACTCGGTGTGAATCTCTCAAAAGCTGAAATCAAACGTTTTAGCGACGGTGAGATTAATGTCCAAATCAGCGAGAGCGTTCGTGGTCGGGATGTCTTTATTATCCAAAGCACCGGTGCCCCGTCCAATGACAATTTGATGGAATTGCTCATCATGACCGATGCTCTTCGTCGTTCGTCTGCGAGCTCTATTACTGCGGTTGTCCCGTATTTCGGATATGCGCGTCAAGACCGAAAAGCGGCTCCTCGTGTCCCCATTACAGCCCGTCTTGTTGCGGATATGTTTGAAAAAGCGGGGATTGATCGTGTCGTGACGATCGATTTGCACGCGGGTCAGATCCAAGGTTTTTTTGATATCCCGGTTGACAATCTTTATGGTTCTATTATCTTCCAAGAGTACATCAGTGCCAAAAATCTTCCTAACCCTGTGATCGCCTCTCCCGATATCGGGGGCGTTACACGGGCACGTTATTTTGCCGAGAAACTGGGGCTGGAGATGGTTATCGTCGATAAGCGTCGTGAAAAAGCCAATGAATCGGAAGTGATGAACATCATCGGTGATGTCGAGGGCAAAGACGTTATTATGATCGATGATATGGTCGATACCGCAGGAACCATGGTCAAAGCCGCCGCTGCACTCAAAAAGCGTGGAGCAACGTCGGTAATGGCATGTGCTACACACGGTGTGTTGAGCGGTAACGCTTACGAGAACCTTAATAACGGTGAGCTCGATGAGCTTGTTATCTCCAATACGCTTGAGCTTCGCGGTCACAGTGACAAAATCAAAGTGATCAGCGTTGCCCCCCTCTTTGCCGAAGTCATCCGTCGTGTATACCACAACGAGAGCGTCAATAGTCTTTTCAGCTAATTGTTTTTAATCTTTAAAGAGCTTTCTTTGGAGATTTTCACTTTTTGATTTAACATTGAGTCGTCATGTAAAAATAAGTTTCTGAAATTATTGTCAAATACAAACTTATTTACTATTTTCGTTCACTAGGATGCAATCTGATTCCAAGGGAATCTTTTTCTGTAAAGAATTTACTAATCCGTGCGGTTTCGATGCAGACCATATGGCGATAATCGTTCGCCTCCATGTCGGCAATCTCGGCAGAGCGTTCAATCCATGGGTTCCAAACGACAACATCGCTGTGCCCTCGGTGGGTGAGACGGAGTATTTTTTCAGGGGTGGTGAGAATGTTTTCACTCTGGGGATGGGTGTAGATGCGGTCCTCTTCACCATGGATTTGGAGGGTAGATTCTGTTGTGGTGAGATGAGTGTTTTCTTGGAGGGAATCGATATAGCACTCCCCTAAGCCGGTGATATGCGTGTGAACAATATCGGAGGTGGAGAGATAGGTATGCAGTGCTCCTGTCGTGGGAACGGGTGCATCGATATGGAGGTGTATCTCGCAGGTTGTCCCCAAATGCATCTGAAGCGAGAGGGTAAAAGGATGGGGCCAGATTTCTCTTGTTTGGGGAGAGTCGCTTAGGCGAAACTCCAGATGAACACCATTGTCAGTATCGTCTCGGCTGACCAATTCCCAGGACATCAGTCGAGCAAAACCGTGTGCGGGAGAGAACGCTTTGCCAAACCACGGCCAGCAGATCGGGACACCGCCTCGAAATGCTTTGTCTTTGACATAGTGGGAAATGTCACTGGACCAAAGAACATCTGAAATGCCGGCAGGGATCCAACGGATCAGCTGAGCTCCTTGAAATAAAATCGCTGCACGGCAGAGAGGATGATCGATGTGGAGGATGTCGGGCATGCTAATATTCTTACACATACCCTTGCGGGTTTTTGGATTGAAAGTTCCAGGCATCTCGGCACATTTGATCCAGATTACGCTGAGCGCTCCATCCGATGATCTCTCTAGCGGATGTGGGATCGGCGTAACATGCTGCGATATCCCCAGTACGACGTGGTGCAATGGTGTAGGGGATCGCTTTGCCGCTTGCTTTTGCAAAGGCATCTACCACCTCCAAAACACTGTAGCCGGTTCCTGTTCCGAGGTTGATTGCGGTGCATTGAGGGGAGGCTAATGCTTCGAGTGCTTTGAGATGGCCTAATGCCAAATCGACGACGTGAATGTAGTCTCTCACGCCTGTTCCATCATGGGTAGGATAGTCTCCTCCGAAAATGGTGAGGCTTTCTCGACGTCCTGTGGCTACTTGGGCGATGAAGGGCATGAGATTATTGGGGATACCTTGCGGGTCTTCGCCAATAAGCCCGCTTTCATGGGCACCGACGGGGTTAAAGTAACGTAAAATTATAATCTTCCATGCATCATCCGAACGGTATAAATCGCGTAAGATATCTTCGATGACGAGTTTGGTTTGACCGTAAGGATTGGTTGTACGCAAGGGATGCGCTTCGTTTAACGGGAGCCAGTCGGGATCACCGTATACCGTGGCGGAAGAACTGAATACCAGTGTTTTAATGTTGTTGGTTTGCATCGCGCGCAGTAAGCACAATGTTCCATGGACGTTGTTGTCGTAATATTCCAAAGGTTTGGCTACGGATTCACCTACTGCTTTGAGTCCGGCAAAGTGGATGATTGCATCACATCCTCGCATCGCATCGGTGAGGGCTGTTTCATCACGGATATCGCCAATGATCACCTTGAATGATTTTCCGGTGATTGTCTCAACACGGCGAAGGGCTTCGGCGGAGCTGTTAGAGAAGTTATCATAGACGACAAGATCGTATCCGTTTTGCAAAAGTTCTACACACGTATGCGAACCAATGTATCCGGCTCCTCCGGTAATGAAAACAGTCATTAAGGCTCCCGATAGATAGTGGTATTTGTTTGGATTAAAACTTCTGGTATCGTCTTATAATATATCGCTTTGATGCTAGTAAAACGAGTGTATGCTATGAGGCAAAAGTAAAACAGGTATACATACAATTTAAAGATAGAAAATGGGATAAACATAGTTGAAATGTTAACAAAAAGATAGTAAAAGTTTTGTTAATTGAAGTTATTTTTTTCTATTTTTTGTAATTGATCTGTAAGCATACAATCCCATTTTCTCTAAGTAACCTTCTGCTATAATTGCACCAACTAAAATGAACGAGTAATGAACCTTATGAATAATATTCGAAACTTTTCAATCATCGCCCACATCGACCACGGTAAAAGCACGTTAGCTGACCGTATCATTCAAGAGTGCGGTTCCGTCACGGAACGTGAACTGGGTAAGCAGATGATGGATACGATGGACATCGAGCAAGAGCGCGGGATTACGATTAAAGCGCAGAGTGTCCGTCTGGATTATGTCAAAGACGGTCAGCACTATATTCTTAACCTGATTGACACTCCGGGTCACGTCGATTTTAGTTATGAAGTTTCTAAGTCACTCGCATCCTCCGATGGAGCGTTGCTGATTGTCGATGCGGCGCAAGGGGTGGAGGCGCAAACCATTGCCAACGTTTATTTGGCGATGGAGAATAACCTCAAACTTATCCCTGTCATCAACAAAATCGATCTCCCCTCAGCAGAGCCTGAGCGTGTTGCCGAGGAGATTGAAGCGACGATCGGGATTGATGCGACCGATGCGTTGTTGATCTCGGCAAAAACGGGCTTGGGTATTCGTGAGCTGATCGATGCAATCGTGGATCGTATCCCTGCACCCAGCGGAGACCCTGCTGCTACGACCAAAGCGATTATTTACGATTCATGGTTTGATGCGTATCAGGGGGCGATGGCACTTGTCCGTGTCTTTGACGGTGAGATCAAAATGGGTCAGATGATCAAACTGATGCACAACGGTGAAAATCATCAGGTTTTGGAGCTGATGTATCCCCATCCCATCCGCCGCCAAAAGACGCAAGCCCTCAAAAGCGGTGAAATCGGGATTGTCGTACTGGGTGTTAAAGATGTGGGAAGTATTCGTGTAGGCGATACCATTACCGATGCCAAAAATCCGACGGCTCAGCCTGTGACCGAGTATGCGCCGGCTAAGCCGTTTGTTTTTGCAGGATTGTATCCTATCGATACCGATGAGTTTGAGGCGGTGCGTGATGCACTTGATAAGCTCAAGCTCAATGACAGCTCTTTGAGTTATGAACCGGAAACCTCCATGGCTCTTGGGTTTGGATTCCGTGTCGGATTTTTGGGGATGCTTCACATGGAAGTTATCAAAGAGCGATTGGAGCGAGAGTTTAATCTCGATCTTATCGCTACTGCCCCTTCGGTTGTGTACAAAGTGTATAAAACCGATGGCTCGATGGTCGAAGTGCAAAACCCAAGCGAGCTTCCGGAACCTCAGTTTATCGAGCGTATCGAAGAGCCGTACGTGCGCGCGACACTCATTACCCCCGTTGATTATTTGGGAAATGTTATCACATTGGTAACCAATAAGCGCGGGATGCAAGAGAAGATGGATTATCTCAATGAGACACGGGTTATGCTCATTTACTCGATGCCGATGAATGAAATCGTTGTCGATTTTTATGACAAACTCAAATCGACGTCCAAAGGATATGCGAGTTTCGATTACGATCCTATCGAGTTTCGCGATGGCGATTTGGTCAAGCTCGATGTTCGTGTCGCGGGCGAAGTGGTGGATGCTCTGAGTGTTATCGTACCTCGCACCTCTGCTGATTTCAGAGGGCGTGCGTTGGTCAAAAACATGAAAGAAATTGTCCCTAGACAGCTATTCGAAGTGGCAATCCAAGCGAGTATCGGCAATCGTGTTATTGCCCGTGAGACGGTGAAATCCATGGGTAAAAACGTGACCGCCAAATGTTACGGGGGAGATATTTCCCGTAAACGAAAACTCCTCGACAAACAAAAAGAGGGTAAAAAACGGATGAAAGCAATCGGGAAAGTCCAGCTTCCCCAAGAGGCGTTTATGTCTGTTCTTAAAATGGATTAATGTGCGTTGCCTGGTATGTGAGCGGTTTAGTCTCTCGCATATCTGCTTCACCTGTCAAAAAAGTCTCCTCTCGCCAGCTCTCCATAAACGCCACATATTAGGTTCCATCCCTGTTTATTCTTTTTATCCTTATGATGCTATAGAAGCCTTACTTTTAACCAAGCACAGCGATGTCGGATTTTATATTTACTCCCTGTTGGCTAAAAATTCATTCTCAAAATTCGCAAGCGAATGGAGTTATGAGAAGGATGTGGCTTCGCTGGGCATTGATGATAACTCCAAAAGCGGTTATTCGCATACCGCCGTTTTGAACCGTGCCCTTAAATCAACCAATATTACCCCGTATTTCGGAAGACTCAGGGCTCAAAATCGGTATAAATACGCAGGTAAAAGTGTGGAAGAGCGGTTAATCAATCCGCGAAATTTCAGCTACCTTCCTTTTGAAGAAGAGGAAGTGATTTTGGTGGATGATATCGTGACGACAGGTTCCACCCTCACGGAAGCGGTGGAGACACTGGGAATGCAAGGGAAAAAGGTGATACTGTGTCTGACCCTTTCGGATGCGGAAAATAGGTAATTAATAGGGGGACTGTGTCGTAACCCGAGTATCTACGATCGCGCGTCCGATGGTGAAATGGTAGAGCGATTGAAAGCGCTGATCACGAAGACCCAAAAGAGTATGAAAGTCATCGTCCAAAAAGCACCCTATCCCTGTTGCGCTAAGACCCAATGAGGTGGATTCGAGATAAAGCATTTGTCCGATGGCACCGCATTGGTGGTAGAGATTTTTGTATCCGATGGCGCCGTGAGTTTCGATGGATTCGGCAAACTTGCACACCATTCCAAAGCTAAACGCCCCCTCTTTAGCGATCTCTTGATTGCACGAAATTCTCTGAGCTACTCCTCGATAATCGCCTCTTTGCAGTAAATACAATCCGTCATCACAATCCTCCCAGACGAAGGTTGGATCCATTGCATTTTTGAGATCTTCTAAATCAGCTGTATTTCGGATAAAAGCATAGAATCCTTTTTCCAGCCCCTCCACACGGTGAACAAACATCATAAAATGGACATCGCTTGTTTCATTACAAAATAAGGATGAATCGAGAATTTGGCGAAACTGTATTTCGGTGATAGAGGAACCGTCCATGGCTTGAGCACTTCGTCGTTTGAGAATAATCTCTCCTGCACTTTTTGTGGGTGCAGGTGTATGACGGTGTGTCTGGAGCGATAAGGAAGTGGGATAGATACCTTGGGTTGCTTCATCAATGACTTTTAGAATAGGCCAATCGTGATGTGCAAGGCTGAGGAGATTGGCACGAGTGTGAAGTTTGGGCGTTACTGGTAAGGTGAGGGCTTTTGTAGATGTACCAATACGTAAAAGCATATCGGGGCTTTCGTTCTCATGTTCATTAAATCGTTCAACTTGATCAAGACCGCAAAGAGATGCCATCACGGCACTCTCAACGTTTTGAATTTGGCACTCCCATCCGAGCATGGTTGCGGCGGTTTTGATCGCCCCATACGCATGTCCTGCATCGAGTTGGCAGTATCGCCAGGAGCGCTCCCCGTATTTCCACGCCTCTCTCCAAATGACTGAGCTTAGAACAATAAGAAATGTTCCCTCTGGAAGCTCTTCGGTATAGGTATGCAGCAGTTCCAGCGCATGCTCGCGAGGAGCGTAATGGGTAAGAGTACTGTGGGTGCTGATTCCCTCAATCGCTGGAGCAATTACATAACACTCCGTAGGCTGGAGATTCCCGCTGCTGGCGTTGCAACGAAGTGCCCACGAGGATCCCCCTTGGCTTTTGATCGCTGCAAGTCCCAGTGAATAGCGTAAAACGTGTGAAATGGATTCGAGGCACAAGGGCGCGCTTGGAAGAGCATTCGGTTCAAAAAGCAAATGATAGGGAGGGGTAATATCCGAGTGAGAAAGGGCAATGAGGGGAGCATTGTCATAGCGGCGAAAAGGGTCCGGTTGGGTTGCCCAGTCCATGTATCCCAGACTTGCTGCGTAACGAGATGGGCGGTGCTTGGTAGAGTCGTGATAGGTGAGGGCGGTGGGTATGTTTTTCATTGGGTGATTATAGGCAGAGGGGTTAAAAGTTCCCTTTTGGTCTGTTTTGATTGATTTGGCGTAAGAGTTCTTGAAGCATTTGATCGTGAGAGGGGGATGCTTCGAAGGGGATACTCTCCAAATTCGATTTAAAAGTTCCAGTGTAATGGCGCTCTTTGGGGCTAATCGTCATTTTGACAGAGGAATCGAATGCTATATCGGGTTGGGTGATACCGTAATCATGTTTTAGGATGGCGCTTTGGGTTCGGGCATTTTGAATGTCGAGAGCTACTGTCACTTTTGAAAAATCGCTGTCGGCTGACCCGTCAAGTCTCCCTGTCATGGGGGCAGGGAGGGAGAGCAATGTGAAAAGTGAGGGGATGTCCGCGTGTTTAATGTCGAGTTGCAGTTTACTGGGACGTAATTTATGGAGGGTTAATCGGGTATCAATCTCTCCTTTTACGGCTTTTCCATAAGCATTTAAGTGTAGCTGGTGCTGTGAGCCTTGAAGTATGGCATTTACGGACGCACTTGTTCGAAGGGGGTACAAGGCAAATTGCTCTAAGATCCCCAGTTCATCAACCTTGGCGTTAATCTCTGCATTCACAGTGAACGGCTTAATTTTTCCGTTTTTATCCGCAAGAAGTGACCAAAAGTCAAAGCTTTCATTATCATCTTCCCTGATCGGCGAGGGGGTGAAGTGATTCGTACTGGCTTTTACGGCGATGCTGGCATTGATATTACGCTTATTAAGTCCGGTTAAAATGAGATGACCATCAAGAAGGGTATCGCTGCTGTGAGGGTATTCGAAAAAATCCATTAATTTTTGGTACTTTAGTTGATGCAGTTCAAGTTCTATTGAATCCAGTTTGGTCAATAATAAGCTCCCGTTGTAATCGATAATGCCTTGAAAAACGGCTACTTTGCCAATGAGAATGAGATGACGATATCCCCCCTTGACGGTGCCGTTGATGCTAATAGGAAGGTTAAAGGTGTTTATCCCCTCTGGAGTGTTTAGATTGAGATTGTAGCGGGCATCGATGCGAGGAGGAAATAAAAGATAGTTGCCTTGAGTTTGGACGCTGTTGCGGGCTTCATCGGTAAAGGCAAGCTCAAAGGTGTTGGGCGTTAGAAAAAAGGTTTGCAGCGTAATAGGGTGCTGCAATATGGATTCAAGCTGGCTTTGAACCAAAGGTTTGAGAAGTCGATTGCCATTTTTAGTAAAAAGCATTGAATACCCGACCACCACAAGAGCAATAAGGATAAACATAAAAACAGTAAACGTCCGTATCCGATCACGATGAAGTGACGTTTGATGTTCAGGAAAATTTATTTGCTTATCAACAGTATCCACGGTGTTCCGATTCCTAAAAAGATGATGAGGTTCAGCAGCGTAACGGCTCCGCCATAGAGGTAAATTTCACGTGCCGTAATGTAGCCGGAGCTGAGATAAATAGCATTGGCGGATGAGCCTTGCGGAGTTATTGTCGCGTTAAAATTGGTTGCGAACAATAACATCATGGTCATTAATTCTCCCGGAACGCCTGCGGCAATGCCTATGGAGAGAAAAATTCCAAAAAGAGCGAGCAGATGAGCACTTTGGGAGACGAAAAGATAGTGGATCAGAACATAGAGGATAATGAGCAAAAGATAGACGCTTATCCATGAAAGCCCATCCAAATAGAGGGTAAAATGATTGGCTACGGCACTCATAAATCCCTGCTGGGACAATTGGGTGCTTAGAGCAAAAAGGATGGCAAACCAAATCAAGGTGCTGAGTGCTTCTCCCTGAGATTTGAAATCGTCCAGCCCAAACACTCGCGTTGCCATAAGTATTCCCAGCCCTCCGAAGGCAACGGCCG